>Ga0307373_10006066_pt1 | contig 19426 bp, 21 predicted proteins | sample OX2MG_FD_202534 | JGI IMG/M metagenome (GOLD analysis project Ga0307373, IMG submission 202534) | Soil microbial communities from Risofladan, Vaasa, Finland - OX-2 | ecosystem: Environmental > Terrestrial > Soil > Coastal area > Acid sulfate soil | place: Finland: Risofladan, Vaasa | collected...
GAATCGGCAAGACCATGATCAACCCCGACGACGCGAACTTCGGGGTCAGCATGGACGACGTCCGAGGCCAGAAGGCCGCGGTGACCGAGATGCGCCGGATCCTGCGCCTCATCGAGCACGGCCGCCTCTACGTCAAAGCAGGCGGCAAGCGCGAGCGCGGGGTGCTGATGGTCGGCCCCCCGGGAACCGGCAAGACGATGCTCGCCAAAGCCATCGCCTCCTCGCTGCAGGTGCCCATCTACATCGCGGCGGGAGGTTCTTTTGCGGGCATGTTCCTGGGCATCGACGCCCTGAGTGTCTATTTGATGGTCCGCGCGGCCCGCAGAAAGGCCAAGACCTGGGGCGGCTGCATAGTCTTCATCGACGAGATCGATGCGCTCGGCCAGCGCCGTTCCGGCACCGGCGCGGGCGGAATGATGGGCGGCATGGGCGGCATGTTCGGGGGCGGCCAGCTGGGCTTGAACATGCTGCTCGTTTTGATGGATGGAATCGACAATCCCGGAATGATCGTCCGCCAGCTTCGCAGTCTCGTGAACCTCACTCTCGACGGGTTGTTCATCCCACGCCTGATCGCTTTCAACGGCACCAGGCTCCAGCTGCGCATCCCGGCGCTCAAAGCGCCCAACTACAACATCCTGTTCATCGGAGCCACGAACCGGCCTTCTGTCCTCGACGAAGCTCTGACGCGGCCGGGCAGGTTCGGCCGCCAAATCGTGTTCCGGCTGCCGAACCGCGAAGACCGCAAGGACATCGCCGCCCTCTACTTCGACAAGAAGAAGCACGACCCATCGCTCGACACGCCAAGCCGTCGCGAGGAGTTCGCGCGCATCACCGACGGATACTCGCCGGCCGACATCGAGCAGGTCCTTTCCCTCTCGCTGCTCTACGCGTTCGAGGACGCGCGGGACAGCCTTCAATGGAAGGACATCCGCGAGGCCATGGGCAACGTCGAGGCAGGGCTGGCGATCCCGGTCGAGTACACGGAGCGCGACAAGATCGCGGTGGCGCGGCACGAGCTGGGTCACGCCATCGCGTCGCACTTTTTCGAGAAGGACCGCTCACACGTGCGTCTGTCCATTCGGCGGCGCGCAGACCCGCAGCTCGGCGAGATTGGCGGCTATCACAAGTCGCTCCCCCAGGAGGAGGAGTGGCTGAGATTCCGTTCTCAGCTCGCGGCACGGATTCGCGCATCGCTCGGTTCACTCGCATGCGAACACGTCTTCTATGGCGAGAACACGACAGGTGTGACCATGGACCTCATCCAGGCCACCAGCACCGCATGCACCATGGTCGGCATCGTCGGCATGGGACCCGACCGGCTCGATCCGCAGACGTCGATGAAGGCGGCGAACATCGGCGAGCAGCTGATTTCGGTGGCGGAGGTGACGCAGGGGACGTTCGTACAGGGAACCGGGGTCGGCGCAGTGCTGAGCAATCCGAGAAGCCGGCGAACCGTGGCGCAGCTCCTTGGCCACGCTTACATGGACGACTGGCGGCTCATGAACATCAACAGGGAGGCCATCGATCTCGCGGCGCAGGCTCTGATCGCACAGGGCGAGCTGATGGGAGACGAGATCAGTGGGGTCCTCGATTCCGTCGGTCTTCGCGCGGCGACTGACGAAGACCCCTATCCCGAGGATCTGCCGATGGTCCCCGAGCAGCCGCGTCAGTCGATCACGGCAGTTTCGGAGCCTGCCTGATCAGACTCGCTGCGGCTGCCCTCCTGGCGCTGGTGATGGCGGGGCCCGCCCTCGTGGTCGACGCCCAGGACCCGGACGCGGGGCCGAGCCCGCACCACGAAGCCGCACGGATCATCGCCTCGGAGCTGGCGATGGCCGACGCGTCGAGCAGGATCCAGGGGATCAACGCCATCCAGCCCTCGAGCCTGGCCGAGACCCTACGCAAGGAGCTCGCGCTCGACGCGGCCGAGTACGACTTCCGGACGGCCGCGCGGCAAGAGGAGCTGCGGGTCTACGAGCTGGCCGGCTACGCTAGCGTGGAAGCCGCCGTGCTACCGCTGCTACCTCCGAGCTATCGAGCGGCCATCGAAGACGCGATCTCCGCGTTGCACTCCCTCTACATCCTGGCCGGCATCGACCAGTACTACCTGGTCAACGTGCACTTCATCCATCCTTACTCCGACGCCAGGCCGTTGAGCGCGCTGCGCTCCTACTACCTCCAGGCGCAGCAGACATACGGCATCGACGGCAGCTACCTCGCCGCGATCAACTTCATCGAGAGCAACTTCGGGCGCGTCAACGGCCCTTCGTCGGCGGGCGCCGTCGGACCCATGCAGTTCGAGCCGGGAACGTGGACCGAGTACGGGCAGGGCGGCAACATCAACGACCCGCACGACGCGATCCTGGCCGCGGCGCGCCTGCTGGCCCACAACGGCGCGCCCTATGACATGCGCAACGCCATCTATCACTACAACCTCGACTTCAACTACGTCGACTCGGTTGAGTCATTCGCCCGCGCGTTTCGGAGCGATCCCGCTTGGCTCGACAGGATGTATTACTGGAACACATATGGGTAATCTCAGCCTTGTGCGAGTCGCAGCCCTGTTGGCCGGCGTCCTTCTGCTGGCGGCTTGCACGACGCACCCGCTGGGCTCGAGTCGGAGCTCGCCGTCTCCCAGCCCGACCCCCGTGGTGACGATCCCGGTGGTCAGCCCGGCGCCGGTGGCAGGTGGAGGCTTCGACCCGGCCCACGTGGTTCAGGTGCTGGGACCCGCCGTGGCGGAGATCATCGTCACGCTCGCCGGCGGCAGCGCGATCGGCAGCGGCTTCGTGATCGCTCACGAGAACGGCGCGAGCTACCTGGTCACCAACAACCACGTGGTCGCCGGCGCGACCAAAGTCGTCGTGCTGATGCCCGACGGCCAGCACTTCACGGCGACGGTGCAAGGCACCGACCCCATCCAGGACATCGCCGTGGTCAAGGTGAGCAACGGGCAGCTGCCGCTGGCGCAGTTCGGCGACTCGACCAAGCTGGTGGCCGGCCAGCAGGTGGTCGCCATCGGAAGCCCGCTCGGCAACCAGAGCACCGTGACCGCCGGCATCATCTCGGCGCTCCACCGCACGATCTCTGCCGGCGGAGGCAACGGCGCGCCCGCCGAGGACCTGCCCGACGTGCTGCAGACAGACGCCGCGATCAATCCGGGCAACTCCGGCGGACCCCTGGCGGATGCCGCCGGCAACGTGATCGGGGTGAACACGGCGACCGCCTCCAGCGCCCAGAGCATCGGGTACGCCATCCCGAGCCTGATCGCCAAGCGCATCGCCCAAGACCTGATCGCCGGGCGCACCCCTGGGCATCCGTACATGGGCGTCTGCTACCAGTCGGAGGACACCGCACTGGCGGGAGGCGCCGACGTGAGCGGCTACGGGGTGGTCGTGACCGGGACAGTCCCCGGCGCGCCCGCGGCCAAAGCAGGCTTGCGGTCTGGCGACGTGATCGAGAAGGTGGACGGCGTCGACCTCAACAACGGCGAGACCCTGGGAGGCGTGATCCAGCCTCACGCACCTGGCGACACCGTGCAGCTGACCGTCCTGCGGACCGGCAGCACAACCACCCTGCCCCTCACGCTATCCGACCGGCCCGCCGCCAGCGCTTCGGCGGCCTGCTCGACGACCCCTTAGCTAGCGTTCCAAGAGGCCGGTCAGCGCCCAGTTGGTCGCAGCGGCCACGGAGTCGAATTTCCGCATCGCCAACCCATGGTCGTCGATCTCGGTCGCGAATTGCTCGAGTTGCGCCTTGCCAAGCCCGGTGTCCGCGGTCACGATCGCCATGCGCTTGAGCCCCGCGGCCACTGCCGCTGGAAGCCACACGTCCTTGCCCCATAGGTCATCGTCGACCAGGAAGACCTTCGCCCTGCGCGCGTCACTGACGTAAGCGAGCACGTGGTGCTCGCGAATCGCCCGCAGGCCGGTCATCATCGCGGCGCGTGTCTCCGCGCTGGTCGCGAAACCCTTCCATTCCGCGTAGAGCATCCTGGGCACGCTGCGCCATCGGATGGACAGATATGGCTCGTCGACGTAGGTTTCGTCACCGCCGCCTGGTGCGGATGGATAGGCCACCAGCGCTAAACCTCCAGCCTCATGTTGATCGCCATGGCTGGCCGCTGCCGGCATGGCGTGCCACGGTCGTGCTCTGGACGCCAGGCTCGGAGATCCAGCGCCTTGCCGCGGCGACCGAGTCGAAGGTCCTGGACTGCAGCCCGTGCTCGCCGACCAGCCCGGAGACGTCCTCGATCGTCAACTTGCCCAGGCCCGCCGGCGCGGTCACGAACGCGATCTTCCTGAGGCCCGCCGCCATGGCCAGCGGCAGCCACGAGTCCCGGATCCAGTCCTGGTCGGCGTGCACGATGACCTTGACCTTCCTCGCGTCGCTCACGTATGCGAACGCCCCGTGGTCCCGGATCGTCTGGACGCCCTTCAGGAGGCCGGCGCGAAGCTCAGCGCTGTTGGCAAACGCCTTCCACTCCGAGAAGACGTGCTTGTGGACCCCGTCCCATCGGATCGAGAGGTAAGGTTCGTCCACGTAGTCGCGGGCGGTCGCCGCCATGCTCTAGGTCTATACCGCCCCGCCTCGCGCCGCCACCTTCAAGTTATCGGTTTGCAGACCATCCCAATCCATGGGCAGGCGCGCCTGCCGGCACCAGGACGTATCCTGAGTAAACACTCATGGAGTACCGGATCGAACAGTTGGCCAGGGCGGCGGGGGTGGCCGTCGACACGATCCGCTTCTACCAGGGCAAGGGCCTGCTCGAGGCCCCGCGGCGCGAAGGCCGAGTCACCTGGTACGGCGACGGGCACATGGAACGGCTCCGGCGGATCAGGGAGCTCCAGCAGCAGGGCTTCAGCCTCACGGTCATCCAGCGGTTCCTGGCCGGCGAGCTGGAGGCTTCTGATGAGGCCCTGGTCGCGGCGGTCACGCGTCCGGCTGCGCCGCAGACGATCACCCTGGGTGAGCTCGCGGAGCGCAGCGGCGTCGCGGAGCCTCTCCTGATGAGCCTTCAGCAGGCGGGCCTCCTGGTGCCGGTCGAAGGGGCGGACGAGCCGCTCTATCCGGCGGACGACCTCGAGGCGATCGCCGCAGGCATGAAGCTGATCGCGGCGGGCGTGCCACTGGGGTCCCTGCTGGAGCTGGGCAAGGACTACGCCGCCGCGGTCGACCGCACGGCGCGACAGGCGGTCGACCTGTTCGACCACCACGTGCGCGAACGCATCCAGGCGGAGGGCGGCGCCACGGAGGCCGCCGAGCGCCGCCTGCTGGAGACCTTCAACGACCTTCTGGAAGCAACCGGCACCCTGGTCCGCCACCACTTCCAGCGCACGTTGCTGCGCGCGGCGCGCGAGCACATCGAGAAGCGCCCGTGATCACCGCCGTGGAAGTCCGGGTTCAAGAGCTCGACCGGACACCCGACCTGGTCGACCTGGTGAGCTCGGCACGCGACGCGGGCCACGAGGTGCTGCTGATCGAACGGCCGATGCCCGAAGCGGTCAGCGTTGCCGCGCTGGGTCGCGCCTACGACATCCTGGCCGCCCCCGGCGGCGTGGCGCTCGAAGACGCTGCGGGCGAGACTCTCGATTTCGAAGCGGGAGAGGATCGCATCCTCGCGGCCTCGCGCCTGTGGCGCCGCCTCGCCGCGTCGCTGAAAGGACCCGATGCAGGGCTTCCCGCCACCGGGCTGGTCGCGGTCGGCGGTTTCGCATATCGACCGGACCGTGACCCGGGCGGCCCGTGGTCGGGCTTTCCGGCTCTGCTCTTTCGCGTGCCCGAGCTGGCCGTGACGCGCACTCGGGGCAGGACGTTCACGTCGGCGTTCACGCCGGACGCCGAGGCTCTGCTGGAACCAGGCCCGGCCGTGGGAGGAGCGAGCGTCCGGGCGCCCTCCGCGCACAGGCTCGAGATCGCGCCGGTCCGCAACCTGGTCGCGTGGACCGCAGCGGTCGGGACCGCGGCCGCGCGCCTCAGGGCGGGAGCGGCCGAGAAAGTCGTCCTGGCGCGAGAGGTGATCGCACGAGGCGACGGAGTCGTCTCCGCGGCGATGGTCGTGCGCGCGCTCCGAGCCGCTTACCCGTCCTGCTTCACCTACCTCGTCACCGGTGCCGACGGCACGGCGTTCGCGGGCGCGTCGCCGGAGCTCCTCATCCGCAGGTCCGGCGATCGGGCCTGGTCACAGCCGATGGCTGGGTCGGTCGCACGCGGCGCCACCGACCTCGAGGACGACCGCCTGGCTCGCGAGCTGGAGGAAAGCGCGAAGGACGCGGTCGAGCATCGCGTGGTTTCGAACTTCGTCGTCGAGGCAATGCGTCCCTTTGCGGTCAACGTCATAGCGCGACCGCCGGAGGTTGTGCGTTTCACCAACATCCAGCACCTCGCCACCAACGTTTCCGCGCAGCTGCTCGCTCCCGCGGCGGATGCGCTGCAGCTGGCCGCGGCCCTTCACCCCACACCGGCGGTCGGCGGCTGGCCGCGCGAGGCCGCGCAGCGGCTGATCGACGAGCTCGAGGGCCTCGAGCGAGGCTGGTACGCGGGCGCCGTGGGGTGGATCGACGGGCGCGGCGACGGCGAGTTCGCCGTGGCGCTGCGCTGCGGGCTGCTCTGGGAGGACGGGGCGCGTCTTTACGCCGGCGTCGGGGTGATGCCCGACTCCGACCCCGCGCGCGAGCTCGAGGAGACCGATTTGAAGTTCAAAGCCCTGCTCAGCGCGCTGGTCTGATGGACGTCACGCTCAACGGCGCGCGCATCCACTACGAGCGGGCCGGTTCCGGCTTCCCGCTGGTTCTCCTGCACGCCGGCGTCGCCGACCACCGGATGTGGGGCCCGCAGGTCGACGCCTTCGCAGAGCACTTCGACGTGATCCGCCCCGACCTGCGTGGCTTCGGAAGCTCGGAGCTGCCGCGCCAGCCCTGGTCGCCGGTCGAGGACCTGCTCGCCCTGATGGACGAGCTGGGGCTGAAGCCCGCGCACCTCGTCGGTTGTTCCATAGGCGCAGGCGTGGCCATCGACTTCGCGCTGCAGCACTCTGAGCGGATTTCCAGGCTCGTCCTGGTCGGGCCTGGCATCAACGGCGCCCATTTCGGTCCGAAATACCCCGACCTGTTCACCGAGGTCAACGCGGCCGAGAAGGCGAACGACTTCGCCGCCCTGAACACCGCTGAGATGCATCTCTGGCTCGACGGCCCACGCCGCCCGCATGGTTACGTCCAGCAGCCGCTGCGGGACCTGTTTCTCGACATGAACGGCAAGAACTTCGGGGCGGACTTCGAGAAGGCGCCCATCAATGAGCTCGATCCTCCCGCTCCAGGCCGCTTGCACGAGATCACGGCTCCGACGCTCGTGGTGGTCGGCGACGAAGACGTGCCGATGGTTTTCGACGCGGCCGACCTGCTCATCAGCTCGATCCCGCAAGCGCGCCAGGCCGTGATCCACGACGCGGCCCACCTGCCGAACCTGGAGCACCCACAAGAGTTCAACCGGCTGGTGCTGGACTTCCTGCTTTAACCCTTCAGGGCTGACGCGGCCGCCTCCCAGCAAACGCGATGGCCGTTGACGCTGTCCTCTCGCTTGAAGCGCACCACGACCATCGTCGGCGTCGGCGCCGCAATCGCGTCCGCGATCGCCGGCTCCAGGCCCGAGCGGTCGGTCACGGGGCTGTAAACGATGCCGTAAAGCCTCGCCACCTGCGACAGGTCGAGCCCGAGCGGCGTCGCGAAAAGCTCCTCGAAAACGTCCTGGTGCTCCGCCTGGGGCAGAAAGTTGAACACGCCGCCGCCGTCGTTGTCGCACACGACCAGCGTCGCCGGAATCCCATGACGCGTCATCGCCCACAGACCGTTCATGTCGTGATACAGAGACAGGTCGCCCAGGAGCAGGACGGTCGGCGCGTTCGAGCGGCCGGTGGCCACCCCCAGGCCGCTTGACACCAGGCCGTCGATTCCACTGGCCCCTCGGTTGGCGAAGAAGCGCTGCTGCGGCTTGGCCTGCGGCCAGAAGCTCTCCGCGGCCCTGATCGGCATGCTGGATCCGATGAACACCTGGGCCGGATCGGGCAAACGCGCGCTCAACGCGCGGACCACGTGTCCCTCGTGGAGCGGGGTCGAGACCATCGCCGCCGCGATCGCCGCCGCCGCGCGCTTTCCCGCCGACACCCACTGGTCGCGCCACGCTGAGCGCTCGACAGGTGGCAGCGCCTCGAGGAGCGGCTGCGGGTCGCAGGCCATGATGCTGGTGGCCACCTGGTCCTGGTCTCGCCACGCTCGGTCTGGATCGATGAGGAAGGTCGGGGCGGACGCCGCCGCCAGCCACCGGTTGAGGGCGCGCGACGTCGGGGTGGCGCCGAGCCTGATCACGAGGTCGGGCCCGTGCTGGAGCGACCAGCCTGCCCGCAGCAGAGCCTCATACGAATCCACCGAAGCGCCGGTCTCGGCGCGGCGGAGCTGAGAGGTCGGCTCGGCGAGGACGGGCAGGCCCAGGCGGTGCAGGGCCGGGGCGAGGCGGTCACCGTCGCGCATCTCGCCGGCCACCACGAGCGGGCGCTGCGCGCGCTGCAGGGCCATGGCCAACGAGGCGACCTGGGACGGGGAAGGAAGGGTGCGGCCGACCGAGATCGACTGCCCGGCCGTCCCGATCGCCGGCGCGATGTGGCCAGGCTCAGGCACCAGGGGCTCGCGAAAAGGCAGGTTGACGTGGACGGGGCCCGTCGCCGCTTCGGCGTAGGCTCGCGCGGCGAGCCTTCTCCAGACCCGACCGGCATTGGGCATCTCGATCGGCGCACCGGGGTCGACGAACCAGCGCACGGCGGTGCCGAAGATGCGTTGCTGGTCGATCGACTGGTTGGCACCGACCCCCTGCAGCTCCGGTGGCCTGTCCGCGGTCAGGACGATGAGAGGAGCGCGCGAGTAAGACGCTTCGACCACCGCGGCGTGAAACTCCGCAGCGGCCGTGCCGGACGTGCACAGCAGCACCACCGGCCTCCCGGTCGCTTTCGCGAGGCCGACCCCGAAGAACGACCCGCTGCGCTCGTCGATGTGCATGACGACCTTGATGCGCGGATGGTGCTGCAGGGCCATGGCGATGGGCGCTGACCGTGATCCCGGCGACACGCAGGCGTATTCGACGCCCTGCGCCGCGAGCTCGTCGACGAAGGTTGCGGCGAAAGACTGCGTTACATCCATACGATCTCGCTGTGATTCTCGACGGAAAGGACGTGCGGCTGAGCTATTTCGTGGAAGGGGACGGCGCGCCCGTCACCCTCCTGCACGGCTTCACGCAGAGCGGCCACAGCTGGCGCGAGGTCATGGCCAGGATGGGCGGCCGGTTCAGATGGATCGTGCCCGACCTCAGGGGGCATGGCGAGACCCAGACCAGGCCGGGCGCGCCTTGCAGCATGGAGGCCTGCACCGATGACCTCCTGATGCTGTGGAACCACCTGGGGGTCGAGCGTACCCACCTCGCCGGCTACTCGATGGGCGGACGGCTTGCTCTGCACGTGGCGGCGCGGCATCCGGAACGCATCCTCTCCCTGCTCACGATCGGTGCGCATGCCGGGCTCGACGAGTCTGCGCGCGAAGGACGAAGGCGCGGAGACGAGGCGCTGGCCGAGCGAATCGAAAAGGACGGCCTCGAATCGTTCGTCGACTATTGGGGCAGCCTGCCCCTGTTCGCCGGACTCGAGCGCCGCGGTCCGCAGTTCGTCGCGGAGGTGAGGGCGCAGCGGCTCGCCAACCACGTCGCCGGGCTCGCCTGCTCGCTGCGGGGGATGGGCGCCGGCGTGATGGAGCCGGTCTGGGAGGACCTGGCGAATTTGAGGGTGCCGTGCACGTTCGTCGCGGGCCAGCTCGACCATGGGTACGTGGCGTCCGCCCGTCGCCTCGCGGCCACCGTGCCAGCCGGGCGGTTTGAGATCGTGCAGAGGGCGGGCCACTCCGTGCACCAGGAAAGGCCCGATGCGTTTGCAAGGGTCCTGGCCGCTCACCTCGCCGCGGCCTCCGGCACTGGTGACGGTTCTGGGGCAGGGGCGGCCTCGAGCACGACCACCGACTGAAGGCCGGCCGCGTACCGGGCCGCGCCGACGCGCTCGAGGTCGAGCGTCCCGCCCGAGTCCACCGTTCGGAGGATGAACTCCCTGCAGCCCGTTCCGGCCAGGGACTCGACCTCGCGGGCCACATCGGCCGGCCGCAAAGCGGTGACATAGGCGCGGGTCACAGTAGGAGCCCCACGGCAAGGAGCAGCGCGAAAGCGAGCTCGGCCACCGCCATGCGCTTGAGCGCTCCGACCAGCGAAGGCCCTGCCTGGTTCGAGAACGCGATTCGCACGGGGATGACGGCCGGCGGGATCGCAACCAGGACCAGCAGGGCGGAGGTGGCGGCGAGATTCAGCGCGACGGCCGCCAACGGCGCGGCGAAGGCGCCACAGACCAGGACGAGCAGGAGAACCCGCGTGCGCTCGAGACCGATGCGCGTGGCGAGCGTCCTCTTGCCCGCCGCTTCGTCGGTCTGGATGTCGCGGAGGTTGTTGAGGACCAGGATCGCGCAGGCCAGGAAGCCCATGGAGCATCCGGTGAGGAGGGTCAGGGCGTTGACCCTTCCGGTTTCGACGTACACCGTTCCAGCCGTGGCCACCAGGCCGAAGAAGAGAAAAACGAACACCTCGCCAAGCCCGAGGTAGCCGTAGGGCCGCGGGCCACCGGTATAGAGCCAGCCGGCGAGCAGGCACGCTGCGCCGGCGACCAGCAGCCGCCAGTCCAGGGCCACGCTGAGCAGGAATCCTGCGAGCCCCGCCACGCCGAAGGAGGCGATCGCCGCCATGCGCACCTGCGCCGGTGCGACCACACCGGACGAGGCCGCGCGCACCGGGCCGACGCGCGTCGGGTTGTCGGCGCCGCGGACGAAATCGGAGTAGTCGTTGGCGAAGTTGACTCCGAGCTGCATGGCCAGCCCGACCACGAGGGCGCCGACGCCGGCCCACCACCGCGCCCCGCCCATCTGGACCGCGATCGCTGTGCCGGCCAGCACCGGGGCGACCGAGGCGGCAAGGGTCGCGGGCCGCACCGCCGACCACCACACTCGCGTGGGGCTCAGCGGTGCCGCGGTGGCGATCATGGGCGCTTGGGAAACTTCTTGAAGTCTGGTTTGCGTTTCTGCACGTACGCATCGCGGCCTTCCTGGGCCTCCTCGCTCAGGTAGTACAGCAACGTCGCATCGCCGGCCAGCTGCTGGATGCCGGCGAGACCGTCGTCAGCGGCGTTGAGGCCGGCCTTGAGCATGCGAAGCGCCAGGGGGCTCAGCTCGAGCATCCGGCGGCACCACGCGACGGTCTCGTTCTCGAGCTCCGCCAGCGGCACCACCTTGTTGACGAGGCCCATTTCGAGGGCCTGCTGGGCGTCGTACTGCTCGCACAGGAACCAGATCTCGCGCGCCTTCTTCTGACCGACGATGCGCGCCAGCAGTCCGGCGCCGTAACCGCCGTCGAAGCTGCCCACGCGCGGGCCGGTCTGGCCGAATCGCGCGTTGTCGGCCGCGATGGTCAGGTCGCATACGACGTGCAGCACGTGTCCGCCACCGATCGCGTATCCGGCGACCATCGCGATCACCGGCTTGGGCAGGCGGCGGATCTGGATCTGCAGGTCGAGCACGTTGAGGCGCCCCATGCCCTTGGGGTCGATGTACCCGTCGTCGCCGCGAATGCGCTGGTCGCCGCCGGAGCAAAAGGCCTGGGTGCCCGCGCCGGTCAGGATCACCACGCCGATCTCGGGATCGTCTCGCGCCGCCTCGAACGCCCTCGACATCTCGAACACCGTGGTCGGCCGGAACGCGTTGCGTACCTCCGGACGGTTGATCGTGATCTTGGCGATGCCGTCCCAGGTCTCGTAGATGACGTCCTCGTAGTCCCCGGACCGAACCCAACCCGACCCGCTTTGACCTTTCAAGTCGACACTCCTAGAGCAATCGCTAGCACTATCGCCAATCGTACGCCGCCCGGCGGGCGGACGGCCTAGGCGCGCTGACGGGGCTTGCGCCGCGGGAACAGGCGCACGATCTTGGCGTAGTCGTCGGGGGTGTCGATGTCGTCGCCACGGCCGGGCGCCGGCACCACGTCGATCAGCTCGGGATGGCCCTGCAGCACCTGGCGCGCGCCCGCGTCGCCCTTGAGCGCGAAGAGCTGCTCCCACAGGTCGCGCGCGAGGACGACAGGCGGCGCCCATTCGCGGTGGCCCTGCGATACCGCCACCGCTGGTCGCGAGCCCTCGCGCCTCCAGGCGCGGAGCAGCGCGGCGACGGTGCGCGAGCCGACCAGCGGCTGGTCTCCCAGCAGCACGACCGCGGCCTCGATCTCCGGCCGCATGGCGCGCAGGCCCGCCTGCAGAGACGATGCCATCCCCGTGCGCGCATGGGGGTTGTGGACCAACTCGGCATCCCCGCCGACCGTTGCCTTCACGTCGTCGGAGGAGTAGACCACCACGGTCTGGTGACAGCCGCCTTCCGACGCCGCCTGGATGACGTGCTTGACCATCGGCGTGCCGTCGAGGTCGAGCAGGAGCTTCTGCGGGCCGGCCATCCGCGTGCCGGAGCCCGCGGCGAGGATGATGGCACCCACCGGCAGGAGGGCCGCGGCCAGGCGATCGAACGGCGGGCGCGCAGACCTTATCCACTCGACTTCGATCCCCGCCCGGATGGCGACCTCGGCAAACGCGCGCAGCCGCGCGTTATCGCCGTCGACCAGCATCAGCCGCCTTCCGACCAGGCTCGAGATGTCGGGCGTTTGCTCGGGCAGGCCCACCACCGCCAGCGCCCTGCAGTCGTCGCGTGCTTCGATGTGCTGAAGCGCCGCGTCGAGGTCTTTCCCGCGCACGACCATCGAATGTGGGCCGTCGGGCTCGCGGTACGTGCGCCCGCGGACGGCCAGGTCGAGGTCGCCCATCACGAATATCAAGGCGCTTCCAGCATGGCAGAAGGGACCCGGCTTACTCTCTGATGAATGCCACTGCTCGGAGCCCACGTCGATTCGTCGGGAGGCCTCCATCTCGCTTATGACCGCGCCGCGGCGATGGGCGCCGAAGCGATCCAGGTCCACCCCACGCCGCCGGGGTTCTGGGGCTCGCCGAAGCTGGACGAGACCCGAATCACGACGTTCAAGGAAGCGGCCTCCAGGCACGGCAAGCCGCCGTTCTACTTCCACGCCGTCTATCTGATCAACCTGGCCGGCAATGATCCGACGCTTCGACAGCGCTCCGAGAGCACGCTGGCGGGATACCTGAAAGCGGCGGACGAGCTCGGCATCAACGGCGTGATCTTCCACACCGGCTCCCACAAGGGCGCCGGTTTTGACGCTCGCCTGCCTGGCATCACGGAGCACTTGAAGCACGTCCTGGAGAGGGCGGAACCCCGATCGGCTCACCTTCTGATCGAGAACAACGCCGGGTTGGGTGGATGCGTGGGCGCGCGTTTCGAGGAGATCGCTCAGATGCTGAGCGCCCTCGACGACCCGCGCGTCACCGTGTGCTTCGACACCTGCCACGCATTCGCCTCCGGTTACGACGAGCGCACTGCGGCGGACGTCGGCAGGACGCTGGACGAGCTCGACCGCGTGGTGGGCATGTCGAAGATCGAGGTCATCCACTGCAACGACTCGGTGACCGGCCTGGGGTCGAACCGAGACCGGCACGCGAACATCGGGACCGGACAGATCGGCGAGGAGGGGTTCAGGGCGCTGCTCCACGAGCCGCGCCTCGCGAAGCTTCCGTTCATCCTCGAGGTGCCCGGCGCGGGCGAGGGGCCCGACGCCGAGCAAGTCGCGGTGTTGCGGAGGCTCGCCGGCTAGCCCGGTTCGGGCAGCGCCCGCTAAGCCACCTCGGTCCAGACGCGGCCTTCTTTGCCTTCTGTCTCCATGTACTTCGGCGGATTGGCCCGTGGCGGCTTCCGAGTCGCCAACCCGGCCAGCAGCCACGCGCGCTGCGCCAGCAGCCACAGAGCGGACAGGCTTCGCTGCATACCGGCTGCCATCTGCCGGCTGTTCTCGATCTCGCGCTGTAGGTCCTTCACCCGCTCCCACGCCACCTCTTCGTGCCTGTACTGGTACACCCGGACCTCCTTAACTAGCGTAAGTAGAACACTGGTTATTATAACCGATATCAAGAGATTAGGGGTTATGGATATACTGAGCGGCGATGGCTGAACGGGAAGCTTCCGGCGAGGTGGGCCTGGTCCAGGCCTTCGTCAACACGGTCGACTTCGACCATGGCCCCGACGAGCTCAAAGACCCAAACACCCTGAAGTCGTGGTTGGTTGCAAGAAAGCTGATGGACGAGACGCAGCCGGTCGAGGAGTCCGACACCGGCCATGCCGTGGCCGTGCGCGAGGCGATGAGGGGTGTGATCGGAGGCAACACTGGCCTTCCCCTCTACCCCGTCGATGCCGCCACGCTGAACGAAGCCGCCTCGGCCAGCCGGCTGCGAATGCGCTTCGGCCCAGACGGCAAACCGCGGCTCGAACCCGAGGTCGGCGGCGTGGTGGGCGCCCTCGGCCGCCTGGTGGCCGCCCTTTACGCCGCCACCCGCAACGAGCAGTGGTCGCGCCTCAAGCTGTGCGGTGACCCGACCTGCCGGTGGGCCTTCTACGACCTTTCGCGCAACCACTCGAGCCGCTGGTGCGACATGGCGTCATGCGGGAATCGGCAGAAGGCGAAACGATTCAGGAGCCGCGCCAAGCAAGGCTCGGGCGCAGCCGCGCCCGCGCGTCGCACTCCCTAAGCTTCAGCGCGTGATCTCGGCGGCACAGGCAGAGCTCGCCGGCTCGCCCAGGGTCGTTGCGGTGGTGGGCGGCATATCTGCCCTCGGTTCGGGCAGCGGGTTGCTCGTCTCGGTGGCCTACCTGATCGCCGCCCAGGGACCGGGCAGCCCAGACATCCTCGCCACGCTGGCCTCGCCGACTGGGCGAGGAGAGTTCGTGGCGTCCGCCGCTGCCGGCATCGTGGGCACGGTCCTGTTCGTCATCGCGATCGCCGCCGCCGCCAACCTGCTCTGGCGCGCGAACGGCTTCGCCATGATCCTGGCGACCGCGCTGGCAGTGATTGCCGCATCGGCGATGATCTCGTTGCTAGCCCTTCAGTACGCGCTGGCGATGACCGCGCAGGAAGGATTCACGACCACCGACACCTCGTTCAGGGAGCTGGTGGTCGAGTCTCATTCGTTTGCCGACGCAGCCGGTTGGACCGCGATCGCCCTCTTCGCAGTCGCGGCGCTGCTCCTGAGCTGGACCTTGCAGCGGGCCCGCCGCTGGAAATGGATCTGGATCTCGGGCCTTGCCCTGGCGCCGACCTGGGCCGTGGTCCACCTGCTCGACGCGGGATACCTCTTCATCGTCCCTTTCGCGCTCTGGGAGGTCGCGCTGGGCGGCGCCTCCTTGCTGACGAGAAGGCCGCTGCCGTCGTGAAGAAGTCCCGTGCGGAGGCGTTCAGCGACGGGGTGTTCGCGGTCGCCGCGACGATCCTGGTGTTCACGCTCGTCGATCCGAAGGTGAGCCACGGGCTCGGAGCTGCCCTCGTCGCGCAATGGCCTTCGTATGCCGCATATGCCATCAGCTTTTTCACCATCGTCGTGATCTGGGTCAACCACCACGCCGTCCTCGACTCCATCCCGCAGCTGGATCGGCGCCTCCTGTTCATCAACGGGTTGCTTCTGCTCACCGTGGCTGCGATCCCGTTTCCCACCGGGATCCTCGCCCGCTACCTGCAGCAAGGGCATGACCAGACCGCGGCCGCGGTCGCCTACGGCCTGACGATGACGGCGATGTCGATCGCCTTCAGCCTGTTCAACCTGTACGCGCGGCGCTTCAAGGCGATCATGGTCCCGCTCGACTGGTTTGGTTTCTCGCTCGGGCTGATCCTGTGGCCGCTCGCGACCCTGACAGCGTTCTTCAGCGTCGGAGTCGCGCTGGTGCTCTATGCGTTTGTCGTGGTGTTCTACGTGGTGCTTCCAATCGTGCGCGAGGACCTGGCCCGAGCCACGCGATCAGGCGAGGTTCGCGATCCGGCCGTCGCGCTTCGAAGCGCCGGTGCCCCCGAAGCGGACGGCGGTGAGCTCGGCGAGGATGCCTAGCGCGGTCTCCTCCGCGCCGCGGCTGCCGAGGTCGAGCCCGATCGGTCCGTGCACCTTGGCCAGCTGCTCGTCGCTGAATCCCTCGGCTCGCAGCGCATCGAAACGGTTCTGGTTGGTCTTCCGGCTGCCGATGGCGCCGATGTAGCCGGCGTCCGTGCCAAGCACCGAGCGCAGCGCGGGAAGGTCGAACTTCGGATCGTGCGTGAGGATCACGACGTAGGTCGAGTTGTCGACCGTCAGCTTGCTCATCGCCTCGTCGGGCCACGCCACCACGAGCTCATCCGCGTCGGGGAACCGCTCCTTGGTGGCGAACCTCGCGCGAGCGTCGATGACCGTGACCCGGTATCCCATCACCTTGGCGAGCCGGTGCAGCGGGATCGCGATGTGGATGGCCCCGATGATCACCAGGTGCGGCGGCCGCCGGAACGGCTCGACGAAAACGTCGCCCTCCCGGCGCGCCCCCTCGGCGCCCGAGGCGGTCCCGCGTATGAGCTCCGCATCACCGCTGACCAGGTCTGTGCGAAGCGTCGCGGCCTGGTCCCGGTTCAGCATGCCGATCAGCTCGCGGTGCACTTCGGCCAGCGGCTGGATGAAGACTTCGATGTGCCCGCCGCAGGCCAAGCCGACCTCGAACGCCACTTCGTCGGCCACGCCAAACGCGGCGATCTTCGCGCGGCCGTTTTTCAGGACCTTCTGCGCCTCCTCGAACACGGCGCCCTCGATGCATCCGTTGGAAACCGATCCGGCCATCTTGCCGGAACGCGTGGCCAGCATCTTCGAGCCCAGCGGGCGCGGGCTGGAGCCCCAGGTCTCGACCACGGTGCACAGGGCGATCTCCTCGCCCGCTTCGGTCCACTCGTTCAGCTCTGCCAGGACTTCGCGCATCAGCGGTTTCTCTTGCGGCTGTCCAGGCCGGCGAGCAGGCGGCCGAGGTCTTCGAGCGCCTGGAGGTTGTGCGCGGCGAGAAAGTCGTCGCAGAGGGGGACCGCGGCGGCCATCCCCCGCGTGAGGGGCTCATAGCCTTCGGAACCCAGCAGCGGGTTCAGCCAGATCAGGCGGTAGGCCGAGCGACGCAGGTGCACGAGCTCGGCCGCGAGCTGACCGGGGTCGCCGCGGTCCCACCCGTCGCTGACGATGATCACCACCGCGCCGTGCCCCAGCACCCGGCGGGCCCAGTGGCGGTTGAAGTCCCCCAGCGCGTCGCCGATCCTGGTGCCGCCGCTGAAGTCATGGACCTTCTTGCTCACCGACTCGAGCGCGCGGTCGAGGTCTCGATAGCGCAGCAGGCGCGTGATTCGGGTGAGGCGAGTCGAGAAAACGAACGCCTCCAGGTCTTCGCGACGCGCGATGGCGTGCGCGAAGATCATCAGCAGCCGCGAGTACCGCTCCATGGAGCCGCTGACGTCGCAGATCAGCACCAGCGGCCGCCGCCGCACCCTGGGCCGGCGGCTGAACAGGCGCATCAGCTCTCCCGATGAGCGGATCGCGTGACGGGACGTGCGCCGCAGATCGATCTGGCCCGCCCGCGCGGGCCTCAGACGCCGGGTGCGCCGTTCCGCGACCCGCCACGGCGTCTGCTCCATGAGACGGCGCACCTGCTCTGTCTCCTGCCACGTCATCTGGTCGAAGTCCTTGTGACGCAGCAGCTCGTCTTTGCTGTACCCGCTCGAGCTGACAGGCACCTCGGTCGGTTCCTTCTCGCGGTTCATCTGCGAGCCGTGAAGCCCCAGCGCCGCCGACCATGCTTTGGCGCGCTCGGGCGCGAGGGGCAGTGCTCGGCTACGACCCGGCACCGCGCCGGCCGACGCCCTCGGGTCGGCGGGCGCCCAGAAGATGTCGAATGCGGCCTCGAAGATCGGGATGTCCTCCTTGCGGCTCACGAAGACCGCGCGGAGCGCGTTGCGGAAATCCGTCTGCTGCTTGAGGTCGATCAACCCGAGGGCTCGAGTCGCGTCGGTCAAGCGCCGCGGGCCGGCCTCGACGCCGGCGTCGTGCAGGAGCCGCGCGAACGCCGCCAGCCTCGGCAGCAGGTCGATCCCCGGCTCAGGCACCCCTGGCCTTCTCGACCAGCGCCGGGACCTGCTCTCTCACGCGCTCCAGGTCCTCCTGGTATTTCAAGGCCGAGCCGAGCGTCGCGTTGACCAGGGCCGAGTCGATGCGTGTCGCCCCCAGGGCGGCCAGCGAGCGCGCCCAGTCGAGAGTCTCGGCGACGCCTGGCACCTTGTACAGGTCCATGCCGCGAAGCCCCTGCACCAGGGCCGCCACCTCGCGGGCCAGGCCGGCGGCCGCCTCGGGCGCTCGCGCACGCACGATCTCCACCTCCTTCTCGAGGTCGGGGTAGTCGATCCAGTGGTAAAGGCAGCGTCGCTTCAAGGCGTCGTGCACCTCGCGCGTGCGGTTGGAGGTGATCACGACAAACGGCGGGTGCTTGGCCTTGATCGTGCCGATCTCGGGGATCGAGACCTGGAAATCGCTGAGCAGCTCGAGCAGGAAGGCCTCGAACTCCTCGTCCGAGCGGTCGATCTCGTCGATGAGGAGCACGGGCGGCGTGGCGTCCTCGTTGTCGATGGCGTCGAGCAGCGGCCGGCGCAGCAGGAACTCGGGGCTGAAGATCTCACGCTCGGCGTTCCGGCGGTCCTCGCTCTCCCCGAGCAGCCTGATGTGCAGCAGCTGGCGGGGATAGTTCCACTCGTAAACGGCGTGCGCCAGGTCGATGCCCTCGTAGCACTGGAGCCTGATCAGGCGCGCGCCGAGGACGTCGGCCATGACCTTGGCCGCCTCGGTCTTGCCCACGCCCGCCTCGCCTTCGATGAACAGCGGCTTCTGCAGCTTGAGGGCCAGGTAGATGGACGTGGCGAGAGCCCGGTCGCCGATGTACTTGCGCTCGCGCAGGCGCTGCTCGATGTCCTCGATCGTCCTCGGCGAGACTTCCGTCACGGGCAAAGATTACGAGAGATCAGTAGGTCCCCTCCTTATCGCCGCTTGCGCGCAGGCGGGTGACCCGGCGCGAAGCCGGGCCACCCTGGATCTCTTTAGCCGGCCTGTTCGATCGCGCGCTTCACGAGCACGCGCGAAAGGTGCTTCTTGTACTCCGGGCTCGCCCGCAGGTCACCTGATGGGTTGAGCCCGTCCGATGCGTGCTGCGCCGCCTCCTCGGCCTTGGCCCCCTTGTGCAGGGCCTCCTCGACCGCCTTTGCGCGCACCGGAGTCGGCCCGACGTTGGTCAGCCCGATGCGCCAGCCGCCGTTCATCTTCTGGGCCGCCGCGCCGACGATCGCCCAGTCGAACAGCCGCCGCCGGAACTTGATGTACTTGTGCGGG
>Ga0307373_10006067_pt1 | contig 19422 bp, 22 predicted proteins | sample OX2MG_FD_202534 | JGI IMG/M metagenome (GOLD analysis project Ga0307373, IMG submission 202534) | Soil microbial communities from Risofladan, Vaasa, Finland - OX-2 | ecosystem: Environmental > Terrestrial > Soil > Coastal area > Acid sulfate soil | place: Finland: Risofladan, Vaasa | collected...
GCCTTGCTGCGTTTAAATACTTTTTTCATACGCAAATATAATATATATCTTATTAACAGATAATTTATTATACATAATTAATATATATTATTTATTATAATGTTTGAGTTATTCGAGATGCCCTTAAGAGTAGCCCTTTGTTTTTCTTCTTTAAAAAGAAAGCGGTCTATCCAGAAATAAAAATCTTCAGCATTGCGCTCTGTTAATGTAAAAGAAGCAGAGACAACTTCATCTAACTGTAGCTCATCCTCCTTTAAATTTTCAATATTATCTAATTGATCAACATTAGGCGCAAAAACTTTCCAGGTAATAAAGTCAGAAGCGATTAATGTAAAATCATATCCCTCGCCTCTTGAAAATTCTCCTAATAAATATCCTGCTAATTATTCTTTAGCATGATGAAGGGAAGTGCTTAAATTATTTTCGTATTCAATAATAATCTTATTGTAGAGAGTATCGGCGCTGCCTTTGTGCAACCTGTCTTTTCTCGGAATATTTACAATTGTTTTTTCAGCACCAAGTGTAATGTCATCGATAACTTTTTCAGTCTCAGAATTTCCAGCATATAATCTATTCAACAAATCCTTGAATATTTCCTTTTTTGCAAGTTCTTTATTGGCGGATTTTATTTTAGTTAGATACTCTTTTATAAGAACAGATTTATCCTTCATTTAATTTTTTAAAGTTTGTTGCATAAACTGCAGCCGTTTGGAAATTTTGGATAAAAGCAAAAAGTGTTATTCCACAAAGTAAGGAATGTTTTATAAAAAAAATACCTAATTCAATAAAAAGTCAAGGCGAAATATAATTAATAAAAAAACTTCCCGCCTTCCTCGGTTGAAGGCAGGTAGATTGTTTGATGCAAAACTGTCAAAATATAAGGAGAAGTTGCGGTATGTCAAGCCTGATATTGGGGATGAATGGTGTTCTAAGGGCGGGATATCCTTTACTAATTCAGGCTTTTAGAGCTCTTAGGTTAAATACTTTAATCCAACTTTCATGTTCTTCTTTTAAAGACTTTACAATGTCTTCAATTAAAACATCATCAATAGCCTCAGGTTTGCCATGCATGAAATCGTTGCGTCTATTCTGAATGCGCTGTAGTAGTTTGGAGATGTTTTCATGACCAAGATTTTCGAGATCTAAAAAGTAAGAGTTTGCTTTTCCAAATAAGACCTTATATAACTCATTAGTCCTGGTACTAATCGACTGATACCTCTTAAATAGATTTTGACGTATTGAATCGGGCAGGTTTCTCATCGCAGAAGCTAAAAGTCTTTCAATCCGGGTTTCGAAATAAGTCCAAAAAACCAATACTATTATAGCCTTTGCCGCCGGTTTTTTGTCCTGGCTCATAAAGGGCATTGCATCATATTTAGATACGGGTCTCCGCCATTCCTGTTCAAGCATGTTGAGATACACATAATCTTCATATCGCCCTTCTGCACCCATCATGGTATTCATGGGTATTTCAAATTCCTGTCCGTACTTGTCCTTAAGTTTAATTGATTGGTGGCCTGGCATTTTGCAGTTGCAAACAGGGCATCTTCCTTCCGCCTTTCTTATACCTCCACATTGTCCACAAATAATATAATCATACCAAAGACATGTCCAGGATTGTTCGCCGGTTAAGTCCTCAAACCAATATTTTTCCATGATATTTTATATGTGTTGGTTGATAAAATTGCCCTGAATAGCAGAGACAGCAGCCGGGAATTCATATCGTTAAGCTGTTGTCACCTGGCTTCCATCAATTGTTGGAGCGTTTACCTGAAAAGATAGATTTGGCACCTTTTGCCTTGCGTGCTTTTTTCTTTCGTCCGTTTCTTTGTTTGGGTTTTGCCGCTGTCATTAACCCGTCGGGTTTATTATAATATTGCAATTTTGTTTCCAGTTCTTCTTTTCGTTTGTCATTTATTTTTCGTGTATTCCATGAACCTGACCAGATCACCTCATTCTTTCTTATCCAATAATGTGAATGGCAATCGAAGCTCCAATTGCCAATAGAAGGATCCAGGGAGACCGACACTCCATCAAAAATCAGGGTCCAGTCAGTTGGTGAAAGCGGTGTAACTACCTCCATTCCGCAGCCACAGCAGCATTTATGAATTGCTGTTTCACATTCGATAGAGATGTATATAACTCCCTCTTCTATATTTTCCGGTATTTTATCAACAAACTTATGAACTAATATCATCGTTAATAATTGAGTTATCATCAATAGAATATAGAGAATGCAATTCTTTATCTGCATCAAAGAAAAACCCTGTCATCTTTTTCCATTTTATTATGGCAAGGGCAGCATTCAATGCATTCAATTCCGCAATTTGAATGTTCCGCCCGTATAAATCAACCTGATCTGCCTCTGCAAATGAAATTCTTCCTTTAGAAAAAATATGATCTGTTTCGCCCTTCAGTGAACTGGTTACTCTTACGATACCGAAAAGTGAATTATTATCTGAAATTTCGATACCCATACCCACATCTATAAATCCAATCCCTGTTTTGTTCAGGTAATTAATTACCTGTCTCTTGATGCTTCCGTTATCTATGCAAATGAATACGAAGTCTACCCGGGCCAGTTCTTCCAAGTTTGATTCGGATATATATTCGTAATGTGCTTTAATGCCTTTGTGCATCCTGGAGTAAATATCCAAAAAGTACCCAACCTTACTTTTAATAGCTTTCAGCACTTCAGCTTCGGGTGCGCCAGGTGATCTGAAAGCATTATGAAGCAAAAAATCATCCCCATCATAAATATGAATTTCACTTACCGGAGTTTTTGAAATAAAATCAAGTAAATAGGAACCGGTTCCACCCAATCCAATGATGGCTATCTTATGCCCTCTTAGCTTTTCTGAGACTTCACTTATTTGAGCTCTGCTTGAATTGGTATCGGGATAATTAAAGGCAGGGTCATACTCATTACTCTCTACCAACCGGAATGTTTGCGCCTTAACAGAACTGTCGATAGATTGGGCTGGGCCGCTGATTATATCGATATAGGTTTTGAACTTATGGTAATAGTCCGTGTATCCGTTCGGGGGTTTATTTGAAAAGGATCTGTCTATCTCTATGCCTTCGCCAATAGTTGTTTTATTTTGGCCATGCACCAAAGCGGTGATAACTGCACCATTTTTATGGCAAGGTTGTTCGCCAATAAAAAATATAACATGATTTCTGGGCACACCTGCTTTATCGCCCGCGACCGTCAGATCTGTTACCAAGGTACCATAACAAATTTCCCGCCTTGAATTTACGTAGGGAATATGGCTAACCAGGACATGAGCTCCTTTGATGAAAACCTCATATCCTTCGTCTCTCAACTTTTTGAGGTCAGGGCTATGATCTGTTAGTTTGTGTAACATTGAATCTCATTCCTTCTTTAACTTTTACGATATCCCCTTTGACCAATATGCCCTCCGGTTTATTGTTGTCTCCTTTTTTATAGGTAACGGTATAACTCACGTTCGGATCATTTGATATTGAGCCAAACGCCAATATAACAACCTGGTCAAATGAAATAGTTTTTTCGTTCCACTGTTTTTCCCGTGAATTCACCAGTATAATTACTTCTTTGGTTTTTCCGTCACCTTCTTTATTCTCAATTCCTTTATTTTTATCTTGTTCCATAAACTTATATTTTTAAATTAAATTGCTTTAAGTGAGAAGCCATAATCCTTATAACTAATCAGCTTTTTTTGTTCTATATTTTCCTGCCAGGCTGCTTCACGGTGACTTAACTCCTTAATTTCAGTAGCACTGAAATATTTAAATGTTTCGGAAACCTTTCTCATAATTTCAATTTCAAAGGAATCAAATAACAACTCATTAAATGTGAGTAAGGGTTCAAAATAAGATCCTTCATAACCACCTGATTCGTCGAATTTCCTTTTTAACAAGTCCCCTGAATCAATTAAATTGTAAATTTCTTCGTACCTGGATGGAACAGGTCCGTATCGAACCGCCCGATAGTTCAGTCCGGTAATACCAAAGCCTGAGTTTTTAAATGCAAGAAAATCGCAGTAGAATAAAAGCTTATTCAATTTAGTTATCCATGTATTAGATTCATTCGAGAAAAACATGATCATATGAGATATCTTATCGAGGTCGGGTATACGATACCCTGAATATTCATCCGTAGTTTTTCTGTTGAGAACCGATAATGGTAAATAGGTTGGTATGTCATTCAGTTCCTCTCCTGCAATAATTTTTTGACAAAGCTTATCAATCCTTTCAAAGTCCTTTTCACCGATTATTTCCCTACTCATCAATAAAAACTTTCTGAATTCAGAGGGATCTTCTGCAGCTACAATAAGCCGCCCGTTCCCTGTACTCGGCATCTCCCCTTGCTCATACAACCTGTAGCTATTAGGTCCTAATCCTAAAATAGTTGACATTTTCGAAGCCGAAAGACCGTATTTCTGTCTTATTTGCCTAATATGGTCAGGGAAAGGAATTCCATATTTTTTCCGATATTGGTTATAAACCTGGTTAAGATTTATTTTATCCAGTTCAGCGGTTGTAAATTCCTCCTGACTGGTATCGCAAACATAGAAGTGCTCAACAATTTCAAATTCATCTCTACGAAACGGAAACTTGCCTGGCTTTCTATTCAAAGTCGCTTTACCATCATTAAAAGGGCTGTCAATTATTTCTTCTATCATTTAAACGGGTATGTTATTATTCTTTCAGCAAAGTGAAAACTAATGCAAATTACGGGCTTGTTCAAATAGCCTCTCGTAATTTTGATGTATACTTCCCTGCCTTTAATTATTTTTCCGAATTCCCACAATTCAGGGCCGTCATCTTTATCTTTAGATGGTCCTTTGTAAAAATCCTCATGAGTCAGTTCTTCCAAATGTTTTCGTGCAGAAATTTCACTCAGCTCCAACTCTAAAAAAGTCATAAGGTTTTTACCTCTGGATCTATAAAAAATGATTTCGAAAATGGCCATCTTCTCCTTAAAATCTTTTAAAAATGCCTCTACTTCTTCCTTTGTTGTGTCCATTTATTCGAATCATTTCTAAATATAAAATAACTTTACAGTTGCAAATATAGTGAAAATATTATAAAATTCAACTTTAAAGTTTAAGTTTGGCTATTTTCAATTTTTGGAACAGATGAATCAGAAATAAAAAGCTACCAGCCAAGCCGCTTTCAATTTAACCTGCCTGGTGATCTAGATTCCTGATAAGAGTGCAGATATCCTCAATAATATCTACGCCAGCATATGAAATTCATGAGAGCTAAAACTCCTCTATCGGTTCAATTCGTTAGAACGAGACGTCAGCAGATTTAACCACACGACATTTCAGATGTCAATTTTTCCTTCAACAACATCATATCGTCGCTTACTTTCATGTCCAAAATTTTCGCGTAGTGCTGAGTTGTCCTCAAATTCTTGTGACCAAGCATTTTTGAGACTGTTTCTATCGGAACACCATTATTAAGTGTGATAGTAGTGGCAAAAGTATGACGCGCAATATGAAACGTTAACCGCTTTTTGATCCCACATATATCCGCGATCTCTTTTAAATAGCCATTCATTTTTTGATTACTCAATATCGGAAGTAGACGATTATTATAAATACATTTGATATTCTCCTTATATTTTTCCATTATGATTTCTGCAAATGGAAGAAGAGGTATCCTTGAAGGTGTTTCTGTTTTTTTCCTACTTGTAAAAATCCACCTTTGGCCGTCGACTCCTAATGAAATGTCTGTTCTCTTTAATTTCAGTATGTCTGCATATGCAAGGCCGGTATAGCAACAAAACAGGAAAATGTCTTTGACTTGTTCTAGCCTCTCAATTGAGAATTTTTTTTCTGAAATTGCCTTTAATTCAATTTTGGATAAAGGTGTTATTTTGACTTCATGCAATGACATCTGAAAGCGCACGAATGGATCTTGACTCAACCATCCGCGTTTAATACATTCATTGATGATCTTTCTGAAATTTCGAATATACTTCATCGTGGTATTATGATTGCACTTTCTAACGTGTACATCGATTTTTCAGAAATAGGGGAATTTTTGAATACTCCTGCATTTGCTTATATACTTACTTCATTGGTTAATTCGTTTTCCGGAACAGAAAGGGCTCTTGAACATTCATGTTTTATTAGAAATAACCCAACTACCGCAACTGCTCAAGCTACAGCCTTCCCCGGTTTCAATTCTTTTATTTGCATTATTATATAAGCTTGAACTATTTAGATTTGGTAGTAGTTAAATGTAAAAAAATACCTCTATCAAATATACAGGTATTGAAATAAAGTTTGAGTCAAAATAAAAATCTTCCTTTTTTCTTCTCTTGCTATCTTTTTTATTAATTCTTTAATAATAAGTGCATCAGGTAACCGAAGAAGCAAATGCCAGATGTGAAGGAAGAAATAAAAAAAAACCAAGAGGAGATCAAAACAAGAAATCCAATAAAAGAGGAAGAGACTATAGAATGGTAGGAGATTACAAATCACTCTTCTACCAAATGCAGTTTATAAGCAGCTTTTACTAATCCTGATGTATTCTTTACATGAAGCTTGTTGATCAAATTTTGGCGACGGGTATCAATAGTTCTTTTATTTACAAATAATTCCCGGGCAATTTCCTCGTTGGTCATTTCCATAGCGATCATTACTTTCCCCAACCCGCTATGTTTCGCATTCTGGCTGATTCTTAATCTTCCAGGCCTTTCATATCTTCTACTATCCTACTCAATGAGAATCTGCCGTGACTTACAGATGATTTATAATTTATCGATGAAGTACACGCTTTAAAAAGCATTCGTCTACCCATAAGGTTATTAATTTATGCCGGAAGGTGGAAGTTTCGATCTTTCTTATAAATACTGTCGCAATCTAATTTTTCAACTGTTAAATTTTTCACTTAATATTTTTTGCCAGGATTAAATTAACTGAACAAAAGTTTATTGAACTTAACTTTATTTTACATCACATACTGTTTGAATCTGGCTTGTTCATTTTCATTTGTTAATAAAACCTTACCAACACCTGTTTAATATTTACCCATGTCTTGTTTTTAATAATTAAGCTCACTAATTTCGTTTTTGGAATTTCAATTGTGAACAAGAAAATGTAGAAGTATGAATGAAACACCCATGCTGTTTCCAATAACTCCATCTGAGTTTTGGAAACAAATCAAAATGATCATTGAAAATGTAATTGCTGAAAAATTAAGCCAGCAAAAAATCTCTCCACCCAATTCTCATTTACCGGAAAAAGCTTTATTAAAAGCATCAGATGTATGCGCCATCTTCCAGATTTCCAAGCCAACACTTTATGAATGGTTGAAACAAAAGAAACTGAAAAGTTTTAAGATCAAGTCACGCAGATATTTTAATCGTGCAGACATCGATGATCTGATCGCAGGAAGAATGCAAGCCTAGACAAAAAATAATCTTAAAAGTGTGTGTGATGAACTGTGAGCAAGCCAATCAAATTGACCTGGTGAATTACCTTAATTCCCTCGGGTATCAGCCTCAGAAAATAAGGGGATCAGATTACTGGTACTTATCTCCTTTCAGAGATGAAAAAGAACCTTCATTCAAGATCAATAGAAATAAAAATGTATGGTATGATCATGGCCCTGGTAAAGGAGGAAAACTAATTGATTTTGCAATGGAATTTTATCGCTGTGATGTAAGTGAAGCATTACAAAAAATTTCCTTTTTTCACCCGCAAAATAATTTTAAAAATAAGCTGGTCAGACCGCAGTTCCACTTGCCTAAAAACTCTGTAGCCGATAATCAGGATGCAAGAGAAACTGCTATCAAAATAATAGCCGCAAAGCAGCCCATCCAGGACCTGGTGCTTTGCCGCTATTTACTGCAAAGAAGGATCGATAAAGGCATTGCTGATAGTTACTGTCATGAAGTCCATTTTACCAATGCAGATACCGATAAAATATATAAAGCCATAGGCTTTAAAAATAATGCCGGTGGTTATGAATTACGCAATGAATATTTTAAAGGCAGCAGCTCTCCCAAGTATGTTACTTACGTCGATAACGGAGCAAAAAATATTTCGGTATTTGAGGGCTTTTTTGATTTCATGAGTTATGAAACGCTGAATAAAAATCAGCGGGAGGATCTAACGCGTCTGCCTAACCGACACATGAATTTTTTAATCCTGAACTCTCTATCCTTCTTTGAAAGAAGCCTTCTGTTAATGGAAAAACATAAAAATATTCACCTCTTTTTAGATCATGATAACGCCGGAAGAAAATGCACCAACCTTGGCTTAAAGAGGTCTTCACAATTTAAAGATGAAAGCAAATTATATAACGGATATAAAGACCTCAATGACTGGATGATGAACTTCGGAAAATTAGACAAGAAAATAAGTGTAGGGCAAAAAAGGGGAAGACACCTCTAAGTATTTTTTGTAGCAAGCGGTGTTTTTGTGTTACAAAAACCCAGCTTGCTTTTTCTCCCGTTGGTCGCAAAAGAAGGATGCAAATGACATGATAAATAAAGGAATCAAAATAAAGCAAAAGAATGGAAGGCCTAAAAAAGTTGTAAAGAAGGAAATTATAAGGAGCATCCGGTTTTCAAAAACAGAATATTTTATTGTCAAACAACACGCTTCCAGGTCGGGATTAAAAATCACCGTTTATATCCGGCAGATGGCTTTGCAGGGAAAAATAATTTCAAGGTTATCTGAAGAAGAAAGGCAATTTGTCAGGCAATTAATAGGGATGGCGAACAACTTAAACCAGCTCACAAAAATGGGACACCAGGAAGGATTTATTACTGCGGTATTGATGTTTGAAAACTATAAAAACTTAATGGGTGAACTATTGGAAAAACTAAAAAGAAATGATTAGTAAAGTGGTTATAGGAAAAACATTTTACGGAGCCTGCAGGTATATATGCATGGATAAAAAAAGAGCGGTGGTTTTGGATGCAGAAGGTGTAAGAGATTATGATTATAAACTTATGGCAAAAGATTTTGAATTACAGCAGTCCCTGAGGCCTTCTCTTACTAAAGCTGTTTTTCATGGCATCATCAGCTTTTATCCGGGTGAAAAAGTTGAAGATAAAATGATGGCGAAAATAGCGAGAGAATACCTGGCGGAAATGAAGATTACCGACACGCAATTTGTGATTGTAAAACACATTGATAAAAATCATTTGCACCTGCATGTTCTTGCCAACCTGGTGAACAATAAAGGAGAGGCAATTAAGGATAACTGGATCGGGTTGAGAGGAAAAAAAGTTGCACAGAAACTCACCCAAAAATATGGATTGAAAGAAGCTATCTCAAAAAACTTAGCCTTAACAAATCTTGAATGCTTACATGAAAGAGAAGCAAACCGCTATATTATTTACCAGGCTATTTTGGAGAAGCTTCCACTAAGCAGAAGCATTGATGAATTAAAAGAAAAATTAGCCAAAGAAAATATTGAAACCTTATTCAAATACAATGGCCATACAAAAGAGCTACAAGGTATTAGTTTTAAAATCGGAGACTTCAAATATAAAGGAAGCGAGATTGACAGAAAATTTTCCCTCAATAATCTTCAGAAAATATTGCAAAGGCAAGAGGCAGAGACATTAATTAAATCACCACGAGATTTATGGTATTCAAAAAGTTCCTCTGAAAATATGAAATTGGAAATTAACAAGTCACTGAACAAAGAGCTTCGTATCCTTAATGAACTAATTAGGCCCGAACAAAAAGATCAATCGATGCCTTCCGAATGGAGGTTACAAAAAAAGAGAAAGAAAAAATCAAAACGAATGCATTTGTAAAATGAATAATGATGAGTGAAATATTATTACAAGCTATTGTGGAGAAGCTGGAAGCTCTGGAAATCTCTTTATTAAAACAAGGCAATGCAAGTAAAGATGAAGAATTAAAAGCATTAGCCGGATCAATTCCATCAGAATTAATAAAGTTCAGTTCTGCCTTAAATGCTAACAATGAAAAGATTAATGGCTTATCTGAAGACATACGTGCATTGAAAGTTAATTCAGGTAATCATATGGAAAATCAAATCAAGCATATCCATCATTTTCATAAGCAGGTATGGATGTCCGTTAGTTTCTTTATAATTTCTTTGTTGGTTGCTTATGGATGGATTAATTGTAATTACGAAAAGAAATCTTTTGAAGCAAACGATATGAAGTATAGATATTGGAAAGCAAATGGCAATACTCACTTATTAAAGATTGTTTACTACACTGATAGCTTATATAACCAGGATAAAGACAATTTTATAGAACAGGTTGTCCGGTCGGAACGTCAAATATCTGAGCAGGAGAATATGCATCGGCTTGCTCGTGAAAAAGAAAAAAAACGTAAAAAATGAAGGTACATGTTGAAACTCTTTACAGCGTTGATAACGAAAACGCACATACGAAATATTGCAGCTAAAGTTAACAAAATTATGGTTTAAAAACTTTGCACATCATCATATAGCCACAGTTGGTTGGTCTGTCAATTAATGAGAGCAAAAAGTTAAAATCTTTGAGTAAGTATTAGTGGTTGCAAACCGGAATAAGGGGAAGACCAGGGAGCTTATTTAAAATCCATGGAAGGCTTCATTTTATTATTGATTTTTAAGTATATTTGGGAAAGAGAAAAGATACTATATGGAACGAATTGTGATTAATGTTGATCCTGCTACTGCTGCCAAATGGCGCACAGCTTCTTTTAAACTAAAAAATGAAATAGGAAGTCTTATGAATGATCAGATAGCCACTATTATTGACCAAAAAGAGGAAACTGATATTCTCCAATTTTTGAGTGAACTGAGAGCTGAAATGAAAGCAAAAGGGCTTACCCAGCAAATACTGGATGATATTTTGAAGAATGAGTAGTACAAAATTTGTTTTTGATATCAATACTTTTATAAGTGCAGCACTTATAGAAGGGTCTGTAAATGACCTCGCACTTGATAAAGCTTTCAAAACAGGAAAAGTAATTGTTTCTGAAGCAACCTTTGCCGAATTGACAGAGGTATTATTCCGCAAAAAATTTGATAAATACCTTACCGATGAAAGGAGACTACAGATTCTCCAAAAATTGGAGCGCGATACGGTTATTTGTGAAGTGAACATAACTTTATCCGATTGCAGTGATCCAAAGGACAATAAGTTTTTGGAATTAGCCGTAGCCGCTAATGCATTCTGTATTGTAACTGGCGATAAAGACCTTCTTGTAATGCATCCTTTTAGAAACATTGCTATATTATCTTCTGCTGATTTTTTAAAGATTCAGTAATTCAGTTCAAAAGTGGCGCAGGTTAGTCTTCGTAAGAAACTGGAAGCACTGGAGATTGCCTTATTAGAACGAAGTAGTACTGGTAAAGAGGAAGAAACTTCAAGTACATTAACCAATGAAATTAAATCGATTCAATCTGAATTCCTAAAGTTTGCTTCCGCATTTAGCACAAACAATGAAAAGATTAATGGCCTATTTGAAGAAAATATTTCATATATCGTGTACACGTTAACGTTAGTAGGCACAGATCTTAATAATTTGTTTTTTTGGTGTTAAAAAATATAATCAATTTACTTATCTTTACTTTAGAATGTTGTTCTTTAAATTGAAAAGACTTTTGTAGAGTAAATCGTAGAGTTGTAATATTAGTAGATCCTAAATAGTTGATTTCTAAGCGCTAATGGAATTAGTTCGAATCCCTTAGTCTCCGCATAATTTTAGTTTTTTTTAATTTTTGACTAATCTGAATTGACCGCTACTTCTTTCACACTTCCGGTTCTCTTTAAAACACCCCATCCCTGCAATTCACCTTTAATAGCTTTATTGATAGATTTTATCAAAATATAATACATCATCTGGCGATACATTAATCGCTGCGGAAACATCCAGATCAATTTTAAATAATTTTCTTTTTCATAAGCAAAAGCCAATGCTGCGCCTGCAATATCTACAATGGTAAAAATAAAATAATAGAAAATAATATGAGGGATGCTGGCCACAAATATTCCCAATGATGCCAGCAATAAACTTAAAACCAGTATAATATCAGCCAATGGAGCCAGTATGGGTATCAGTATCTGATAAATAAATATGTTGGGCATAGCGATCATTCCGAAATTTTTGTATTTCGGATTGAGAATAGTATCCCGGTGTTTCCAGAAACATTGCATTACCCCAAAACTCCACCTGAACCTTTGTTTTAAAAATTGTTTAAAAGTTTCGGGCGCTTCTGTATAAGAGATAGCTTCTATACAATTTCTGATAATATATCCATTGCGTAACAGACGCATGGTAAGATCGCAATCTTCTGCAAGCGTGTCGGTTGTAAATCCTCCTGATATTAAAATGGCATCTTTTCTGAAAGCGCCAATGGCTCCGGGTATTACAGTAATACAATTTAAAAGATCAAAAGCTCTGCGGTCAAAATTTTGAGAAGTGATATATTCAATGCTCTGCCATTTAGTAATCATATTTATCTCGTTACCTACTTTTACGTTTCCAGCTACTGCGCCTATATTCTCATTTTCAAATTTTTTCATCAAAAGGGTTATCGCATCCGTTTTCAGTTGGGTGTCGGCATCAATACATACTAAGTATTCAGCATTCGATTTTTGGATACCAAAATTTAGTGCAGAGGCTTTGCCCCCGTTTATTTTGGAGTAAACCCTTACAATTGAATTATCTTTAAATGTATCACTTACCCTTAAAAAGGTTTTATCTTTGCTTCCGTCATCAACAAAAATAATTTCTAATTCGGGATAATCCTGTGCCAACAAACTATTGACGGTTCTTATTGCATTTATTTCTTCATTATAGGCGGGTACAATGACGCTTACCAAAGGATATTTATTTTCCACTCCAAGAAGAAATGCGGGGAAAACCTCAGATTCTGATTTTTTATCTCTTTTTTTCTGGATACTTGCCAATATGGCCATGGCTATAATGCGTGCGACAGATAATAGTATGCCAATAACAAATAAGGTAAATATGATCTGACCGCTCCAATAAGTTGATTCTGCCAAAAAGAAATTAAATTTCCTCGTCCATCTGTCGCGTGAGTCGGCAACTCTTGGCATCACCTCGTCTCTTGTTTTGCCCATAAGGTCAGAAACAGATGCAAATACATACCCTCTTTTCTTAAAATAATCAATAATACGTGGAAGCGCCTCTACTGTTGCCTCCCGGGTTTCTCCACCTGCATCGTGCAAAAGAATAATGCTGGCATTTGTTTCTTTTTCCTGCTTAATAACCCTGGCTACGATAGTATCTGCAGAAACTCCTGGTGCCCAATCATTAGGATCTATACTTTCATTAATTGTTAAATAATTTTCTGCCCTGCTAATTTGAATCGGTGCGAGTTCATCGTAAGTCTCTGGCTCAGAGTCGGCGTTGTATGGGGCTCTGAATAGAATAGTAGAATGACCGGTCACACTTTCGATCAGTAATCTCGTGAGTCTCATTTCAAGAGCAGCTCTCGATAAACTCATTTCTGCGATATTATGATGTGTAAATGTGTGATTGCCTATTTCAAAACCATCTCTGTATTCCCTACGCAGAATAGGAATATTTTGTTCCGCATTGATACCGATTACAAAAAAAGTAGCTGGCACTTTTTCGCGTTCCAGGATATTAAGAATTTTTGGTGTCCATTCTGCGCTGGGGCCATCATCAAAAGTTAAGATCAGTTTATGTCCTTTGCCAACGGTAGTATCTTCCGCAAATTTTCTGATCACATATCCTGAAGGAAGTTGCAGATAGTTTTGTTCTGCGATCAATTGTTCCGAACTGTCAATTTCAAAACTAACTTTTCCGGGTTGAGGTGAATAAAGAATGTCAAGCACTTCGCCTTCTCCTACAAATCCAACGTTGTTCTTCAGGATTGGCATCGTTTTGAGTGAATCAAAATTAAAAGGATCTTTTTGAAGGGAAGCATTGCTTAAACTGCGGTTATAGAATTTCCATATGCGTGGATCTTCGCTGCCAAGACGCCAAAGGGCCGTTCCCGCAGCAGGAAATTCATCGCTAAATCTTAAAATATTAAAAGTTGTGGCAGCATCTGTAAACCAAACCTCATGGTTGATCTTATCTGTCGAATCATCTGCATCTTCTGTTACGTAACTGTAATGGAGATTGTAAGAGTTATCGTCATAAATAATATAGGCATTGATAGATTTAGCCCTGTTGATAGCATCCTTATAAGTAAGAGGTAATGAGTCTATTACTCCATCTGTCCAACTGTATCCAAAACCTCCAACCCCTACTATTATTTTTGAAGGATCTATTTTATCGGAAGTCCAGGAAACGGCATCTTCTATCCATTTTTGTCCGCTTATAGGTCCGGGACCCGTAGAACCATTATATTCATCGTAAGCCATTAATATGATATAATCATTATAATTGGATAATTTCGTATAATCATAATCGTTATTCTTAGGCTCTACATCCATTGTTACCAGCATATTATGCGCATGTAAGGTTTCGTACAATTTTTTTTGAAAAGCAGTAAGTGGCTCATTTGTTTTCTCCGCAAGTTCTTCAAAATCCACATTGATACCATCCAGGTGATAATACGAAAGAGTGTCAACAATCTGCTGAATTAAATGATTCCTGGCAATGGTGTCTTTTAAAATGTAGTGCAATAATTTACCATCGAAATTATTTTTAGAGCTATTGAAATTGGAGAGGATAGGTAAAATGCGTAGCTTTTTTTGCCGCATTACGGCAAGCCCGGCACTGTCTATACGTGTTTGAAGCCGGTGTGTTATTGTATCAATAAAGAACCATTCAGGAATAATTGTATTGATCTTGTCTGCGTTTTGTTCGAGGTCTGGAAGTGAAACGGAGGCATTCCAGGGTGTATAGAATGCAGCCCGTATTAAGGAAAGCGAATCGGCTTTCGATACGCCTTTATTCTTTATTCGTTGTATCGAATCTGTTTTTAATTTTTTAAATAAAAAATCTTTAAAACCTTTATATCTGGTATTCTGGCGATTTTTTAAGATTAGGGGGTTTGAAGGATCCAACGCATTCTCGAATACCCTTGCTTTTGACTGCATATTTGGAATGTTGGGCAAGGAACCGCTATACAAAGCAATCCCCAATACTACAATAAAGAAAATACTGATTAATAAAATTACACGACCTGTCCACTTTACTCTTCTCCACCTGCCTGGTTTATTAGTTTGAAAAATTTGAGGGGTATTATCACTCATGTTTTTGTATAAAATATTAAGATTATAAGCCTTTTCTCTTTATTGCAAAGTTACTTACATTCCTTTTTAATACTGATTGTTTACCCGAAGAATGGATTTGGCTTAACAAAAAATAATTTTATAATATTAAAATAAGAAGGCCCCTGTAGAAACAGGGGCCGTTTACCAAAACTAACTGCTTATGAGAAAATTGAAATTTAATGTTGTTGATTATACTATTTCAAATCCCATGCCAAAAGTAAGAATGCTAATGTTAATAAAGATTTAAGAAGACTAATTATTGGTATCAAGTTTTTCACACTAAGCAGAAAATGACGCACTACTGACTAACTGTAGGTATTTCTTTTAAAATTATTTATTGGTTTGCTATTTTTTCAGAATTCTCGGCAAATTGTAGCGCATCTATAAATTCCTGCAAATCTCCATTTAAAACGTCTTCAAGGTTATACACTGTTAATCCGATACGATGGTCTGTTACTCTACCTTGCGGGTAATTGTAGGTTCTTATTTTAGCAGAACGGTCACCTGAACTTACAAGACTTTTACGATGCCTTGATATTTCTTCTTCCTGCTTGCGTACTTCTTCTTCGTAAAGTTTCGTACGTAACATTTGCATGGCTTTTTCACGATTGCCCAATTGGCTTCTTTCTGTTTGGCACACGATTACCAATCCTGTAGGAATGTGCGTGAGCATTACTTTCGTTTCTACTTTATTTACATTTTGACCTCCTGCGCCACCGCTTCGTGCAGTTTCCATTTTTACATCGCTATCGCGCACTTCCACATCTATTTCTTCAGCTTCAGGCATCACAGCCACTGTTGCCGCGCTTGTATGTACTCGTCCGCCCGCTTCTGTATCAGGCACACGTTGCACGCGATGTACCCCACTTTCAAATTTTAAAGTGCCATATACATCATCGCCTGTAACTTCTATCTGTACCTCTTTGTAGCCGCCTACGGTTCCTTCGCTTTCACTTAATAAAGCGGTTTTCCAGCCTTTTGATTCGCAAAATTTTAAATACATGCGCATCAGGTTTCCGGCAAATAGAGAAGCCTCGTCTCCGCCCGTTCCTGCTCTTATTTCGAGAATACAATTTTTTTCATCCTGCGGATCCTTTGGTATCAACAGACTCCTGATTGTTTTTTCATACTTCTCCTTTTCTTCCTGCAAATGAGGCAATTCTTCTTTTGCCAATTCCCGCATTTCATCATCGTCACTATTAAGCACTTCTTTGTTAAATTCAATGTCATCAAGTGTTTTAGCGTATTTATCCCGTACAACTACGATCTTTTCAAGATCACGGTATTCTTTACTTAAGAGTTTGTATTTCTTGTTGTCGCTTATTATTTCGGGATTGGACAATGCAATCCCTAATTCTTCAAATCTTGCTTTAATAGCTTCCAGTTTTTCAAGCATATTCTTTTTTCAAAATTTTATTTAATTACAATATGGGTAATTTGTGAAACACTTTTTGTAGAAATTATTACCCTTTACCTTTGGCAATTGTGGCAAAATTAACCTAATCCTTTTTTACATGCACTATCGAAAATTTAAGGCGGATTATTTATTTACAGGAGAAAATATTTTAAGCAATAATAATGTATTGATTACAGATGAGGATGGAAAAATAATTAAGATTACTGATATATCAGAGGCAGGCGGCGATATTGAAACTTTTAATGGAATTATTTCTCCGGGATTTATTAATGCACATTGCCATTTGGAATTATCTCACCTGAAAAGTTTAATTCCCGAAAAAACCGGTTTAATCGAATTTGTTTTTAAAGTGGTTTCAAAAAGGCATTTTGCGGAAGATGATATTCTTGCTGCTATTGAAAAAGCAGAAAATGAAATGTGGCAAAACGGAATTATAGCAGTAGGCGATATCTGCAATAATTCTTTGTCAACTGCGCAAAAGATAAAAAGAAATCTTAATTATTATAATTTTATTGAAACCAGTGGATGGCTTCCGCAAGTAGCTGATATACGATTTGAAAAAAGTAAAAATATCTTTGATGTTTTTACTGAAAAGAGATTAAAAGCTTCAATTGTTCCTCATGCTCCCTATTCCGTTTCTGAAAATTTATGGAAAGAAATAATTCCATTTTTTAAAGCGAAAACAGTTACCATTCATAACCAGGAATCCGCCGGCGAAGATTTATTTTTTTATGAAGGGGAAGGAGATTTTACCAGAATGTATAAAATGATGAACATTGATAATTCTTTTTATAAAGCCAAAAAAATAAGAAGTATAGAAAGTTATTTTGAAAAATTTTATACTGCAGCTTCTGTTATTTTAGTTCACAATACTTTTACCAAACAGGAAGATATTGACTTTATAAAAAAGCATAAGAACAAAAATCAATTGATTTCCTTTTGTCTTTGTCCGAATGCGAATCTATATATTGAAAATACTTTGCCGCCCCTGGATTTGTTTTTAAAAAATAATGTAAATATTATTTTAGGGACCGATAGCCTTGCGTCGAACCACCAATTAAATATTCTGGAAGAAATAAAAACTATTTTTAAAATTTCCCCTGAAATAAAAACTAAAACTTTGTTGCAATGGGCTACGTTTAATGGTGCAAAGGCTTTGCAAATGGAAGATAAATTGGGAAGTTTTGAAAAAGAAAAAAAGCCGGGAGTAGTATTGATTGAAAATGTAAAGGGAGAAAAAATTACTACTGATTCAAAGATCAGAAAATTGATATGATTATCAAAGTGGGGTAAAGAAACCTACCCTGACGACACCCAGGCAGGTAAATAAAGCTGATTTCGATTTAAAAGAATTTAATCGGGTATATTCTTCTCCTCCCTGAGCCTGTCGAAGGAGGAGTTGGATTAAGAATTATAAAATCTCCGACAAAACCGTCAACGTTTTCATTTTCCCAAATTCAGGGATATGCCATTGGTAAAAGCTTTCCATAATTTTTAAAATAGCGCTTCTGATTTTTCTATTCATTTTTATTTCACACAAATCCCGCGGGTGAATCACTTTTAATAATTCAGAAATGTAATAACTTGTTTCAGCACTTACACTAACTGAAGCAACTGGATTTTCTTCTGAAAAATTTCCATCTTCTACATTAAAAATGTTTCTTTTATCAGAGTAATTATTTTGTAAACGGAATCCTAAAAAGGGAACTAATTGTAATGAAAAATAGATTGGGAAATTAGCCGTGATTTCGGCATCCGAAATATCCAATTGAAGAAATGCATCTTCGCAAAAATGAAAAAGATCTTCATTGGCTTCCGGTTGTTTCAGGCTTTTCTGTAAAAGCTCAACCATAAATAGCGCAACTGAATTTTTAGTAACATCACTTAAAATATTTTTATAAAGAACATTCCATCTTATATCTTTTATTCGTTGCAGGTTTTTTAATTCATTATGATAAACCTGCAATTCCAAAATAGAAGAAGGCTGGAAAAAATGTGACTTAGAAGTTTTTCCTGAAGTTCGTACACCGTTTACTATATAAGATTGAATGCCGAAAAGTTCGGTTAATATAGAAACGATCACACTCGTTTCTCCATATTTTATGGTTCGTAAAACAATGCCTTTGGTTGAATAAATCAATTTGAAAATTGTGAAATTTGAAAATGTGAAAATTACAGCAAACGAAGAAATAATCCTAAAACGTATTTAACTAATAAACCAATAAACCAGTTAACTAAGAGAAGTTTCGCCACTAACTGATTTTTCTCTAATGCCTATGGAGAGTGGCGTTTGGGAGTTGGAGAAATGAGAAAGAAGCAATAAAAAAGAAATAAGAAATGTAATAAACATACCTCCGCCAAAATAAAAAACTTTATTAATACGATTCGAAAGTACCAACTGCGTATCAGAAGTATAAAAATATATGATGACATTTTTAAGGAACCATTGGTTTGATCTCGGGATTATCCTGGCCTTAATAACCGTATTCTTTTTGCTGTATGAAAATATTGATGTGCATAGTTTGCAGTTTTTGCTTTGGCTAAGTTTGATCTTTTTGTTCATCCATCAATTTGAGGAATACCGTTATCCAGGCTATTTCCCGGGAATGATAAATATGGTAATGTTCAATAGTGAAATGCCTGACAGGTTTCCGTTGAACTCTAATACATCGCTTGTTATTAACTAAAGTTTCGGAGTTACAAAATCGATAATTTCGGCTCAGGGTGATCATTGCTGGAGTGGAAAATCCGAGAACAATCACACAATAAATTTGTCAACTCCGGGTTTGTAATTACTTGTTTG
>Ga0307373_10006068_pt1 | contig 19419 bp, 16 predicted proteins | sample OX2MG_FD_202534 | JGI IMG/M metagenome (GOLD analysis project Ga0307373, IMG submission 202534) | Soil microbial communities from Risofladan, Vaasa, Finland - OX-2 | ecosystem: Environmental > Terrestrial > Soil > Coastal area > Acid sulfate soil | place: Finland: Risofladan, Vaasa | collected...
CGCGCTTCACCAGCTTTACGGACGTCGAGTGTCAGTACCTTGCCGGCCATCACTCAACGTGGATGGTGCTGTCGATCAATGCGGTCACGGCATTCGGAACAAACGCCTGCGGTATGTATCACGCCGTGAGCGTGACCGGCCTCATCGACGGTCAGCTGCAGAGGTTCAGGTAACCGGCGCCGCAGGGCGCTTCGCGACGACGGTGTAGCCAAGGCAGTCCTCACCCCAGTCACCCTTGAGGCTCCAGTGCCCGACGAGCGCCGCAGCGGCTGCCACCGGCATCAGCGGCACCCGGGCCGCGCCCAGCGGAGCGATGAGCGCGAGCACCTTCTGCGCAGTCACGGTCACGGGGTTACCCCGGCTGTAGACCTTCACGTCGACAAAACCGGCCTCACCAAGGAGATGGCTGATCGCCGACGGCGTGAAGCGCCAGTAGTCGAAGGGAACGAAGTGCCAGCGTGCGGCAAACGGGACGGTCATCAGCAGACGTCCGCCCGGACGCAGACAGCGCTTCACCTCAGTGAGGAGGTCCGCCGGCTCGAGGACATGCTCGAGCACCTCTGTGCAGAGCGCCAGGTCGATGGAAGCATCGGGCACCGGCCAGGGGTATCCGCTCACATAGAGCGTGTCATCGCGTCCGTAGCCGAATCGATCGTTCGCCTCGGCGATGTCGAGTCCCTGATAGCTTCCAGCGTGCGTCAGCAGCGACCGGTAGGGTTGCTCACCACACCCCACGTCGAGGACGGCGCCCGTTTCATGGGCCAGCACCGGACGCAGGTCCCTCCAGATCGATTGGAGTTGCAGATCGCCGAGACGGCGTAGCAGGGTTGGTTTGCGGAGTGCCGGTGGCCGCCAGCTCTCGCTCGATCTGAGCGCGAGGTTGCGGCGCTTCACGATTCGCCTCCGGAATAACGCGCCGCCATCATCGGACAGGGTATCAATCCGTCGAGCAGATCGAGCCCCGACGGATTGCGTGAGTTCCATCCCCCGGCCCTATCATGTGCGGAATGCCCGATGCGCCCCGGGAAGGTCGGCGGAAGATCAGCGCAATCATTGCCTGCTATCGAGACGCTCCGGCCATACCGATCATGTACGACCGCCTGGTCACGGTCTTCACGACGATCGATGTGGAATACGAGATCATCTTTGTGAACGACGCGAGCCCGGACGATGCCGAGCAGGTGCTTGCGGACCTGTCCGAACGCGATACACACGTCGTTGTGGTGACACACAGCCGCAACTTCGGCTCGCAGAGCGCATTCACCAGTGGAATGCGCATCGCAACGGGCGATGCCGTCGTGCTGCTCGACGGTGACCTGCAGGACCCGCCCGAGCTGATCGAAGCCTTTTATGCCAAGTGGAAGGAGGGCTATGACGTCGTGTACGGATCGCGCGTGGCACGCGACGCGAACCGTTTCCTGCGATCCTCGTATCGACTCTTCTACCGGCTGTTTCGCGCGGCGTCGTACGTCCCCGTCCCCCTCGACGCCGGTGACTTCTCGCTCATGGACCGGCGGGTGGTGGACGCACTCAATCTGCTCCCCGAAACGAACCGGTTCCTGAGAGGGCTGCGCGCGTGGGTGGGATTCCGCCAGATCGGTGTTCCGTATCACCGCCCTGAGCGCATGTTCGGGAAGACCACGAACTCACTGCTCCGCAATATCGGCTGGGCACGCAAGGCAATCTTTTCCTTCTCGTACGTCCCGCTCGAGATGATCACCGTCGTCGGGATACTGACGACGGTCGTTGCGTTCATCGCCATCATCGTTGAGATCTTCTTCCGGCTTGTGAGCCCCGCCTCGGCGCCGACAGGCTTCGCTTCCCTCATCGTGCTGATCCTGTTTATCGGCGGCATTCAGCTCCTGTGTCTGAGCGTGATCGGGTCATATCTCGCGCACATCTACGAGGAGGTGAAACGCCGGCCGCCGTATATCGTCTCCACAATTCGCAACAACCCATCGGATGCAGGAGGGGGCAACACGACCGCTGAATCACCACCCGAGGAGGGCGGGTCATCCGCTGCCTCGTAACCGGCGCAGGCGGGTTTGTCGGCGCGAACCTCGTGCACCGTCTCGTTCGCGATGGCCACGAGGTGCACGCGATCCTCCAGCCCACCACCGACACATGGCGTTTGCATGGCCTCGGTGATGTGCGGCGGATCGAAGGCGATATCGCCGACGTCGAGGACGTGGACCAGGCATTCCGATCAGCACGTCCCGATTGGATCTTCCACCTGGCCGCGCATGGCGCGTACTCGTACCAAACCAACATCGTCGGCATGGCGAGGAGCAACGTGCTCGGCATCGCGAACATTCTGGCAGCGGCGGAGCGTCACGGCTGTACGGTGATGATCAACACCGGGACGTCGTCCGAGTACGGGGACCGTGATCACGCTCCACGTGAGGACGAGCCCCCGCGGCCGAATAGTGATTACGCCGCCACCAAAGCGACCGCGACGTGGCTGTGCGAGCGTGCTCGCACGCGCGGCGTCCCGGTGACGACGCTTCGCCTCTACTCCGCGTACGGTCCGTTCGAGGAGGAGCGACGGCTCATTCCGACTCTGCTCCGGGCCGCGCTTGCCGGCGGCTGGCCACCGCTTGCGGCACCCACCGTCGTGCGCGACTACGTGTATGTCGGGGATGTCATCGACGCGTACATGATCGCCGCAACGACGCCCAGTCGCAGTCCGATCTACAACGTCGCGTCGGGTATCCAGACCTCTCTCGCTGAGATCGTGCGAACCGCGGCTGCGCTCTTCTCGGTCGGCGCGGAGCCTCGATGGGGAGACTATCCGAATCGTGCATGGGACACCCGCGTCTGGGTCGGCGATTCATCGCTGATTCGATCCGAGTTGGGATGGGTGGCCACGACCAGTCTTGTGGACGGGTTGAGTGAGTCGGCCGAGTGGCTCGCGACTCACCCGTTCGACGGCGGAGGAGCTGCGCCTACGACCTCGACCCGATGAGATAGAGATTCCCCAGCGGAACAGGGACTGAGACGCGCCCGATCCGACTGCGACTCAATGCCTGCAGTGCCACGGCCTTTGCGCGTCCGGGAAGTGGGACGAGATGCGTCATATACCCGACGCTGTACGTGTTGTTCACGTGACCCTGCTTGAGGACCTTGAAACCTCCCGCCTCGAAGATGCGACGCATGGTGTCCGGACCGTAGAGGTATGTGTGCTCAATGTCGATGATCGGACTGCGCTCGCCCATCACGTGCGCCGACACCGATTCGACGTTGTGGTTGAGGCAGAGGATCAACCCACCGGGGCGGAGGGCCGCCCGGCACGCTTCAAGGACGACCTCCGGATGTGGCACGTGATCGAACACCTGGAAGAGACAGACGGCATCGAACTCCCCGTCGGCAAACAGCCCGGGGCGCATGACGTCGCAGACGATCTGGTCGCGTACCTGCGGCGACGCACCGGCGATTGCCGACGCGCTGGGTTCGACTCCACGAACCCGGGTGTAGCCCTGCGCCAGCGCCTGCTCGAGGAAGAACCCGTCTCCGCATCCGACCTCGAGCAGTGACTCCTGACGTCCACTCAGCGCGCGTACCCGTGCGAGATAACGACCGTAGGTGGCCTTGAGATTGGCGGTCTCCGCCTCATAGTCGAACGTGCTCTCTGCGTACAGGTGGCCCAGCGTCGCCTCGTCGAGCACCGGGTCCGAACGCACGAGGCCACACTTCAGGCACCGGACCATGCGGTAGTGGATGCGGTCGGGAAGGCGGCGGGCTGAGAAGCGGGCGGGCGTGATGTCGTCGACACTGAAGTTGGCTGCGTACAGCTCCTTCGACGGTGTGCCGGTCCCACAGATGGCGCAGTGGGTCGGTACAAAGGTGAGGTTCGTAAAACCTTCCCGGTCTTCCTGGGTGTCGGACACCGACGGATTATGGGCCAGCTCGGTCGTCGCGGCGCACATGATGTTGCCGGCCCTAGGCTGGGACCAGCCCAACCTCTCGAACGGTCGCGATGAGCCCTTCGACGTCAAGACCGTTGCGGCGGCGTAGGAACGCTTCAGATCCCGACGTCTCGCCGATCGGATCGATGACCCCTCGGCGCACCAGACGCACCCCCAGACCATGGTCAGCGATGGCTTCCGCGACAAGGGATCCGAGGCCGCCGATTGGGCGGTGATCCTCGATGGTGATGCATGCGCGCTTCGTGGCCAGCAGTGCTGCGAGATCCTCGCTCGGAGCGGGCGCAATCGACGCGGCAACTGCAACGACCGTGCGCACACCTTCGGCCAGGAGACGGCGGCGAGCCTCGAGCGCGACGCCGGCCATCGAACCAAGCGCGACGATCGCGATATCGCCGTCGCCGATCGTCTCCAGATGGCCCCAACGGAAACGCCCTTCCAACTCCGGGTGCGATTCCGTTTCCTTGGCGAGCCGCAGATACATCGGCTCTGGGCGCGCGTAATGGTCACGCAATGCTCGGTCGACCTGAGCATCATCCGCGGGCGCGACGATGCCCACACCAGGCTGCACGCGCATCAGCGCGATGTCTTCGAGGGCATGGTGGGTGAACCCCGCAGAGCCATAGGCGAAGCCGCCGCCGATGCCGACGATGCGAACAGGAAGCTCGTGCAGCACCGCACCGTTCCTGAACTGTTCGTAGCCGCGCATCGACGCAAAGGTCGCGATGGAATAGCAGAAGGGAATGTACCCCTCGCTCGCCATTCCGGCTGCGAGCGAGAGCATGTTCGCCTCTGCCACGCCGACGTTGAAGAAGCGATCCGGATGACGCCCGGCAAATGGCTCCAGCACCATGAATCCCAGGTCCGCGGTGAGCAGCACCACGCGTTCGTCAGCAATCGCGAGCTCCGTGAGCGTGGCGACAAACTGCTTTCTCACGAGAGCTCTCGCATGGCCTGGGCATACTGCTCATCGTCGAGCGGAAGGTAGTGCCACTTGACCTGGCGCTCCATGAAGCTCACGCCCTTCCCGGCGAGTGTGTCGGCAATCACGAAACGCGGCCCGCCGCTGCTGGTCGTTTGCAGGACACGCGTCACGGCGTCGACGTCGTGGCCGTTGACGCGATCGCATTCCCAGCCGAGGCTTGTCACGCTTGCGCCGATGCGACTGAGGTCGATCACCTCGTTCGTCGGGGCCAGCGCCTGCTGTCCGTTGTTGTCGAGGATCACGCACAGGTTGGCGAGCCTGTGATGCCCGGCAAACATGAACGCTTCCCACACCGAACCCTCGTTGAGCTCCGCGTCACTGATGAGCACAAACACCCGTCCGGGCTTGCCGGCCATGCGCTTCGCAAAAGCGACACCGGTACCGAGCGAGAGGCCGTGGCCGAGCGAGCCCGTCGAAAACCTGACACCCGGCAGCGTGTGGTCCGGATGCACGCCGAGCTGACTGCCGTCAGCGCAATACGTGTCCAATGTTTCGTGAGTGATTGCGCCCATCTGTTCCATGACGCAATAGTGCGCAAGCGCTGCGTGACCTTTCGACAGGACGAACACGTCCTGCTCCGGGGCGATGACACGTGAGAACAACGCGACGAGAATGTCGGTGATGGACAGTGCGGACCCGATGTGCCCGACGTGCGCACGCTTCGACTGGTCGATGATCGAACGGCGAACGCTGACGGCGCTGAGGGAATGAGACGCCTCTGCGTGTGCCGTCACAGGGCCTTCAGTGATGTGCTGTCTCGTGGATCCCTTCTCACGGTCCCACGAGTGTAACCCGGGGGCAGCGACGGAGGGGACCCGCCCCCCGTCTCGCGCCCGCACGCAGCCTCGGCGACACCCACCCAGAACCCGCTCCCCCAGGCGACGTGAAGGATCACGAAGACGCCCGGGAGACGCACGCGTACAGCGATCGGCTGGTCGCTCCCGGCACGAAGCCCGGCGAGGACACACGCGGCGGTGTACGCGGCGCCACCCGCGACGATGATCCGCCGTCCGCGTCGGGTCATCGCGAGGAGCATCGACGCCGGCACCGCTGCCACGAGCGCCGGGGCCGCGAGATGGTACGGGCGGATGACGCCCGGCCGAGCCCGCGCAACCCGAACCTTGGCCCGGCCGTACCGAAAGTACTGGCGGGCGAGCGCGGTCAGCGACTCGCGAACGTAATAGCGGGTGGGGATGTCCGGGCTGAAGAGCACGCGGCCACCGGTGGCTCGTATCCGATCGTTGAGCTCGTAATCCTCGTGCGGTGGGTACGCCTCATCGAAGAGGCCGACGCGCTCGAAGGCGCTCCGACGAAACGTCCCCGGAAATACGGTCGCGACCTCCTCCGCCTCTGTCGAGTACCGAAACCGCGCGCCGCCGACGCCGAAGGGTGACTGCATCGCTCGGGCGATCGCGCGTCCCGTCGCCCCGGCGCCCACGCCGTCCGCGCGACCACCCACATTGTCGGCGCCGGACTCCGTCAGCAGTGCGATCGAGCGACTGAGATGGTGCGGCGTCCACTCGGCGTGGCCGTCCTGGCGGGCGATGTACTCGCCCCTGCTCGCCAGGATGGCGAGGTTCAGCCCGGACGCCTGCGTGCGTCCCGGGTTGTCGATGAGCCGCACGTTGGGATGCAGCGTGGCAACGGACTCGACGATGGATCGCGTCCCGTCCGCGGATCCACCGTCGGCGACGATGACCTCGAATCTGTCGTGCGGATAATCCTGAGCGAGCACGGAGTCGAGGCATGCCCGGATGTAGCGTTCCTCGTTGAAAACCGGGATGACCACGCTGACGAAGGGCAGTACGGCGCCGGCTCCATGATCCATGCGGCTGCTATGGTGCCGTCGTGTGAAGACGTTGGTGACTGGAGGCGCCGGATTCATCGGCAGTCACCTCGTCGACCGCCTTGCTGACGCGGGCGATGAGGTCACCGTGCTCGACGATCTGTCGACCGGCAGGCGCAGCAACCTTTCGCGCAGCGTCGAGGCCGCAACCATCAGCCTCGTGGAGGGCAGCATCCTCGACGAGGCGCTCGTCGGGCGCCTCATCGCCGATGCCGACCGCGTGTTCCACCTCGCCGCGGCCGTTGGAGTCGCACACGTCATCGCCAACCCGCTTGGGTCGATTCTCGTGAACAGCCGCGGCACCGAGAACGTGCTCGCGGCGTGCGCGAATCACAATCGCAAGGTGCTGATCACCAGCTCGAGCGAGGTCTATGGAAGAACCGCTCGCGTCCCCATGCATGAGGACGATGATCGCATCCTCGGATCGACGGTGGTGCAACGCTGGTCGTATGCGACGGCAAAGGCGCTGGACGAGCATCTCGCGCTCGCGTATGCAGCACATGGGCTCCGCACCGTGATCGTTCGCTATTTCAACATCTACGGACCACGCATGGATCCGCAGGGATATGGCAGCGTCATGGCCAACTTCCTCCGTCAGGCGATAGCCGGCGACCCGGTCACCGTGTACGGCGATGGGCTGCAGACGCGTTGCTTCACGTACATCGACGATTGCATCGACGGCACCGTGCTCGCGATGGAAGCGCCGGCCGCGGAGGGGCAGATCTTCAATATCGGCGATGAGTCAACCGAGACTGCCATCGTCGATCTCGCTGCCCAGGTCATTGACGCGAGTGGCAGCCGCTCGGCGATCGTGCACGAGACGTACGAGTCGCACTTCGGCGCCGGGTTCGAGGACACGCGACGACGCGTCCCGTCCGCCGCTCGCGCCAGTGAGCGGCTCGGTTGGACGGCGAAGGTCGGGCTCGATGAAGGGTTACGACGCACGTTTGCGTCATGGGATCGTTCCTAGAGCGTGTGCCACCCCGGCCGTCCCTGCCCGCGCACACCACGCGTGTCCAGCACGAGCGGCGCGTGCTGCCGAACCAGTGCCCAGTCGGTCTGGTCATGTGCGGTCGTGATCACGACGAGCTCACTGGCCTCCAGCTCGGCGACGGTGAGGTCAACACGCTCAACGGCCGTTGCGTCATTGATCATGAGCTCCGCGACGTGCGGGTCAACGTAGCGGACCACGGCGCCGCGATCGTGGAGCCGTTGCGCGACCTCGACTGCGGGTGACTCGCGAACGTCGCCGATGTTCGGCTTGTACGCGACCCCGATCAGCAGCACCCGAGCACCGCGCACGCTTCTCCCGATGTCGTTGAGGACATCGCCTGCCCTTCGCACAACGTAGTCCGGCATGCTCCGGTTCATCTCATTGCCGAGGTCGATGAGCGGCGTCGGAAACTCGAGGTTGCGCATCTTCCATTGGAGATAGGCAGGATCGACGGGGATGCAGTGGCCACCGACACCCGGGCCCGGGTAGAAGGGCATGAAGCCGTACGGCTTTGTGGCGGCGCTCTCGATGACCTCCCACACGTCGACACCAAGGCGCCGGCAGATCTTGGCGACCTCGTTCGCGAATCCGATATTGACCATACGGAAGGTGTTCTCGAGGGCCTTCACCATCTCCGCCGTGGTGGCGTCGCGAACCGGCACCACCACGTCGACGATCGTCGAGAGCACCAGATGAGCGATCTCGGTGGAGGCCGGGTCGACCCCACCCAGGATCTTCGGCGTGTTGCGCAGTTGGAACCGGCGGTTGCCGGGGTCGATTCGTTCCGGCGCGAACGCGAGAAAGGCATTGTTCCCGATCACCAGCCCGGCGCGTTCAATGATGGGCCGGAGCACGTCCTCGGTCGTCCCCGGGTAGCTGGTGCTCGTGAGGAGCACGAGCTGACCTGGGCGCTGGGCGGCAAGCACCGCTTCGCCCACCGTCTCGATCGCCGACGTGTCGGGTTCGCGGGTCTCCCCGAGCGGCGTGTGCACGCAGATGTCGATCACGTCGAGGTCGCCGGCGCTCTCCAATGACGTTGCCGCGGTGAGCCGGTCGTGCTCGCGACAGCGCTGCAGATCGCTCGCGGGCACGTCCTCGATGTAGCTCTCCGCAGCCATGACGGCTGCGCACCGATCGACGTTCGTGTCGATCCCGACGACGGTGAAGCCGGCCTCGGTGTAGGCGACCGCGGTCGGAAGGCCGACATAGCCAAGGCCCACGATGCCGATCCGGGCACTTCGATCCTGGATCCGATCGACTAGCCGCCGCCCGTCACGGGTCAGGTCCACAACGGGGCGAATCATACGGACAGCGTGGGGGGCGACCGACCGTATCCCCCACGCCATATCAATCCGCATACTCGTCTCGTGCCGCGCCGGGGGATCGCACCCGCCAGCCTTGTCATCGCGGTCGCCCTCGCAATCTGGCTTGTCGGCGGCGTCACCGCGGGCGAGATCCTGCTCTTTCTCGCCTACGAGGTCGGCTTCGTGGCGCTCCCGGGAGCGGCCGTGCTCTGGGCTTTGCGCGGCCGGAGGTCCGGGCTCCTCGAGACGGTTGCCCTCGGGGTCGCGATCGGCAGCGCCCTCGAGATTCTGGCGTTCAGCGCCACGGCTGCCGCCGGGCTGCGCGGCCTGTATCTGCTCTACCCCATCGTGGCGATCGCCTCCAGCGCGTTGGTGATCTGGAAGCGCGGAGCGGCCGCGCGATCGAAGCCGGACGCCGAGCCGCTCTCCGGCCGCCTCATGTGGGGGGCAGCGCTGGCGCTCTCACTCGGCGTGGTCTACATGGCTGCCATGTTTCTGCCGCAGGCGCCCATGCCGTCCAGCCAGATGTCGGTGGCGTACAGCCCGGATTTCGTCTACCAGATGAGTGAGACCGCCGAGGTCATGCTCCACTGGCCACCGACAAATCCGGGCCTGTCCGGCGTCCCTCTGCCCTACGAATGGTTCGTCTTCTTCCACATGGCAGCCGTCAGCCAGGTCACCCACATCAGCATCCCGGCCATCGCACTGCGACTCAACTTCATCCCCACTGCTCTGGTCATCGGCTGTCAGATGCTGGTGGTCGGGCGAGCCCTGACGGGTGCTGCATGGACCGGCGTGGTCGCCATCGTGGTCGTCTTTCTCCTCGGTCCACTTGACCTGACCACCGACACGCGCGCCGCCCCTGCGTTCTTCAGCATCTTCGGCAACCAGCTCTGGGCAAGCTGGACCTTCCTCTTCGGATTGATGTTCTTCCTTGCGCTGCTCTTCCTGATTGCGGCGCGTCTCCACGAGCCGCCTGCTCGCGTCCCGACGGGGACGGCGTACTGGGTGTTGGTGACGCTGCTCATGATCGGCGCATCCGGCGCGAAGGCGACGATCCTTCCGGTGCTGCTGGTGGGCACCGCCATGTACATCGCGGTCACCCGCGTCGTCCGGCGCTCCGTTCCGCGAGCGGCCTTCGGGATCCTCGCGCTCGAGGTCGTCGTGTTTGTGGCCACGTTCTTCATCATCTATCGCGGCGGAGCCTCGGCCACCGGGATCGATCCACTCGCTCCTCTGGCTCGAACCCTGCCGGTGATCGATGCGAGTAATCCCGCGATCCCCCTGGCGGTCCGTGTGGTCCTGCTGCCGTTCGCCGAAGCGGCCGGACTCGCGGGCATGCTGCTTTCGCTGGCCGGAGCCCTGTACCTCCTACGTCGCCGGCATCGCGACGCCCTCCACTCCCTCTCGCTGTGCCTCTGCATGCTGGCGGCGGGGGTGCTCATCGCAAACGTGTTTCACCAGACCGGGTACAGCGAGTTGTACTTTCAGACCACCGGGTACGTTGCCGGGGCGATCGCGGCGGCAGCCGGGCTGCGTCTGGCGTGGGTGGATGCCGGCAACGCCATCACGCGCTCGCGCCGTGCCGTCGTGTTGGCATTCGCCAGTTGGATCGCCGTACTCACCCTGATCGCCACCGTGACGGCGCTCACCCTCCGCAATGCGCCGGCCGAGGTGACCACCTATTCGCTCCTCGGCGCGGGGACAGCCCTGTTCGTCGCCGTCCTGAGAGTGCTCGGCGGAAGGAACGGCCGAGCGACGTCGGGGTTGCTCGCGCTCGGACTGATTCCGCTGCTGGCCGCATCGGCGCTCGCGACGCCGATCGAGCTGGCACCGACCGTCGGGCGGGTCCTCACCGGGAGCGAGATCACCACCTCGCCGCCCGACCCCCAGAAGGTCCGCGGCCTGACTCCAGAGCTGCTCGCCGCCCTGCTGTGGTTGCGCGCACACTCGCCCGTCGACACCGTGTTTGCGGTGAGCAACCACTGGATCGACCCCAACGAGCTGGACGGGCGCTACTACTACTACTCGGCATTCTCCGAGCGGCAGGTGCTCATCGAGGGTTACGACGCGAACCGCTACGAGATCAGCACCTCGCTCACCACCAACGAAGGAGCGGAGTTCGCCAGACGCGAGGCGCTCAACGACGCCGTGTTCGCAAGCGCGGACGCGGACGCGCTGAGCGTGCTCACCGAGCAGTATTCGGTGCGCTTCCTCCTCATCGATCGTGTACACGCGGATGCCTCGCCCGCGGTACGGCTGCTGGGATCCGTGGTATTCAGCAACGCTGATGCGATCATCGTGGCGGTCGGCTGACCAGAGCGCTCGGGGACGGGCGCATTCCCAGGATCAGCGTGTAGGCTAGCCACGATGATCGCCCAGGACGTTCCGGGCGCCACGATCACCGCGCGTCGTCGCGGGATTCTCGTCTCGGAGCGAAAGCTGCTCCTCGCCGCGGGCGACACGATCCTGGTCGCAGCATCGCTGATCCTCGCGTTCAACCTGAGATCAGGTCCCATCCAGCACCACGCGCTGACCGTCCCCTGGCTGGGCGTCGTGCTCGTGACAATCATCTGGCTTGCCGCCGCGCTCGTCGTCGATGCGTACGACCTCCATCTGGCGGTGAGCGCGCGCGGGATCTTCCGAGTGGTTGCGACCACGGTCACCCTCGAGATGATCGCGCTCCTCGCGGTCTTCTTTGCGGTCCCGTATGGCGTGACCCGACCGACGATCCTCATCTGGGTGGTGCTGGCAGCGATCACCGTGCTCCTCTGGCGCCTGCTGTACCGCCGCGTGTTTGCCCGAGCCATCTTCGCGGGACGCATGGTGCTGGTCGCCGACGCCGATATCCTTGAACGCGTCTGGGGAGACGTCGATGGTCAGATGGCCGGCCTTTACCGAGTCGTCGGAACGATCCATCCAGGCGATCCCGACGCTGGAAGCCGGTTGGCCGCCGCGGCTGCCGGCCACGAAGCGGACCAGATCGTGCTCGGTGCTGAAGAGGATCTTCCGACCGAGCTGTTCGAGAGCCTGGTCGATTGCTATGACCAGGGCATGCTCGTGCGCTCCGTCGCCGATGTCTATGAGGAGCTCACCGGGCGATTGCTCGTCGAGCGTCTGCGACAGACGTGGCTCCTCTCGCTCCAACAGCGCGGTGAGACGTCGCGCGTCTATGCGCTCTTCAAGCGCCTCATCGACGTCGGCGCGAGCCTCGTGGGGCTGGTCGTCCTGGGGGTCCTGCTGCCCTTCGTCTGGGTGGCGATCATGATCGAGGACCACGGTCCGGTGTTTCACAAGCAGGTGCGCGTCGGCCATTTCGGTAAGCCCTTCAACATCCTCAAGCTGCGCACCATGCGCGTGCGACCCCGCCAGGAACTGCAGTGGACCGGCGAGGACGACGTGCGCATCACCAAGGTCGGTGGAATCCTGCGCCGGTTGCACCTCGACGAGTTGCCGCAGTCGTGGAACATCCTGCGTGGTGACATGAGCGTGGTCGGCCCACGACCCGAGCAGCCACACTACGTCGAGGAGTTGCGCAAGAGCATCCCGTACTACAACACGCGACTCTCGGTTCGCCCGGGGCTCACCGGGTGGGCGCAGGTGAACTACGGCTATGGCAGCGGCGTCGACGGATCGACCGTGAAGCTCTCGTACGACCTCTACTACATCAAACGTCAGTCGGTTGCACTCGATCTGTTGATCATGGCGCGCACGGTGTTTGCGGTGGCCACGCTCAAAGGCCGCTGAGCTCGACCCAGCTTGTCACTGCAGAACTTCGCGCAAACCCTCCCCGGCGTCGCGCTTGCCGCGTTGCTGCCGGGAATCGCGCTCGCGACGATCATCGCGCCGCAGTGGCGGGCATGGCAGCGCCTCGCCATGGCCCCCGGCCTGTCCGCAGGCTTCATCGGCGTGTTCGGCATGGCCATGCACGACGTGCATATCCCATTCGAGCCGCTCACCGTCTTTCCGCTCCTGTTGGTGCTTGGAGCCGTCGCCGTCGTCCGCTGGCGACGCACGAGTCCCGACGCGACTCCGGGCGCTCCGTGGTGGCTGCCGATACCCGCGCTCGTTGTGGGCTGCGTCGGCGCCGGTGTCTTCATCTGGGCATTACACGGCCAGGTGCTACCGCCCGACTGGGATACCGCGACTCATGGAGGCCTCGTCAACACGATCGCCCGCCAGCATGACGTGCTGCCGCTCGTGCCAATCCCGCTCGAGGCGTCCGATTTCGTGAGGCCACGCCCGGGGTTCGAGGCCATGGCGGCGGTCGTGTCGTGGCTCGGCGCGCCGTCGCCGGCGATGTCGATGGCGCCGATCATTGCCGTGACGCTCATGCTCATCCCGCTGTCGCTGACCATGCTCACGCTCGAGGTGACAGGCTCGGTGGCACTTGCGGCGGTGGTCCCCTTCTTCGCAGTCGGGTTGGCGTTCCCGTCCGACCAGGCGATCGTGGGGCGCTTTCCCGAGATCGTCGACTCGACGCTGATCGTGCCGTTCATCGTGGTTGCACTGCGCGTGATTCGGGGAGTCGCGACGCGCGACAACGCATTGCTGCTCATGGCGATCACGGCGTCGATCTGGGTGATCCACGGGCTCGAGATACTCACCGCGGTCGTCGTCGCATCCGCGCTCTTCGCGGTCACGATCGTGCGCGTGGTGCGCGCAGCGCCACGTCCGGCGCTCATCCGGATCGGTATCGCCATCGGCGCGACGCTCATCGGCGCAGCGCTTGTCACCGTGATCACACGGATGCCCCACGTCCCGACACCGACGGCAACGCAACCGTCGCAGGTGATCATTCCGGTGCGCAGTTCACCGGTGATGCTCGACCAGTTGCTCGCGGACATCGCACAGACCAACCTCATCAGCCCGATAACGCTGGCGCTCTACGCGATCGGCGCCGTGGCAATGGTGATCCGGCGCCGGATGCTCTGGATACTCGTCGCACAGGTGCTGCTGCTGCTGTTGATGGTGGATGACTTCTCTCTGCACAAGCTCAGCCATCTCTGGCGCGTCATCTTTCCATGGGGTGACGCGGATCGCATTCTCGGCGTTCAGTACTGGCTGATCCCGCTCGTTCTTGCCGTCGGTCTCTTCGCGCTGGCCGACGTGATGCGCTCGCTCTCGCGGACGCGCCGTTGGCAACTGGGCGTACCGATCGCGGCGCTCGTCGTTGTCGTCGTCGCGCTGATCGCGCGACATCCGCTCGGCCATCTCTGGACGAAGCTGATCGGATCCCACACGATCAATCTCTATCCACTCGGTGTCTTCGCGAGTCTGACGGAGCTCAAACCCTGGTTCCTCGCCGTTGCGGTGGCCGCGCTTGCCGTGACTGTCACGTGGGTCGCGCTGGTGCGCCCAATCGCGCTCCCGAGCTTCATCCACAGGGTCCTGGGAACGACCGCGCAGCGACTTGACGGCGCCGGCGCCGCGCTTGGAGTCATTGCCGTGCTCTGTGTGGTCGTCGGTGCGTCCGCGGAGCACGGCGTCTACACGAGCGAGGTGCGGACGCGAAGCCTGGTGACCCCGGCTGACCTCACGCTCATGAAGACGATGGAGGCCGTGATTCCCCACGGATCCGTGGTGATGACCGACGGCGGTGACGACGCCGGGATGTGGCTGGCCGGGCTCACCGACCTCACCCCGTTGGTCCCGAACGGCCTCGAGTTCGGGACGTTGAGCCTCCCCCTCGACATCGCGCTCTCAGATGCGTGTTCGGATCCCGCTACCGCTGTCGCGTCGATACAGCGCGTGCACGGAGACTTTCTGTTCGTCGGGAGTCAGCACATTGCGCAGCCGGAGTATCCATGGGATGTCGGCTGCATCGCCGGCTTGCCCAACCTTCGACTCGTTGCGTCGGTCCCATGGGGCCAGTCGGAGGCTGCCGTCTTCCAGGTCATCAAGTGACCCGCCGGACGCCGTACTCCGCCCGGCCGGTCAGCTGCGCTGCGAGCCGGCGCCCGCATGGGTGCCGAAGCTCCGGATCACACCCTCAGGATCGCGAGCCTGGAAGCCGCGCGAGCCATAAGCCTCATCACGCATCTCGTGGGTGGCGGAAGTCCTCGGGGAGTGCGTTTCCCGCCGCCGCCAGCTGCGGCACCAGCGACTTCTCGGTGGTCAGCGCACGGAACATCATCGCGATGCTCACGTCGTGGGCCGGGCGATGGGCGAGCGTGATCTCGTCGCCGGCGGCCACGGCCCCCGGAACGATGACCCGCAGGTACGCGCCGGGTACACCGCGTTCTGTGAAGCGGCGCACCCAGCGCTGCTCATCGAGCCACGTCGCGAACGTGCTGCATGGAATGCGGGGGGACGTGACCTCGAGAACGCAGTCACGACCGACCTGCCAGCGGTCACCGATGAGTGCGGTGTTCAGATCAAGACCCAGCGTGGTCAGGTTCTCGCCGAACACCCCGCCGGGAAGCGGGCGTCCGAGCTCGGCCTGCCAGAAGTCCAGTTCCTCGCGCGCAAACGCGTAGACCGCCTGGTCGGTCCCGCCATGTGCGCGCGGATCGCCGATGAGGTCGCCGGGGAGCCCGCTCCGACCGGTTCCCGGGCCGGGGTCTCTGATCAGGACCGGCTCGGCGGACGGCCGCTTGTCGATGCCGGTGACGCCGCTCTCGTTGTGGCGTGTTGGGGTTCGGTCACCGACGTTCACGGAGAGCAGCGTTGCCATGCCGGTCCAACGATAGCTGCAGCCCAGCGTTTCGCGGCCGGGATGCGCCGAACCCGGCCAGTGGGGTGATATGCTCTGAGCGTTGTGAATTCTGCTCTGAGCGTAACACCTCACGAGATCCGTCAGGAGCTCGGCGCGGTCCTGCGCGGCCATCGCGAAGGGCAGGGGCGCAGCCTCGGCGAGATCGCCGGAGAGGCCGGCTGCTCCCCCGCCTACCTGTCCGAGGTCGAACGCGGCCTCAAGGACGTCTCCAGCGACCTCCTCGTGGCGATCACCTACGCGCTGGCCGTCCCCATCGCGACCGTGTACACCGACCTCGGTCGCCGCCTCGGTGCGTGGCCGCAGGCCGAGCCCTCGGGGCAGGTCGATCCGCGCCGCCAGCTCCGCGCCGTCACGTCGGGCCTCGATGCGGCCTCCCTGAGGACTGTCGCGCAGTTCGGCGCATTCCTTGCGATGCATCAGGCGGAGCCGGCACGCCGTCGTATCGGTTTCGTCCCACCCAACGTGGAGAACTCGAGATGACCCTCGTCCCCACCGTCGTCGAGACGACCACCCGTGGTGAGCGCTCCTACGACATCTACTCGCGCCTGCTGCGCGACCGGATCATCTTCGTCGGCGGCGTCATCGACGATGACATGGCGAACCTCGTCACCGCCCAGCTCCTGTTCCTCGAAGGCGAGGACGCCGAGAAGGACATCCGGCTGTACATCAACAGCCCCGGCGGCTCGATGACCGCGTCGCTCGCGATGTACGACGCGATGCAGTACGTGCGCCCGCTTGTTGAAACGACCTGCCTCGGGATGGCCGCCAGCGGCGCCTCGCTGCTCCTCTGCGCAGGTGCGCCGGGCCGCAGGCTTGCGCTGCCCAATTCGCTGGTGGTCATCCATCAACCCTGGGCGCAGGGCATGCAGGGACAGGCGACAGACCTTGACGTGCACGCCCGCGAGATCCTGCGTCAGCGCGCGTTGCTCATCGAGCTGTACCACAAGCACACCGGTCGCGATGCCGGACAGATCGGACGGGATATCGAGCGCGACTACCACATGACCGCGGAACAGGCCGTCGCGTACGGGATGATCGACTCGATCATCGACAAGCGGCCGCAGCTGCCCGGGACCGGCAGCGGAACCGCAGACCAGGGCTCGGTTGCGACTCCGCACTAGCCGATAACGTCCGGCCGCGCGCGTGCCGGCCGCCTGCTTCGTGCAAGGGGTAGGCTTCCCGCAATGCGAGCCCTCTCCGCTGACAGGTTGCGACGCGATGCGGCCTGAGCTCGCCGGCATCGACGTCGCGAGCATGCGAGGGCTCGAGATCGGACCGCTTGCGTCGCCGAGAGTTCGGAAGAGCGAAGGGCCCATCCGCTACCTCGACCACGCAAGCGCCGCAGAGCTGAAGCAGAAGTACGAAACCGACCTGGGGATGCGGAATCGACTCGACGAGATCGTCGATGTGGACTACGTCATCGGTGACAAGCAGACCATCTCAAACGCAGTCGTAGCGGACGCGCCGTTTGACTACGTGATTGCATGTCACGTGCTCGAGCACATCCCCGATCCCATTGACTGGATGGATGACATCGCTCGCATCCTCCGTCCCGGCGGCCTCCTGTCGCTGGTGATTCCCGACAAGCGCTACTGCTTCGACGTCAATCGCTCATTGACCGAGGTCAGCGATCTCGTGGATGCGAACCTCCGTCGCCTCCGGCAACCGAGTTACCGCGAGGTGTACGACTTCAACTCGAAGGCGTTGCTTGACATGGTCGACACGACGGCTGTGTGGAAGGGTGACGTCGACTACAGCGCGGCGACTCGGCAAGGTGTCGGCGATCCGGACCGTTTCGCGCTCGAGGCATGCAGGAAGATGCAGACCGATGACGCATTCGTCGATGTGCACTGCCACGTGTTCACGCCTGATTCGTTCCTTGGTGTGTTTGAGAAGCTCGCGCATCTTGGTCTCACCACGTTCGAGGTGGCCGACTTCTCGCCCACCCCGTTCAACACCTTTGAGTTCTACGTGACTCTGCGCCTGCTCGATGCCTCAGCGGGCAGTGAATCGTTGCTGCAGCGGCAGCGTGCGTCGGTGACGCGGGCTCGCTCGCTTGCACACGCGCGCGATCCGCGCCGAACGCCCACGAAGTCCGGACTCATGCTCCTCGAGGTGAGTGGGCTCGAGCAGCGATTGCTCATGGCCAAGCGGTCCACGGTCGCGCGCGTCCGGAGTCTGCTGCAACGCCCGCCGACCCACCCCCCGGGCTGACCGCACGCGACGGCGCTACTCGTCGGCCTCGACGAAATAGGTCTCGCAGGCAAGTTCGAGGAGCTCGTCGTTGAGCTCAACCGGCTTCCCGAGGTAGAGCGCCGCGTGGATGACGTGGTTGAGCAGGTCGCGTGGATGCGTTCCGTGCAGCGGCCGGCCCTTGGAGTGGTAGTGGTTCTCGAGGAGGCGGTCCACCAGGCCCTCATCCATGCGCAGGTTGTTGTCCACGCAGTTGCGCCGCCAGATCTCCTTGTACTCATCGACGGTCGGGTCGGGCACGTGGACCTTGAACCGCACCCGGCGCAGGAAGGCCTCGTCCATGAGGTTCTGCGGACGCAGGTTCGTCGAGAGCATGACCAGGCACGTGAAGGGCACCGGGATGCTCGAGCCCGCACGCGGGATGTTCAGGTAGTCGACCTTCTTCTCGAGCGGCACGATCAGCCGGTTGAGGAGGTCACGCGGTGACATGTTCTGCTGGCGTCCGAAGTCGTCGATGAGGAAGAGGCCGCCGTTGGCCTTGAGCTGCATCGACGCCTCGTAGAAGCCGAGGGTGTGGTCGAAGCCCAGCTCGAGCATACGTGGCGTCAATTCCCCGCCGACCTTGACGGCCGGACGCTTGGCGAGCTGCCAGCGGCGGTCGTGGGGCGGCAGATCACGATCGATGGGCTCGTGATGGATCGGGTCGTAGAAGCGAATGACCTCGCCGTGGACGTAGAGCGCACGCGGGATGAACATCGGCGCGCCGAGCAGCGAGGCGGCGGCTTCCGCGATGGTCGTCTTGCCGTTGCCTGGAGGTCCGTAGAGGAACACGGCCTGCCGCGCGCTCAGGGCGGGACCGAGGTGGTCGAGGACGACCTCGGAGAGGACGAGATGGCTGAAGGCGTCGTGGAGGCGCGCGCGGTTCACCTGGCCGTCGACATGCGACTGGCGTTCGGCCATCGCCGTGTAGTCCGCGATCGGCACGGGCGCCGGGCCGGCGTACTGGTTGATTTCGAGAAGCTCGCGGGCGCGCTGCCTGCCCGTGGTCGAGATCATGTGCTGCATCCCGGCGTTGATCGGCTCGCCGGGGTCGAGCGCCGCGGTGTGCATGCCCGTCGACGAGCAGTACCCCTCGTCGGCGAGGAACCGGGTCGTGGTCTCGACGAACGAGAACGGCAGGCACAGGTGGTTCGCGATGTCGCGCCCCAACATGCTGCCGTTGAAATACAGCACCTTGAGGACCAGATCGCAGACAAAGCTAAATGGCAGGCCGGTCTCCTCGGCTGTCCGCGGTGCGGGCGGAAGCGCGATCGGACTGGCCGCAGGCGCAGACACAGGCAAGGTCACTGCCATCGGCTTCGGATTGTGTCACGGCCCAAGGACAGGTCCCGGGGATCGTGGCGGATTGTCATACGTCCGTTCCAGGGGACCTCCTGCTACCTTTGGAGGCATGGCG
>Ga0307373_10006070_pt1 | contig 19415 bp, 21 predicted proteins | sample OX2MG_FD_202534 | JGI IMG/M metagenome (GOLD analysis project Ga0307373, IMG submission 202534) | Soil microbial communities from Risofladan, Vaasa, Finland - OX-2 | ecosystem: Environmental > Terrestrial > Soil > Coastal area > Acid sulfate soil | place: Finland: Risofladan, Vaasa | collected...
AGGCGGTCCCCTTCGGTGTCGAGGCGACGAGCTGCATGAGCCTGTTCACGGACCTGGCCGCCTTCGCGGACTCAGCCTGCTTGTAGAGCGTGGGCTCGTACCGCTTGACGAGCCCGCCTGTCGAGTCCCGGATCGAGGACATGACGTGCGGCGTCATCTCCGAACCGTTGTTCGCGATGCCTTCGGCGACCATCGCGTTCTGCAGGTTGGTCGCGGTGACTGTCTGCTGGCCGAACGCCGAGAGGGCGACGCCTGGTGTGCCGAGACTCCCTGTCGGCGCGAGCTCGGCGGGAGTCGGGAAGTTGGATCTCGAGACCCCGCCGGGACCGAAGTTGAGGTCGATCGGCGGCGTCTGGTTGAAACCGAAGAGCTCCGCCTGCTTGTTGAGGTCGACGCCGCCGACCGCGAGGCCGAGCTCGGCGTAGCCCGGGTCGCAGGACTCGGGCAGCATCTGCACCATCGTCCCGCCGCAAGGGTTGGCCGCTGTCGCCGTTGTGGAGTCGTTGCAGATGCGCTTGTTGGTCTGGGGGATGGCCCCCGGCTGCCCGGGCTTGGGGGTGCAGCCGGCGACCTTGAACGTGAACGACTCGAGCGAGGGCTTCAGGTTGTAGACCGCACTCGAGGTCACGACCTTGAAGGTCGAGCCGGGCGCGAAGGCGTCGTAGGTCGCCATCGGCGGGTACGGGACGAACCCCTCGTGGTCCGCCGTGTGGGTGTCCGCCTGGCCGGCCGACTGGTCCTTCTTCGGTGTGGGTGTGGCGAGGGCGTTGTTTGTGTAGGTCGGGTTCGAGACCATCGCGAGCACCGATGCTGTCTTCACCTTCAGCACGGTGATCGCGCCGTCCTTGTTGGCGTCGGGCACGGTGGCCAGCTCCTGGGCGACGAACTTCTGGAGCTGGGGGATGACCGTCGTCGTGACGTTGTCGGTGGTTGTGCCCGGCGGGTTCAGCAGCTGCCCGAGCGTCTGTGCCGACTTCTTGTGGACGCCGAGATATGTGTTGTACGTGTACTCGACACCCGAGGTCCCGTAGAAGACGGAGTCGTAGCCGACGATGCCCGAGTAGAGCGGACCTGTCGGGTAGACGCGCTTGTACTTGTAGGGCGGTGCGCCCTTCGGCGCTGTGGTCACCGGCACCGAGCGCGCGAGGACGGTCCCGTCGGACGCGAGGATGAGCCCGCGGGGGTTGTGGTACCGCTTGCTCGCGTTGCGAGGGTTCACTGTCGAGGCGTTCAGCGATGTCGCCTGGCGCAGCTGGATGTTCACCAGCTGGGCGAGCACCGCCACGAAGGCGACGACGAGCACGAGGGCGAGCCAGCGGATCCGTCGCCCCATCAGCGATCCCCACGGCTCTCGCGCGAGGGCTTCGTGCCGCTGGGCACGGGCGAGCCGGGGCGGGGAGCGGCCGGGTGCCGCGACGCGTTCACTGCCACGCAGCCGCCGGCGGAGCGAACGCGCCGGTGGTCGTCGACGTCGACGTCGAGCCCCCGGGGGTCCCGGATGTGGAACCCGCCGAGGCCGACGGTGTGGTCCCCGTCGCGGCCCCCTTGGTTGTCAGCCACGCCTGGTGGAGGTTCCGGATGTACCGCTTCGCCTTTCCGAGCGACGGCTCCTGATGGTTGTGCAGCGCCGCGTACGAAGGGACCTCGCTGGTGGTCACGCCCGTCTCGTCGACGAGCTGGGGCTTGAACCACAGGAAGCCGCCCGGCCGGCCCTGGTAGACCGCGAGGTGGCCGTGGTCGACGCCGACGTACCAGTTGTCCTGCGCGTACCAGCGCACGGCGACATAGGCCGCGGCGACGACGGCGAGGAGAAGGATCACGAAGAGCACCGAGCGCACGGTGACGAGGCGCGGCACGCCTGCCGACCGCCGCCGGTACCGGCGATCCTGACGGGTCGGTTGCAGCCTCCGAAGCTCTGCCGCCTGGACACGGGCGGCCGACAGGGCGCCGGGAGCCCGGAGGCTGCCGCCGTCCGCCGCTCGGGGATCTTCCCCGGGGCCTTCCGCAGGGCCATGGGCGTCGGAGTCCCTGGGTCGATCCGTCGACCCGGCCACCGTTCCCCCGGCACCGATCTGCCCGGTCGCTCGGGTCCGGTTGCGCGCGGTGGTGCGCGTCGCGGCTCCACCCGTCCCCCCGACTGCACGGAGCGTCCTGGTGGCGTCGGCCTCGTGGACGCCGTTCGATGCGCCCTCCCGGCCGTTCCCCTCGTGGGGCGCCGCCTCCTCGTCCCCCGCGTCCCCGCCTTCGGCGTCATCTCCGTCCTTGGCGCCGGCCGCACCGGCCGCCCCTGCTGCCGCCGCACCGGCTGCCTGCTTCGACGATCGCCGCTCCGCTAGGCCCGCGGCTTCGGCGGCACCCCCGGTCGCCGCCCCAGGAGCGCTCGCGCCCACCACGTCGATGACGACGCACGTCACGTTGTCGCTGCCACCATGGTCGACGGCCGCTTTGACGAGCGACCTGGCAGCATCCGCCGGCTCTGCCTGCGCGGTGAGGATCTGCCCGATCCGCTCGTCGCCGATCTCGTTCGTCAACCCGTCGCTGCACAAGAGGATCCGGTCGCCGTCGTGGAGGTGGAGCTCCCACAGGTCGACGTCGACGTCGGAGGACACGCCGAGCGCCCTCGTGAGGATGTGGCGATGCGGATGGACCGCCGCCTCGGCCTCGGTCAGCTGGCCTTGGCGCACCTTCTCCTCGGCGAGACTGTGGTCGGCCGTGACCTGGATGACCTGGCCCCTGGAGAACACGTAGGCCCGGGAGTCGCCGACGTTGGCCAGGGCGACGACCTGCCGACCATCTGCCGCCTCGACGAGCGCCGTCGCGGTGAGGGTCGTCCCCATGCCACGAAGCCCGCTCTCGGTCTGGCCCTGGCTCCACACGGCACGGTTCGCCTGCGCGACCGCACGACGGAGACCTTCGACGGTGGGTTGGCGCTGGAATGCCGCCCGTAGGGAGTCGACCGCCACCCGCGCGGCGACCTCACCGCCGACGTGGCCGCCCATCCCATCGGCGACCGCGAAGAGATCCGGGTCTTCGAGCGCGACGTCCTGGTTGGACGTGCGGACCTTGCCGACGTCGGTCGCCGACCCCGACCGCAGGCTCGTCACCGCGTCACCTGGAAGACGGTCGCGCCGACCTGGAGGAGGTCACCCCTTCCGAGCTTCGTCGGCTTTACGATCCGTTCGGAATTGACGAAGGTGCCGTTCGTCGAGCCGAGATCCTCGACGAAGAGGCGGCCGTCTTGGTGGAAGAGGCGGGCATGCACGGTCGAGCTGTAGATGTCGTAGGTCGTGGCGACGCCGCAGCCGGGCGAGCGTCCGACGGTTAGCTCCTCGTCCACGTCGACGCGCTGGCCGGCACGGTCGGTCGGCTCGATGACCTCGAGGTACAGGGGGCCTTTCCCACGACGGGGAGGTGCCGCCGCGAGGGCGCGGGAGTCCGCCATGGGGCGGGGGCTCCCCCTCCCCTGCCGGGGACCGGCGGGCCGCACCTCCACCCAGACCGCCCGGACGACACGGAGGAAGAAGAGGAAGATCAGCGCGATCACGCACCACTGGACGAGCCGGACGGCGCCCGAGTAGCCGGTCGACAACAGCACGTGGACGCCCACGGCTGTTCCCCTCACGAGAGCTCGAAAACGAGCGTCGTCGACCCGACGGTGACCTCGTCACCGCTGACGAGCTGTTGCTCGCGGACCGGCGCGCCGTTCACCCGGGTCCCGTTCGTCGACCCGAGGTCGGTCACCACGACGCCGCCGGTGGTCCGGCGGAACTCCGCGTGCCGTCGGCTCACGTTGGGGTCGTTCAGGACGACGTCGCACTCCGGGAGGCGCCCGAGGGTGACCGGACCGTCCCCGAGCGCCACCCGGCTCCCGTCGGGGAGCACCAGCTCCGCGTAGGGGCCCTCTTCGGGGCCTTCGACGACCTCGGCGGTCACCACGAAGCGCCCGGGGCGGAGGCGCGTCCCCTCGTAGACCTGGACGTCGACCGGGCCGACGAAGGCGTAGCCCTCGATGCGGGCGTGCTCCCGGGCGGCGTCCGCGAGCTCTCTCGAGAGGGCGTCGATGAAGTTGGCGAAGCGGTCCACGTCCGCCGGCGAGAGCGTGACCGTGAACGAATTGGGGGCGATCAGACCGCGGACGCCCACCCGGCGGTGGAGGTCCATCTCGCGGGTCAACCGACGGCCGATCTCGATCGGCTGCAGACTGCTCCGGAACGGCTTCGACAACGTGCCCTCCACCAGGCGCTCGAGGCGCTCCTCGAACTGCTGGAGTCCCATAGGTCCGGCCAATCCTACCGGTAGGTCTTTCTTCTGCCCTGGGCGAGGGTCCGCCCGCTGCCATCGGTCGCCGGCGTCTGCAGCCAGCCTGGCGCCATCCCGCAACCCGAAATGGCGCAGGGATGCTACCCGCGATGCTTCGATTCCAGTCAGTCGGCCCTGTGGACAACCTCATCGCCGGGCGCGGCGCCGGGCGGGCAAGGTCGCCCGAGTCCGCCGCCGGGACTGCGGCTGTGCCCCCCCTGGTCGCACCTTCGGGCTCGACTACGCTGTCACGCGCACTCGGGCGAGTGGCGGAATAGGCAGACGCGCAGGATTCAGGTTCCTGTGTCCGAAAGGATGTGGGGGTTCAAGTCCCCCCTCGCCCACGCGGCTGGCGATGCTCTGACCTGGGGAGATGTCGCCGAATGTCGGCCGTCAGGACTCCGCAGGACACAAACAGGACACACGAGCACCCGCGCCCGCGTCGCGGCGCATCGCTATCCCCGCTCCCTGCGATGCTCAACCGGCCCTCTTGCGGTGGCTCGTGACGACGATGGTCACCTTGAAGCCCTTCCCCCGGCACTGGCCGCGGGCAGACTTGGACGCCATCGCACGGAGGGAGCTTTTGGTGCAACCTCCACTTCTGCGGCAGAAGGGCGAAAGGGGCGGAGCGGTAGTTGGCCCGAGGCCCGCGATGGTCTTCGCCGTCCCGGTCTTCGTCCTCGTCTCGTACCGGGGGACTCGCACCTGGGAAGTGCCGCCAAGGGGTGCCCGCAGAACCGGCGATCAGTCAGTGGGATTCGTCGCCTCGGTGATAGGGGTCACAGCCGATTCGGGCCTCAGGGCTCGTTCTTGCCCTCCACCGGCGATGACGGGGCTATCGACAACGCACTCGCTTCGTAGATACGCTTTGCGGTGGGATAGGGATCGGTCGGCAGCGGCGAGAGCTGCTCATCGTCTGAAAGGGGAACGGATGGGCGCAGGCGATTCCGCGAGCGCAGTCGCGCAGCGCGCAGAAGCGAAGGCCATCGCGCTCCGGAAGAAGGCAGAGGCTGCCGAACAACGAGCCGCGCGATTCAGAGCAGGTGCGGCCGGAGAACGGGTGCTGGACGAGGCGGCGCAAGGGCTTGTCGACTGCGGCTGGTTTCCGTTGGCGGACCGCTGCTCGCCGACCGGGGGAAACATGGACGAGCTGTTCGTCGGACCGGCTGGTGTGGCGGTGCTCGATGCCAAGAATTGGTCCTGGCCAGTGACTGTGCGGAACGGTCAGATGCGCACTGGCAAGTACCGGCATACAACATGCCTTCGACGTGTCCGCGACCAAGTTGGTGCAGTCGAAGAGGTTCTCGATCGCGCCGGATTGGATGAGGTTCCCGTGCAAGGTTTCATCGTGCTCATCGGGGGACCCTCGAGGTCCTTTCCACCCGAGGACGTTGACGGTGTGTGGGTGCTGGGAATCAATTTCGTGGGGTCGGGCTTCTCGCTGCAACGGGGCACGCTTCCCATGGAAGACGTTGTGCAGGCACAGACCGTGATCGAGGCTGCGTTTCCCCCAGCTGAATGACGCCGCGTAACCGGCGGTCTGTGCCATGGCACCGCGGCGTCGCTTGCGTTGTTATGGGCTATCCCCGGGGTGCGCGATGTGGTCGGCCAGAAGTTGCGCACGATCATCCCGACCCAGCAGGCGATACGCCACCACCTCGTATCTCAGGCTCACCACTGGGACGTTCAGATCTTCCCAACGCACCCGCACAACGTCGTGACTCGCCAAGTCAAGAGCCTGATGCCAGGGATCGTCAGGGCAGTGCCGGTGCTTCACGGCGCCGATGACCTCGACGCGCGTCAGGCCCAACTGGTACACGCCGAACAGCGACCACATCCGTTCAGATTCACGGGGAGCGAGTCGTGTGATCGCAAGCTCTGCCAGCATGCGATCGGCCGCCCACGCGCCACGCTCGTCGGTCTGGACATCGAGATCGTGGACCTCTACGGACACTCCCTGCAGTCGATGTCCAGCGCTACCGGTGAGTGCCCAGCAGAGACCGGCGTCGTCCAGGCGGCGGTGTACCTCCCGAAGTGCCGCGGCAAGTCCGGCTGGTAGCTCGTGTACACGCTGGCTCACCATCGCCGCGCACGCTATTGCCTGACGGCGCCCAGGACCACCCGGGCCTGGCTCGCGAAACGTCGTACCCCCTTGGGCTTGAGAGCGCCTTTGATCGACGTAGGGCGCGTCCCACCGCCGGCGATCAGGGGCGCCGTCGCCGACGCCGATCAATGATCTTCGGGGACACTGATGAGGAGTGCTTCGCGGCGCGCTCTTCAAGTTCCAACGCGTCGGTCCGAGCCTGGCGCCGTGCCGTATTCTCAGCCGTGCTGTCGCCCTCAGGCGGCTGAGTCGGCTATTCCCGATGAAGCGACAACGCCAAGTCCGGCCTGACGATGGAAACGACGTAGCGCGGCCACATCATCGCTCCGTGACAGCGGAAATTGACGACTTCGCCATCGGCGCAGTCGAAGTCACCCGGTCTGCTCGAGTAGCGCCCTGCCCGAATTCGCAGGCGGTGATGGCCGGGTTCGAGTGGAGCCTCGGTCGTGTCGCCGCGCTCGATGCTGGCGACGACCTTGCCGTCCAGTGTGACGTCGAACGATCCACGTCGAAGCTCTATCCCGACCCCTTCTCGGATCAGCCTGAGCGTTGCTGGCACAGTGGCCTCCTACCCTGGCTGGTGGATGGGATGGACGTCGGCCACGATCGCTCGATACGTCTATCCGTCAGCGAATGCGCGACCACCTTGGCGTCATGATCAAGGCACCTGACGCTAGCCACTGACAAGTGGATCGAGCGCTCATCGAGATTCCACGGGCGCGCCGGTGCAGTTGGGAGGGCCAGCTGACGTACGAGCAGTTTGATGATCGCGGCGTCCCACCGCCGGCGGTAGAGGACAGGTGCGCGGCACGGACGTCGGCGCGGTAGGGGTCACCGGGCCGTGCCGGCGTCGCTGAGCGTCAGCGCATCCCGGTCCCTGACCCCAGCGGCCTCGAGAGTGAGGTTCCGGTCGAGCACCAGCCCCTGCTGAGTCTCGAACGTCGGATCCACACCTTGGTACATGAGCTTTCCCGTCGCCACGCGCGCGGCGGTCCCGACCGCGTGGTCCTTCGGAAAGCGGAACTCCCTACCGTCTGGGAACGCAGGCGAGCGGACCGTGACGTGGACGAACTCGTCGCTCTCGAGGATCTCGCCTTGGGTCTCGACATGGCCCTCCTCGGTCTTGGAGCCGACGGGGATGCCGATGGCAAAGGCGTGGATCCTTCCTTCGTGCCCGTCGACGACGATCCGTCGATGTGCCCGGAGCTGTGTCATGGTCAGGTCTGGCCACACACATGGACCGACCACGGTCTCGACGGCCGCCTTGGCCTCGGCCAGGTGCTGGCCATCGCCGTAGACGCCGGGCCTCCAGGTCTCACGACCGTGCGAGACCTGGGCCAGCTTGTGCCAGTCACGATCCCCTTCGCCACAGGATTTCGGATCCGGCCGGGTCCAGCACCATCCCGTCCGCTCGTCGGGTGTGGGCGCAGAACGGTTCAGGATGTACGAGACGAGCCAGATCCGTGCAGACGTCGTCATCGGCTGCTCCCGATCACCACGTCGTACCATTCTCGCGCCTTCGAGTACGCCGAATGGTCAACTCTCCATTCCAGGCGTGCGCCCACCGCCGGCGTTCGGAGCGCAGACCGGCAACGTGGACGCACTGCGATAGGTGATGCGCGTTATGGGCGCACTCGTGCGCGCCCCCGGTGATTCTCCGCCCCCTCTCGGTGCTCGGGCCGGGGAGGGTCGACACCCTCGGAACGAGCCGCCGCTACCGGAGGCGCTTCCAGGTCTGGCCGCCGTCTTCGGTGCGCCACAATCCACCGGAGTCGATGGGCGCGAACGCGTGCGAGGCAAGGTACGCGAGCGTGGGGCTGACCACGTCGAGCGTGTCGCGCGTTGTGTCGATGCCACGCTGGACGCCCGAGGGCATGGCGTCGTGCCAGCTTCGCCCCCCGTCGGTGGTCGCGAGCAGCCCTCCCCGGGTCACTTCGAGCACCCAGGCGGCTGTGCTCGAGCGAGCTGCCAGCGCGTCGATCGTGCTTGTGGGTGCGCCCGGCGGCAGGTGGGCTGTGGCGTCCGGCGTCACTGGGTAGCTCGACACTGCGACCCACGAGGCGCCCAGGTCCGTCGACCGGTAGACGGCGTTGGCGCGGGTTCCGACCGCTCCCTGGCCACTGCAGGCCAGCCAGAGCGTGGGCGAGGAAGGAGCGAGGGAGAGCTGCCCGCCCAGGCGGTACTCCGCCGGGCACGGCAGCGGGCGCTGCTGCCAGCTCCCGCCACCGTCGCTGCTCGTCAGGAGCACGCCGGGGTCGTTGCTCGAGTAGCCCTCGTGGTCTCCCCACTCCGCCACGATCAACGTGCCCCCTGTCCCGACGGCGGTCTGGGCGGCGCGGAATGGCCCGGGAGGGAGCTCGAGCGTCCGCCAGGTGCGCCCGGCGTTGCTCGATGCCTCGATGCCGACGGTGCACGGTGCGGTGGTCGGGCTCACTGTGCAGGTGGTGTCGGTGAGCCACAGCATGCGTCCGACGGCGGTGGTCCCGACCACGCGGCCAGGGACCGGGATCGGCGCCCAGCTCCGGCCCCCGTCGTGGGTGACGAAGGCGCCTCGCGTGCCGTACTCGACGCCGTTGGACGCGTCCACGAAGCTGAGCGCCGGCAGATCGACGCCGGTCGGACCGAAGCCGACGGGGGCGCGCCCCACCTCGTGCCACGTGGACCCGCCGTCGGTGGTGGAGACGAGCTCGGGTGGTCCCGAGCCTCCGGTGACATCTATCGGGCTATAGACACCGAAGCCCACCTCGGGTGAGACGAAGGAGAGCGCAATCAGACAGTTCGTCACCGCGACCGAGCCGCTGCCGCACGTCGCCGCGCCGCTCGAAGAGCGAGAGCTGGTTCCCGACGCCTTGTTGTTGGACGGGGGAGCAGCATGCTTCGGTGCGCGGGCGCGGCCTCCGTTGCCGATCGCGCCGTACCCGATCCCCGCACCAGCCGCCGCGACGACGAGCACCGCGAGCGCCCGTATCCACCGCCGCCGGCGCCGCTCACGGGCCTCTTTGAAGAGGACTTCGGGTGGAGGCGGCACTTGAGAGTCCAACGGCCGCTCCAGGACAGGGGGGCGCACCGTCACCTCACCGGACCGCCTCGATCATGGCGACGAGCTCGCTCTTCTTGTAGCCGTAGTGGCGCGCGGCGCGGACGAGGTCTCGTACCTGGGCCAATAGGACGCTCCGCTCCGGCGTGCCGGAGACGGTGATTCCGTGGCCGCGCCGGAACTCGAGGAGTCCTTCGTCGCGGAGCAGGTGGAGCGCCCGGAACACGGTGTTCTTGTTCACGCCGATGACTGCCGCGAGGTCCTTGGCGAGCGGCAACCTGTCACCGGGACCGGCTTCGCCGTCTGCGATCGCACGTCGAATCTCGGCCGCCACCTGCTCTGCGAGTGGCATCGGATCGCCCCTGTCGATGCGCAGGTCCATGGTTCCTATCGTACTAGTACTAATCGAGCCCTACAAGAGGTGGTTCAGGCGAGCGACTACCTGGCGGTCGGGGCGAGGCCGGGGCATGCGCGCCAGCGTGAAATGGGGGCGCGCGGTTGGCGTCGATCGGAAGGCACTCCTGTCCTCCGGGGAAACTGTCCGGCACCCTTGAGCCAGTACAGCTCGTGCTGTACAGTACAGCAATGGCTGTATTTGCCGCAATTGATCTCGGCACGCTCGGTCGCGTCGGGACTGCGCTCGCCGACCCCACGCGAAGGCGCGTGCTCGTCCAGCTGATCGACGGCCCCGGCTATCCCGCCGAGATGGCCGACGCCTTCGGCACGACGCGAGCCAACCTCTCCAACCACCTCACCTGCCTCAGGCAGTGCGGCCTGGTCACGGCGACGGCAGAAGGACGACGCGTCCGCTACGAGCTCGCCGACAACCGGCTGGCAGAGGCCCTTTCGATTCTCGCCTCGCTCGATCTGCCCGGTCACTGCTACTGACCGCCTGTGGTCCGCCGGCTCTCCGGAGGACAAGGAAGAAGGGAGTTGCACGATGTCGCGAGTCCAGCTGTCGTTGAACGTGAGCGACCTCGACGAGGCCGTCGACTTCTACACCCGCATGCTCGGAAGCCCCCCGGCGAAGCTCCGAGCGGGCTACGCCAACTTCGCCATTGACGACCCGCCGTTGAAGCTCGTCTTGAACGCACCGGGCAACGGCCCGGCGGGCACGATCAACCATCTCGGCGTCGAAGTCGCCTCGAGCGAGGACGTCAAAGTCGCCGACGCCCGGCTGGCGGCTCAAGGGTTGGGGACGAGGGCAGCACCTGGAACGTCGTGCTGCTACGCGCTCCAGGACAAGACCTGGGTCGAAGACCCCGACGGGGTGCCGTGGGAGTACTACACGGTCTTGGAGCACATCGAGACCCCGTGAGCAGTCCGCAAGGGAATGTCGCAGCCTCGTCGGAGGCATCCCTCGGCCGTGCGGCGCCAGCCGCGTCTGGTCGCGCGCCGTTGCACGACGCCGGATGGCTGCGAGCGGCGCGCCACGCGCGCTGGCTCGCCTGGGCGAGCCTCGCCTGGATGTGCACGGAAGGCGGGGTCGGGCTGTTGGCGGGGATCCAGGCGGGCTCCATCGCCCTCGTCGCGTGGGCGCTCGGTTCGGCCGTCGAGGGTCTCGCGAGCGTGATCGTCGTCTGGCGCTTCAGCGGGCGCCGGACGCTCTCGGAGACTGCTGAGCGCATCGCTCAGCGCGGCGTGGCCGTATCCTTCTTCCTCCTCGCGCCGTACGTCGCTGCGGAGGCCACCCATGACCTCCTCACCTCCCATCATCCCGAGACGACGTTCCTCGGGATCGCGCTCACCGCGGTGGCCTTGCTCGAGATGCCTCTTCTCGGACGGACCAAGCAGCGCCTCGGCGACCGGCTCACATCTCGAGCTACCAAGGGGGAGGGCCGTCAGAACTACATCTGCGGCGCCCAGGCAGCTGGCGTGCTCCTCGGGCTGGTCGTCATCGCGCTGTGGTCCGGCGGGTGGTGGGTGGATCCGACGATCGCGATCGGCATCGCCCTGTGGGCCGTCTACGAAGGCATTGGCGCGTGGCGCGGTGAGGTGTGCACCTGTTGACACTCAGTCGGGGCCGCGCGACTAGCCGGCGTTGCTGTGGAACGGTTTGTCAAGCCCCAGTTTCGCTGGACTTTTGAGCGCGAGGCATCAAGGGCTGGGGTGAAGTGTCTCGTCTGGCAGTCGGTTGCGATCGGGGAGGCTGCTACTCGTTCGTCCGCTGACGTCGCGGTGGTGGCCGGCAGGTGTGGTGGCGACGCGCCGGAGCGCAGTGGATCGGAGAACCGCCACGATGCTGTACGCGAGTCGAGATCGCAGTAGATCCATGCGCAGATGGGTGCCTCAGAATCGGAGCGTCCATGACGGCACAGGTTGGTGGACCGTTGGACACAACGCCGGCGAGGGTCGATTCTGCTGCGGCGGTGCTCCGGCGCGTCGCGAAGGGTTCGGTCACCGCCGCGCCGATCTTGCGGTGGCCGGGATCGTTGGTCATCGGTTCAATCGTCCGCCGTCATCTCGGCCCACAAGAACCCAGCGAGCTCTCGGGCGATCGCGGTGGCGACGACGGACTTCACGTTCTTTCTGGAAGCGAGAGTCGCGAAGCGCTTCGACAGCCGGCTCTGCGCGGCCCACGAGCGGGCCACGGTCGCCGGAGTGGTCCCGTCTTGGCGCGCTCTCAGGGTCGGTCCGAGGGCAGGGCGGTGCTGGTAGGACCAGGCGGCTTCGCAGAGCTGGGCGCGGATGTGGCTGTTGCCTGCCCGGGTGATCCAGCCGCGCTTTTCGGAGAGTCCCGTCGAGTACTCCGAACAGGTGAGCCCGGTGAAGCCCATGAAGGCCCTCGCCTTTGGGAACCGCCGCCAGTCGAACACCTCGGCGCCGAGACACAGCCCGCCCATGTGGGTGACGCCCTTGTAGGCGCCCAGGCGTGCCACGGCGTCGGCGAAGGGGTCGGTTGCGAAGTAGTCGCGCAGGTCGACTTCCACCGCCTCGAGCGCGCTGTCGCGTAGCTGCACGGTGCTCCGGTAGTGAGAATAGGTCTGTGCCAAGGCCTTGTCCTCGAAGTGCAGGGAGGAGAGCCACCGCTCGTGACGGCACGTCCAGTTCGACCCGCCCCGGTAGATCATCGAATGGCGCAGCAAGAACTTAGTGAGCCGGTTCCTTGCTCGGGTCAGGTCTTGGACCATGTCGCCTCTGGTGCGGCACAGGTCGCGCACCGCCTCTTGGGCCGGGTTCGGCACCGCGATCGCGGTGAGCTCACCTGCTCGATGCAGACCTGCCAGGTGCCTGGCGTCGCGCTTGTCGGTCTTCACCCTGTCACCGCGTCCTTAGGGGGTGAGCGAGGGGGGCGACCACGTCGCAACGGACACTCATCGAGCTGAGCAGCCGGTAGAGGTCGTAGCCCGTCGGGCCCGCCTCGTAGCACGCCCGGATCCCTTGTGGCCGCCCCATCTTCTTGATGAGCCGTCTGACCGACTCGGAGTCCCAAGGGATCTTGTCGATGACCGCCACGTCCTTGTCGGGATGCAAGATCGCGACGGAGATCGAGTCCTTGGAGACGTCCATGCCGAGATGGACGAACCCGCGATGGGCAAGACTGGTCATTGGCCGACTCCCTTCACCGTATGTGGCAACTTTCGTGTTCTCACGAATGATCCACGTATATGCGGTCGGAAGGAGTCGGCCCTCCGCGAAGGGGCGCGACACCGACGAGGGTGGCTGGCACCCGGCCGGAGGGTCGGCCCGTCGAAAGTGTTCGAGGCCCGTGTGCCGCGCCGACCGCGGCTACGTCACGCGTGCGCCGTCGCCACGTTCGTCGACCGCGCAGCGGGGAGTTTGGTTGTGCCTGATGGCCGGACATCTCCATCAAACGGCTCCTTCACGGTTCTAACGATCCCGGTAGCAGCCGTTCCATGATGAATCGGAGGCAGCGTGCCCGCGGAAATAGGGGCTACCGGCGGCGGGACTATGGGCGGCCTCTCGTGTCCATCGAGAATTGAACGCGAACGGCCCTTCAGGCCGCGTAGGGCCACACACTGTGGGCAATCCGGCAATTGGGCCAGGATGATCGGATGACTAGCCGGACTCCGAAGCTGGCGACCCCCGCTATCTGCGTTGAGCATTTGACGGTCGTGCGCGGCCGTATCCGTGCAGTGGACGACGTGAGCTTCGAGCTCGACGCGGGGACGCTCGTCGGCCTGTTGGGGCCAAGCGGGTGTGGCAAGACGACGCTCATGCGATCCCTGGTGGGCACGCAGGTGGTGAGTTCGGGGACCGTTACCCTGCTTGGCGAGCCAGCAGGGTCATCGGGACTGCGCGACCGAGTGGGCTACGTCACCCAGGTGCCGTCGGTCTACGGCGACCTCACGGTGCGGGAGAACCTGTCGTACTTCGCCGTCATCCTCGGTTCGTCCTCTGACGCCGTCGAGCGCGTGCTGGCCGATGTCGACCTCGGCCACCATGCCGGGACGATCGTAGGGCGGCTATCGGGTGGTGAGCGGGCGAGAGTATCTCTGGCTACGGCCCTCTTGGGTTCGCCCAGCCTTCTCGTGCTCGACGAGCCGACGGTCGGCCTCGACCCCCTGCTACGCCGGAGCTTGTGGGCGCTCTTCCGCCAGCTGGCGGCCTCGGGGACCACCCTGCTCGTCTCCAGCCACGTCATGGACGAGGCCGATCGCTGCGAGCGGTTGCTGCTCATGCGCGATGGTCAGGTCCTGGCCGACACCACTCCCGAGGGGTTGCTGTCGAGCACGGCCACCGAGGACTTCGAATCGGCCTTCGTGGCGCTGATCGAGGGCGACGCCCCCAAAAGCGGTGGCGGCATCCTCGGTGATGACGAGGAGGGGCAGTGAGCTGGCGCCGGACCCGTGCGACGGCGGGGCGGGTTCTCCGCCAGCTCCGTCACGATCCGCGCACGGTGGCGCTGCTGGTTGCCGTCCCAGCCGTGCTCATGGGGCTCCTCGCGTGGATCCTGCACGGCCGCGACCATGACTTCGACACCTTCGGGCCACAGCTGCTCGGCATCTTTCCGTTGATCGTGATGTTCCTGGTCACCTCGGTGGCCACCCTGCGCGAGCGCACCGGTGGGACGCTCGAGCGTCTGCTCACCATGCCCATGGGGAAGGCCGACTTCGTGTTTGGCTACGCCGTTGCCTTCGGGCTGGCCGCCATCGTGCAGGCCCTGGTGGTCTCCGGTTTGTGCTTCGGGCCTTACGGCATGACTGTGCTCGGCGCGGCGTGGCTGGTCGTAGTTGTGGCGGTGCTCGACGCGTTACTGGGTACGGCCTTGGGTCTGTCGGTGAGCGCGCTCGCCACTACCGAATTTCAGGCCGTGCAATTCATGCCTGCTTTCATCCTCCCGCAACTGCTTCTGTGCGGGATCATTGTGCCGCGTGCCGAGCTGCCCACCGTCTTGCACTGGATCTCGTACCTGTTACCGATGTCCTATGCCGTTGACGCCACCCAGCAGCTGAGCATGCACGCTGCCGTCACTACCCAGTTCGTTGTTGACGTGATCGTCGTCGCAGGTTTCCTCGTCGCCTCCCTGGCGCTCGGGGCCACGACGCTGCGGCGTCGGACGCCCTGAACCAGCAACTGACCCCCGACCGGCGGTATGTGCGAGCGCGTGCGTCGCGGCTGGCTGACGGTAGGGGACACACGGGTACGGCCGCCCAGCGAGTCGTGGCAGGATCATGGTCATGACCGAATGCGGATCCGCTCCGCCTATATGAGCGGCACACCGGCGGTCGGCGGCGGCGCACTCGTTGCCCGAGTCCGAGAGGTCATCGAGCGAGAGATCCAGCGGGTCGACGACCCAGTGGCTCGCGTTCCCGGTGGCGATCCGTCCGATGAGAACGGCTGGCATTCCGAGCGGAGCGGCCCCGACGGAGCTAGGAAGATAGGTAGGCCCTTCTACAACGCAAGACCTGGCGGTGGTTCGAACTCGTCGATGTAGCCCACGCTGACGACCTCGTCGTCGTCGTGTTCCGCTGGACCGATCCAGCGACGCCGCCACTGCGCTACGTGATCTTCTGCCACGTGGACCACGTGGACTCCGTGGAAGCGGCGGGTTGGATCGTGAGGATGCAGCTACGGCGTCAGCTCGCCCCGGGCTGGCGCGAGCGACTCGACCACCTCTGGCTCGGTCGTCACCACCCCGTCTTGTTCCGGCCGGCCGACACCGAGCAGTCCGAGCTTGACGAGCACTTCTGGGTAGCACACTGACCCGGCAGTCGGGGGCGCGCCGGTGTGAGAAACGGCGCGGGATTAGGGGACGGCGCGAGGTGGCGATCCTCGACGCCCGAGGGACGTTCGGTAGAAGCGACGACCGAGTCACACACTGAGCCTGAGAGCGTTCGCCGAGGCACGGACTCCCGAGCTAGAGCAAACCGAGCCCGGCTTTCCGCCGTCGATCGCGCAGATGCCCGCCGAAAGGTAGTTGGAAGCCCCCAAGATGAGCTTGGTCACTGGGTTGGACGGGTGCGAGAGGCCGGCTGCGATTGTGGCCCTCGAGAGCCCCTTCAAGGCCGCAGGTGAGTAGCTCGCCCCGGAGAAGACGACTGCGTTCCCGACGTCGAAGAACGGGATCGTTCCTGTGGGGTCGTACCTTCTGATGAGATCGTTTTCGACCTTCGTGGGCGTGTTGATGACCGGATGCCTGCCTGTCGGCTTGTCCTGCCCGAACATCTCGAGCAACTTCGCCGAGATGTAGGGGCTCGAGTACTCGGCTGTCGCGAACTCGAACGTCTGGGTCTTTGGATCTGTGTCTCGCGGTGAGGACTGCATCGTCTTGAGCCCAGAGAAGGTCCCGAAGCGCGAGAGGGACGTGATGACCGCCCAGCGTTCCGCCGCACAGAAGGGGCAGAACTCCCCGAAGAGGCCGAAGATCCCGGGCTTGCCTGTGAGAATGAGCGCAGGTTGTCCGGTGAGCACAGACGGGGCCGTGATAGCCGCTAGGCCCGAGCCGACCCCGTTGTAGGAAGCAATGGAGACGTCCGAGATCTCGTGAAGAACCGAGGCGGGCACACGCTTCGGGGTGTAGTAGAAGTTGTTCGTCGGCGGCTTGCCGGCGGTCTGGCTCACCACGACGACCACGATCACGGTGATGAGCACGAGGAAGATTGCGCTCCACGCGAACAGCCCGGCCTTCGGACCTCCCTCCGAACGCCTCGGCCGTCTGCGTGGAGGTGCGAACGACGTCGGGCCGAGACGCGCGCTGTGCCCCGCACGGCCGCTTCCACTGGGCACCTGACGCCTTCCGCCCCCGCCGTGAGAGCGGTTGTTCCGTGCGGAAGTCTGGGCGGCCACGCTGCCGCTCACACGCCGGCTTCGCTGCTTGCTTGCTCCGCTACGCTGCGGCTTGTCGGGCTTGTCTGCCGCCATCGGAAATGGAACACCTCGCGGGCCGTCGGTGGAACGTTGTCGTCTGCTCAGCATCGGCTAGAACCGCAAGCTCCCTGCGCGGGTAGAACCGCGCGTGGGCGCTGACCGAAGCGTTGGGAAAGAACGCCTGGAAACTCAGTCGCCGGGCACGACGAGGCTGTAGACGGGCGCGTATGGGGAGCTCTGTGCCGCTGCGCCTCGCGCCAGGCAGACGCTCGCCGACGGACAGGTGATCGAACCCATCGACAGGTAGGACTGACCTGTGGCGTTCGGCGCTGTCGACGGGACGCTGAAGACGACCTTGGACCACGTCGAACCTGCGTCCGTCGTGCCCATGAGAACCGGGGAGCTCATGTCTGAAGATTTTCCCGCCTTCTCGGGGACCAGCTCTGTGCCGGCTGCCCAGCATTCGGTGGCCGTCGGGCACGAAAGGCCGTTCAGCCGCGGGCTGGGCACGTCGGTCGGCAGCACCTCAGGGGTCCAGGTGAGCCCGCCGTCGCTGCTCGAGGCGACATCGGCAACTGTTGTGACGCGGGCGTTCGTGCACGAGGTGACGCCTGTCGTTACCTGCTCGTTCGCCGCTGCCGCAGCGGCAAGCTTCGTCTCCGTCTTCGAGATCGATGCCACCTTCGGGCTCATTGCCGGCATCCCGTGTGTCCCTGGCGGCGGTGTCTGGAGCGTGCTTGGCGTCGAAGCGCACTTCGGCGGGTTGTGGACCGGGATCGGGATGGATCCCGTCACGAAGCAGTGCTCGGCGTCGGCGCATGCGAGTGAGGTGCTGTTCCAGCTGATGCCGAATCCGACCGGAAGGGAGCCGGACGTCCACACCCGTCCCTGGTCCGAGGTGACCGCTGACACGCCGACCGGGATTCTGTCGTTCACCGAGGCATCCGTCGAACCGACGACGGTGCAATCTGTGCTCGAGGTGCACTTGAGGGCGACCATTGAGTCGCCTGCGAGGATCGGCTGATCGTGGAAGGTGGAGCCTCCGTCTTCGGTCACGAGCAAGGTCGCATTCACTGGCTGTGCGTCGCCCGGCGCCACGAGACCTGCGCACACGCCGGAGGACGGGCAGGAAAGCGCGCGCAGCGTGCCCACCCCAGTGGGGAGGGGATCGATGGTGAACGAGTGGCCGCCGTTGCTGGTCACTGCGAGCACTGCTTGGCCGTTATAGGTGGCACCCGTGGCGCACCACTGCGCGCCGGTGCACTCGAGCGGGGTGGTGGGCAAAAGCCCAGCGGGCATCGGAAGGACCAACCATGTCGCGCCCTCGTTCTGGCTCACGTAGAGGGACTCGGACAGCGGCGTCGCAGCGCTGGCCGAGGCGTACTTCCCGGCGAGGACGTAGCAGGTGGCGCTTGCCGAGCAGGAGAGGGAGCTTGGAGGAGGACCGTAGACGTTCTGCTGCCAAGTTCCAGTCAGCAGGGCGTCGACGAGCCGCCAGGTACCGGCTCGCTCGTGTGCTGAGCGCGGTACCACCAGCGCGTGCGCCGCCTGCCAGCCGGTCGTGACCGGAACGCTGAGACCACCCCCGCCCAGAGCGGCGAGCGTCCCGCCCACCGTGCCGACAACGACCGCGGCGGCGACGCCGAGTGCCAATCTGGGACGCCGCACCGTCCATTCCCGCAGCCACGCGAGACGCTCTCGCACCCTCGATCGCAAAGGTCCGGGAGTTGCCCGGTCGGATCCGTTCCTGTCATTGAGCGGGTCGATGGCGGTGCGGTAGTCAATGTCGAGGATGCGGCAGAGGAGCTCACTCGCCTCCAGGCTGCGCACGGCGTCCGAAAGGATGTCGCGTACTGGATCGTGACGGGCGACCTCGGAGTCGACCTCATCGGCCGACCATTTCATGCGCATGGGAACTCCTTGGGGACGAAGGGCTGCAAGCCCTGTCGTTCCGTCGCGGCGGCGTTGGCTCTGGGGCTAGTTGTGGAATCGACGGTGCCCATGGCGTGGTTGGCGCCGACGTCGAGCGAGAGGTAGCGGCCCAGGCGCCTGCGTGCGCGGTGCAATCGCACCTTGAACGCGCCGGTCGAGCACCCGAGCACGGCGGCACCCGCGGCGGCATCGAGACCCTCCCAGGCGACGAGCCGCAGCACCTCTCGGTCGGGCTCGCTGAGCTGTGCGAACGCGGCTACGAACGAGTCTCGCCACACAACCTCGACGGCAGGATCTCCGTGGTCGGGAGACGGGCTGAGCTGCTCGGCACGGTCGCTGAGGCGTTGGGAGCGAAGAAGGCGTCGCCGGTGGTTGGCGACCGACCCTCTGGCGAGCCCGTACAGCCAGACCAGCGGATCTCCCCGCAGGCCGTCGAGCCTGAGCCAGGCGGCGACGAAGGTATCCGCGACGACGTCGCTCGCCACCTGGGAATCGAGCCGCCTCCTCGCGTAAACGAGGATCTTGCCGTAGTAGGCGTCGAAGAGTACGACGAACGCCGCCTCTCTGTCGACCGGTGCGTCACCCTCTGTCACCACTTTGTATAGGTCCAGATCCGGCCCAGAGTTACCGCAGGCGCGAAAAGGCTAGAAGATCTAGGCGGGGCCAAGGGCATGTCGAGGCTCGGCCTGCAGCCCTCCCCTCCTCAAGGTGACACCGCGAGTCAGTGCCCCGCTGCCGGCGGTAGAGGTCACTTCTTCCCGACCTCAACAC
>Ga0307373_10006072_pt1 | contig 19412 bp, 18 predicted proteins | sample OX2MG_FD_202534 | JGI IMG/M metagenome (GOLD analysis project Ga0307373, IMG submission 202534) | Soil microbial communities from Risofladan, Vaasa, Finland - OX-2 | ecosystem: Environmental > Terrestrial > Soil > Coastal area > Acid sulfate soil | place: Finland: Risofladan, Vaasa | collected...
CGTACCTGAAGCGAAGGCGGTCCGCATACCTGACAGCATCGACTTCAGTACGGCAGCCGGGTCGATGGTGCAGGGGACGACTGCTCACTACCTGACTCATGACACGTACCCAATCAAGCTTGGCGATCCTGTTCTCGTGCACGCTGCGGCAGGCGGCACAGGCCTCCTAATTGTGCAGATGGCGAAAAGACGCGGAGCTCATGTTATTGCGACGGTATCGACTAAACCGAAAGCCGCACTCGCCAAGCGCATGGGGGCCGACGAGGTAATCATCTATACGGAGGTTGATTTCCAGAAGTCCGTCCGCCACTTGACGGATGGGATCGGCGTAGCCTGCGTATACGACTCGGTCGGTAGAACCACCTTTGATAAAAGCCTAGCCTGCCTTAGGCCGCTCGGAATGCTCGTTTTGTGCGGCACTTCAAGTGGCCCAGTTCCTCCATTCGAGATCCAGAAATTATCGGAGTTAGGATCGTTGTTCCTGACTCGACCGAACGGATTTACCTATACGGCCGATCGCAATGATTTATTGCGGCATTCGAATGCGGTTTTCGATGGAATCCGAAGCGGCTGGCTGCAGATATCGGTTGAACGGACTTATTCGCTAGCAGACGCTGCGATTGCCCACAGTGACCTCGAGAGTCGGAGAACTACCGGAAAGTTGCTTCTACGCCCCTAGGTTCGGCCGATCGCTTTTAACTGATTCGCAAGCGATGAATTTGCGAAAGCACACTTTCGAAGACTCAAAAAACCTAACTATCTTTTTGAGGGACAACGTTTGACGACTTCATCCGCACCTCAATCCTCGTCACAAGCAGCATTTGTCATTTCCGTCCTTCACACTCTCGGACCGACGGGTACAAATTGCGAAGCGGCTGCATATGAGTGGTTCCGCAGGCAGGGAAGAGCCGGAAGCGTAGTTCTCCATGATACGCTGGAACAAGCCGTCGAACAAATGCCGTCCGAGCCCGGAGTCGCCCTGTTAAGTTGCATCGTCTATCCAGATCTTCATACGCTGGTATTTTCAAATCTCGATGTACTCTGGCTTATTGACTCCTTTGTGATGCCGACACATCGGATGGTGCTCGCCTCGCGAGTTCCGAATTGTGCGATCAACACGGTAGCATCACATCCTGCACCGCGGCTCCTCGCGCCAAATAACGCCAACGTTAAGTTGATGTCCAGCAATTCAAAAGCGGCAAGCGCCTGCAAAGCAGGAGAGGTCGACGCCTGCATCACGACGTCCGTCGCTTCGGACGCTGCGGGCCTTTACATCGTAAGGGATTTCGGGCGCGTACCGATGGGCTTTGCGATTCACGGACGATTCAACCCCTACTAGATCCAGATCCCGATCGCGCATGTCACCGTAGAGAGGCAACTCCGTAAATGGTTGTGGAAATGAAGACCAATGTGACCCCTGGCCAAGTCGCCGAGGTTCTGGATCACGCGCGGCAACTTGGCTTGAGCACGGTTCTGAGCACTGGGTCGGAGCGGACGCTCTTGGGAATCGTCAACACCACCGCCGACGACAGGATGACCGCGTCTTTCCAATCACTAGGGGGCGTAGCTTCCGTATTTTTGGTTAGGCATCCGTACCAATTTGTCAGTAGCGACTCTTCGGTAACTTCAACAAGGGTACGAGTTAATGATAGGACGATATTCGGCGGAAACGAGATAGTCATCTGCGCCGGCCCGTGCAGCGTCGAATCCGAGGAGCAGATACGCGCGACGGCTGCAGCGGTGGCAGGCGCCGGTGCTTCTGTGCTTCGAGGCGGGGCGTTCAAGCCTCGAACATCGCCTTATTCTTTTCAGGGTCTCGGCGCAGACGGACTTAATCTACTTCGTTCGGCAGCAGACGAACACGGGCTTGCGCTCGTGACTGAAGTACTATCGGTCAAGGACGTAGACTTGGTTGCAACCTACGCCGACATCCTCCAAGTGGGTGCTAGGAATATGCACAATTTTTCATTGCTCAGCGAGCTTGGCGTCGTCAAGAAGCCAATACTTCTTAAGCGCGGGATTTCAGCAACGATCGACGAGTGGCTCATGGCAGCAGAGTACATCATGGCTGCAGGCAACCATGACATAATACTTTGCGAACGGGGCATAAGAAGTTTTGACGCGAAAACCCGGAACGTGCTTGACCTTGCGGCTATACCACTACTACGTAACTTGACGCACCTACCGGTGATCGTCGACCCGTCGCACGGTACAGGTGTTCGATCAGCCGTTACACCCATGAGCCTTGCGGCGATTGCGGCCGGCGCCGACGGGTTAATCGTCGAGGTCCACCCTGAACCAAAGAACGCACTTTCCGATGGCGAACAGTCTCTATACTTCGACCAGTTCGTACAATTGGTTTCGAAGTGCAGTTCTGTCGCGGAGGCTGTCGGGAGAAAAGTATCAGAAGCCCCGCATTACGTGCTGCAGTGACTACAATTAAATTCCCCAACGGCCGACCTTGCACGAGCCTGGAACACGTAATCTTGACCAACAATGCGGACTCCAATCGGACAGCGCTACTCGTTGTCGACATGCAAGTAGGATTTCTAAATCCTCCCGGGCTTTTCGAGGCAGATAGAGTTCTAAACGTTGTAGCGAGTTTGATCGCGCACGCGCGCATGACAGGCACGCCCGTCTTCTTTACCCAGTTCGACGGTCCGCCCGGACATCGGGCAGCGGAAGGTTCGGCTGGATGGCAGATTCACAGTCAGCTATCGCCCAACACTGATGACGTCCTTATTCGTAAGAGGGAATCCGACTCGTTCCACAGGAGCGATCTCCACGAGAGATTGCAAGCGTACAGAATCTCTCGGCTGGTTATTGCGGGATGCATCACAGAGCTGTGCGTCGACACTACTTGCCGCCGAGCTATTACTCTAGGATACCATGTGTTGCTAGTTGGCGACGGACATACGACCGTCGACGCAACACCGAACGGCTTGCCTGAACCTGAAAAAAGAATCCGTATGACCAATCATGTCCTCGCTTCTCTTCGCTCTGAGAACTGCCTAATTGAGGTTGTGACGGCGTCTCATATAGTTGGAATGGCACGATGTGATGTTCCAATTACGAACGCGACATCGATGGAATGATCGCGAGCAGGCTGAACATCCATCCGCATAGGAAGTTTGATTAAGAAAATAGACGATTGCGCGTCATGACAGATCGTCCGGGTTCTTCGTCGTTGTTACGCAGCCAGAAGTGCAGTCGGTGGCCCACTAGACGCGTAAGCCAATTTCAGGTCACGGATAGATGTGAGGGTGGTTGTTTTTGATTCGCTCCGAAAACTCCCTCGGCACGAGCATTCCGAGGGTGACGTGTAGGGCCGATTTCGGGCCAGCGGGAGTTGTGAGTTTCCGGGCGTAGAGCCCAGTTAAGGAGACTCTCTCTTGAAGAAAAGTCGCTTCCCCGAGGCGCAGATCGTAGCGATCCTCAAAGAGCTCGACGGCGGTATGCCGGCAACCGAGCTCGGACGCAAGCATGGGATTCACCGAATACGATCCGGCTTTGGAAAGACAAATACTCGGGCCTCGAAACGAGCGATCTCGTTCGGCTTAAGCAACTCGAAGCCGAGAATCCGCAGATGCAACGAATTATCGCGCGGCAAGCCCTTGAGATCGACGCCATGAAAAGTCTCGTCTCGAAAAACGGCTGGAGCCCTCGCAGCGAAAAGACGCGGTGAGGGCATTGCAGCAGGAAGGCCTTTCTCAACGCCAAGCCTGCCGTTTGGTGAATTGCCCGCGTAGCAATATGCATTATCGCCTCAAAGCGCGGAGTGATGAGCCGTTCACGGCGCGCCTTCGAGAGTTGGCCGCCGAGCGACCGCGCTTCGGTTGGCGCCGATTGCAGATCCTCTTGCGGCGTGAGGGGATGAGCGTTGGAGAGCATCGTTTGTTGCGAACCTATCGTGAATGCGCTCTGCAAGTGCGGCCGCGCAAGAAGCGCAAGGTGCGTTATATCCGCGGCAATGTCGTTCCGACAGTCACTCGACCAAATGAGCGATGGTCGATCGACTTCATGCATGATCGACTTGTCGCCGGCAGAACGCTTCGCACGATGAACGTCGTCGATGATTTCACGCGGGAATGCGTTGTGCTCGAGGTTGTCTACTCTTTTGGAAGCCATGACGTTATTCGATTCCTCTATATTGACGCTCTTGATGCGCTGCTCGCTCAGCCCGAGGATTCACCGTTTTATGGAGAAAACGAGGCCGCGTGCCTGGCTGCACATGAACTACCCCCGCTTCAAGAGATCTGCCAACGCCGTCCGTAGAGAGTTGAGGAAAAGACGCCGGAAGCTGAAGCCCCTTGATGCACAGTGGAAACTTCCGGCCGGGGTGAGATATGGAAAAGCCCCTGAGGGCCTTGAGTAGTAGCGCCAACCGGAATTGAAGTCTCGAAGTGAGGTCCCCGGCCGCTCCCGTACGTTACCGGTAACCCGTATTTTTCGAGGACTTTCGCATTTTCGGTTCCCGGCCAAAGTCGCGCGTTCTCGGCCTTTTCCGGGCGGCTCCGTTAGAAATTTGTTAGAACGCAAAGGCCTACGCCTCGCGCGCTAGACCTCACCGAGCCTAGCACCATTTGCAGAGGTGAGTCCAATTGGGTGTCTGAACGGCAAGACAATGACAAAACAGGCGAGTAAGCTGTACATGGGTCCGGTTCCGCAACGGCTGTACCACGGCGACGAGGTCGATTTCCATTTTGACGCGTCGCGGCAAGCTACAAAATGCATCTTTTTTGCAGCGAGAGAGTCGGACGCACGAACGTACGCAGGAGCGCATCGACGCGCTAATGGGCACGTCTTTACCTGCGCTGTTAAGCTGGGGCGGATCGCCGAATTCGCTAATGAGTACGAACTCATTTCCTACGGGCAGGGTTTTGGCGAGCCGATCATCGCCTACCGTAATGCCGGAGATCGATTGCGAGCCGATGGATTTGATGCTGCAGTTATTCTCGATAATGCCGCGGGCGGAACTGATTTCGTCATTTGGGATTCGTCCTTGATCACGGTGCTTTCTTCAGAACCTTGCTGAAAGCTGACCAACGCTGCGCGCAAATAGCGACCCACTGTTTTCTTGGGTCTGCGATGTTTAGGGTCGCAAGCCCAGGCACTACGGTAAGGTCAGAGCCTAAGGAAAGGGAGCACGCTACTCCCTCTTATCTTCCTTCGCCAAGCACCGCCCCCGTCGTCGTCGAGATGATGCCCCGCACCCGATCGCAACGAAGCGCGGCGGTATCGTCCGCGTCGATCTCACGCCCCGCGGTGGTCAGGGGGCAGACGCCCTCGGCGCTCGACGTATTTCCGCAGACGCACCGAAGCGCATCGCATGGGCGCCTCGTGCTTTCCGCCGCAGTCGCAAGTGATATATTCCATGTGTCCACTTTTCTTTCGTCGTTGCGGCCCGTTTGCCGCTGCCGCACGGCGTAAGAACCACGAAAAGACGGAGGTTCACCGTCCAGGGCCGCGATGCGGCTCGTGCAACCTTTTACGGTGAGAAGTCCCGTGGTAGCATCGTGCATCGGCGGCGGAACGAGGGCCGCGTGGTATGCTCAATTTATGAACGTAGACGAGATGGTCGAGAGCGTGCGGACCATGGCGAACGACGTCGCTCGCGAAGGCGAGACGGTGGACGTCGTTTTCGGACATTCCATGGATTTTCCGGGCTACCGATGCGTAGTTAGTTGGCGATCGCCGAACGGAGAGACCACGCTCGGATGGGGCGGTGTGAACGTTCCTGACATGATGTCGTGGATGCACGCGGGCATGACCGCTCGCAGGATGCAGATCAGCGCGGAGCGCAAGAAGGCGGAGCAGGAACCGTCTTCCTGACGCCTCAGCGCAAGACGAGTTCGATCTGCTCGCCACTTGCGTGTTGCGCGATCTCAGCGAAGACACGCTCGATTAGTTCGTAGTCGCGCGGTCAACGCAGCGGAGACGCTCGCGTATTGCGTTCAGCCAACGCGAAGAACGGCCTAATCGAAGCCCTCGAAGATGAGCTTCACGATTGCAAAGAGCGCCGGGTCCACGCGACGAAGGCGCGCTTTCGTAGCCGTTGGCCAATGGCTCGTAGCGTCGTTGCAGCCCACCCAAGAGCGGACGCCCTCGGCGAAATACTCATCGATGCCCGAAGCGGCGTACGGCGTTACGAACTGCGTTGCAGCGTTGAACGCTTGGCGAATGTCCGGGTCAATCCCGGAGCGGTATACACCATCGCCAAGAGCGCAATCCAAAGCGTGTCCAAATTCGTGGGCCACGGTCATGGCCGACCGGCTCCGCACGTACACGGTGCGCTCTTCGACAACGAAGAGACCGGCAGGCGGCGCGGGCCAGTTGTCAACGTCGATTCCAAGACGGGCCAGTGCCGATGAAGCTTGCGTGTACCGTTCGCCACGTCCGAGGGCGTGGAGACGGATGCCCCGGTCGGCAGCAAATCGCAGTGCCGGTTCACCGAATTTGCTCAGTGTCGTTGCGATGACCTCGCGGATGCTTTGCGTTGCATCGGGAATCAGTGCGCTGAATATCTCGGTGTCCATTGTTGCTCCCATCTGGCCGAAGCCGTCGTTTGTGGGAGACGTTGTGGACAAGGTGAACGACGAAGCAAGGACGCCAAGGGCGACGAAGTTTGCCTTGCTTTGATCTAGTGAGCTTGTTCTAGGATTTCACGGAAAACAAGGGCCGGCGAAAGAGGGCGCGAACAGCAGATGCAGAGACTCGAGCAGAGACTCGAGCAGCGACCCGCTGATCAACAGTCAGCTATTTGCGAGTCCGCATGAGTCTGCATAGGTAGGCTGGAGGCTGCAAATCCCTCGTAAAAATGGCACATTTTCGCGAGGACGTGCGGCTTTAAAGCCGCACGAATCGGCACGAATCCGCGGTCGTATGCGCAACTGCGGCGCCATAGAGGCCTCTTAAGCTCTCCTTGCGGGCCCGGTGACGCCGAAGACTCCGCGATTCGCCTCACGGCCAGTCGACAGGACGTTTGACTTCGGCATTGAGCCGCCGATAGTCCGTCGACGGCTGCGGTCCTGCGGCACAGATAGCAACGAAGTCGGCAGCGCCCAGCGTTCCGCGGTCGATTAACGCCTCGGCCACGCGTTTAACCGTCAGCCACTTTCGATCAAGGATGTCGCGAGTTCGAACGGCCAGCAGCTCAAAATATGGAAGCAGCTCGTCATCCGTTTCCGCGCCAAGCGAGTGGCGAAGCCTGGTTATCGCCGCTTCGTAATCAGCCTCGGCCCCGTCATGATCTAGTTTGCCACATGCCATCTTCTCGGCGATGGCGCCGGCGATCCCCTTCATAACCTCCGCTTCGAACGAGTCGCGCGCGTTGCAACGCTCGTACGGTTCACAGTAACCGATGCCGTCCATCTTAGCTGCATGATCCCCCGGACCGATCTCCTCGAACTTGGTTCGTCCGATGTGCTTGTCCACTGCGGCGGAGACGATCGTTACTTCGACGACTGTCAACGCCCAGTAGTCGCCTACAACGGCGTGGGCAGCTTCGTGGTATGCGGCGCACTCGCGCGCGTTTAGTTTGTCGTTGATCCTCCGTGGAATGTGCGGAAACCGCGCCAAGACCGACGGAACCCCATGAGTAGGTTTGGTCATCACAATCTTCGTTCGCCAGGTTTCATGGCAGGCATTTTACAGCCCCCACGCGCAGACATAGAATGGCAGCATTTGCAGGAAGTTCCGGACTGATCGAGCGCAAGAGTTACGCTGGGAGGACAGCGGGTGTCGATCTTCGATTTGGTGGACCTTGCCGATGATGTGGCGCTGCAGTTGGTGCAAGCGACGCTCGATCGGTATCCCATGCTAAAGCGACTCTTTGATCCGGTATTCATCGATCGGCTCATCCGATGCTCGCGCAATATGAATTTCCTGCTGTTCCTTCTCGTGCAGCCGGAGGACGCGGTCGCCAATAAGTATTGGGCCGAGGTCGTCGACGATATGCTGCTGCTCGAGCCGGAGGACTCGTTCAAACACTTCAAACGTAAGCTCCGGATGCGCAGCCGGCCGGACTTGGAAGCGGGCCGCTCGGAACTCGCGCTGGCAGCACGACTGAAGCGCCAAGGACTAGCCGTTGCACTCGAGGTTCCGACGCGAGATGGAAGGGACTGCGACATTCGCGTCGACACCATGCCGCAGACATGGTGGGAAGTTAAGGCCGTGGCGGATGCAGACTTCATCGTGAAGGACGAAGAGATCGCGCGGCGCGTCCAGCAGGGCTTGCAGAGAATCGATCAACCGTACGTGTTGAGCCTCGTGCCGAGTACAGTCACGATAGGCGACGTCGCACGCGCCGTAAAGAGTATCAAGAGTCAACTATACGCCCACTATCGCACGGACGGCGCGATACCGGTGACGTTCGACGCGCACGGCCTGAAGATCCAGGTGACCACCCGATCAAAGGGAACGCACGGCTACCTCGGCATAATTTCGTCGGGCTTATATGCCTTCGCAGGCGAGCATAGTGAGCGTATTCGTGACCGCATTGGAAGAGCGGTTTCACAACTACCTGACGTCGGCGGAGGTGTTGTGGTGATTGATTCGACCGATGCAACGTGGGTGGACGCCAACGATGTAATAGACGCCTGCTTCGGCCCGACGCGTTCGTTTCTTCGAAATGGCGAGTTCGTCGATGTGCACGACGCGACACAAGGCGCTTTTCATCCGGAGCAGCGAACCCGTGTGAGCGCGGTGGTCCACTACTCTCGCCATCCGCGGCATACCGAAGGTGGTGGGGAAAGCTACGGGCTCTATGTCGTGCATAACCCGTTCGCGCGTATTCCACTCGCCAACGAGGTGTTCTCAGGCGAGGACGTGCTGCACTGTCGCGCCGTCTCGGGCGCGGGCGGCGCATTCACGATCACCAGAGATATCAGGGGGTGATCGCCGAACGCGCGGAGGGGAGGGGGCGCCCGACCTGCCATGTTCCGTCGCCATAGGGCGCATAGAAACATGAGGCGCCGCCTAGTGTCTCGCGGATTAGTTGTGCACTCTTTCCTACGCCGCCTAGGCACGGAATGCGTGCTGAAAGCGTCTGCGCGCTGACCGGTCCACCCGGCATTCTCGCCAGCGTGGATAGACGCGCCCGCGTTCGGAGTGCTGGGCGATCGTTGGTCTCCCGCCAGATGTCCTCCCATGTCGGGGTCACGGGCGCGCACTTGCGGAAGTTTTCGAGGGCGAGCATATATGGAACGAACAACTCTTCAGAGGCGATCGCGAGAATGTCCCATACACCTTTGCCAATTCTCGCGTATTGACCGCGCGGTACTTGTACCGCGAGCGCGGCGGCGGCTGCGGCTGCGGCAACGAGAAGCCACGGCGCCTTTTTTGCGAGGCCACCAATGAGCTGAGCTGCACCGCCGGCAAGAAACACGGGGATTGCGGTCGCGAGATGGAGCAGCTTGCCAAGTTCGCCTGCGTCCGAACCATGACCAGTGGAATGGAACCACACCTCGCTTTGCCGCAGCGCGTAGTCGGCTTCCGGGCCATAGACGGCGTGCCACGCTGCGCGGTCCTTTGTGAGGTAGAATGCGCCGAGCGCGAGCGCGAGAGTGACGGACGGAACGTCCTTAGACGTGCCCAGACCCGTCACTCGCTTACGTTCGGCCGGCGTCAACATGTCGAGCGACAATGCATCCGGCTGTATCATGCGGAGCAAGGGCACGTATTCACCCTTCCAACGATCAACGTACTCATTTACCGGTCTGCTTTGGTACTCCGCCCACTCTGCGAGCTTTTGCTCGACCTCGTTTACCACGTGCTGCGCGCAAAAGAGGCGAAGAGTTCCAGTATTCACCGCGGCTACCAGAATGCCGCGCTTCCGAGCGCCGCACGCGAAATCTAGATCCAATCGTAGGATGTTCGTATCCGGAACGATTACAGGAACCTCGGGCAGCAGTGCATCGAGCATCGATCCGGGAAACGCACCGAATGCGTCCGGACCGCGGATTTCCGAAGACGCGTTGTGTGCGTCGACGCCGCGAAGGAATCTGTGGTGTGCTTTTCCGAGCGCGGTGCCTTCGTCGGCGCTCAAATGTCGAGTCCTCCGAGATAGCCTTTTACTGCCTGGGGTTCGGCGCAACGAGCCCGCGCGGGCCTAGCGTCGATGGGGAACTATAACTAGCCCGAGGCTTGAGGCCGCCTTCGGTCTCGCCTCGACAGCGGTTTCAGAGTAGCGACGGTTGGCGGTGGGCACGCAGCACAGCCGGATCGGGGCGCGTGTGGCCTATCACGAGCCATGCCTTCGGATGGGCTGCAGTGTTGCCTATGAAAACGTAAAGGTTATCCTTCGCTTTTGGCTCGTCGACGTATTTGTTAGCGATAGCCGCTTCAAGCATCCGGTGCGTTCGATACCGGCCCTTCCACTTTCGCCACGATTCGCAGACCTCCCAATCTTCAAATATAAGTGGATGGCCGCGGGTGTCGTCTGAGCAATCGAAGACGTAGCGAAAGCGAACGGGCATCTTTTCAAGGAGATTTGTCGGTGCGACGGGCTTGCCGAAGAGGTTGACCTTGCCTCCGCCCTGCAATTTCGACACTTCATCGCGCGTCCAATCTTTTTCTGCCAGTTGTTCGAAAGTCAGCGAGTAATTACGGGGCTTGATGAGACCCAGCGTTGCTCCCGAGTCGATCACCGCCTCGAGCGAGGGGCTTAGGAGATGTTCGATCAGTCCCCAACGCTCGCTCCATCCGGCTCGACCGGCTGGAACGTGTTCAAGAGCGACGATGGAACCGTACTCGACTTCGTGGCTCTCTTGGCGTGGATCGTTCCGCGCCTTCCTGACGCGAGCAGAGATCCACTGCCATTTGGCGAATCGCTGGCTCTCCTCAAGCGTGCGGAACGGTATAGGAAATAGCCTCACGAGTTTGCCGGCTTCGTCGATGCCAGCTGTGCAGACGGCCTCGCTAGCCTTCCGACTTGGGTTCGGATAGGTCTTCACGAGGACCAAAAACTTGCGCGTTTCCCACACCTGCGCGCGCCCTCCCTACAAATGCAAAATTGGCGTTTCCAAAATTCCAGATACTCGGTCGGCGATCGCAGAGCGATGACACTCGGCCGGGTCGCGTTCGAAGCACATTAGCGAAACGCGCTTGCGGTCGGTCAGGCGCGCAAGCGACTCAAGGTGAGCCTCGACTGATCTTAGGTGCTGACGGAAACGGTCGAAGAAATCGTCGTAGTTTCCGTCAGCCGCGAGCTTGTCGCGAAGAAATTTCGGGGTCCCCAGACCGGGCATGCCGACGTACCGAATGCCAGCCTCTTCGAGCAGACCCGCAAGCCGGTTCTTGCGGAAATCAGGCTTTCGGCTCATGGGCACGGCGCGGACGTCGACGAGAAACTCAACGCGCGCCGCGACCAATGCCTGGACCAGCTCGACGCCGGTTCGCTGCTGATAGCCAATTGTATGAATCCGGATCGCTCGTGGCATGCTTCTCCAAGGTGTGACGGTCGATTCGATATCACAGTTATCCACAGGACGGGTGTCGCCTTTGTTCCCGGCCTTACCCACCCCGAGGCGCGGCATCCAGCTCGTCTAAAGTGACAAGGTTCTCACTTCGAAAACCCCATCGTATTCGAGTTCCCGGCCACTGGGCTACTGATCCGAAAGAACCGTGCCAGTTAGGTAACGACCTTGGCTTTCGATTTCTGGTGTCACATATGGTGTACAGTACGATGTAGCGTACCTGACCTTACCTAGCAGCGCCAACGTACTCTTCTCCCGACCGGAACGCCTGTCCGTACCATAAAAGAGCCTTTTAGGAGCACGGAGCGCACCCGGCAGAAGGGCGAACCTACCAAGTATGAACCTGGAAACCGCCGATGTCACCAAACTGCGCGCGCACGTTGCGCGCCTCGAACCGTATCTGCGTACGCACCCGAACACCGATCAAGTGCGTCACGCGGCCGCCAACGTCGCCGCCGCAGTTGCGGGCGACGCGAGCCCACTAATCGCCGAGGCTCGTGCGCTGCCGCGCGCACAATCGCTTGTGCCACCACGCGGCACGTCGTCACCCACCGCGCGCGACGAGCGCTTTGATGCCGCTGTAGAGCAGCTCATTAGCAGATACTACCTCGCGATAAACGAGATCGAAGACTTTCAGCAACGGCTCAAGGCCAATGAAGCACTTGACGATGACGCGGTCGTTGCGGCCGTCCTCGCTCACGCTGCAAAGGACACTGACGTTCAATGGAGTTCCGTGCTGTCATTGCCGTTGGCGTTGCCGGCGCAACGAATTCTTGACGCGCTGGAAGAGTTGCAAGCACACGGCGCCGTCGAAATCAAGCATGAAAACCAAAGCTCCGACGGCAACGGCGGCATTCTACGAATACTTCTGTTCCGGGTTACGGCTCACGGTCGGCGTGCTGCTCGCGGAACGCTGAATCCACGCACCATCGTACCTGCCGTTCAAGTGACGCAGCACATTTACGACTCCACGATAGCGAGCGCCGGCGTCTCCTACGCGAGCGTTGAGCAGCACGTTACGGTGAATTCCGACGTCCGGGAGATCATCGACGCTCTTGAGCAATTCGAAGCCGCGATCGGGGACGATTCGGGCGCGACGGTCGCCGCGACGCTCGCTCAAGGTGCTGCGAAAGAACTCCGGGCCAACGGCTGGGGAGAGAAAGCCGCCACGCTTCTACGGGCGATCCCGCCAGCACTTGGCGGCATGACGGCCTTCGCGGCAAATGCCAAGCCCGCCTATGAACTTGTACGGCGCTTTGCTGCTGCGCACGGTGTCGTACTGCCGGCGCTACCATGAGATTCTGCAGGGACGCGCGATGAGCGAACTCGTCGCAGCCGTAGACGCGGCGCTCGCGATCGAAGCGGGGAAGTTCGTGGTCTTCCAACTCGGGCGCCCAACGCTCGATCGCGTCCTGCGGCGCTGGTTCGAGGATGTCGACGCGCCCGACGTCGCGACGGCGCAACAGCGCCTTGGCGGGTTCCTTCGCGGGTTCGATACGAAGGTTAGGCAGACCGAGGATCTTCCGCTCGAACAACTCGAGGCGCAGTTCGCACGGCCCGAGGTGACGCGCACCCTTTATGGTGCGTTCGAGGCCGCAATGGAGACGGATAACCCGCTCAAGTACGATGTGCTTTCAGACATCATTCTCGCACGCCTGCGCGCACCGAGTGAATCGATCGAGTCCCTCGCAGCGCGCATTGCCGGCGAGCGTATCCGCGACGTCACCCCCCGGCAACTTCGCCTACTCGCATTCATCGAGCTGCTCAACACGGACTGGTCACAAGGAACGTGGCAAACGCTCCCGGACGATGCCGTAGAGTCGTATATTGCGTGGCTCCAGCACATGGCTGCGCCTTTTGAGGCGCTCGAGGGCGAGTTCGCCGACTTCTCCCACTTGCGGGGTCTTGGTCTGGTTAGCTTTGATGACGCGCAGGGCGCCTTCACGCATAGCACGACGCCCCGAGTGCTGATTCCAGCGTTCATGCGGTACCCGCAATTGCAGACCGATCAACGCATCAGGACAATTCTCCGGCGGCTCAGCGATGCCGCATCCGGCGACGTGCGAAAAGCGTCGCTTGCGCACGTTGCGAGCCTTACGCTTACACCTGCCGGCGCAGTCATCGCGGCCTCGGCGTTGCAAGGCCTCACGGAGCCGTCGTTTGCAGTGTTGCCGCACGCCGGCGCACCCGCGTAGCACGGTCAAGGTCGTCGCCAACGTATCTTCCAGAAGTTCGCAACATTGACAAGCGCCCAAATAGCGGAGTTGTGGCCCACGGTTTCGTGACCACCGCAATGACCTGATCGAGGCCAGGGCCGAGGATTTTGGGGCATCAGCGATGCGCTCTTGCACCCACTTTTCGTTGAATTGCGGATGGGTTTTGAGGATAATCGGCTCGCCTTCGTGTATTCCACGCTATACCTCTTCGGCGTTCACCAGGCCGGCTGCCTTGGGATCATACACGTATTCCGTTATCGTCCCGTCCTTGATCCGCTCCACGGCCTCGTCGATGACGAAGAGCGGTACGAGGAACCACTCGCGCGGCACGACGGGCCTGCCGAAGCGATCCTTGATCTCGATATCCACCTGCGCAGGCCCAAACACTCGATGGATGATCTTTTCCAGCTTTGTCCGTGCGATATTGTAAAGCTCGTACGTCGCAACGATTTCCACATCTGCCATGAGGAACGTCGGATCGTTTTTCGCATCGGTGATCCTCCGCTTCACGTCGTTACCAGTTACACCAATTTTATGCAGCACTTTGCGATTCTTTGCCACCACCGGGTGCTCGGATTTACTCCGTAGCACATAGATCGTACCGGTCGCAAGATCGCCGTTCTCCGGCACATCGGTAAAGAGCGGTCCGGCTACTGGGTCGGTAACAAGCCGCCCCGAACGATCTCGGTGCAGCGCGCGTTGGAACGACCGCGATAAGACGTTACTCTCGGTACCATTGTCGTAAATGACGCGGAGGCGGCTATCGCGCCGGTCGTACTCCGTCACGAACTCTTCACCGGCCTCCGCAACATACGCGGTCTGGCCGCCAACGACGAACCATTCGCCCTGTTTGATCGCCCCTTGTCGCTTAGTCTGAATCGGCTTTGCCTGCCGAATGCCCGTCGCGATGTCGCGCTGCACCCGCTCGAAGAACGGTTTGAAGCGCTCGAAGTCAGCGCAAGGAACGCGCTCCGCAATCTCCTCGGCCTCGCGCCTCTCCTCGCTGCTTCGAACGTGCCGCAGCGTCGTGAGATCCGGCTCGCGGTGCGCTCCCTCAAGTTCCGCAAGCAGCGCCTCATCGTCGATCTCGTCGTTCTTCGTCGCCAGGATGACGTCGCCGTCCAGTAGCCCCTGGCGATCGAGCGGGTCGAGCAACGCGCGGCACTCGGCCTGCGCCCGCAGCCGATCGAGCCGCACGGCATAGAGACGCTCAAAGATGTCGCGGTCCTCGCCGTGCTGCGGCGCGCCCGCGTGCTCGTCGACGAAGCGCTGAATATCTTCGAAGCCCGCGATGATACGCTCCTCGCGCGCTGAACGCCCGCCCTTCTTCTCCGGGGGCGCCAGCTCAGCAAGCTCGGCTGCAAGTTCTTCGATATCGAGATCGCTCAATAGCGGCCCTCCCTCTTGAACCGCATGAATGCCGCGGCGCCTTCGGCCATCCGTCGTTCCCACGCGTCGGCCGACGTGACCGATGGCAATCGTCCGCGAGCTTCCTTGAAGCGAACGGCACGTACGGCAAGCTCCTTCGCCTCTTCCGGCGTCAGCGCTGTACGTTTTGCCGAGATCGCTGCGGCAACGTGCTTTAGGCTCTCCTCGTTCATCGCCTTCGCGAGAATTGCATACGCTTCCCCGAAGGGGTTTACGCGATCAATGAGGTCGATGTTCAGTTCGCGCACGTCCATCGCGAAGCGCCGTACGCCGTCAACAAGCGCAGTGTTTGTCGGCGGCTCGTCATCGTCCCGATCGTCGAGCGCGAACCTCTTACCCTGCTGCGTGAGCACTAGCATCGAAATCGCATGTTGCCGCACCGCCTCTTGATCGATCTCATCAAGCTCCGGATATTTCTCCTTAACGATCTTGCCCATCCGAAGCTGGGTTAGCTCCTCCGGCACGAGTTCCTCATCAAAAAGCCCACGCTCAATCGCCCGCGTATCCTGCACGAAGGCAGCCACGACCTCGGTCAAATCCTCGCGGCAGATACGCGCGGCTTCGAAGCTCTTCGGCTCGGTAAGTCCCTTGATCTCGATCTGGAACTTCCCGGTCTCCTCGTTGAAACCGACGTTGCACTTCTCCGGATCGTACCCGCTCTCACCGTAATTGAATCCATCGGAAGGCCCGTTTGCCGCGTTCTTAGGTTTGAACTCGAAGCGCGGAGCAAGCACCTGCTCCATGAGCAAGCTCGCAGCAATCGCCTTCAACGTGTCGTTGACTGCCTCGGTTACGAGCTGCTGCGAAGCGTCGGGCTCAGCGATAAGGTTAGTAAACCGCGCGTGCGTTTTGCCCGGCGCGTCCCGCGTTGTTCTCCCTATGATCTGCACGATCTCTGTTAGACTGGCTCTATAGCCGATCGTCAGCGCATGCTCGCACCAGATCCAGTCGAAACCTTCCTTTGCCATCCCCAGCGCGATGATGATATCGACCCACTCGCGGTTGTTCTTCTGCGCTGGATCGCGAAGCGCCGCCAGCACCCGATCGCGCTCCGTCTGATCGTCCACGAGGTCGGCGATGCGCAACAGTCGCCCTTCGGCTGTCCTGACGAGTTGGAAACCCGTCGCATCGTCTTTCCCTTCCCAGGTTCCGAGCGCGCCAAGGATGTGCTCGACCTCCTTGATCTTGTCTTTCGTACTTTCGCGCGCGTTAACGCTCGGAATATGAACTATCGTTTTCTCTGCGGGGTTTAAGACCGCCAAAACCTCGTCCACGTACGGGCCAGTATAGAAGTAGTAGCCGATATCGAGCCGTTTTAGGAACTCGTAGCCATTTAGCTGCTCGTAGTATGTGTACGTAACGGGATCGAACTTCGCCTCAATCTCCGGCGAAATCACCGGCTCTGCGTCACCTCGAAAATACGATCCCGTCATTGCCACGATATGCACCCTATCGCGCGCTACAAGCAGCCCGATTTGCGCGCCGAGCCGATTCTCGGGATTCACGGAGGAGTGATGGAACTCATCGATCGCGATCAGCCGGTCGTCGAAAACCTCGACACCAAACTTCTCCACGGCGAAGCGGAACGTCGCGTGCGTGCAGACGAGGACCTTATCCCCCCTTGCGAGGAAGGCTCCGAGCGAGTTGACCTTTCCCCCATCCTCGCCGGGGGCATTGCAGAGGTTCCACTTCGGCGCGACCGTCCAATCGGCCCAGAAGCCATACTGTGTCAAGGGCTCGTCGTGAAAGCTCGCACCGATTGATTTTTCCGGCACGACGACGATCGCTTGTTTTAGCCGCTGATTCGCGAGCTTATCGAGCGCGATAAACATGAGCGCGCGGCTCTTGCCCGATGCCGGCGGCGACTTGATGAGGAGGTACTGCTCCCCGCGCCGTTCGTAGGCACGCTCCTGCATCGGCCGCATACCAAGCGCATTGATCTTGGTTGAGTCTCCGTTCGCGACATAGCTGACCGAAACGGACGGGACTAAACGCTCCTCCGGTATCATGCGCTCACCTTCTTTCGGGCTCTCTTCGCAGGCTCGACTTTTGCGAGCATCTTAGGGTACATATCGAAGAGCTTTTCTAGTCGCTCGGTGTCATTCTTAAAACGGCGCCCGATATATATGCGTTCCAGCACCTCATCGTTCCGTTCGTGTGCCAAGCGAAGATCGTCGGGCATAGTGTCAGGCTCATAAAGATCGGCAATCGTTGCCGGGAAGTGCGCCTCCCGCACAAGCAAGATATCCTCGGCGCAACGAATGAGGTCGGCTTTATTCTTCTCGGTTAAGGTCGGAACAGGAAATGTATTCCATCCAAGCGTGTTCGAATACGAGAATCGCATTTCTAAACGCACGCACACGGTAGCAATCCAAACCCAATGGAGGCGCGATGCTATCAACGCCAAGTTCCACAGTTCGGCGTCATAAAGGGCGAAATTTTTATTACCGACGACAACATTCGCCGTCAAGTAATCGACGGGTAAAAATGGCCGCCTTTCGGACGACACCCCCGGAACAACGACGGCGCTTTTTTTTGCATAACCAGCGATTTGCACAAAGCGATACGGTTGCTTAGCGAACTGGCGTGTAGATTCAGCATCCGACTTGCTGCGATTCTCGGCCACCAACTTTAAGCGTTGCGCGATAAAGTCGCTACCCTTTGCAAATTCAGCCTCACTATCCTTAATCCACAGGCAATACCGCTGCTTGCCCTTAATCAACTCGTCTGAGCCGACGAATCTTCTGACAAACCGCCGCGCAATTACATCTTCGGCAATGACTTTTTCAGTTAAGTCGAAATCCATCAACAAATATCCGCCATCCCGCGGCATATTGCCAAATAGCATGACAGCTTGCGCGCCAATCGGGTCGTTGGCCTTCTGCACATAGGCAAGGCTATCCGGTATCAGATATGGGCCGATAACCGAACACTGCTTGACCATTTCATCCTGGTAAAGCTTCTTTGGTAGATTAGATTTCTTGCCTAAGCCGACAACGGTCACTGTGACGCCTGCATTTTTGCTAGCGAGATTTGCCCATTTGAACGAAGTGTGCGCAAAGCGAATCTCGCAGCCGCGCTGGAAAACGATTGGCCAAACGTCAATCGCCTGCTGGCCTTGACAAACACTATTCGTCGTCACAAACGCGGACGCCGTATTTGCGACATTATCGGCGTAGTCCAAGAAGCGCGCGATCCAACCAGTTACGAAGTCGGTCGTCTTTGCAAGCTTCGGATGTGCTCGCCAAGCATTCGCCAAATCCGCCTTCTGTTCGTCGGTTTGCCACTTGCTGCCACGATAAGGCGGATTCCCGCAGATGTATGTCTCCCCGCCTTCGTTCTCAAAGTCAATCTCGGCTTGGCCCAGCGGGGTCCCGAATAAATCGTCGGAGTGCAGCCTAACACCGGTTCCAGTGGGAGGGCAGATGCTCAGCCAATCGAGGAGTAGCGCATTGCCGGAGGTGATCCAGTTTTCCGCTTTTAGCGGGAGAAACTCGGCAAGAGCAAGCCTCTTGCCGCGGTACTCCACATCGCACTGGTATTCGGCGATTATGAGCGCAAGGCGCGCAACCTCGGCGGCAAAGTCGCGGATCTCGATGCCGCGAAAATTCGTCAGTGGTATATCGGACTCTCTTTCCGATTCGCCGCGCCGCTTGTTGATCTCCGCCTCGATTGCGCGCATCTGCTTATAAGCAATTACGAGGAAGTTGCCGCTCCCGCAAGCCGGATCAAAGACGCGGATGCGCGCCATGCGGTTACGCAGGTTTAGGAGCTTGCGCGCGTTGTCGGCAGCCTCTTCGAGCCTCGAACGAAGATCGTCGAGAAACAGTGGATCGAGAACCTTGAGAATGTTCGGGCGGCTGGTGTAGTGCATACCGAGCGCGCCACGCTCCTCGTCGTCGGCAACGGCCTGAATCATTGATCCGAAGATGTCTGGGTTTATTTTCGTCCAATCGAGGTTGCCAATATGGACGAGGTACGATCGCGCAATCTTCGTGAATCGTGGAACCTCGGCACTTCCGGAGAAGAGCCCGCCGTTCACGTACGGAAACGCGGCTGCCCAGCGCGGCGTCCCAACGCCTTCGCGATCCTCGTGCTTCGTGTTCATCGCGCGGAAAATCTCCGAGACGACTTCGTGGGTGTTCGAAGCATTCGGCGCGCTCATCGTCGCAACCGTATCGGTGAAGAGCATCGAGCCGTTGAAGATGTCGGTATCTTGGAAACGGCACCGGGCTTTTGACCCCGTAGCGGCATCGAGCCTTTGACCCCGCCTGGGGGGTCCATTGCGCTACGG
>Ga0307373_10006073_pt1 | contig 19412 bp, 20 predicted proteins | sample OX2MG_FD_202534 | JGI IMG/M metagenome (GOLD analysis project Ga0307373, IMG submission 202534) | Soil microbial communities from Risofladan, Vaasa, Finland - OX-2 | ecosystem: Environmental > Terrestrial > Soil > Coastal area > Acid sulfate soil | place: Finland: Risofladan, Vaasa | collected...
CTACCAGCCCGAGGTGGCTCAAGGGGTGCTCCAGGCTCTCTTCGAGTACCAGACCCTCGTGTCGCGCCTGGCCGGTCTTCCTATCGCCAACGCCTCCCTCTACGACGGCGCCAGCGCAGCGGTCGAAGCCGTCAACCTCGCCGCAGCCGCGACACGACGCCAGACCATCTGGGTCAGCGGCGGGCTGCATCCACACTGGCGCTCCGTGCTGCAGACGTTCGCCGTCGGCACGGGCCACCACCTGGTCGATGTTCCTCTCCGGGGTGCCTTGACGGACTGGTCCGCGCCACCCGAGGGGGGGGAGGAGCCCGCCGCGTTGCTGGTGGCCTCGCCCAACTACCTGGGCGCGATCGAGGACGTCCGCGCAGCGCGTGCAGCCGCCGACCGGCACGGAGCTCTCCTGCTCGCGGCGATCGACCCGGTGTCCGCCGGCCTGCTGCGAAGCGCGGGCGAGGACGGCGCCGACGTGGTCGTGGGGGAGGGGCAGCCCTTCGGGACCCCGCTCTCGTTCGGCGGCCCCTACCTCGGTCTGTTCGCTTGCGGGATGGACCAGGTGCGGCGCCTTCCCGGGCGGCTCGTCGGCCAGACGCTCGACACCGAGGGCCGGCGCGCGTACGTGACGACACTCCGGGCGAGGGAGCAGGACATCCGCCGCGAGAAGGCGTCGTCGAACGTCTGCACCAACCAGACCCTCATCGCCGTGGCGTGCATGATCCAGATGTCCTGGCTCGGCACCGCCGGCCTCAGGGAGCTCGCCCTTCGCTGCGCACGGGGCACCCGCTACGCCCGCGAGGCCGTGACCGCCATCCCGGGGGTGGAGCTGCTCGCGACCGCTCCCACGATGCGCGAGTTCGCGGTGTCGCTGCCGGTTCCGGCCCCGACAGTGGTGGGGCGCATGGCAGAGGAAGGGTTCCTCGCCGGAGTGCCTGTCGGTATCGAAGGAGGCATCGTGCAAGACGGCGGCGACGCGTTGCTGATAGCGGTCACCGAGAAGCGAACCAAGGAGGAGATCGACTCGTTTGTGTCCGCTCTCGAAAAGGCGGTGAGGTGATGTCGCCCGCGCCCGGCGGTAAGGCGTCGAGCGCGCCGGTCGTAGGCCGCGACCACGAGCCGACGATCTTCGAGTACTCCAGTCCGGGCCGGCGGTCCGCGTCGTTCCGGACCACCGGCGTCCCCGAGTGGGACGCGGACGAACTCGTCCCGGCGCAGCACCTCCGGGCCGAACCGATCGGCCTGACCGAGGTGTCCGAGCGGGATCTCGTGGCGCACGTGACCCGTCTCACCCACCGGCAGTACTCGGTGGATCTGGGTGCCTACCCGCTCGGGTCCTGCACCATGAAGTACAACCCCAAGCTCTGCGACGATGCCGCGTCGCTGCCCGGTCTTGCCGCGGCGCACCCCGCAACACCCGAGCATCTCGTGCAGGGGTGGTTGGAGCTGTTGTGGTCGCTCGCCGACACGCTCTGCCGTATCACCGGCATGGCGGCCGCCACCCTCCAACCACCGGCGGGCGCGGCCGGGGAGCTCACCGGCCTTCTGCTCATGCGCGCTTACCACGCGTCCAAAGGCGAGACCCGCCACAAGGTGATAATCCCCGACTCGGCGCACGGCACCAACCCGGCGTCGGTCACCCTCGGGGGGTACGAGACGGTCACCGTCCCGTCGGACCGCAGAGGCCTCGTGGATCTGGACGAGTTGCGCTCGCGTCTCGACGACGATGTTGCAGGCATCATGCTCACCAACCCGAACACGCTCGGCCTGTTCGAAGAGGACATCGCACAGATCGCCGGCGCGGTCCACGAGGTGGGCGGCCTTCTCTACTACGACGGCGCCAACCTCAACGCCATCCTCGGTGTCACCAGGCCCGGCGACATGGGTTTCGACATAGTGCACATGAACCTGCACAAGACCTTCGCGGTGCCCCACGGCGGGGGAGGCCCGGGCGCAGGGCCGGTGGCGGTGTCCCCGCGCCTGAGCGACTTCCTGCCCGGCCCTCTTGCGATCCGGCGCGACGACGGCACCTTCGGCTGGGACACGCCGGCCAGATCCATCGGACGCATCCACAGCTGGCATGGCAACGCGCTCGCGCTCGCGCGCGCCTGGTCGTACATCCTCGCCAATGGCGGCGACGGTCTGCGGCGCGTAGCGGAGGGCGCTGTCCTCAACGCCAACTGGCTCAGGCACCGGTTGCGCGGCGTGTACGACCTGCCCTACGACCGGCCCAACATGCACGAGTTCGTCGCTTCGACGACGTCGCTCAAGAAGCAGAAGGGTCTACGCGCCCTCGATGTGGGCAAACGGCTGCTGGAGGAAGGCTTCCACGCTCCGACCGTCTACTTCCCGCTCATCGTCGAAGAAGCACTGATGATCGAGCCGACAGAGACGGAGTCGCCTCAGACCCTCGAGGCCCTCGCCGATGCTCTCATCCGCATCGCGGCGGACCCGCCGGGGGAGGGCGCTGCGGCTCCGCGCACCACGCCTGTGGGCCGTGTCGACGAAGCACGGGCGGCGCGGACGCTGCTGCCGACCTGGGACGCCGTAGTGGAGGCCGGCTGAGTCAGCCGAGCGACTCGCGCAGGGCCTCCTGCGCCGGGTGTGCCTGGATGACGTGCCGCAACCCCTGCGCAGTCGCCGAGAGGTAGCGCCGGGTCGTCTCGAGGCTGGCGTGGCCGAGCAGCTCCTGCAGTTCGACGACGTCGGCGCCGGCTTCGAGCGCCGAGGTCGCGAAGGTGTGACGCAACGCGTGGACGAGAGCGCCGGCGGGCACCTGGGCTCGCACACCGGCGCGCACGTAGAGCTTCTCGACGAGGTAGCGGATCTGGTCGACGCTCAACCGCCGTCCGCGTACGTCGACGAACAGCGGGGCCGAGGGATGGTCGAGATCCTCTTTGGGGAAAAGAGCGGCCCGCTCGCGCAGGTACGCCTCCAGCACCCCGTCGAGCGTCGCGGTGACCGGGATGGGCCGCGCCTTACCGCCCTTGCCCTTCACTTCCATCCGCCGCGCGCCGACCTCGCCCACCAACGACCCCACGTTCAGCCCGCAAGCCTCCGCCTCGCGTATCCCCGTCACGCAGAAGGTCGCGATCACTGCCAGGTCTCGCGCGGGCCACGGGTTGCGCGAACGAGGATCGGGTTCTGCGGCGGTCCGGATCAACCGCGTTATCGCGCCCGGGGCACGGATCGAGCGGGGCAGTACGGTCGGGGTCTTGGGTTTCGGAATCGCCGCCATCGGGTTACCCTCCAGGACCCCCTCCGCCACGAGGAAGTCGAAGAAGCTCGACCAGGCAGAATGCGCCCGGCGCACCGATGCCGCGGCGTGGTCCGACGCCCATGAAGCGAACGCCGCGCGCAGCGCCGACCGCTCCAAGTGGGGGAGTTGCAAGTCGCCGTACTCGCCGATGCCCTCGAGGATCGCGAGCCTCCCGGCCACGCCCTGCACGTCGCGCCGGTAGGCCGTGAGCGTTGCCGGTGACGGCTTGGCCGCGCCCATGTGCACCAGCCACGCGTCGACGGCGTCGGTCACGTCCGACGATGCGTTGAGACGCCTTCGTGCGACGATCGGATTGGCGGGGGAGGGAGCCACTGCCCGACCCAGGCTAAGACCCCGGCCCGGCGGGACGGTGGACCGGGCTCCCGGCTCGGTCTTTTCCTATAGTCCGGATAATCACAGTTATCCGTAACTTTGCGAGGACGTCTTGGCGACTCCTAGGCCTCGGGCTTGCGGGCTTCGGCCTTCGCCTTGCGGACCCGAGCGTCGCGCTGCTTCTTGCGGCGAATCCGGTCGTGCTTCCAGCGGACGGTCGATCTAGCTCCTCGGCCCATGGCGGCGCACCCTAGTCGCGCAGGAAGTCCATCGCCGCCTCGATGAAGCGGAAATCCTTAGGCGTCCCGAAGTGATCGGCGCCGGCGAGGGCGGCCAGGCGCGCGTCGGGCAGCGCCGCCATCAGCTTGTCCGCCGGCCCGGCGAAGTCGCGATCGCCCAGTACCACGAGGACCGGTACCGACACTCCGGCGAGGTCGTCTGGCACCAGAGGCTCGCGCGGGCGGCGGAGGCAGGCTGCGAGCGCTGCCGGGTCGTTGCCGGGGGCTTTGGCGAAGACGGCGAAGGCTTGCGCAACACCCGGGTCTCCATCTGACACCGAGCCCGTCTCGATGGCCCGGGCTGCGGCTTCGGGGTCGTCGTGGCGGAAGATGTTGTCGCCGACTCCCCCGACGACGATCTTGCGGAACCTGCCAGGCTGGTCCGCCGCAACCCTGAGCAGCAGCTGGCCGCCCAGGCTGAAGCCGATCGCGTCGACCTGACCGTCGCCTGGCAAAGCCGCCGCGACCGCCGCCTCCATCCCGATGTAGGCCTCGGGGTCGTGGGGCTTGTCCGCGCTGCCGTGACCGGGAAGGTCGAACCCGATCACCTCGCGGCCCTCGTCGGCGAGGATGTCCACCCAGCCCGGTTCCCGCCAGTTGCGCTCGTACGACGACGCAAACCCGTGGACGAGCAACACCGGTGGAAGAGCCATCGGCCAAACGTACATGAGCCCGGACGGGGCCCCATCGCCCCGCCATCCGTGTTCTACGGGACATCCCCGTTTTGTGGGACGGAGCCGTCGTCTGACGACGTGGGTGTCCCGCAAAACGGATTGGTCCCGCAAAAAATCGTTGAGGCTGCAGGAGAGTGTCCCGTTCCTGCTTTCCTCTGATGACCATGGCCGCTCTCCGGTAGCGTTGATGCGTGCCCCGCCGGATCGAGATCGAGCTGACAAGCACGCGCCCCGAGGGCACGTGGACCTGGCGCGCGGCGGGGGCCAAGGAGCCCAAGGGCGTAGTCGACGGATCGCTTCTCTACGACGGCGCCAAGGTCGGTGACGTTCTAAAGGCTGAAGCCGACTTCGAGATCGATGGCATAACGATCGTCTCCGTCGCCGCCCCCAAGGTCGACGCCCGCCGCGATCCGGAGCGACTCGAGATCATCGGTCCGTCCCGACCCGACACGCCGGGAGTCACCACGCAGCTGACCGGCAGATCGGAACGCAGAGGCCCCGGACGCCGCCGCGAGGGCGACCAACGACCCCGCCGCGAGGGCGACCAACGACCCCGCCGCGAGGGCGACCAACGAGGGGCACGAGACGCCGGGCGCGGCCCGGACCGCCGCCAGCGCCCACGCCCCTCCGCCGACGAGGAACCTTCGAAGCCGGCCGGCGACGCCGCCCCGCGCGAAGGATCGCGGCATGCCGCCCATCGACCCTCACGATCCGGGTCTGCAAAGCCCAGCGGTCGTGAAGGTTCTAATCGATCGGATCGTTCCGATCTCAGGGAGAAGCGCCTCAACCCCGGTCACGCCCACCGCCACGCGATCCTCGAATCGCTCGCGCCCGAGCAGCGGCCCGTCGCGGAGCAGGTGCTGCGCGGCGGCATCCCCGCAGTGCGGACCGCGCTGCACCTCGAGCGCGAGAAGGCCGCGGCCGAAGGACGGCCTGCCCCCAACACCGATCAGCTGATCGCGATGGCGGAGGACCTCCTCCCCCGTTTGAAGGCCGCCGAATGGCGGGATCGGGCGGAAGCCGCCGTGAAGTCGTCCGACGAGATCTCCATACGAGACCTGCGGTCCGTCGTCGCGGGGGCCGATGTCGCTCGCGACGACGAGACTCGCTCTCTAGCCGTCACCCTGCGCGAGGCCCTCGACCGCCGTATAGCCGGGCTGCGAACCGAGTGGTCGGAGGAGATCACCAAGCAACTGGACGGCGGGCGCGTGGTCAGGGCCCTGCGTCTCTCCGCCCGGCCCCCCGAGCCAGCCGCCCGTCTCGACGACGAGTTGGCGAAGCGCCTGAGCGATGCCGCGGGAGAGGCCATGTCGAGCGGCACCCCGCCTGACCTGTGGATAGCGTTGCTCGAAGCAGCTGTGGCTTCCCCGGTACGACGGACGATTTCCCCATCCGGGCTTCCCTCCGAGGGCACGCAGGACGTACGCCAAGCTGCGCTTCAGCAGTCGGGTCGCATCCCCGCGCTCGCAGCCATGCTCGGCGTCTCCATCCCGCCGCCACCGGCGCGCAAGCCACCTGCCGAGCGGCCACCCGCCTCGAAGGAAACGAGTAGCGGCCCTGCGAGCGAGCCCCGCAAGGATTCTTGACGAGGTTCGCGCCGAGCCCCCTTAGCTGAACGTGGCGAGGATGCCCCGGTCGTGGAGGAACTCCGCCAGGCCTTCCGTCAGCTTCAGATCGGTTACCTGCGACAGAGGCACCCACAAGACCTCTGCCGCGTCGTCACCGGCCACCGGTTCCGAACTGTCGATGATCGTGACATGGAAGTCGAGGATCACATAGTGGTAGCCGTCCCCGACCCGTTCCACCCATCCGGCCAGAGCGTCGCAGACACCTGTCAGGCCGGTCTCCTCGGCGAGTTCCCTGACCACTGCCTCGGCCAGGGTCTCACCAGCCTCGACGCGACCGCCGGGCACGGACCATTCGCCTTGCGCGGGCCCTCTGCCCCGCCGGACCAGCAGGATCTGATCTTCGTCGACGGCGATCGCGCCCACGCACAGCTCAGGGCGGCCCGTCTCGCCACTAGCCATCCGAGCCTTCCTCCAAGCTCTCGAGCGGATGATGCATCACGAGTAGGCGTGCGGTAAAGCCGTTGTCCTCGAAAAATGCCTTCGCCGAACGGCTCCCCGGCAAGGCCGGCGCGTCGACCCCGACGCACCCCCGCTCGGCCGCCCAGCGCATCACGCAACCGACCATCGCTTCGGCCACGCCGACCTGCCGGGCGTCGGGTTGGACGTAGATGACCTCGATCTCCGCAACCGGCTCGGCCCGCTCGCGGTCACAGACCGCCGATGCGAACCCCACACCGACCTCGTCGAACATGCCGAGGACGATCAGGTGGTCCGGATCTGACTGAGACCGCTCGAGTTCCGAGAGCAGATCCGGCCTGGTGAGGCTGCCTGCGAGCAGGGACCCTCCCCGCTGGCCGTCGAGCTCGGCTACCGCCTCCGACCAGAGGCCGGCCACGAATTCCAGCTCGGTGGCAGCCGCCTGCCGGGCGCGCTCCACCGGGCTGGGTCAGCCCTTGAGCTGTCCGACCCTGGTGAGGATCGTGCGGCGCCCCCGGTGAGCAGCCTCGTACTCTCCGACGGCGGCCAGTTCGTCCTGTGACAGGCCCGCCAGGCGCTGAACGACTTGCGATGCCGACAGCGAGTCGTAGCCGGGAATGGCGAGTCCCTCGGCGGGCAAGGCGGATCGGGAGCTCCTCCCGAAGTCGACGTCTATCACAGAGCCATTCCCTGCCGCGCCACTCGCTTTCGCGCCTTCCGCGGGGGAGGGCTCGGCATCGGGCTCGCCGGCGGCTTCGGGGGCCTCAGGGTGGCCTGAGAGACGCTCGTAGGAGCCGCTGCCACCCGTGGCCGTGTCGTGGGCGGCCGAGGGCGGCGCGGCGGCTGGCTGGCTGGGGGATGTCCTGTTGGGGGCAGCGGTCGGGGGCGCTGCTCCGCCGAGGCGCTTTTCGATCTCCTTGCGGCCTTGGGCCACAGCGAACTGCCCGACCATTCGGGCGATCGTCATCTGACCCTGCACCTGGGCACGGCCCTTGGCAGCCAGTTTCGGGAGCTCCTCCGCCGCGGTAAGGGCCAGGCCCACCGGGGCGTAGACGAGGAGATCCAGCGCGCTTTCGAGCGGGGACCGCTGATCTGTCACCTGGCGATCCTGCCCTGTTTGCGCCCGTTGCGCCAAGTCGCGATCCTCGACATCATCCGCTAGACACAGTCCCGGCAGAGCATCCGCTTGGGGTCGGCGAGCTGCCCGGGGTGCTTCACCAAGAAGCAGGATTGGCAGACGAACTCACCCGGCTGCTTCGGCAGGACCCGCAGGGGCGTATCACCGCGATCTTCGCCGTCGACGAGCTCGTCCTCGTCGTCGTCCTCCTCGTCGTCGACCACGACGAGGCGCTCCTTCAAGATCACGTCGAGGCTTGCCTCCACGTCGTCGGAGTCCTCGTCCTCGTCCTCGTCGTAGTCCTCGTCGTCCTCGCGGGCCTTGGTGACGACCTCGGCGCCACTGTCCTCGTCTGCGTCCTCCTCGTCGTCGACCAGCGCGTCGTCGTCATCGTCGTCGATAACGTCGTCGGGTTCCTCGTCGTCGAGGTCCTCGAGGTCCTCCTCGTCGAGGTCATCGGGCAGGTCGTCGGATTCTTGTAGCAGCTCGTCGTCGATCTCGTCTTTGGGCATCGTGTGAAAGAAACGTTCCTTATGAGCGCCGCCGTTGGTACGCCGCTCATCTAGTCGTGTGTCGGCGGCGGATACTAGAACCTACCGGGAGCGGACCGGGCCCAGGGACGAACAGCACGCCAGGCCCCCGTATTCCCCGATCGATCCTCGTGCCACGGCTGTCGGTCAATCCGGCCCGGCGAAGAGATCCTCACCAGGGCGGCGCGCGGCCGGGCGGCCGGAGATCCGTTGGTGCCGTTCGGTGCTCGCCGCCCTGCGCAATCAACCCAGGCGTGTCGCCCACCGACCGTTATCTACTTGGACCTCAGGCCACCCTTGCCCGCACGAGCTGAGCCCGCCCCCTAGGCGAGTACGACAGGTGCGCTACACATCATTGCCGACATGCCCCCACTCCCGTCAAGGGGCATTCCACCCCCGTAACCAGGGTCTTTGCGCGTAGCCGCAGGTCACACTGACGAGAAAATATTTCGGACGAATCGGACCCACCGCGAAGGGGATGACGGAGGCTGTGCAAGCGCTATTCGAAGCGCGGGATGAGCGCCTCCACGCTCGCAACGTAGGCCTGGGTATCGGGGAAGATGCCGTAGGTGCCGAGGTTCAGCGGGCCCTCGTAGTACGCGGCGATGGTGGCACAGCGGTTGTTCCCCTCCACGCCGGCGAGGTAGGCGAGGAAGGCAGCCGACATCCGGATGTTGTCGTTGACCGAGTTGATGTTCATCGGCATCCCGATCAACGTGCCGCTGATGAAGCTCGCGGTGCCCGGCATGATCTGGCCGGCACCGATCGCACCCGTCGACGACACGACGCCCTGCTGCCACCCCGATTCCTGCCAGGCGATCGCCTCGAGGAGCGGCAGGGAGACGTTGTAGTGGCGGGACCACTTGATGAACAGCGGCTGGAGAGCCAGCCGATCAGGTGACTGCCGGAGCAGGTCCGGTAGGACCCCCCACGTCCCGGGAGCGCCCGAGGAGGACATCGTGGCGCAAAACGACCACGGGTTCTCAGTCGTAGCGGAGGCGGTGGTAACCGCCGGAGTGGATCCGGCCGTCGAACCCGTCGTGGGAATCTGCAGCTGGCGACCGATGAGGAGCAGGTCGCTCGCCCTCATGTTGTTCGCCGCGGCCAGCTGGTTGACGGTTATCCCGTTGGCTCGGGCGATCGCCCACAGCGAATCGCCGGCCTTGACCACGTAGGAATGCCCGCTGCCGTAGGCGGCGGCGCCGGCCGCCAAGAGCACCCCGAGGGTCAGCAGCGACGCCCCCTTGCGCAAGAAACCTAAAGCCCGGGACGGCCCGATCAAGAATTTGGACGGCATGGATCAAGGAAGGTCCAATCCCTCCGCCCGCGGCCGTTGAACTTACAACATCAACAGCAGCCTCATCAACCCCTCGTTTAACAAACTCGGCCGCTCGCAGCCTCGACTTGAGCGTCAGATCCCGGCTCTCTCCTGGCGGCGCTGGGCTGCCCTGCGCTCCCCTTGCAGCCTCTCGAGGCCCTCGTCCTCGTAGTCGGCGAGGTCCACATGGGTCATCATCTCTGCGATCACCCGGTGCCCGGCTTTCTCCGCGATCAACCGGTGCATCTGCTGGCACACTTTCCGGTACTCCGGGTGTCCCTGGGGGGTGGTGCGCAACTCGAGGACGTGCATCGCCTCGCGGGCATTGAACTGCATCGCGTAGCGGATCCGGAAAGCCAGGGCCACCGCGTACGCCGCCTGAGTGGCCCCGAAACGACCGGCGAGCGCTGCGTGCAGCCCGGCCGATCGCTCCATCGCACCCGCGAACGTCCCCGACGCGCCTGCGTCCACGACCGATTGCGGCATGGTGTAGCCGTTGGCGGGGGTCAGGTCCTGCCACTCCACGGTTAGCAGGCGGTGCCTCTGCAGGTCCCGGAAGGCGCCATAGTCCGATACCACGTCGAAGCGGTACCCGGTTCGCTCCAACGCCCTGCCCGGACGGTGGCGGCGATTGGCCCGCTCCCCCACGTACGAGCGGACCACCCGCGCCCGATCCTCGTTGCTCATGGAGGCGACGCGCTCCTCCACCTTGTGCTCTGGAAGGCTCGTGTAGGGATAGAGCATCGCCGCGACGAGCTTCACCTCGGCTTCGGGATCCCAGTCGACGAGAGAAACCTCGGGGTCTCCGCCTAGCACCGGGTCCGCGTTGGTTCCCGCCTCACCGAAGAGACTCGAGACCACATCCGCCATCGCTGCCGATGTCGACTCGAGATAGTCGGAGTGTGCGACACCGCGATCGTCGACGTCGACCCTCTTCACCCAGGACGGGATCACCTTTCTCAGCTCCGTCAGTATGAGGTCGGCGTACGACCTGGCCTCGGGCAGTGGATGCGCCCTCATGCGGATCAGAAGCGACTCGTACGCCTGGCCACTCGCGTAGATCCCGAGGTTGGACGTGGCGCCGGCAGGTAGGACCCCCCGCAGCGCGTCGAAGGCCTTGGCCCGGACTGATTGTCTCCACGCAAAGTCCGAGTCGTCGGGCGTCTTCGGGTGTCGATCGGCGAACCAACCCTGCATGACGGGTAGCAGCTCGGCGTAGGTGTCGAACAGGCGGTCCATGTCGCCGATGTACCTGGCGCCGAGGGGCGATTCGAGGATCCCGGGGTCTCGGTAGTAGCGGTACCGGCCGTTCGGGAGCCGGCTGTCGTAGGCTACGTAGCGGGTCGACTTCTCCATGTAGGACATGAGCCGGCCCCACTCGAGCACCTTCGTGAGCACGTTCGACGCCTGCTCGCACGCCAGGTGCACCCCGCCGAGCTGCGCCACCGAGTCGTCTCCGTACTCGAAGAACACCCGGTCGTAGAGCTGTTCCGCCCTGGCTAGCCCGACCGTCGCGTCGACGCCCTGGTCGCCGGTGATGTCGAGGTCGCCGACGAACTCGTCGAGAAAGAGCCGGCGGAGGCTTTTCGCTGAGCGGGAGTACCTGGCGAAGAGGGCGCCCTTGACGACCTCGGGCAGGTTGACCAGGGCGAATACCGGTCCGTCGAGGTTCGTGAAGTACCGGCGGAGGATCTCCGCTTCGTCGTCCGTCCACGCCTCGACGGCGTATATGCCGGTGTCCAGGTACCCCATCGCGGTGGCCCAGCCTACGGGTGGCGCGCCCGGCGCGTGTTGGATGGTGGTCACCGGGCCCGGCTCGGGTCCCGACCCCGGCTCGGGTCCCGACCCCGGCTCGGGTCCCGACCCCGGCCCGGCCGCGCGACCGCTCAGGTCGTGACGACCGACGAAGCCGCCACCACGCCCCGCAGAAGCCGGTCCGCGGCGGTGCGGGCGGAACGGGCGGTCGAGCGGTCGGGGGCGACGTCGCCGATCTGGCGGAGCAGGTCGATGAGCTGCTTCACGTTGCGCACGAAGTCCCCGCCGGACATCTCCTCGTCCTCGATCACCTCCGCCAGATCCTCCCCCGCTGCCCAGGCCGAGGCCAACCCGACGAACCCTGGTTCGGGGCGCCTGGTGAGGGGCAGCCCGGCGTCGTCCTCGGCTGCGTTGAGCTCGGCGCCAAGTTGGTCGATCTCCGACCACCGGCGTCTCACCCGCGGGTTGGGGAACCAGGGTGCCGTTTCGCCCTGGCCCCGGGCCTCGAAGGTGAATACGGACACGACGCCTGCGAGCTCGTCGGGCTCCAAACCGTCGAGCAGTCCCTGGCCGAGGCTCTCGCAGATGAGGAGATCCTCCTCGTGGTAGATGCGGGCCAGCCGCTCCCCCGCTTCGGTCAGCGACCATCCGTCGACGTAACCCCACGCCTCCAGCACCCGGAGCACCCGGTCGAACTGGCGGGCCAGGGATTCCACCCTCCCCTTCACACGACGCTGGAGACGCTCGATGTCACGTGTGAGCCGGTCGACCCGATCCAGCGCACGCACGTGCGCGGCTGCCTGAGGGCACGACGCGACGGGATGCTGCGCCACCCCTGTCGCGGCTGCCATGGCCACGTCGCCCCGCCAGTCGCGGTCCCGGCGCGAATAGCCCGGCGTGCCCCCATCACCACGGTCGGTGCTGGCATTGGCGGCTGAGACCGCCGCGTTGAGCGCGGAGGCCACGCGGCGTTGGAAGCTGCTGTTGTTCGGCGTGTACGGCGTGGGGAGCTCGACCTGCGCTACCGACTCCGGCGGGTTGGCGAAATCCTTCGGCCCGAGCGACACGAGTCTCCCGTCGGCGCTGATCCCTCTGATCCTCACGTCACCGCCGCGCCGGCGGGCCGTCGACAGCACCGCGACACGGCCGCGCGTCCGCGCACCCGGAACGATGAGAACATCGCCCGGCCTGAGCTTGTCCAGAGCCGCCAGCACCTCGGCGGCGTTGGAGGGTCGCTCGTGCGCCGCCTGCTCGCTCGCACGAAGAAGGCGCCGGTAGTCGCCCGTGTCCCCGCGCTCGCAGGTTGCAGCGGCCCTGGCCTCCTCGAGCGCCGCGCCTGTGCGGTCGATCTGCGTCTCGAGACGGACAACGTCGCTGTCGGTGCGGTACTGAGCAAAGGAGAGGTTGAGGAGGTGGTGCGCCACATCAGGCGCGTACCGGCGGACCAGGTTGGCAGCCATGTTGTAGGTGGGCCTGAAGCTGCTGGATAGGGCGTAGGTGCGCGCGCCGGCCAGGCTGGCCACTTGGTCGAACGGAACGAAAGGCGACCACAGGACAACCGCATAACCGATGTCGTCGATGCCGCGACGGCCGGCGCGCCCGGTCAGCTGTGTGTACTCCCCCGGGGTGAGGAACTCGTGCCGCTCCCCGGTGAACTTGGTGAGCTTCTCGATGACGACCGACCGGGCTGGCATGTTGATGCCGAGCGAGAGCGTCTCGGTCGCGAACACGGCCTTGACGAGACCGGCGGCAAAGCAGGCTTCTACAGCTTCCTTGAAGGGCGGGACCATGCCTGCGTGGTGCGCGGCGTAGCCCGACTCGAGCCCGTTGATCCAGGCGGCGTAGTCGAGGACGCGCAGATCGTCGTCGCTGAGCACTTCGACGTGCTGTTCGGCAATGGCCCTTATCTGGCGGCGCTCGTCGACTGTGGTGAGGCGCGATCCTTCCCGCACGCATTGCGCGACAGCGTCGTCGCAGGCTGCGCGGGAGAAGATGAAGTAGATCGCGGGGAGCATGCCGTGCTCCTCGAGTAGTTCGATCACCTCGATTCTCCGAGGGGTGAAAAGACGGCCCCTGGGCCGCCCTCGCATCCCCGGATGACGCAAGGTTTTCGAGTCGAGCGCGGCTGCCTCTGCGTTGGGCCGGCCCTCAACGAGTGTCGGCATGAGGAGCAGCCGGTCGGAGCTCTTGTCGCCAAGCAGGTAGAGGTCGTGAAGCTCGACCGGTCGCCGGTCCTCAATGACCGCCGTCGTCTCGCCGCGAACGGTGCCGATCCAGTCCGCGAGCTCCTCGGCGTTCGAGACCGTTGCCGAAAGGCATACGAGGTCGACCTGCGGGGGCGAGTGGATGATCACCTCCTCCCACACCGGTCCTCGATATGCGTTCTGGAGGTAGTGGACTTCGTCGAGAACGACGTAGCGAAGGTTCTCCAACGCGGGCGCGGACGCGTAGATCATGTTGCGAAGGACCTCGGTGGTCATCACGACCACCGGCGCGTCGCCGTTGATCGAGTTGTCCCCGGTCAGCAACCCGACCGAAGAAGCGCCATGCCGGCGCACGAGCTCCGCGTATTTCTGGTTGGAGAGCGCCTTGAGTGGGGTCGTATAGAAAGCCTTGTGGCCGCCGGCGAGGGCCAACGACACGGCGTACTGCGCCACCACCGTCTTCCCCGATCCTGTCGGCGCGGCGACCACCACGCTTCCCCCGGAGTCGAGCGCATCGAGGGCCTGCCTCTGGAAGCCGTCGAGCTCGAACCCGAGCTCCGATTCGAATCGGGCGCGGGTCGCGTTCGCCACGCGCTACTTCTTGAGCAGGCGGCCGATGACAATCGACGCCTCGTAGAACACGAGCATCGGGACAGCCATCGCGATGAACGAGAACGGGTCGCTGCTGGGTGTGATCACCGCTGCCACCAAGCAGATGACGACGATCGCAGGGCGCCGCCACCGCCTCCAGGTCGCGCTCGGGACCACACCGACCAACTCCAAGAAGACGACGACGAGGGGATACATGAACACGAGCCCGAAGATCATGCACATCGCGACGTACAGCGTGAAGTAACGCGTAGGGGAGAACAGGGGGACGACCCCCGTGCCGCTTACGTCGATGAGCCACGTGAGAGCCTTCGGGAACACCTCGATCGCGGTGGCCACCCCTCCGGCGAAGAGGATGACGGCGGCGCTGACGAAAGGCACTATGTAGCGCTTCTCGTTCTTGTACAGCCCAGGGGTGATGAAGCGCCAGAGCTGCCAGAACACCACCGGCGACGCGAGCGCGATGCCGCCGTAGACGCTCACCTTGAGCCGGGTGGTGAACCCTTCGAGAGGACCGCTGGTGACGAGGTTGCCGCTGGACACGTCCTTGGCCTTGTGGTGGGCGAGGAAGGCGTGATAGGGGTGCAGCATGAAGCGGATGGCTTCGTCGTAGAAGAACCATGCGACGATGGTCCCGACGGTGATCGCGACGATGGCGATGATCAGGCGATGGCGCATCTCCGCCAGATGCTCGAACAGGGTCATTTTTCCCAGTTCGTCGTCAGCGGCGGCTTCGGCTGCCCCTTCCCGATCGTCGGTCATGGCCACGACAGGCGAAACTCGGGCCGCCGCTAGTTGAGCGACGGGTCATCCGGGGCCGGGGGCACAAGAGCACCAGTGGCCGCGTCACCAACGCCGAGCGAGGGCGCATCGGGTTCGCCCGCGGTGTTCGTACTGGACGGTGGAACCGCCGTCACGGGGGCCGTGAACGTGGAGGTCACCGCTTCCCGCATGGAGCGACGGACATCCGGGATGCGAAACTCCCCTGCAGCTGACTTGACCGCGTCCGTCGGGTCGGCCAGCGCCTCGCGGACCTCCTCCTGGAAGCTCGAGGACATCCTGCGTACCTGCGCCACGAAGCGGCCGAGGGTTCGCGCGGCCTGCGGGAGACGGTGAGGTCCGAGGACGATCAAGGCGATAACGCCCACGAGAAAGAGCTTCTCAGGGCTGAAGTTCAGCACGCCGCGAGTGTAGTTGCGCTTGCCGCCTAGAGGGCGCGGCCACCCCGCACGTCCCCACGAGTCCGCACGCGCAGGGGGCGCATGGCGCTATGGAGCTCCGAGACGGATTTGTTCAACCTGTGGACGCAAACCATCAGAGCCACGGCGCCGGCCCCGCCCACTCCGAGCGGGATCAGCCACAAGTCGCTCAACGACCCGATCCGGTCACACTGTCGCTCCCCGCTACGAGCTTCTCCATCCACCGATCATCCTCCAAGGCGAGGTGGAATGCCAGTAAGTCGTCGTGAGTGATCGGGGGTCCCACCTTCTGCTCGTGCAGCTCGGCCGGCAAGGACCACATGACGATCTCGCAGCCGGCGGCGCTCAACGCTCCGAATACCCTCTCACCAGCTTCTTTGGTGGTTATGAGCCGGCAATCGGGGCACTGGAAGGAGTAAGTGGCGGCGGCATTCGAGGCGCAGACCTGGATCTGTACGTCCGCAATGTCCAGTTCGACGTCACCGCAAGCAGCGCATGTGGCCCTGACGATCGCCACGAGAGCCTCCTTTGAGCGGATTTCGCTCCATTGCCTATATCGGCGCCGCTGGGGCAACCTTGAGCGGTGAGTCGGCGCCCGATCGCCTTCGCCCACCGGGGAGCCAGGGCGGTCAGGCGGGAGAACACCATCGACGCCTTCCAGCACGCCCTCGTGCTCGGCGCGACGGGACTCGAGAGCGACGTGTGGATCACGGCCGACGGCCAGGCGGTGCTCGACCACGACGGGGTCACCGGGCCGCCCTGGCGCCGGCGGCCGCTGTCGGCTCAGGAGCGGCGGGCGCTCCCGTCCCACATCCCCACGCTCGAGCAGCTCTACGGGTCGTGTGGAACCGACTTCGAGCTGTCGCTCGACATCAAGGACCCGGCTTCCCTCGGTGAGACCCTTCGGGTCGCCAAGGCCTTCGATGCGGCCGAGCGCCTGTGGATCTGCGAGCCCGTAATCGCGCGACTGCGGTCATGGGCGCCTTTGGCAGGAGGCGCCCGGCTCGTGAACTCGACTCACCTCGACGACATGCCGGAGGGCTTCGCCGTCCGCCTGGAAGAACTCCGCGCCATCGGTGTCGGCGCGCTCAACCTCCACGGCAGCGAATGGAACTCGCAACGCGTCGCCGAAGCCCACGATGCCGGCCTGCTCGCATTCGGTTGGGACGCCCAGGACGACCGACACATACGCCGTCTGGTCTCACTGGGACTCGACGGCATCTACTCCGACCATGTCGACCGGCTCGTCCATGCGATAGCGACCGAAGGCTGAGCTACCGGGTCAGAGCCCGCCTATTCGCGAGATCGGCCACACCTTGATGAATGCGCGGCCGACTATGAGCTTGCCGGATATCGGGCCGATCACCCGCGAGTCCGCAGAGTCGCCCCGGTTGTCCCCCATCACGAAGTAGTCGCCGTGCGGGACCATTACTGCCGGAAAGGGCGCCGTGGTGACGCCTTTCGGCAGCCAAGGCTCCTTGAGCCTGTGACCGTTGATGTAAACGGCTCCGTCCTTGCCGGAGATGCTCTCGCCGGGGAGGCCTATGACCCGCTTGATGAGGTCCTTGATCCCCGGGCTGTAGTCTTTGGGGGGCCTCGTGAAGACCACTACGTCACCACGATGGATCGAGTGAAGGTCGTAGGAGAGCTTGTTGACGAGCACCCGGTCGCCCACCTTCAGCGTGGGCTCCATCGACCCGGAAGGGATGAAGAACGGCTCGAAGACGAATGCTCGTATGAGCACGGCCGCTAAAACCGCCACCGCAAGGACGGCGATCCACTCGATCACCACGCGGCGGGATCTGGGCACGGCGGGCAACGATACAGAAGCGCCGTTCAGCCGCGGTATCGGGCCAGGATCCGCTCGGCCGCTGCCGGCGCCAGGTCCGCGGGACCTTCGACGACCCGGGCGTCGGGACCGGCCTTCAGGAGAACCCTCTCCAACCACGCGCTCCGGCCGGCGCGCAGCTTCACCCGGATCACACCGCCCGGTAGTTCGGATACCTCGTCGTTGGGATACTGCTCGGCGATCCACCGAGCCGGCGGGTCGAGGTCGAGTACCACCACAGGATCGCCTGGCTGCGGATCGAAGATGCGGCTGTCTGGGTCGCCCGTGCCCGTCGGCGGCTCGAACCTCTCTTCGAGCTCGCGGGCGGCGATGATCCTGTCGACCCGGAAGAGCCGTTCGTCGCCGACCCTCTCGCACCAGCCCCGCATGTACCAGTGTCCGGAGGAGCTGAAGACGTTCCACGGACGGACAACCCGCTCGCTGCGCCCGTCGCGCCCGAACGAGTAGTAGTCGAGGAGCATCTTGTGGCTGTGCGTGGCGGCATGCCGCAAGGACTCGAGCAGGTCCGGCGCGGCGTACCCCAGTTCGACCTCGAGCGCCTCGTCGGGCGCAACGCCGAGCACCGTCTCGAGCTTGGCAAGTGCCGATGCGAGCGCCCCGTCGGGCTCGGTGCCGCGGAGGTTGAGGAACGCCCTGGCCGCCGATTCGAGGGCCAGCCCTTCCTGTGGGCTCAGGCGCAGTGGCCGGCGGAAATAGTCGGCCATGCGGATCCAGACCCTGCCGTCGGCGATGTCGACGTCGATGAGGACGTCGGGCGTGAACGGATGCAGGCCGCACATGAACAGCAGGTTGAGCTCTGCGACGAGTTCGTCCTCGGAGATCCCGAACCGCTCGGAGACTTCGGCGAGCGCCGGACCGTCGCGTGACGCGATCCAGGGCACGATGTCGAGCAGCCGCGCGAGGCGGACGTCGGCAGGCGCCCTAACCACGCACGGCTCCGGCGGCGGCGATCGCCTCCAACCAGGACTGGAACTCGGAGCGAAGGCGTTGCGGGCCGACCACCTCGACGTGGTCGAGGAAGTCCAGGGCGAGAGACCGGAATGCCGCCACGTTCCTCACCGGGAGCCGGAACAGCACGCTGCCGTCGGGGTTCTCGCTCTCGGCTGCATCGCCGGCCAGGGCGTCCCGGACGAATCGTGCCTGGTCGGCGTCTGCGAGGAGTTCGGCGACGACCTCCTCGTCCTCTCCCAGCCGCCACGCAGGCGGGGGCGCGGCCGCGGCCCCTTCCGGCCGCTCGAAAGCTCCTCGTGGTCCATCGGGGAGCAGTTCTCCCTCCACCCGGTCGAGGCGGAAGAGCCGCTCGTCGTTTCGCGAGTGGTCGAAGCCGGCGAGGTACCAATGACCCCTGCGGAACGAGAGGCTCCACGGGTCCACCCGGCGCTCTTCACCCCGGTACACGAACCGGACAGCCCTCCGCTCGCCCACGGCGGCGAACGCAGCGGCAGCCGAATCGGCGCCGGGTATCGCTGCCAGCCGCCCGGGGGCCCCCGGAGCGTCGGGTCCTCCAACGGCACCACCCAGCTTGCGCAGTGCCCTGGTGATGGCGTCGTCGCCCCAGGGGCCTTCGAGGTGGACCGCTGACGCGGCGAGGCGCAGCGCCGCAAGTTCGCTGTCGTCGAGCCCCGGGTCGGGCAGTTCGTAGCGCTCACGAGGGATCCGGTAGCCGGTCTCCTCGGTACCGCTCGACCCCACGGGCTCGGTGGACAACGGCAGGCCGAGATTGCGGAGCAGTTCCTTGTCACGCTCGAAGTTCCTGCGGAAGGCCTCGGGGTCCTCCGAGTAACCGTCGATTCGCTCCCGGATGTCCGCCCGGGTAAGCGGGCGATCGGTGTCGATCAGCGCGGCGACGAGATTGACGAGCCGCTCGAGTCGGTCCACGGCTCAGAGCGAAGCGATCAGCTTCTCGACCCGCTCGTCGCGGGACTTGAAGGGGTCCTTGCAGAGGACCGTTCGCTGCGCCTGGTCGTTGAGCTTCAGGTGCACCCAGTCGACGGTGAAGTCGCGGCGGCGTTCCTTGGCTCGGCGTATGAACTCCCCTCGCAGCCGTGCCCTGGTCGTCTGGGGCGGCTGATCCATCGCCAGGTCGATCTCCGCGTCGGTGCAGATACGGTCGACCATGCCCCGCCTCTGCATCTTGTAGAACAGGCCGCGATCGCGGCTGACGTCGTGGTACTGCAGGTCCATCAACGCCACTTTCGGGTGGGTGAGTGCAACGCCTTCACGCTCGCGGTAGTGCTCTATCAGGCGATGC
>Ga0307373_10006074_pt1 | contig 19410 bp, 17 predicted proteins | sample OX2MG_FD_202534 | JGI IMG/M metagenome (GOLD analysis project Ga0307373, IMG submission 202534) | Soil microbial communities from Risofladan, Vaasa, Finland - OX-2 | ecosystem: Environmental > Terrestrial > Soil > Coastal area > Acid sulfate soil | place: Finland: Risofladan, Vaasa | collected...
CTCCACCGCCTCCCGGTACGGTCCAGCCGGCAGATCGGCCGGAACCTCGGTCATCTCCGGCGCGTGAACGAAGAGCCATGCCCAAAGATCGGCCCCGGATTCAGGCCGCTCCTTTGCCAGCTTGGGCAGTTCCAGAAAAGCGTACTGAACCTGCAGGAGATCCTGGCTGCCAGAACTCCGCTCGGTCATGTTCCACCGGCTGAGCATCGGAACCCTGGGAAGTTTCAAGGCGTCCTGCTCCGTGTCTGGCCAGAGTATGAAGTCACAGATAGAAATCGCCACCACGTCAGTGAGTGTCGCGTAGGGTTCACCCTGCTTGAGCTGCTCGACGTAGGCCTTGCAGGCGTTGTAAACGACGCGGTTCATGAAACCTGCGACGTGCAGCAACTGCACCTCGACGACAAAGGTCGTGCCGGCGCGATCGCGGCATCTGACGTCCAGGATGGAGAGCTTGGCCCCGGCCACGAGTGGTAACTGTTCGCTCGGCAGGTACTCAACAGATTCGATGACCTGGTCACCGCGGCGATCAAGCAGGTCGTTCAACAGGCCGCGAAGGATGTGGGGATGTCTGGCGAAGATGCGCCGGAATACGAAGTCATTTTTTAGGTCAGCGAATACCATGTTCCTCCCACCTATAGCAGCTCCGACCGCGATGCCTCTGTTTCCGCGAGCCTTCAGCCGGACGCCGCGCCACCGGACGAGGGTGAAGGCGCATCACTCTCACCTGCAGCCGCCGCGTACCCCCTGGAAGCTGGATGGTAGGGGGCCGCGCATACTTCGGTTCCGAAGAGGTGGAATTCAGGTCGGCGCCGTTGAGTGACTATTCTATCATATCGGCGATACGCGTCATTCGATCCTACACGCCGTCGGTCCTCTCAAACACCGTCAGCGAAAATTCTCACCGTTCGGGTCGTCAAGTCCATTCACGGTCGCCGATCGAATACGCATCTGAGAGAGGATGAAAGTATCGCAATTATTGCTGCTTTGACTCGCCCGCGGGGCGAGGGTATAATAGAAGAAAATCGAACGCATAACGACTGGTCGATCGGTGTAAGCCCGCGGCGCTAAGGAGTCCTAATGCCCGAAGGAAGGTTTGCCCGCGAGGGCCTCAGTTTTGATGATGTTCTCCTGGTCCCCGATCGTGCTGACGTGCTGCCCACCGAGGTAGACACCAGCACCTATTTCACGCGGGACATTAAACTCTTCATCCCGCTCCTCAGCTCTCCCATGGATACCGTCACGGGCGCCCGAATGGCGATTGCGCTGGCTCGTGAGGGTGGCATCGGTGTTATTCATAGAAACATGACTCCCGAGGCCCAGGCCGCCGAAGTTGACAAAGTCAAGCGTTCCGAGCACGGCATCATTGTCGATCCGGTTTTTCTATCTCCTACGCACACGATCAAAGACGCGCTCACCATCATGGAGCGATACCATATCTCCGGGGTTCCGATCACCGATCATGGCCGCCTCGTCGGAATCCTGACGAATCGGGATATTCGCTTCGAGACGGAACCGGGCCGGCCGATCCACGAGGTGATGACGAGCCAGAATCTCGTGACCGCGCCGATGGGCACAACGCTCAACGAGGCGAAGGAGCTTCTGCAGAAGCACAAAGTCGAGAAGCTGCCCCTGGTCGACTCAAATCGAATGCTGCTCGGCCTTGTTACGATCAAAGATATCGAGAAGGCGCGCCAGTTCCCCAATGCCACGAAAGACGCCAACGGCCGTCTGCGCGTCGCCGCCGCGGTCGGACCAATGCGCGGCACGATGGAACGGGTGCAGCTTTTGGCTCAGGCCGGCGTCGACGCCATCGTGGTCGATACGGCGCATGGACACTCCAGCAATGTCATCAACGCCATCCAGCGCATCCGGGCGGAGTTTCCCAATCTTCCGCTGGTGGCCGGCAACGTCGCGACGGCACAGGGAGCGATTGATCTGGTGGAGGCTGGCGCCGATGGTATTCGGGTGGGCATGGGACCCGGGTCAATCTGCACAACCCGCGTAATCGCGGGGATCGGCGTGCCCCAGCTCACGGCCATCGCCGATTGCGCCGACGAATGCAAAAAGGTGGGCGCCACGGTAATCGCTGATGGCGGGATCCGGCGTTCCGGCGATATTACCAAGGCGATCGCGGCCGGCGCCGATACGGTGATGATTGGCAGCCTGTTTGCCGGTACGGACGAGAGCCCGGGTGAGATTGAGATCTTCCGCAACCGGAGCTTCAAGGTCTACCGCGGCATGGGATCGATGGGGGCCATGCGCGAAGGGAGCAGCGACCGGTACTTTCAGTCGGACGAGCAGCAGCTCGTGCCTGAAGGAATCGAGGGCCGGGTACCCTATAAGGGACCGCTTTCCGAATTTGTCTTCCAGCTTGCGGGCGGATTGCGCGCCGGCATGGGCTATTGCGGCTGCCGTAATATCAACGAGCTGAAGACCAGGACCCGGTTCATACGAATTACCAGCGCCAGCCTCCGGGAGAGCCATCCCCATGACGTCTGGATCACTAAAGAGGCGCCCAACTACAGCCTGGACATGCCTGAAGGCTGCGAGTCCTGACGTGAACTTCGACGCTGGACATTCCAGGCGCCGCGGATGATGGCCCCTCCCGAAGACTCGCCCGGCGGGAGTGCGCCGCTGGTTGGTTTGATTATGGGATCCCGGTCGGATTGGGAGACCATGGGTCATACGGCGCGAACACTGGATGATCTGGGCGTGCCTTACGAGACAAAGATTGTTTCGGCGCACCGGACCCCCGACCTCCTTTTCAGTTACGCCGGCGGCGCCGAGGAGCGCGGGTTGGAGGTGCTGATCGCGGGCGCGGGAGGCGCCGCCCATCTCCCGGGTATGACGGCGGCGAAAACAGCCCTCCCTGTAATCGGCGTTCCTGTGGAGTCAAAGGCGCTCAAGGGCCTCGATTCGCTCCTTTCCATTGTTCAGATGCCGGCCGGCGTGCCTGTGGCGGCCGTCGCCATCGGCCGCGCGGGCGCGGTCAATGCCGCGATCCTGGCGGCCACGATACTGGGTGGAAAGCATGCCCGCTATCGGGAGGCGGTACACCGTTACCGCGATGCGCAGACCCGTGCCGTTCTCGATCATCCTGACCCCGAGGAGCAGATATGATCCCACGTCTTCACTCAGAGGAGCAAAAGTGACCATCGGTGTGCTCGGCGCCGGGCAGCTTGGATGGATGCTCGCGCTGGCCGGGCAGCCGTTAGGCCTCCGTTTTCGCTTCTTAGATCCCTCCGGGGAAGCGCCGGCCGGGCGTATCGCTCCCCTCATCACCGCCGACTACAACGATCTCCTCGCGTTGGAACGGTTTGCACGGGGGCTCGATCGGGTCACGTACGAGTTCGAGAATGTTCCGGTCGCCTCGGCGCTCTTTTTGCAACAGAAGATCCCCGTTTACCCGCCGCCTCGGGCGCTGGAGACGGCGCAAGATCGGCTGAACGAAAAGGAGATGTTCCAGCTTCTTGACATTCCAGTTCCGCCGTTCGCACCGGTGAGCAGCGCGGATGAGTTCGCCGAGGCTGTTCAGCGCGTCGGGCTTCCGGGCGTGCTCAAGACACGGCGGATGGGTTACGACGGCAAAGGGCAGGCTGTGATCCGATCTCGCGACGATGTCCCCGATGCCTGGGATGCTCTGGGAAACGTACCGCTCATTTATGAACGTTTCGTGGAGTTCGAGCGGGAGCTGTCCATCCTGGCGGTCCGGGGCTGCGATGGAGGCGCCGATTTTTATCCGCTCGTCGAAAACCACCACGCCGGCGGAATCCTTCGCCGATCGCTGGCGCCGGCGCCGCTTATTTCCCCCAAAGCGCAATCCATCGCGGAAGAGTACGCTCGGCGGGCGCTGACCCAACTCGGCTATGTCGGGGCGCTCGCTATTGAATTCTTCCAGACCAGGGACGGGCTGCTGGCAAACGAAATGGCGCCGAGAGTGCATAACTCCGGGCATTGGAGCATCGAAGGCGCCGAAACCAGCCAGTTCGAGAATCATGTTCGCGCCGTGGCCGGGCTGCCGCTTGGGTCCACGGAAATCTCCGGGTGCTCGGCGATGCTGAATCTGATCGGCTCAACCCCCGATCCCGCCGCGATCTTAGCCGTTCCCTTCGCACACCTGCATCATTATGGTAAGGCGCCGCGGCCGGGCCGTAAGCTCGGGCATGTTACGCTGCGTGCGCCCGACTATGCGACGCTCAACGAACGCCTCTCGCGCCTCGCGCCGCTCATCGAGTGCGAATCCGATGTTTAGCAGTGCGAATCCGATGTTTAGCAAAGATTTCGGACTTTCAACCTCATCGGTGACGCAGGCGTCCCCGCCTGTGTCCGGTCCCAGTGCAATGCCATCCTGCTACCGGTGGCGCAGGCGTCTCAGACTGTGTCGGGCGACACATGATCTCTAACCTCTTATACGAGAGGCCGGGCGGCCGCGATCTAACTTCCGCCCAGCTTCACTGTTTGAGAAGCGGCGAGACCGGTCCGCGAGTCATCCTGATCCATCCGATCGGGTTCGATTGTCACACGTGGGATCTCGTAGCGCCATCGCTTCAGGCGCGGTATCAAATCGCAGCGCTCGATATTCCCGGCCATGGGGAGAGCGACTGGCTGCCCGAGGCCGATTACCGGCTGCCATCGCTCGCGCGCCGGGTTCTCCAATTCTTGGACGAACTGTTGTGGCGGGATGCGGTGTTCGTGGGCAACAGCATAGGCGGCGGGATCGCGCTCGCCGCTGCGCTTCTGGCGCCATCTCGGGTTCGAGGCCTGGCGCTCCTGAATGCTTCGGCCTTCCGCGAAAGCCTGCCCCTGCTCGGCTTGCTCGGCCGACTACCCTTCATCGAACACGTTGTCGGATTGCCGCGGGAGCGAACGATCGCTCTGGGGCTCCGATACGCGCGTGCCGGAAACGCTCCCGCAAGTGGAGAACGCGTGCGCCGCTGCACCGATTATCTGCGGAATCCCTGTGGTAGAGCGGCATTCCTCCGTACGCTGCGGCAGCTCTACGGCCCGAGTCTCGATCGGCTCTCCGACCGGTACGCCGCAATCCGCTGTCCGACCCTCGTGGCTCACGGCGTTGAGGACCCGTTGATTCCGTTAGTTTCCGCCTACAAGTTGGCCGCGGCCATCCCGGGCGCATCGATCCACGAGATACCCCACTGCGGCCACTTTCCGCAAGAGGAGACGGCAGAGACTGTCGTTGGTATTCTGGCGCCATTTCTCGAACAGTTTCAGGAGTAAGAAGTCGTCGGCGCGTGAGTCGGAAAGTGCGCCCGGGTGAACGGCCTTGAAATTAGCGCCCAATATTTGAGAAGAACTCTGGGAGGCCGCGGACGCCGGGCCGGACCCGGTAGAGCGATCCGGCGTGGGCGCCCTCCGTGGCTTTCGCATTGCCCCCGGCTGTGGTCACATAGAGGTCCGCGTAGTCTTCGCCGCCAAAGATCACGCTCGAGACTTTCTTAACTGGAAAGGAAATCCGGTCGATGATAGCGCCGGTTGGAGAGTATTTCACGACACAGGCGCCGTCCCACCGCGCGGACCAGACTCCGCCCTCCGCATCGACCGTCATCCCATCCGGGAAACCTTCGTCTTCGGGCACGGTGGCAAAGAGACGTTGATTAGAGATGTTTCCGCTTGACTGCTCATAGTCAAAGAGATAAATGGAGCGAGCGAATGAATCGGTGTAATAGAAGCATCGATGATCCCGCGTGAGCGCCATTCCGTTGGAGCACTCGATGCCCTGAAGGACGCAGATAAGCGCTCCATCGGGGTCCAGGCGGTACAGGCAGCCCTTATGAGTTTTACTGGACATCGTCCCGCAGAAGACACGCCCTTCCGGATCGACGAAAACGTCATTGAAGCGCGATTCCTGCTCTTCCGGAATGGAATCCATCATCGTTATGAGGCGGCCCTCACGCCAGATCTTGATCGCTCCTTTCGCCATAAAAAGCAGCAGCGAGTCGTCCCTCTGAATGGTGAATCCGCCGACCATCTCGCCCTCATAAAACTGTTCGTGATGTCCGGATGCCGGATCATACCGGAACATCCGTCCCGTCGCAATGTCCGTCCAGTAAAGCCGCTTTTCGGTGGGATGCCATAGCGGGTTCTCTCCTATCTCACACGCGTAATCCGCGATCAGTTCCAGATTCATCCCATTCTCCTCCGGAGATCAGCCCAGCAAGGTCGCATGGCGTGGCGCCTGACCCTTGAGAATTATAGCCGGACCGACCAGGTGTTCGGTGTTCGGTGTTGGGTGTTGCGTGTTGCGTCTTATCGCCGGCTTAATCGAGTTGCGGAACGTGAAATCATGGGCCAGTCGGCCGGATTCATGCGTACGCCGGCAGGAATCGGCCGCTCGGCGGCAAATATGCTTGGGCAGTAGTTGAATTCTGCACTCAAGGAGAAACCTGTGACCCATACTGTTCAGAAGTCACGAATTGCCCGAATGGCAGCCCATGCCGCGCTGGTCGGCGCGTGCCTTAGCATGGCCTCCGCCGCCCAGGCGCAGCGCCTCACTGCGCCGCTCGCGCCCGAAGGAACCGCCCGCACGATCGGCCTCTCTGACGCCGTCGTGGCGCTGGGCGGCGACCTCGGTTCTATCACCGTGAATCCCGCAAACATCGCGGCGGTAGGGCCCATAGGCGGCTCCGACGCTACGATTGCCGGCGGCGCGCTCGGCCCAGATTTCTTCATTGGCCACGCCTTCGGACAGACCCCGAATTCGCCGCCGGGCGCCATCTGGGCCGGGGCGCTCAATAGCGCGTTCGCCAGTGAGCAGTTTATCGCCCTTACCGCGGGCGCAAGCGGCCTTGGCGGTGTTGCCACTGGCGCTACCTTCCGTTATGAGCGCTGGACGCGCAACGGCATCGAGCGATATCGGGTCAACGCCGACGTGGGCGTCCACCAGGACCTGAAGCGTGGATTCAGCGTAGGTCTCTCCGGCCTCAATCTATTCCACGTTGATCCTTTCAGTGGCACCAGTTCAACCCTTCCAACCGACACAGAGATCATCGGGGGCCTCGGCTACGTCGGCCATTCCGGTCGGCTCGAAGGCGATTATGTCTACACGAAAGACCACAGCTACTTTCGTTTGGGCGGAGAATTGAAAGTGTATAAGGACTTCGTGGCTCGCTCCGGATTCTCCGATCGCGACTTCAGCGTTGGCGCCGGTTTTACCAGCGGCACGAACACGGTTTCAATAGCGCTGGACTATCAGCGGCATCAGCATGCGCTCATCGCTGGAGGCTACTCGGCTCATTTCTGAGGCGGATCCGCAGGCAGGGAACATTTGACCCGGCCGACACCTGTCGAGAACTCGCCAATGTTCGGCGCCGGCGACCGGAGAACTACCGAGCGAGGACGCCCCTGTTTTAGAGTTACTGGGGGGCCGGAGAATCCTGGCTCCCCTCCGGTTCAGGCCCACTGCTCTCAGGTTTCAGCGCGCAGAGAGCGGGTATAATCGGGAGGGTCCCATTTAGGGTCCGGCGCGCGCTGCGACTCGTATCGCGGCCATGGATTGCCGGACTGCTGGCGGCCGGGAGTAATCAAGCTATGGCAGATCTGAAAGAACAACAATTAACTGAAGAACAATTGCGGCGACAGGCCGCGGAAAACCAGGCAGTACATCAAACAGTGAAGCGCGCGGAAGCCGAGTCGGATGCCGCGCGGGCGGAGGTCTCGAAAAACGCGGCCGTTCGGTCCGCGGTGGCCAACCGGATGGCGGCCGACGCTGCGATTACGGACGCTGAAATCGCCCGAAGCAACACCGGCGTCCTCATTGCGGTCCTGCTTATTGCCGCAGCGGTTGCCGCCATCCTGGCCTACTTCTTCTGGCCCAGTGGCACGAACCCAACGAGCACGACGGTAATCAATGTCAGGCCGCCCGGACCGCCGCCGGCTGCCGTCACGACCACAACGCCTCCGGTGACTACCACACCACCCGCGGTAACACCGACCTCGCCGCCCGTGGTGACAACGCCGATCTCGCCGCCGGCCGTGTCAACTCGCACACAGGTTCACGTGCAGACTCAGCCCATCACGCCGGCTCCGCCGCCTCCTCCGTCCAATATGACCGGGAATGGCGGAACGACGCCGAGCGCGGCGAACTCAGCGCCATCCGACGCCGGTACGACGACACCGGGAACGGGTACGACGACACCGGGAACGGGTACGGCCCCCGTACCAGGAACAGCGAATCCAGGCCCCGCGACCACGCCCGGAACCACGCCGTAACAGGTCGTTATATCACGGAGGCGCCGACATAAATCGGCGCCTCCAACTCACTGCTCCTATCGCAGCCGCCGCGAGTGAAAAACAGCCACTCCGGGGCCTTCCCGGCCGGTCGATACGTCCCGCGCCTGGCACACGGCCTCCCGCGCTCTTGACTCGTCCTTTATCCTTTCAAAGTCCTCCGCACGCGCCCCGCGCCTTACTTCCGGTCCACGACCATGACGAAATGCCGGTCGCGCTGACGGGTCAGGATAATCGTGGCGGCGTTGGGGCCGCGAGGGCGCAGCCGGGACCGCATCTGTTCTGGCGTGAGGGGGAAACCGCGCTTCTTAATGGTCAGGTCGCCAATCTCTCCGGCTTTGATCCATCTCTTGATCCGCTTCTCGTCGAAGGGGTAGGAGTCCAATATCCGGTAGCAGGCGGCAAAGGGCGTGTTGGCAGGCTGCGAACTGATGAGATACGCGATCTGTGGGTCGAGGACCGACGCCTGCAGCGTCTCTCCCAGGCGTCCCACCAGTCGGGCGCGAATGATCGCCGGGTCGGGCTCAAAGAGAATGTCTCCTGGCTTCGGAGCGGCGCCCAACGCCGGCAGAGTCGGGTCGTTGTCGCCAGTCTCATAAAGGCTGAATGACTGATATTCGAACGAATCAGGCGCCGTCCTTCGCAGCACGGAAGCCCGCCGCGCGCATTGCCTCAGATCGCCCGTCCAGAGCAGAAGCTCGCGGCAGACTCCATCCAATGAGATCGCTTCTATTTCAGCAGTGACCGGGCAGTACGGAATGTCCATCGCCGGAGAGAGTTTGACGCCCAGTCCCTCTACGCGCGACGCGAGTTCAATCACAAACGAGAATGGGGGAGAGTACGCTTCGGCCGACCGAATTCGCCTGCCCCGGTTCCGGCGAGACGGATCGATAAACATGAACGGCGCCGGCGGCGGGATAGCCGTCACATCCGCTTCTATAATCCGGCAGGAGCGATTATATGCCGTTAGATTGTGGCGAAGACAGGCGAGCCGCGCGGCATCCTGATCTACGGCGGTCACTTCACCGACAGCGGCCAGCGAGAGCGTGTCTCCGCCAATGCCGCAAGCGAGGTCGGCGACCGGTCCTCTGCCTGCATAGCGGGCAGCCCGGTAACCGGAAACGATCTCGCCCGAGCTTTGCTCTAAGGCCTCCCGGAGAAAGAACATCCGGTCTGCCTGCCGGAATTTTGTCGCGGCCGAGCGGCGCAATTCCAGCAGCTCTAGAGCGGACGAGACGCGAGGATCTCCGATCTGCTCCCGAAGAAGCTGGATCGCCCGATGCATCGGTGTCGACGGTGGGAGACGCGCAGCGGTTTCGATCGCCCGCAGCCCGGCGGGCGACTCAAGAAACCGGATATCGCCAGGATCGATCAAGGCGAATCAGGCTGCGGGTCGACGCGGGAGGGACTATCCCTCCTCCAGCCCTCGTCGCTGCTCACGGATTGCGTCAGCAATCTGCACCACGTCCATTCGCTTATATACATCCTTCTTGCGCTCGATATGCACATAGAAGGTTCGTTTCCGGATTTCAACGTGGGGCGAGTTGTGCAGAATAATGCGGGCGTAGACGGTAGAACATTCCAGCATTTCCGCCGCTTCCTCAATGGTGATAAATCCGCTCCGCGATTTCCCGTGCAGCTCTTCGGCAAGAGCGCGCACTTCTTCGACAGAGATGTCCATCAACTGCGCCACCGTCTTGATGTCCAGGAACTCAGGCTTCTTCCGTTGTGACACGTTTTCTACCTCGACATTCAAGAAACTGCGCCGATACGTTCAGGCTGCACGGGCTCAAGGGCAACTTCTAACGCTTGCGGGATAGTTTCAACAAAGATCACCTCCATCTCCTCTTGGACTTCCTTCGGAATGTCCTCCAAAAAGTCCTTCCGATTCCGCTCCGGCAGAATCACTGATCTTACGCCGGCGCGGCGCGCCGCCAGCACTTTCTCCTTCACACCGCCAATTGGAAGCACGTGACCCGAAAGCGTAATCTCGCCTGTCATCGCCATAAACCGGCGCACGGGTTGGGCGGTGAGCAGCGAAGCAATCGCCACCACCATCGCAACGCCGGCCGATGGACCGTCCTTGGGAATTGCGCCGGCCGGCACGTGAACGTGGATATCGCTTTTGGCAAATAACTCCGGCGGGATGCCCAGTTCCTCGCTCTGGGATCGAATGTAACTCAGCGCCGCCGTTGCGGACTCTTTCATGACGTCACCAAGCTGCCCCGTGAGGATCAATTGGTGAGCCCCCGGCATGCGAGTTGCCTCCACAAAGAGAATCTCGCCACCCACCGGCGTATAGGCCAGTCCGATAGCCACTCCGGGCCTATCGGATCGTCGCGCCACCTCCTCATACTCGAACCGCGGCGCCCCCAGCAGATGATGTACCACGTCCGGCGTTATCTCAACCGGCTCAGTTCGGCCTTCAGCGAGCTGTCGCGTCACCTTGCGGCAGAGGGCGGCAATTTCGCGCTCCAGGTTGCGTACCCCTGCTTCCCGAGTATAGCCGCGAATTGTCTCCCTTACCGCGCTCTCCTGCCAGGTGATGTGTTCTTCCTCTAATAGACCGTGCTCCTTCATCTGCTTTGGGATTAGATATTGCTGGGCGATTGCGACCTTCTCCTCCTCGGTATAACCCGCCAGCTCGATCACCTCCATCCGATCTCGAAGCGCCGGCGGGGTCGGATCGATCATATTGGCCGTGGTGATAAAGAGTACGCGAGAGAGATCGAAGGGGACATCCAGGTAATGGTCCCGGAAGGTGGAATTCTGCTCCGGGTCGAGCACTTCGAGCAGCGCCGACGAAGGATCACCGCGGAAATCCATCCCGAGTTTGTCCACTTCGTCCAGGTTAAAGACCGGATTGCTGGAACCCGCGCGGCGGATCCCCTGGATGATCTGCCCGGGAAGAGCGCCCACGTACGTCCTCCGGTGGCCCCGGATCTCCGCTTCGTCCCGGACGCCCCCGAGCGAGATACGTACGAACTTGCGGCCCATGGCGCGAGCGATAGACCGGGCCAGCGAAGTTTTCCCAACGCCCGGCGGTCCTACAAAGCAGAGAATTGGCTGTCGCATTCCGCCATCCGCCTTAAACTTTCGAACGGAGAGGTACTCCAGAATCCGGTCCTTGATTTTCGGCAGCCCGTAATGATCCTCGTCGAGGATAGTTTTGGCGGCCTTGATATCAATTTCATCCGGAGTCTGCTTCTGCCACGGAATGGCGACCAGCCAGTCGATATAGGTGCGCGACACCGTGTATTCGGCCGCCGCCGGCGGCATTCGCGCCAGCCGGTCCAGCTCCCGAATCGCTTCCCGGTGAGCGTCCTCCGGCATGCCGGCTTCCTCAATGGCCGCGCGAAGCTCGTCGATCTCCGCTGTGCGCTCATCAGCCTCGCCCAGTTCCTTCTGAATCGCCTTGAGCTGCTCCCGGAGATAGTACTCCCGCTGGCTCTTGTGCATCTCCGAATGTACACTCTGATGAATGCGACTGCCCAGTTCCAGCACGTCCACCTCGCGTGTCAGAACTCGCATCAGCTTATTCAATCGCTGACGAACATCCAGGGTTTCCAGCAGATCCTGCTTTTCCGAGATCGGGATTCCCTGGTAGTAGAAGCCGATGTTATCCGCCATGACGCTGGCGGAAGTGCGGGCGTTCGGAAGCTCCTGGAGTTCGTCAGGAAGCTGCGGCGACAGGTCAACCGCTTTCTGGAAAAGTGTTCCGACTGCGCGTCGGAGGGCCTCGATCTCCTTAAGATCGTCCGCGCTGTACTCGGTAGGCTCATGCAGCGGCTCAACCTTCGCGCGCAGATATGGCTCGGTTTGAACGCACTCCCCTAGCCGGACTCGACCAATTCCCTGGATCAGAAGTCGGATTCCATCCGACGTCTTCACCATCATCCGGATCACGGCGGCGGTGCCGACGGTATAGAGGTCACTAAAAGCCGGGGGCCCGCCCGGGGTTTCGTCGGGGTTCTGACCAACCGACTCGATCGTCTCGGATTCCCGGACGGCGACGATTACAATCGAACGAGCGCCGCTGACAGCGGCGTCATCGATAAGCCGAACCGCGGATTCGTCATTGACCACCAACGGGAGGACGTTATTGGGAAATAGAACCTGGCCGCGTTCCGGAAGGACGCTCAGAATGCCCGGGATAACAATGGCGTCATCCTCGACCGGCGTCTCGATTGCCGCCTCGGCGCCGGCTTCTCGGCTCCTGGCTCGCGCGGCCCGGGCGCTGGTCCGTTCCGCGGCGTCCGCCGGGTCCGAATCGTTCTCCCGAGCGGCGGCGCGACTCTCAGCTCCCCTGCGGCCGCCGGAGGAAGTCTTGCCGCCGTTGGCGCGGGCAGCTTTCCCCGGTGCACTCGCGGGTTTCGCGGATTTCAATCCTCGCGCGTTGGGCCCCACAACCTTCGCATCGGCCTTCCCATCAGTCTGCGAGTCGGCAGCCGTCTCCGTCTCCTCACGCAGGTTTTCATCGACCCGGATGATCGAAGGCGATCTTCTCTTTGGCCCATCACTTGGTGGCATGTTCTGTGCGGCTCCTATCTTCCCTTAATTCGACTTCAGTCTTCCGAGGGGTCCTCGGTAGAGATCTCTGAGTCGCCTCGCTTCTGGCGAGCAGCTAATTGTCCTGCCGGAGTGCGCCGCCGGGGCAGCGCCACGCGCAGCAAACCATCTTTATAGGTCGCTTCCACTCCGTCCCGGTCAATCGGCGCCCCCTCCGGCAGTGAGATCGTCCGCTCAAACGCGCCAAAATAAATCTCAATCTGATGGCATCGCAGCCGGCCCGTCCGATCCGACGGCATCTCTACGCGATTGCCCTTCACCACAAGGCTGTTCTCTTCAATGTCCAGTGATATCTGGTATCGATTCTTGTCGAGTCCGGCGACCTCCACGACAACTAATATATGGTCCGCCGTCTCGTAAACGTCCGCGCGCGGCCGCCAGAAGCGATCCGGGCCCTCTGATAGTTTAACCAGCCCTGCGAACGCCTGGTCTGCCAGGCGCTGCATCTCCCGTTCCATCTCGCGGATAATCTCGTCGTAATCTTTGAACATCCACTCGCTCCTGCCCCGAAATGGCGCCGGCCTCGGGCAAACGCTATTGAATCGCGCTCTGGTGGGCCTTGCCCCCCATTCCTACCTCTGATCAGTACCGCGGCGCGCACTTTGTCCAGAATTCGCTTCTTCAACGATTCGGCGCGCGACTCCTCCCCGATCTTCGCTCGCACTCGAAGATTCGTGACTCATAGCGCTCAAAAAAAAGACCTGTCTGAATCAGCGGCGTTGATACGCGTGACTCAAACAGGCCCATTATGGCTTCGGAGCTTTAGCTTTCCCGATAGAGTTTCCGGAAGGCGCTCCGATAAGATCAGCGGCTCAAGTATAGCGGGGGAGAGAATCGAACTCTCGACCTTACGGTTATGAGTCGTACGCTCTAACCAGCTGAGCTACCCCGCCACGATCATCCCAGATTTTACCCTATTGATTATATCACGGGCTGGGAAACTAAATCAAGAGATCGAATGGCCGGCCGCATGCCCAGGCCGCCGGCAGGGTCCGCAGACCCACCCCAAGAGCGCCGGATTCCTCGGTCACGAGATCTGGAGAACGGGCCCGTCAGATCGTTCAAGCGGCGCCATATCGCGTTTAGCCTTCGGAAGCCGGGGGTAATGGCGAAACGATCGTTCTTCCCGCCGCTCGACATTGCAGGTTTTGTTCCTGTGAGAGTTTATACGTGCGTGCGGGAGCGGTTGATCAAGATCCGGCGGCAGCGCTCAACGGATCTAGGACCGATTGCAGGAGGAGTGTACAGGAGCAGTGACATGAAGACAATCGCATTCCCGCGGCGCCCAATGCCCGATGGCGTGCGGGTCCGCCAGAACCTACCAACCGACCATGTACCCGACGTGCGCCACGAGACGTGCCGCCGGCTGCTGGACGCAGGACTGCGAGAGCGAGTTGGGCGCGGCCATCGGATTGCGATCACCGCCGGAAGCCGGGGGATGGGAGGGTTTGTGGACCTGCTCGGTGGGATCGTGGATGCGGTGAAGGCGGCCGGCGGAATTCCGTTTCTCGTACCTGCGATGGGGAGCCATGGCGGCGCGGTTGCCGCGGGCCAGATCGAGATTCTCCGGCGCCTGGACGTTTCGGAAGATACCGTCGGCGCCCCTGTCCACGCCACGATGGAGACGGTTCCGCTCGGCTCGGCTGAGAATGGCGCCGTTGCCCATCTCGATCGGTTCGCCGCGGAAGCCGATGGCATCATCGTGCTGGGCCGAATCAAGACGCATCCCGAGTCGACCGGGCCGCTCGCCTCGGGCCTCTTGAAAATGACGGTCATCGGATTGGGTAAGCAGCATGGCGCGCAGGAAGCCCACAGCCACGGCCTCTGGGATTCTATCAGAGCCGTGCCCCGGCTGCATCTGAGCCGGGCGAAAATCCTCTTCGGGGTGGCGGTGATTGAGAATGGATATCGCCAGCCCGTGGTTATCGAGGCCGTTCCCGGAACTTACGACGCGTTTCTGGAAGCCGATGAGCGGCTGCTCGATATTGCAAAGGCGCACTTTGCGGAAATTCCTTTTCAGGATCTGGATCTCCTTATCGTCGATGAAATCGGAAAGACGATCGCGGGAACCTGCATGGATCCGAACGTCATAGGCAAATGGCGCGTTAAGAGCGAAGGCCCGCGCGTTCCGAACTTCCGCCGGATCGCGGCTCTCTCGCTGACCCACGGCTCCCTGGGAAACGGTCTCGGGGTTGGCATGGCGGATTTTGTCACCGAGCGATTCTCGGCCGAGTTTGATTCCGGCGTGACCGCGGTCAACCTGCTCACCGCCACCGAGCCCGGAAGTTGGAACAGCCAGGAAGCGCTCCTCCCAATTGCGCTCCCGTCCGATCGCGAGGCCGCCGAGGTGGCTCTCTATTCGGCGCTTGGGGGCGCAAAGCCGAGCGTTTGCCGGATCCGGAATACGGCATGCCTGGGAGAATTCTGGGTTTCAGAGGCGCTTTTGCCCGAAGTTAGGGAGAACCCGAAACTTTCGATTCTCAGCGACCCGGCGCCGATGTCGTTTGATGGTGAGGGAAATCTTTTTTGAGCGTCAGCGAAGGACGGCACGCCGAAAGACGCGCCGTGAGCGTTTTACTGAGAGGAACATGAGCATTATGGGAAAGACCACTGGAGACGCTGTTATTGAGCGGTTGATTGAATGGGGAGTCAAGCATATCTTCGGACTTCCCGGTGATGGCTGCAATGGCCTCTTTGAGGCTCTGCGCAAGAACCAGGACAAGATTCAGTTCATACAGGTGCGGCACGAAGAGGGCGCCGCGTTCGCCGCATGCGCCTACGCCAAGTTCACCGGCAAGCTCGGCGTGTGTATTGCCACGTCGGGACCGGGCGCCATCCATTTACTGAACGGCCTTTATGACGCCAAGATGGATTCACAGCCGGTGCTGGCGCTCACCGGACAGGCCCTGCACGATCTGCTGGGGCAGCGCTACCAGCAAGAGGTGAACCTTACGATGCTCTACAGCGATGTTGCCGCCTACAACGAGACGATTCTCACTGGCCACCAGGCCGAGGCGCTCATCGACCTGGCGTGCCGGACGGCGCTTTCCCGGAAGACGGTCTCCCACATCACGATACCCGCAGATATCCAGGAGGCCGATGTCAAGGAAGGAGGCAAGTCGCAGAAATTCGTGAAGGGGCACACTTCGGACGCCTGGATTCCCCCGGTTCGGATCCCTCCGAAGGAAGATTTACAGAAGGCGGCGGATGTCATCAATTCAGGCAAGAAGACCGTAATCCTGGCGGGGCAAGGGGCCCTCGGCGCCCGTGAGGAACTGGAGCAGCTCGCGCAACTTGTCGGCGGCCCGATCGTCAAGCCGCTGCTTGGAAAGGCGACGGTTCCCGACGGCTCGCCTTATACAACCGGCGGCATCGGCCTTCTCGGAACGCTTCCGTCGGAACTTGCGATGGAAGAATGCGACTCGCTGATCATGGTTGGCACCAGCTTTCCGTACCTCCACTTCTACCCTAAGCCTGGCAAAGCGCGAGCGGTTCAGATCGACATGGACCCCACCCGGCTGGGCCTTCGGTACCCGGTTGAAATCGGCCTTGCCGGAGATTCGAAGGCGACGCTTCAAGCGCTCATGGGCTTGATCAAGCGACGCCCGGATCAAAGCTTCTTGAAGCAGGCTCAGGAGCGCATGAAAGACTGGTGGGAGCTGATGGACGAACGCGGCCGCCGTGAAGATATGCCAATGAAGCCGGAAGTGGTGGCGTACTGCCTGAATGATCTGCTTAAGGACGATGCGATCGTCTGCACCGATTCAGGCACCATCACCACCTGGATTGCCCGGCAGATGATCGTTCGCGGGAACCAGATGTTCTCATGCTCCGGCAATCTCGCAACGATGGCGCCGGGGCTTCCGTACGCGGTGGGCGCTCAGACGGCCTTTCCCGGTCGACAGGTGGTTGCCTTTGTGGGCGATGGCGGGTTCACGATGCTCATGGGCGAATTCGTGACAGCCGTGAAGTATAACCTTCCGATCAAGGTCGTGATTATCAAGAACAATACGCTCGGTCAGATTAAGTGGGAGCAGATGGTCTTCCTCGGGAATCCGGAGTTTGGAGTGGAGCTTCAGCCGATTGACTTCGTCAAGTTCGCCGAAGCGTGCGGTGGGAAAGGATTCTTTTGCGATAATCCGAAGGAGATGCGGACGACGCTCGACGCCGCGCTGCGGCATCCGGGGCCCTGCATCGTAGAAGCCGTCGTTGACGCCAACGAACCGCCCATGCCGGCGAAGGTAAAGCCGCGCCAGGCTGTCCACATGGCCGAGGCGCTGCTGAAAGGCGAAAGGCACGGCGCCGAAATCGTGAAGAGCATTTTCGGTGACAAGATCCGGGAACTGGTGTGATACGCCCGCTGGCGCCAGGACCGATGGCACGGCATTCGCCCGTGCCATCGGTCTTGCACGACGCCTGCGGAGCGACTGCGAAGTAAAGGTCTCTACAGGATGTCGCCTGCAGCTTCCAGATGAGACTCTATCTCATCCCAGTGCTCCTCAAGCCATTCAGGATTGTGGCTGAGAGGCCCGGTTGGAACATTCTGCCACCATGACGGCGGGCGGCAGCTCGCGTGCGAAAATGGCAGGCAGTCCGGGCGCCATATCCAAAAGCCGCCGCGGCCTCCTCCCACTTCGAACCCGATCCGAGATAGGCCCGAGCATGCCGAATCTCGTGAGCGACCGTCCTGGCCAGGTGCTCATCACTCTTCGCCCCAAACGCCACCTGAACCGGGGTCCCGGCGACGAAGCAGCCCTCCTTCGGGGCGCTGTCGGCATCGGCGCTGGTCCGAGCCTCCGCGGCGCCCTCGTCTGCGCCGTCAGCCCGTGAATCAATGCCTTCGGCGGCCCGAAACTCGGAGCTCCGGTCACGCTCTTATCCTCTACTCGGTCCGCAGCGCCAGACATTCTGCGCTGCGGGTCCCGAGAGTATTTTGTCGACAATTCCTTCGAGGACGAGATCGCTTACCCCGACTCGCTGGGGACTGATCACAACGGCCCCGGGTCGCCCGAGATCATCGTTCTTGCGATATATTATCGCGACGCGATGGGCAGCGAGCCAGTCGAGGAACTCAGCGCTTGGTGTCAATGGTGTCCTGAAACCAAGTCGCCGTATGGTTGGAAGCGGCGCCACATCTAGCGGGTCCAGTGCGGCGAGCGCCTCCCCGGTGAGGATCACCGTGCGCCTGTCGATTCGGTCGCGATCCGTCATCCTATCTGCCCACGGACCCCGGGAGCTAAGCTCCCCCGTCTTGACCGGGGTGGTAGCGATGGATAGCTCGTCACCGTACCGAATGTCCCACCCCTCCTGCAGTCGAGCCTGATGCATCATCTCGGCGCTCACTCGCAGCACGCGGTTGGGTCGCGGGGTATCGGATGCAGGAACCGCCCATGCCGCCAGAAGCATTGCCGGAGCATTCGATTGTTCGATGATGCCCGAAACCAATCGTTGGAGGGCGAGATCGCTCTCGTTCCAGCCACCCATCCAGACGAAGCAGTAGCGATTCAGCTCCTTGCAGGCGAATTCCGCCAGGTCAATAGATCCCGTCTGCTCATTCAGCGCGTGCAGCATTGGGTTGGCGCTTAATGGCTCCTCGAGGCCGCATAGCATTGTCATATTCAGTCACCGGTTCATGAGAGGATCGATAGCGGACCGATGGGTGTATGGATAGTTCCGTCGATACCCGGGCCCTCAACCCCATAGTGTGGCGCGATGGGCGATTCTATCGTCTGCGAAGAAAATGTCCGTAGGGATCGTGATGTTACTTGAATTCGCTGTATGGGTGCTCGCATTCAGATCGCATACCAGCATCGCCCATTGGAGATCGAGAACCGAGAGGTAGCAGATCGCGGTCCTCGAATACTTCTTCCGGCGAGAAACTGGCGCGGGCAAACGCCGCGGCGCGCGTGGCTGCACCTCCTGACAAGATCGCGCACCTACGGGAGCCTGCGCTCCAGCCGCAGCCAACACGACACCTCGGCATCGGGGATCAACCGGCCCGCTCCGATCAGCCGCTGACCCGGCGAGAGCGCGCGTCTCACCTGCCTTAATTCTATAGCAACTTCGCCGAGCTCCGAGACGGTGCTCCCTTCGAGAATGGCGGCTGCCCCCTCACAAGACATGGGCAGGATGGAGTAGAACCACTGAATGACGATGGCTGGATCTAGCAGGTTGTGCCCTGGTGACGCGCCGTAGCGCACGATCATGACAGCCCTCAGATTCATCGCCGAGTACTGGAACGAGTCGAGGCGACCGACGAAGCCTGGCTGGCGTAGCCCGCCATTACCCAGGCCATCGTAGATCGACACCGACACCTCGGCCCACCTCAGCGACTCCACGCGGTCCAGGCATAGTTGCGCCTCCGAAGCAGCCACCCCGGCAAGCCCGCCCCAGTTGAACTGGTCAGGAGTAGGATCGATGCCCGACCACGCCCGAGCGAGCCATCTCAGGATCTCGGGGGGGGCCACCTTGACACCTCTGCCGCCGTCACTCCTACTTCGGGGCCCCCGCCATCCATACGGTCACCTTGGAAAGACGATCCCTGCATTTTCGAAGGCGCTCCTGCCAATCTCCAGGCTCTCAGGACTCGGGAGATAA
>Ga0307373_10006077_pt1 | contig 19400 bp, 20 predicted proteins | sample OX2MG_FD_202534 | JGI IMG/M metagenome (GOLD analysis project Ga0307373, IMG submission 202534) | Soil microbial communities from Risofladan, Vaasa, Finland - OX-2 | ecosystem: Environmental > Terrestrial > Soil > Coastal area > Acid sulfate soil | place: Finland: Risofladan, Vaasa | collected...
CGACCAGCCCATCACCAGCAAGATGCTCTTCGAGAAGGACGGCGCGATCGGCCGCATCGTCTTCAACAACCCGGCGCGCCACAACGCAGTCTCGCTCGAGATGTGGCAGGGGCTGGCGCAGATCATGGAGGAGTGCGACAAGGACGACGCGATTCGCGTCATCGTCGTGACCGGCGCCGGCGGCAAGGCGTTCGTGTCGGGCGCCGACATTTCCGAGTTCAAGGAAAAGCGCAACAGCGAGGAAGCGGCCGCCGAGTACGCCAGGATCTCCGAAGCCGGCCGCAGGGCGTTGCAGGAAACGCTGAAGCCGACGATCGCGATGATCCGCGGCTATTGCATCGGCGGCGGCCTTGCGACCGCGCTCGGCTGCGACATCCGCATCGCCGCCGAGGGCTCGCGCTTCGGCATCCCGGCCGCCAAGCTCGGCCTCGGCTATGCCTATGACGGGATCAGCCGGCTGATCGACATCGTCGGCCCCGCCTATGCCCGCGAGATCTTCTACACCGCGCGCCAGTTCAGCGCCGAGGAAGCGCTCCACATGGGGCTGATCAACCGGCTGGTGCCGGAGGGCGAACTGGAGACTTACGTCAAGACCTACTGCGACACGATCGCCGCCAACGCGCCGCTCACCGTGCGCGCCGCCAAGCAGATCGTGCGCGAGGCGTTGAAGGACGAATCCGAGCGCGACATGGCATTGTGCAAGCGCGTCGTCGCAGAGTGCTTCGCCAGCGAGGATTATGCCGAGGGCCGCACCGCCTTCATGGAAAAGCGCCGCCCGGTGTTCCGCGGACGCTAGCAGGACACGCACGGCCAGATGGACGCCGCCGACCCAGCCTATGACGCGCGCATCGCCGATCCGCAGATCCGCCAGTTTGTCGAATATTGGCGGGCGAGGCGCGGCGCCGCCCAGTACCCGGCACGCGCCGCGCTCGACCCGGTGGATTTTCACTACGTGCTGGGCGACGTCGTCCTGATCGAGGTCGGCAAAGCGCCACCCGACAGCCCTTTCCCGTGGCATTTCCGCTACCGGCTGATCGGCTCGAACGTCTCCGCGCGCGACGGCTACGACCTGACGAACAAGACGCTCGAAGACCTGCCGGAGCCGGAATACCGCGAGCGCATCCGGACGACCTGGAGCGAGGTTTGTGACAGCGGTCGGCCGGCGCACTATCTGCGCCAGCTTTTTCTCGACCGCCGGCTGCGCTGCTACGAGGTGGTGGTGATGCCGCTGGCCAGCAACGGCCGTGACATCGACATGCTGGTTTCGGTGCAGCGCGAGACCCCACTCGAGCAGACCGCCGGATCGATCGGATGAAACTCCCCGCGCACCACCGTTACGACTATGTACCGATCACCCGGCGGCCGGTCTACGACTGGCCGGAGGGCAAGCGGCTCGCGGTTTTCTTCTGCAACAACATCGAGCATTTCGCCTTTGGCGCCGGGCTCGGCAGCGATTCGACCGGCGCGCCCTCGGCGCAAAGCCAGCGCAACTACGCCTGGCGCGATTACGGCAACCGGGTCGGCCTGTGGTCTTACCTCGACCTGCTCGACGAATTCGGCCTGCCCGGCGCCCACAACGTCAATTCGGCGGTGCTGGAGTATTGCCCGGAGATCGTCGAGCGCCTCAACGGCCGCGGCGATGAATATGTCGGGCATGGCCGCACCAATTCCGAGCGCCAGGACACGCTGTGGGAGGAGGACGAGGCGCAACTCATTGCCGAATGCACCGAAATCGTTACCCGCCTCTCTGGCCGGCCGCCCGAAGGCTGGCTCGGCCCCTATCTGGCGCAGAGCGGGGTGACGCTCGACCTGTTGAAAGAGGCCGGCTACCGCTACGTGATGGACTGGGCGCTCGACGACCAGCCGATCTGGATGCGCACGCGCGCCGGCCCGATCCTGTCGGTGCCCTACCCGATCGAGGTCAACGATTCGCCGGCGCTGGTCTTCCGCCGCCATACCGGCCGGCAATTCGCCGAGATGGTGACGGACCAGTTCGACGAGATGCTCGCGCAATCTTCGAAATACCCGCTGGTGTTCAGCGTCGCGCTGCACCCGTTCATCATCGGCCAGCCGTTCCGGCTGCGTGCCTTCCGCGGCGCGCTTCGGCACATCATGGCGCACCGCGACGACTTATGGATCACCACCCCCGGCGAGATCGCGCGCTATTGCGCGAGCCTGCCGCCGGGAACCGTGCCGGGTTCGACCGGATAGCCCCGACGGGAGATGCCGGTGTCCAACACAACGATCCAAGGGATCCGCGCCTGCGTGTTCGACGCCTACGGCACGCTGTTCGACTTTGCCTCGGCGGCGGCATCGTGCCCCGACGTGCCCGGCGACAAGCGGGCGAAGCTGACCGCGTTGTGGCGCGACAAGCAGCTTCAGTACACGTGGCTGCGGGCGCTGCAAGGCCGGCACGCCGATTTCTGGCAGGTGACCGGCGATGCGCTCGATTTCGCGCTGGCATCGCTGGACCTCGGCGACGCCGGGCTGCGCGAGCGGCTGCTCAACCTCTATCAGCGGCTGGCGCTCTTTCCTGACGCGCTGGACGCGTTGCGCCGCGTCAAGGCAGCCGGGCTGGCGACCGCGATCCTGTCGAACGGCTCGCCCTCGATGCTGCGGCCGGTTGTGGAGCACGCCGGCATCGCCGCGCTGCTCGATGAAGTGCTGTCGGTCGAGGAGGTCGGCGTCTACAAGCCGCATCCAAAGGTCTATCAGCTGGCGGTCGATCGGCTTGGCGTGATGCCTGGCGCGATCCTCTTCCTGTCGTCGAATGCATGGGACGCCTATGCCGCCTCGGCCTTCGGCATGCGCGTCGTCTGGTGCAACCGCTACCGCCAGCCGCGCGAGCATCTGCCGGGCGAGCCCGATCGCGAGATCGGCACCCTGGCCGACCTGCCGGCGCTGCTCGGCGCGTGACGGCGCCGGGGCGGCTCGCCGCGCTCGCGCTCGCCGCCGCGCTGATCGCGATCGGCATCTTCTGGTATGCGCTGCCGGTCGGCGCCTGGCTCGACACGCTGCGCCAGTGGATCGTTGGCCTCGGGCTGCACGGCGTGGCGATCTTCGCGGCCACCTATATTGTGGGCGCGGTCCTCCTCGCGCCCGAGGCATTGCTGACGGTCATCGCCGGCTTCGCCTACGGATTCTGGGGATTGCCGGTCGTGCTGGTCGCGGCGACGATCGGCGCCTCCTTGGCCTTCCTGATTGCGCGCTACCTGGCGCGCGACAGGGTGCGGCGGCTGATCGCACAGCGCCGCACCCTCGCCGCCGTCGACCGCGCGGTGGCCGAAGACGGCTGGAAGATCGTCGCCCTCTTGCGCCTCAGCCCGCTGGTGCCGTTCAACCTGCAGAACTACCTGTTCGGGGTCACCGCGATCCCGTTTGTCCACTTTGTTGCCGCGACGTTTTTCGGGATCATGCCGGGCACCGCGCTCTACATCTACATCGGGACGCTCGGCACCGCCGCCGGCGAGCGGGACCCGCTCAAATGGACGCTGTTCGGCGCCGGGCTGGTCGCCGGCGTCGCGGTCGTCGCGCTGATCGCCGCCAAGGCGCGGGCAAGCCTCAGGAACACCGGCGTCGGCCGATAGCGCGGCGCGCTCCGACCGGCTACTGCATCGGCGAGCGGGGCGTCGCGATGATGCGGGTGACGACCATCTTGTCGCGGTCGAGGCAGTCCGGCACGCGCGGCGCGATCTTCGTCTTCCAGTAGTCGGTGTCGTAGACCGCCTTGTATTGCGCCTCGCGCTGCGCCTCCGATTCAAAGCGGCGGATCCAGACATAGGCCGCCGCGTCGGTCTCGCCCTTGAAGCTGCCGCAGATCACCATGCCTTTCGACACCTGGAAGGGGATGATCTCCTCCTCCATGATCCTGACCCATTCCGCCATCTTGCCCGGCCGCACGTGGTATTGCCGCAATTCGTAAAACGCCATCTCGTCTCTCCCTTGGACGTATCGCGCCGCATTATACTGGAAAATTCCGGCCTGCAGATGCCGCCCTGGCTGGTAAATTCGCCTGCCGCGCTGCGACCTTGCCTGGCGCGAGCCGAGGGGGCACATTCGGACATGATGGCCGCCGCGTTCGACACGCTCGAAATCTCGAAGCGCCTGAAGAGCGTCGGGTTCGATGACGCCCAGGCCGAGGCGATAACCGGGGTCCTGCGCGAGTCGCGCGAAGCGGACCTGTCGAAACTCGCGACGAAGGACGATATCGCACACGTCAAGGACGATATCGCGCGTGTCAAGGACGATATCGCGCATCTCGCAACTGAACTTCGCGCCGAAATGGAAATTCTGCGCCGCGACCTGACGATCCGGCTCGGCGGCATGATCGTCGTCGCGACCGGCGTGCTGCTGGCGGCGAAATTCTTCGGGTAATTGCCTACACCGAAAAATATTTGGCCTGCGGGTGGTGGAGGACGATGGCGGAGGTTGATTGCTCGGGGTCGAGCTGGTCTTCCTCGGTGAGGGTAAGGCCGATTTCGTCGGCGCCCAGCAATTGCAGCAGTTGGCGCTGGTCGGCGAGGTTGGGACAGGCCGGGTAGCCGAACGAATAGCGGCTGCCGCGATAGCCCTGGTTCAGCATCGCATCGTGGTCGCGCGCCTCCTCGCCGGCGAAACCCAGTTCGCCGCGAATGCGCTGGTGCAGGTATTCGGCGAAGGCTTCCGCCATCTCGACCGACAGACCGTGCAGATAGAGGTAGTCCTGGTAGCGGTTATCGGCGAACCACTCGCGCGCCGCTTCCGAGGCGCGCCGCCCCATCGTCACCACCTGGAGGCCGATGACGTCGCGCTCGCCATCATCGACATCGCGGAAGAAATCGGCGATGCACAGGCCGCCTTCCTTGTTTTGCCGCGGGAAGGCGAAACGCGCGACCTCGCGTTCCCTCGTCCCTTGGCCGCCATCGTCGAACAGGATCACATCGTTGCCTTGCGCCCCGCAGCGCCAGTAGCCATAGGCGGCCTGCGGCACCAGTATGTCCTCACGGATCGCGATATCGGCGATGCGCGAGAGGATCGGGCGCAATTCGCGGCGCGCCCATTCCTTGTATTCGGCGAGAGTGCGGCCGTCCTTCCGGAAGCCCCACTGAAACTGGTACAGCATGCGCTCGTTGAGATACGGCACGATCGTCTTGACCGGCACGCGGGCGATCGTCTGCGCCCCCCAGAACGGCGGCAGCGGCACCGGCACGCCGCGATTGAGTTCGGCGCGGCGCAACTTAATTTCCTCGAGATCCACCGGCCGCATCGGCCGCGCATCGGCGGCGCGGCCGAGCTTGCGGCTCTCGTTGACCGGGCGGCCGGCGCTTTTGCGCCGCACCTCGGCGAGATAGCCGTCGAAATCGTTGCTGACGATGCGGTCCATCAGCGCCAGCCCGTCAAAGGCGTCGCGGGCATAGGCAACCCGGCCGACGGCATAGGCCCGGACGCAATCCTCCTCGACATAGCGGCGGGTCAGCGCGGCGCCGCCGAGCATGACCGGCACGTCCAGCCCCTGCCGGCTCATCTCTTCGAGGTTTTCGCGCATCACGACGGTCGATTTGACCAAGAGGCCCGACATGCCGATCGCGTGTGCGTGATATTGCCTTGCGGCGTCGAGGATCGCGGCAATCGGCTGCTTGATGCCGAGATTGACGACGCGGTAGCCGTTGTTGGTCAGGATGATATCGACGAGGTTCTTGCCGATGTCATGCACGTCGCCGCGCACCGTGGCGAGCACGACGGTGCCCTTTTCCTGGCCGTCAACCCGCTCCATGTGGGGTTCGAGGTAACGCACCGCGGCCTTCATCGTCTCGGCCGATTGCAGGACGAACGGCAACTGCATCTTGCCGGCGCCGAACAAATCGCCGACCGTCTTCATGCCGGCCAAGAGAATCTCGTTGATGATGTCGAGCGGGCGGTGGCTGTGCATCGCCAGTTCGAGGTCGGCTTCCAGATCCTGGCGGTCGCCGTCGACGATGCGCTGCGCCAGCCGCTCTTCGAGAATTTCCGGCCGGCCCTTTTTCTCGGCCTTTTCGATCGTGCGATCCTGGAACAGCGCCATGAAGGCCTGCAGCGGGTCGTAGCCGTCATGACGGCGATCGAAGATCAGATCCTCGGCGACCCGCAGTTCCTCTTCGGGGATGCGATGCAGGGGAAGAATCTTGGAGAAATGCACGATCGCGCCGGTCAGCCCGCGGTCGAGCGCCTGCTGCAGAAAGACCGAGTTCAGCACCTGCCGTGCCGGCGGGTTGAGGCCGAACGAGATGTTGGAGAGGCCGAGGATGATCTGGCATTCGGGCATGCGCTCGCGGATTTGCGCGATCGCATCCAATGTGTTGAGGCCGAGCCGGCGGTCGTCTGCGTTGCCGGTGCAGATCGTGAAGGTCAGCGGATCGAACAAGAGATCGCTCGGCGGCAGGCCGTGCTTGTTGCACGCGAAATCATAGAGCCGCTCAGCCAGGCGCAATTTGTCGCCCGCCTCCTTGGCCATGCCCGATTCGTCGATCGTCAGCGCGATGACCGCGGCGCCGAAGCGCTTGGCCAGCCGCAGGCGCTTGTCGGCGGCCTCCTCGCCATCCTCGAAATTGATCGAGTTGATGATCGGCTTGCCGCCATAGAGCTGCATCGCGGCTTCGAGCACCGGGTATTCTGTCGAGTCGATGACCAGGGGCGCATTGATCGCGCCGCGCATGCGGCCGACGATCTCGGTCATCTCGGCAATCTCGTCGCGCCCGACAAAGGCGGTGCAGATGTCGAGCGTGTGCGACCCTTCCTTGACCTGCTCGCGCCCCATCTCGACGCAGCCATCCCAGTCGCCCTGTTCCTGGAGGCGACGGAAGGCGCGCGAGCCGTTGGCATTGCAGCGCTCGCCGATCGAGAGATAGGCGTTTTCCTGGCGCAACGGCACCTGGCTGTAGAGCGAGGCGACCGAGGGCGTCCAGACCGCATTGCGGGTCTTTGGCCGGGGCCTCGGCCGGTCTCGCCCGATGCGGCGCAGCATCTGGTCGAGCGCGGCGATATGCGCAGCCTCGGTGCCGCAGCAGCCGCCGACGATGTTGACCCCGTCCTCCAGCACAAAGCGCTCGAGCCACTGCGCCAGTTCGCTGGGCCCCAGCGGGTAGCGCGTCTGGCCGCCGACCAGTTCCGGCAATCCGGCATTGGGCTGCACCGAAATGAAGCCCGGCCAGTTGTCGCCGAGCCATTTCATGTGCTCGGCCATCTCGCGCGGGCCGGTGGCGCAGTTGAGGCCGATCACCGGCACGTCGAGGGCGTGGATGATTGTCGCGGCGGCCGCGATGTCGGCGCCGACCAGGAGGCTGCCGGTCGTCTCGACCGTCACCTGCACGATGATCGGGAGGTCGTTGGTCGCGCGCGCCCGCTTGGCGCCGTTGACCGCGGCCTTCACTTGCAGCGGGTCCTGGCAGGTCTCGATCAGGATCGCGTCAACCCCGCCGGCGACCAGCCCCGAACATTGCAGCGCGAGGGCGTCTTCGAGGTCCTGATAGGCGATGTGGCCGAGCGAGGGCAGCCGCGTTCCCGGTCCGACCGAACCGAACACAAACCGCGTCCTGCCGTCAGGGGCGAATTGGGCAATCGCCTCGCGCGCCAGCTCGGCGGCGCGGCGGTTGAGGGCGAACGCCTTGTCGGCGATGCCGAATTCGCCCAGCGTCACCGGCGAGCCGCCAAAGCTGTTGGTCTGCACCGCGTCGCAGCCGGCGTCGAGATGGCCGCGATGCACCTCGCGCACAAAATCCGGGCGGCTTTCGCACAGGATCTCGGTGCAGTTCTCGTGGCCGTGAAAATCGTCCTCGATGTGGAAGTTGCGCGCCTGCGCCTGCGTCCCCATCGCGCCGTCGCACAGCAATACCCGGTCGGCGAGGTAATCGAGCAGATGGGTCATCGGCGATGCCCCTCACCCCGACCCTCTCCCCGCTTGCGGGGAGAGGGGGCGCCTGTACTAAGCCCTCGCCCCGCGATAGCGGGGAGAGGGAGGGGCCCATCGCATAGCGATGGGAGGGTGAGGGGCTTACTTGCCATGACCAACCAGAATTTCTCTTATCTCTTTTTCTGCGAAGGGAATTTCGGCCACCCCCTTCACGGCAGTGATGTAACCGCCGACGATCGTGACGCTGTCGTACCGGCGTCCATCCAAGATCACCGATGCTAACTGGTACCCCATTCCCGTTTCCGGCTGTGACACCAGAACGGGCGCCCATTTGTCTGACAGAACCAGCATTTCGGTGCACTCACGCCGCCGCCGCCGGTTTCGGGGCGCGGACGCCGAGCAGGTGGCAGATCGCGACCAAGAGGTCGGCGCGGTTGAGCGTGTAGAAATGAAATTCGGGGACGCCGTTGGCCTGCAAGCGGCGGCATTGTTCGGCGGCCAATGACGCGGCGACCAGGCGGCGGGTGTCGGGGTCGTCGTCGAGCCCCTCGAAATGCGCCCCCATCCAGGCCGGGATCGAGGCGCCGCAGGCCGCCGCCATGCGCCGCAGCTGGGCGAAGTTCGTCACCGGCAGGATGCCGGGCACGAGCGGCACGTCGATGCGCGAGCGCGCGGCGCGGTCGCGAAAGCGCAGGAACACCTCGACATCGAAAAAGAACTGGGTGATGGCGCGGCTGGCGCCGGCATCGAGCTTGGCTTTCAGATTGTCGAGGTCGTGGCCGGGGCTGCGCGCCGCCGGGTGGGTCTCGGGGTAGGCGGCGACGCTGATCTCGAAATCGGCGACCCGCTTCAGCCCGGCCACCAGATCGGCGGCGTAGGGATAGCCGCCCGGGTGCGGCGCGTAGCCGCCGACCGTGCCGGAGCCGCCGATCGGTCCGTTGGGCGGGTCGCCGCGCAAGGCGACGATGTGGCGGATGCCGGCGTCCCAGTAGTCGCGCGCGACGGCGTCGATCTCGGCTCGCGTCGCCGCGATGCAGGTCAGGTGCGCCGCCGGCTCCAAGGCGGTCTCGTGGCGGATGCGCCGGACGGTGGCGTGGGTGCGCTCCCGGGTCGAGCCGCCGGCGCCGTAGGTGACCGAGACGAAGCGCGGCCGCAGCGGTTCCAGTCGCTTGATCGCCGCCCACAGCCGGTCCTCCATCTCGGGCGTCTTCGGCGGGAAGAACTCGAACGAGATGCGCGGCGGGCCGGCATCGAAATCGCTGACCGGATCCGCAGCGAGCAGGCCGCGCGGCGACCCCGATCCGTTGGCGGGCGTCCGGTTGATCACGGCAGCACCGGCTCGACGTCGCTCAGTGCCGCGGCACGCGACGCGGCTGGCGGCGTGCGCGCGCCGGCGACGGGCCGGCGATGCGCCGTCCAGATCACGACAGTCAGAGGATCACCCGGCAGGCGGCGCGGCGTTTGCGGTTCGAGGCCGGCGGCACGGCACCAATCGGCGACGTCGCCGTCGGCAAAGCCAAGCCGGCGATGGGCATGCTCCTCGCGCAGGAATTCCAGCGCATGCGGCGCGAAATCGACGACAACGAGGATGCCCTCGGGCCGCAACACCCGCGCTGCCTCGGCAATTGCCGCTTCCGGCCGGTCGGCGTAATGCAGCACTTGGTGAATAACAATTGCGTCGAACGACGCTTCGGCGAGCGGCAGCTGGTACATGTCGCCAAGCCGGACAAGGCTGTTGGCGAGCCCGGCCTGTTCGAGATTGACGCGGGCGACGGCCAGCATCTCGCGCGACTGGTCGATTCCGAGGGCATGGACGACGCGCGGCCCGAGGATCTCGAGAATGCGGCCGGTGCCGGTGCCGATATCGAGCAGTTCCTGCGGCGCCGCCGTCCGGATGATCTCGCTGAGCGCCGCCTCGACCTCGCGCTCGTCGATATAAAGCGAGCGGATCTTGTGCCATTGCACGGCATTTTCGCGGAAATAGGCGGCGGCCAGTTCGGCGCGCTGGCGCTTGATGGCGGCCAGCCGCTGCAGGTCGAGCACGATCGTCTCGTCTGCTTCGGCGCAGGCAGCGACCAGATGGCGGCTCAGCGCGCCGGCCGGACTGCCCGAACTCAGGCGATAGAACACCCAGCTGCCCTCGCGAAAGCGGTCGAGCAGCCCCGCCTCGCACAGCAGCTTCAGGTGGCGCGAGACGCGCGGCTGGCTTTGCCCGAGGATCTGCGCCAGCTCGCTGACGGTCAGCTCGCCGCGGGCGCACAGGATCAGGAGGCGCAACCGGGTCGGCTCGGCAACGGCGCGCAAGGCGGCAAGCAGCTGGTCCATCGAAGCGCCGGGAGTGGGATCGTCAGGCATGCCTAAACATATAAACATATCTTTATATCGTCAAGCGACCGGGTTCGGGCGTGTTCGCCCGCCCTCAAATTCCAGGGGATCAGCCCGAATTCTGAGGGCGTGACGGATCGCTTGCCGTCACCCCGCGTTTTTCGTCATTATCGCGCCGCGCTTTCGCCCGCTACCCCCAACAACCAGAGGCTCGTCGATGCGTGTCCCCCGGCTGCCGCTTGTCCTGCCGGTCCTTCTAGCTGCCGGCTTCGCCATCTCCGGTTGTGCCGCGCCGGCCGCGCCGGGCACCGCCCAGGCCGCGGCCGCCGAGGAGGGCTTCAACGATCCCTTGGAAGACACCAATCGCGCGATCTTCAGCTTCAACCAGGGGGTCGACAGGGCGATCATCGTGCCTGTCGCCAAGGCCTACCGCACCGTGTTGCCGCCGCCGGTGCGCGACGCGCTGCACAATTTCCTGCAGAACCTCGACGCTCCGGTGGTTTTCGCCAACGACGTGCTGCAGGGCCAGATCGGGCTCGCCGGCAAGACGCTCTCCCGCATCGTCATCAACACGACCGCCGGGGTCGGCGGGCTTGTCGATGTCGCGGCGGTGGTGGGGATTCCCTACCACCCCAACGATCTCGGGGTCACCCTCGCGACCTGGGGGTTCGCCGAAGGCCCCTACATCGTGATCCCGATCCTGGGTCCCTCCAGCGCGCGCGATCTCGCCGGAGAGATCGGCGACAGCTTCGCCGATCCGGGCGACTACGTTGCCAGCCAGCACCATCTTCTGTGGGTGGCGGTGGTGCGCACCGCGACCTCCGGCATCGACGTGCGCTCGCGCAACATCGAAAGCCTAGCCGATATCGAAAAGACCGCGCTGGATTATTACGCCACGATTCGCTCGCTCTACCGGCAGCGGCGGCAGGCGGAAATCCGTCACGAAAATTCGAACCTGCCGAACCCGACATCGATGCAAGGGAGCGATTCCGGACCCCCGCCGTTCATGTCGTATTCGCCCGCCAAGGCACCCCAGGCCTCAGGGGGCCCGACGAAATGACACGACGTTACGCTGCGACTGGCGCGCTGATCGCCCTCGTTCTGCTGTTCGCCGCACCGCGCCCGGCAGCGGCGCAGGACGCCCGCGCTTTCGTCAATACGCTCGGCAAGGAAGCCATCGAAGTGCTGGGCCCGAACGTCGCTCCGGCGCAGCGGCTGGCGCGCTTCCGGCAATTGTTCCACAACGATTTCGACATGCCGGGCATCGGCCGCTTCGTCCTCGGCCGCTACTGGCGCATCGCCACGCCGCGCGAACGGCAGGAGTTTCTCGGGCTGTTTCAGGAATATACGGTGCGCGCCTACAGCGTGCGGCTCAGCCAGTATAGCGGCGAGCCGTTCCGCGTCATCGGGGCCCGGTCGAACGGCGACGAAACCATCGTGGCGAGCGAAATCATCCGTCCCAATGGCAGCCGCGTCAATGTCCAGTGGTATCTGATCGGCGGCCCCGGCCAGTACCGGATTACCGATGTCTATGTCGGCGGTGTCAGCATGAAAGTGACGCAGCGCGATGAATTTGCTTCGGTCATCCAGCGCAATGGCGGCAGCGTCGAGGCCCTGCTCGGGCAACTGCGCCAGAAGCTCGCGGCGACGCCATAATCCCTAGCGCCGCAGCACCATCAGCTTCTTGATCTCGGCGATGGCCTTGGCCGGGTTGAGGCTTTTCGGGCAGGTCTTGGTGCAGTTCATGATCGTGTGGCAGCGGTAGAGGCGGAACGGATCTTCCAGCGCGTCGAGCCGGTCGCCGGTCTTTTCATCGCGGCTGTCGGCGATCCAGCGATAGGCCTGCAGCAGCACCGCCGGCCCCAGATAGCGCTCGCCGTTCCACCAATAGGACGGGCACGCGGTCGAGCAGCAGAAGCACAGGATGCACTCCCACAGCCCGTCGAGGCGGGCCCGCTCCTCGACCGATTGCAGCCGTTCGCGGTCGGGCGGCGCGGTGCTTTCGGTCTGCAGCCAGGGCTGGATCGACTGGTACTGCGCGTAGATGTGGGTCAGGTCAGGGACGAGATCCTTGATGACCGGCATGTGCGGCAAGGGATAGATCCGCACATCGCCCTTGATGTCGTCGATCGCCTGGGTGCAGGCCAGCGTGTTGGTGCCGTCGATGTTCATCGCGCAGGAGCCGCACACCCCCTCGCGGCACGAGCGGCGAAAGGTCAGCGTCGTGTCGGTCTCGTTCTTGATCTTGATCAGCGCGTCCAGCACCATCGGCCCGCAATCGGCGAGATCGACCGAATAGGTGTCGACCACCGGGTTTCGGCCGTCCTCCGGGTTCCAGCGATAGACGTGAAAGCGGCGCACCCGCCGCGCATTGGCCGGCGGCGGATGGCTCTTGCCGATGCCGATCTTCGAATTGGCGGGCAGGCTGAATTCGGCCATCTCAATACACCCGCGCCTTGGGCGGAAAGGCCTGCACCTCGTTCGACAGCGTATAGAGGTGCACCGGGCGGGTGTCGAGGCGCACCTTGCCGGCGCCGTCCAGCCAGGCGAGGGAGTGCTTGAGCCAATTGCGGTCGTCGCGCTCGGGGAAATCCTCGCGCGCATGGGCGCCGCGGCTCTCGGTGCGATTCTCGGCCGAGTGCAGCGCAACGGTCGCCTGCTCCAGCAGGTTTTGCAGTTCGAGCGCTTCCATCAAATCGCTGTTCCAGATCAGCGAGCGGTCGGTGATGACCAGATCGGCAAAGCTCTTCGCCACCCGATCGATCTTTTCGACCCCCTCGCGCAACACCTCGGCGGTGCGGAACACGGCGCAGTTGTTCTGCATCGTGCGCTGCATATCGACCCGGATCTCGGCGGTCTTGCGCGTGCCCCTGGCGTGGCGCACCGCATCGAGCCGCGCGATCGCCTGCTCGCCGGCACCGGCGGAGAGCGGCGCATGCGGCATGCCCGGGCGCACCAACTCGGCCGCCCGATGCGCCGCGGCGCGGCCGAACACGACGATATCCAACAGCGAGTTGCACCCCAGCCGGTTGGCACCGTGCACCGAGACGCTGGCCGCCTCGCCGATCGCCATCAGACCGGGCGCCACCGCGTCGGGGTCGCTCGCGGTCGGCAGCAACACCTCGCCGCGGTAGTTGGTCGGGATGCCGCCCATATTGTAATGCACGGTCGGCGCGACCGGGATCGGCTCCCGGCTGATATCGACCCCGGCAAAGATTTTCGCGAGATCCGCGATCCCGGGCAGCCGCAGGTGCAGCATCCCCGGATCGAGATGCTCGAGATGGAGGTGGATGTAGTCCTTGTCGGGTCCGCAGCCGCGGCCTTCGTGCATCTCGATCGTCATCGCCCGGCTGACGACGTCGCGCGACGCCAGGTCCTTGGCGTGCGGCGCATAGCGCTCCATGAAGCGCTCGCCCTCGCTGTTGGTCAGATAACCGCCTTCGCCGCGGGCGCCCTCGGTGATCAGGCAGCCGGCGCGGTAGATCCCGGTCGGATGAAACTGGATGAATTCCATGTCCTGCAGCGGCAGGCCGGCGCGCAGCACCATCGCGTTGCCGTCGCCGGTGCAGGTATGCGCCGAGGTGCAGGTGAAATAGGTGCGCCCGTACCCGCCGGTCGCCAGCAGCACCATGTGCGCGCGAAAGCGGTGGATCGAGCCGTCTTCGAGGTTCCACGCCATGACCCCGCGGCAGACGCCCTCCTCGTCCATGATCAGGTCAAGGGCGAAATATTCGACGAAGAATTCGGCGTTGTGGCGCAGCGACTGCTGATAGAGCGTGTGGATGATTGCGTGCCCGGTGCGGTCGGCGGCGGCGCAGGCGCGGTTGGCCGGCGCCCCCTCGCCGAAATCCTTCATATGGCCGCCGAACGGGCGCTGGTAGATCTGGCCGAGTTCGGTACGCGAGAACGGCACCCCGAAATGTTCGAGTTCGACCACCGCCGGGATCGCCTGGCGGCACATGTATTCGATCGCGTCCTGGTCGCCGAGCCAGTCGGAGCCCTTGACCGTGTCGTACATGTGCCAGCGCCAGTCGTCGTCGCTGATATTGCCGAGCGCGGCGGCGATGCCGCCCTGCGCCGAGACGGTGTGGCTGCGGGTCGGGAAGACCTTGCTGATGCAGGCCGTTTTCAGTCCCTCGAGGGTCGCCCCCAGCGTCGCACGCAACCCGGCGCCGCCGGCGCCGACGACGACGACGTCATATTCGTGATCGATGATCGGATAGGCGGCAGGCATGGGCCGTAACTCCTCGTAACTCCTCGTAACTCCTCTGGGGCGCCGCGGTGCCGCGCGCTCGCTAGGCGCCGAGCGAGAGTTTGAGCACGGCGACGATGCCGAGCACGGCGAGCAGGATGGCCGCAAACCGCATAACGATCACGAGCCCCAGCCGCTGCGCAGCGTTGTCGACATAATCCTCGATGACGACCTGCATCCCGAGCGCGCCGTGGTAGAAAGTGGCGACCAGCACCAACACCATAAAGGCCGCCGATATCGGCTGCCGCAGCCAGGCGACGAACTGCACGCGATCGGCGCCGGCCAACTCGATCACCGCGATCACGAACCACACCGCGAGCGGCGCCAGCGCCAGCGCGGTGATCCGCTGCGCCCACCAATGCGCGACGCCTTCCTTGGCCGAGCCGAGGCCGATCGCGCGGCCTAACGGCGAACGCATGCGCGGCGGGGGCATATCAGGAGCTCCATTGGGCAAGGCCGACGATCCAGGCTATGACGGTCAGCGCGGCCGTCGCCGCGACGACCGCCCAGCCGCCGGCATAGACGCTGGGCAAATCGAGGCCGTGGACGCTGTCCCACCACAGATGCCGCAAGCCGTTGCACAGATGGTAGAACAGCGCGACGCTCCAGCCGAACAACATGACGAGGCCGAGCCACGAGCCGAGAAAGTCCTGGACGCCGGCATAGGGTCCCGGTCCCGCCGCGGCCGCCACCAGCCACCACACCAAGAGGATCGCGCCGGCGCTCAACGCGATGCCGCCGGCGCGGTGCAGGACCGACATGACCGAGGTGAGCTGCCAGCGATAGACCTGAAGATGCGGCGACAGCGGCCGCGGGTCCGAAGTCATTGGCAACGTTCCGGCAAAAGTGCAGTTCCAAACATCAGGATTGACTTAGACCGCGTCACCCGCAGTGTCAACGCAGCCGCTCCGGCGGATTGTGCTGGCTGGTATGAAGCGCGATCGCCCGCTTAGCTGATCGCCACCTCGAAGCCGCGCCTGGTGCCGGGGCGGGCCATCATCGCCTCGTACCAGCGCTTGACGTTGGGAAAGTCGGCGAGATCGACCTGATGGCGTTCGTGCCGCCAGGCCCAGCCGAGGATCGCGAAATCGGCGATCGACACCTCGCCGCCGCCGGCATAGGGAACTTCGCCCAGCCGCTTGTCGAAGACGCCGTAGAGCCGGTGCGTCTCCTTCATGTAGCGCTCAAGGCCATAGCGGCGGTCATTCTCGTCCTTGACCGCCAGGAAATGATGCACCTGGCCGGGGATCGGGCCGAACCCGCCCATCTGCCACATCAGCCATTCGAGCACCGGCACCTGCCGCCGCAGATCGCCCTTCGGCCAGAACTTGCCGGTCTTCTCGCCGAGATAAATCAGGATCGCGCCCGATTCGAAAACGCTGATCGGTGCGCCGCCCGGCCCGTCATTGTCGATGATCGCCGGGATCCGATTGTTCGGGCTGATTTTCAGGAATTCGGGCTTGAACTGCTCGCCCTTGCCGATGTTGATGGGCTTCACCGTGTAGGGCAGGCCCATCTCCTCCAGCGCGACGCTGATCTTGCGGCCGTTGGGGGTGTTCCAGGTCCACAGTTCGATGCTCATCGGCGGGGATCTCCTGCACGCGGGGCAAGCCGGGCGGCAGCATTACCGCGATATCCGCGCCTCGCAAGACGCAATTGCCGCCCGGTGGCGCCGACCCGGTGGCGACACCGGTAGCGCCACCGGTAGCGCCACCGGTAGCGCCCCAGCCTCACATGGCCTAGCATCGCGCTGTCGTCCCTGTGATGCGAGAGGGCACCAGATGGCCGCAGACCCCAACCGCGTGATCCTGACCGGCGAGAACCCGTTCATCCGCTTGAGCGCCGCCGATGGCGCGCCGCCAACCACCAACGCCAGCTTCTGGCGCATCATCACCTGCCCGGCCGGGCCGGGGCATGTGCTCTACCTGAAGAGCGAACTGACCGCCGACCGCTGGCGCATCTATTCCGACAACATCGCGATGGCGCGCTGGCTGCAATCGACGGTGCAGGGCATGCTCAACGCCGAGACCGCCGATCCGACAATCCCGGTCATCGAGGCGGATTTCAGCAAATCGGGCGACCCGCGCTATTTCTGGACCGAGCGCCTCTACGCCCACGATGAGGAGATCACCCTCACCTGGTATGAGATCGGCGATCCCTTGTTGATCCACACCAACCCCGGCGAGGGCGGCCGCAAATACGGCGTGTGCACGCTCTTGATCCCGGCCTTGGGGGCGCGGCTCGCTCGCAACGGCGTCGAAGCGGCCGGCAAACCCTGGCCGCTGCAGCGCGAAGGCCGCCCGTTCAGCACCTGCGCCCTCGCCTTTTCGGAAAGCTGGACCGAGGCTCGCGCATAGATATGTTGACGGCGAAGAACAGGGGCGCGACAGTATCGTCGACGGGCTCGTACAACCGAGGGGCAAGTGCGCAAAGATCGAGAGTCCCGGAGACCTCAGCGGCGAGGCTTCGATGATGACAACTATGCGCCGCCAGCAAATTTCGGGCATGCGCCGCGTGACAGCAGCCCCCGCTTCGAAACGGCTCCGACCGGCCCGCCGGTCTCGGCCACGGTGAAGTGGTACAACCCCGAGAAGGGCTTCGGCTTCGTCCAGCTGCCGACCGGGGGCGATGCCTTTTTGCACGTAAGCGTCGTCGAGCGCAGCGGCAACAGCACCGTGCCGCCGGGCGCCACGCTGGAAGTGCGGGCCGCGCCCGGCCAGAAGGGCATGCAGATCACCGAGATCTTGAGCGTCGACGCCAGCACCGCGCTGCAAGAGCAGCCGCGGCGTCCCCGGCCCGAGCGCGCCTACCAGCCCTCCGATCAAGCCGCCGTCGAGGAGATCGGAACGGTCAAGTGGTACAACCACGATAAGGGGTTCGGGTTCATCGTCCGGGACCGCGGCGGCAAGGACATCTTCGTGCATGCCTCGGCGCTCAACCGCGGCGGCCTTGCCGATCTGGCCGAAGGCCAGCGCGTCGCCGTCGACATGGTCGAGGGCAGCAAGGGACCGGAGGCCGTCAACATCCGCCTCCTCTGAGGCGCAATCGGCGCCCTCCGGACCGCTGCGGCATCATCCGGCAATCGCCTCGGCTTGGTGGAGGAAGCGCCGGTTGGGGGCGCTGCGCGGCCGGCTCGCCAGACGTTCGTGGGCAAACGACACCGCAACATCGCGCTGACCAGCGCGGATCGCCGCCTCGGTCAGCGTCCAGTTGACGACATCGCGCTGCGCGTGGCTGCCACCGATCTGCCATAGATCGAAGCGGACCTGCAGCAACCGCTCGACGGCCTCGGCGTCGGCGCCGCGATGGAACGCCGCGAGGCCCTCGACCACCGGAATCCCGACGCTGCGATAGAGGTCGGCGGCCTCCTCCCCGCTGGCCGCCGTCTCGCGCATCGCCGCCAGCCGCCGCTCGACCAGCACCTCCTGGCCCGAGCCCAGCTCGGCCATCGCGGCGTGGATGTCGGCGAACACCAGGCACTTGCCGTCGGCATGGCCGTCCCACAACAGGGCGAGATCGCGCCAGCGCTCGCCGATGTCAACGCCGAGCGTGTCGAGGCGCCACAGCAGCGCCGAGGCGTTGGTCAGGCTGAGCGCCACCGGGCGCTGCGTCGCGCGGATCGGGCCGTCATAGAGCGCGAGCGCGGCGGCGTATTGGCCGAGTTCGAGGTGGAACAGCGCCTTGTGCCACCAGATATGGACCTGGTTGAGGTGGCTCGGGCTCGCCCACAGCGCCTCGCGTGCCGCCATCCATCCCAGGCCGTCTTCCGGGCGCCCGGTCATCTCCATGACATGCGCGACGGTGTGATGCGGCCAGAAGCTGAGCGGTTCGAGTTCGGCGGCGGCGCGCGATTCGTCCTCGGCGCGGGCGTAATCGCCGGCTTCCTCCAGCCCGAAGCCGTGCAGCGCCAGCATGGTTGGGTAGCCCGGCCGGTCCTTGGACCACAACGGCAATGCCCGCGCCGAGCGATCCCGGATGCAATGGAAGCGCCCCAGGAACCCGTCGGTCAGCGCCGCGCCCTGGTGCGCCACCAGGTCGAACGGATAGCGCATCAAGTGGCGGTCCAGCACCGCGACGGCGGCCGCCCGGGCGCCTTGGCACAACTGCGTCAGGGCGACGAGGTGGGCCGCTTCGCGCTCGTTCAATGCCAGCCGCCGGGCGGTTTCGACCAGGGCTGCGGCCCGGCTGCGCAAGCCGGGGTCATTGGCCACGGTAAACACCCAGGCTTTTCCCAGATGCGCCATCGCAAAATCGGGCGCGGCCGCGCGTGCCGCGTCGAACAGGCCGATGGCGTCGCCATGCACGAGGTTGAACGCCCGCACCGCTTGATCGTAGGCAGCGATGGCGGTGGGCGTCGCGCCCGACAGCTGATGTCCCTGGGCATCCTGGGTCATGGTTGCTCCGTTGGCCTGGCGAGTTCGTTCGACATATTTACGGGGTTGCAGCGGCTTCGTGAAGCAGCGGCAAACTCAACCCTTGTGCAACCGGTACCAGGGATGCGGATTGCCCGGCACCTTCACGCGCAGCGTGTAAACCGAGGTATGCGCGCAGCACAGCAACGTCCGCAGGTCCGGCCCGCCAAACGCAAAATTCACCGCCTGCTCCGGCCACCTGATAATGCCGATGCGCTTGCCGTCGGGCGCGAAGACCCAGATGCCCCCCGGCCCGGTGCAATAGACCCGGCCGATGCTGTCAACCTTCAGGCCGTCGGGGATGCCCGGCTCGGTGCCTTCGTTCATATCGGCAAAGATGCTGCGCCCCACCATGTGGCCGGCCGGATCGAGGCTGATCGCGTGGATGTATTGCGACGAGCGCGTGTTCGCCACATACATTGTGCGCTCGTCCGGCGCCAGCGCGAGACCGTTCGGGTATTCGCAAAGCGCGAGCACGCTCAGGCCGCCGTCCGGCGCCAAACGATAGACGCAGGCGCCGTCCCACAGGTTGTCATCGCCCGCCGGG
>Ga0307373_10006078_pt1 | contig 19400 bp, 14 predicted proteins | sample OX2MG_FD_202534 | JGI IMG/M metagenome (GOLD analysis project Ga0307373, IMG submission 202534) | Soil microbial communities from Risofladan, Vaasa, Finland - OX-2 | ecosystem: Environmental > Terrestrial > Soil > Coastal area > Acid sulfate soil | place: Finland: Risofladan, Vaasa | collected...
GCGAAGATTCAAGCGTGCTGCCAGCGATGGAAGCGATTGCGGCGGTCGGGACGTCGGGTGCTGCCGCTGAGTTGCTGGGAACAACGAAAGCGGACTTCTGCCGTATGCGTTCCCGCCTGCGCCAGTTGGGCAGGTGCTTTCAGACGGGTGAGCGGGTATGGAGACGGCGAAGACCGTACAAGAGCACACAGCGCCCGGTACCGTGAACCACGACACTTCTGAGTCCAATTGAGTCCAACTTGCTCGGTCTCTAGCAGCCGTTTCGGTTGGTTAAACGGTGCCGAATCAGCGTGTTAATTAGATTTTGTGAATCGGTTAACAGCCGAACGACCAACTTCATCAGAACTTGCCGGAGTTGGCCCTAATCGAAGGAAATCAGCAAGTTGCGACTAAACCTGACGAATCACTTTCTCCTTCTTTATTCACCTTTTGTTCGCGTTTTGCCGTCGTTGACCACCATTAGTATTACGTTTTTATGACAGACGTCCTCGCTTGGTGAGAGGCTTTACTTCGTCGGGCTCTCGCTCCTGCAGTTTTTTCCAGCGTAGGTCGGTTCCCACAGGGACGCAGTGAGCATCGCCGAGTCCACTCCACGAGGATTTCAAGCAGCCCCGTTTGCATTCTTTGATCGCTCCCCACGCCAGCGTTCCATCTTCGACATAATAGCGTTGTGTCCCGCATAGAGTTGCTGGCGTAGCCCGTAGCGCGATAGCGAGAATGCGAAGACCAATCAAACTCGCGACCAGCCCATTGTTGCAGATAACGCTCGGCGCCCGCAGCTCACGCTTTGTCTTTCTCCCGTGTCCGGCACCCGCATTGATATAGTCACCCCAACTCGCACTTTCTCGTGCGACCGTGGCTTCTTCCTGCGTGTAGACACCTTGACACTCCAAGCATCCATGACCCGGTCCGGCAGCTACGACTTGTGATTTCCCTGCAACTAGCAACATCGATGAGCTATCGGGAACCAAAGTCGTGCCGCCATCGATCACCGGTATGAGGTGAGCGTAAGCCGTATGATCCAAGACCTGACGGGCAAATGCATCGTCCGCGGCAGAAACCACAATGTCGCAATCCAGAAGAGCGTTCAATCCTGCCGACTCCGCGACGGATTCGCGGTGTGCAAAAATCTGAAATTCAGGCGCTGTCGCAGCTTCACTCGCGACGCGCTTGTAAATTTCGATCTTGGGGAGTCGCCTAGCCGCGTCGGTGCGCGTCGCCCCTTGAGACCGATTAAAGTTGCCGTCCTCCAGACGGTCGTAGTCAACGAGCACCAAGGCGCCTACGCCGAGCCGAGCAAGATGTTCGGCGACGATTCCTCCTACCCCGCCCAGCCCCGCGATTCCGATCGTAAGCTCGGACAGAATTTTCTGGCCTGCGGCCCCCCACAACAAGATGCTGCTGTCCATCATGGCTGCGTTGAAGGTTGCCCGTGGTGATTCGGTGGATGGGTCTCCCCACAAAATGCGCAGGCCTGGGCCGACCACACGGACCCTCTGGGCGAAAGCAATCTTTGCTCCAGCCGGTCCGAACTCCCTTGACAGAGCCTCTTGTTTCGAGCATGGGCGTCGGAATTTGTACTCGCGGAGGCTAATGCCGCCACCTGGGGTCACGATCGCGGCGGCTGTCGCTCGCCCGTCGGGAAGCGCGCGAGAAACAAAGCAAAGTTCGCGCGCGTCTGTCCCAAGATCTTGTTCGCTCGGCCGAGGTGGAGAGACCCCAGTCCGAGGTCGAGGATGGGAATGAACATTGAGGAGGCCAGCCTCTGGCATGGATTGAACCACCGACAGAGCTCGACTGTAGTAATGGTGGGTCATCACGAGACCGTCGTTTCGCGACCAATAAACGTCGCCAGCCTTGGGTTCAACAATCTGACCTAGCAGCAGCGTGCGTCTTGTGGCGCCGGTCGCGGTGAAGACGGCGGCTAGGAATCCCTGCTCGGGATCTTGAGGTCGGAGCGCCCGATCGCCGAACAGACGGTCCAGCACATCACCCAGCTGCTTTTCCGTAAGGCCAAATTCGAGCCTCATCCTTTGCGTATCCGTCTTTCGTACCATTGCACGACACCCACGATGTCTTGGGGCGAACGCAACTGCGGAGCGTTTTCCCAGGTCCAACTGTAGTAGTGACCTCCACCGAGCGGGCGCACCGGTACGCAGATGTCGTGGCCCGCGTTGTAACCGTCCGCAATATTGCCTTCGCCAGCGCTCTTGAGAGCCTCTCGGGTGACAAGCCCATGAGGATTCGCGTGCGGAAAAGCCAGGGGCAATCGAATCCACCCACCCGGTTCTTCGGACGATTGATTCTTGGTCAGACTGCCGACCCACACGTACACGAAATTGTCCTGGATCGCGTCTGTGCGCACCTCCCCGTCGCGAAGAGAACGCAGATGTGCCAGCGCCTCGGCAACAGGCGGAGGCAGCGCGGATTCCAAGTCGCTCACGATCTGCCGCCCCCGCCTGGTGTTACCCGGAAAAATTTGCGATCTTTGGCTGCGAGATCGACCAAATCCTTCGAGGTAAACTCCGCAACAGGTTTCCCCCCCTTGTGGTCGAGCGCTTCTAAAATAAACTTTTCAGGTTCGGACACGCCCGCCTCGAGCAAAATGTTCTCGGCGGATACATTCGCTTCCCGCCACTTCTCCTCAATGTCTCCGACGAAAATAACGTATAGTTCGCGCGAAGTGTCTTTATTCGCTTGGTTCTGGTCGACAGTTGTACTCACATGGCCTCCTTGCCACACCCGCTTCGTAAGCACTATCCGGCATTGCAGCCCGAATTGGCTCCCACTACCAATATGCACCAGCGTGACATGCCCTACTAAAAACGTCTCGACGGATCTCACCCTAGGTATGATTGCTGCGTGACAGACCGCCTGGAAGAGCGATTGAGGTGCCAGTTCTGGAGACGGCCCATGCCGTTTGTCACGCTTCCGCGTACTATGTCGATACAAATTCCGAGGTCAATGGTGACCGCATACGAGCCTACAACCCGGACACGCTTCGCCGCCGACTCGGACGAAGATCTGATTTTCTATATGTCTCTCCGGCCCGAGGACCCGACCGCCGCCGAGGACGCCTGGGTAGAATTCTTTTTTCGGCATCGGGAGTATGTCGCTGGCATCTGCCGCCGGTTCAAAGCTACCCTTGGCGATCTTGGAGTTGAGGATCTAGCGCAAGACACTCTTGTCCGCGTTTTCCAAAAGGCCCATACGTTCAAGCCCTTGAGCTGTGGGGACGCTAATAGGGAGCGGGTTCGAGTCCGCGGTTGGCTGGGGCGAATTGCGAACAACTTGTTCTTCTCGAGCCTACGCGGACAACTAAGGATCAGCTTTGTAGATAATCCCCGAGCCAGCGTATCCGAGATAGAGATTCAGGAGGATGCGTGCCCGGAAGCAACCGAATCAGATCCATTGCCCTTTCTTCGTGAAGCGTTGGGCATTCTAACGGAGCGCGAGCGAGACATCCTGCTCGCCAGTTATGCCTGGTACGAACCCGGCGTCGGGTGCCAACGGATGCCGAGTGAAGAATTGAAGGTGCTTGTGGATCGCTATCAGACAACCACGGTTAATATTCGGCAGATTCGAGCGCGGGCGCTCGACAAGGTAAAAATGTACCTTGCCGACCACAACATTCAATAGTTACGAGGAGCTACACTATGGCCAAGTCTAAGAACAAGGGAGACAAAGCCAATCGCAGCGTACTTGAGCGGGAAGTCTTACTTGCAATCCGTGCGGAAGGTTTGCTGGCTCCTGAGACTGAACAGGAGGTCTTGGAAGCCGAGAAAACACTCGCAGCCGACCGAATCACGATGCCAACTTCGCTCGACCATCCGCGCGGGCTTCTTTACCGTGCGGGCGGCGTCCGCACGATTCACCTTCCCCAGCCCAAGATCGAAAGCGCCCAGGAAACTGAGAACCTGGCGCGAGCGGCGCGGGAGGGGGGCACGATTTCGCCCGAAGTCGAGGAACGCATGAAAAAGGACCGCGATGCAGCCGAGGGAAAGAGTGGCACCAAGTAATTCGTCCGAAGTTCCCGCACAAAGGTTCGACGAACTTGCTGCACTGGCGGAAGCGGTTTCACGCGAGTATTGCCCCAGCGCACAATTTGACCCGGTGCCTATACTGAATGACAACGGGATCACTATCAGCTACGGCTACTACGACTCGGCTTTTGATGGCATGCTCGAACATCGCAAGCAACGGTTTCACATCTACTGCAACCTAGACCGTATATCGAGTGCTGACAGTCCCAGGGCAAAATTTACTGTCGGACATGAGCTTGGTCACTATTTCATAGATGAGCACCGGAACGCTCTGAGTTCCGGCGCAGCGCCAGCACACGGCTCACAATGTGAATTCGAATCGAAATTGACGGTCGAACGCGAGGCGGACCATTTCGCTTCGCATCTCCTGATGCCTTCAGCAGAATTCGATCAGATGGCCCGTCGGCAAAGAGTCGGCCTGGCCGGAATACTGGCCATCGCGAAGCATTTCGGCACGTCGGTCACAAGCACCGCAATTCGCTATGCTCAAACGGAAATCGTCCCTTGCGTGGTCATTAAATGGTCGTCTACTGAGTTCCAATGGCGGTGGATATCAACGGAACCCTTCCGTGCGCGTCTGCGGACTGTCACGAAGAGTCTGGCATCCCTGCCGCCTGATTGTCCGACACGAGTCGCGCTGTCAGCTGCAACGCCTCCCGCATCCGGCTACTTCGAAGCGGGGATCACTGCGGCTAGTTGGTTCCCGTTTCTTAGCGATATGGATTCGCGTAACGTGATTTTGATGGAACAGGCCATACAACTCGGGCGTTTCGGGGTGCTGACTTTCTTGTTTCCAGTGGATTCATCATTTGAGTGAACAGCGTCATTTCAGCGATGGCTCTCATTTTCTATCTCGTCCCTAAATAGCGAGGACAAACAAAGTGGCTTAATCAATTCGGTAAGCCTCTTCCTCCCTAGAAGTGTCACGCTCGCGACTTCGTCTCATTTAGGGGTTCATCTCTAACGAGGCGAGCAAGGCATCACTCTTGAATATTCGGAGGACATCGCTCCGGCGCGGGGCACTTCCGCAGGAGGCAAGATCACTTTGTTACCCGGCCAGTCTCCAGCGGAGGAATTCGCAACACTGGCGCACGAACTCGCGCACTTATGTGGTGATGAAATTTATGTGGCGTGGTGGCCAGATATGAGGAGTTTTCCAGGCATTTTTGAATTCAACGGGCCACATAATTTGTGGGCGTTCCGGGAGCCGGAGTAGTCGTGAGTTGACCCTGACTCAAATCCGATAACCTTGTGCAACCCAGTGGTGCCAGTCGCTGATGGCCTCGACGGTAGATTCGTCCGCATCCAGGGCAACCAGTTGCGAAAGGAGAACCGCCATGTTGCGGCCTTGCCAGCGGATTAGCACGAGCATGTCACCTGAGCAGGCATCTTCGGGTGCCATGCGGCGCACTTCGATGGTTTCCCCCTTCCTGAGTGGCGACACCATTTTGGAAGCGACGCACTGGGCCCGGAAAGGGAATTTCAGTTTGCCGTCCAGGTAGTAATACCATCCCATGGCTTGCTCTTCCGCACCGTAAGTGTCCACGATTACTTCGTTCTGGATTCGGTCCTCGCGTTTTGGATCTCTTCTGGTTTTTGCCATTGCTTGGTGAGTCCGCTGTTGGACCATCCACGAGCGAATGTCAGGACGTTGTCGGCATGAGGCTGAGCAGTTTGCGGACGGCATTGAAGTTAGGGCGGATCCCAGGTTGATACGCACCTTCGTTGGCGTGGCGTTCCCAATCCAAGAGGAGGGACTCCACAATCTCCTTGCCATCGGGATCGCCAACCGCTTGCAAAGGTGTGCGGCCCCCGAGAGCTGGAATCTTCAGATGAACCCAGTTCTCGACTTGTTTCTGGATCGTTTCCTGAATTTGGCTTCTCGCTTCTGGGTCGCGAAGAAGAGCTTCAACGAATTCGTCATCCTTCTTCGCCTGTGCTGTGGCTCGCCTGGGTGCCTTGGCGAGCATTTCGTCGGCCGTCTGAGCGGTTGTGTTTTGGTGAACAGCTGAAGCACCGAGCCGCTTTTCGATCTCCGCGCGGAGGCGTTTGGCGCGATTCTCGGAATTCACCTCGGCAATCAGAGAGCGCCCAGAAATCTTGATATGTCCGAGGATCGTGTTATCCCAACTTGGAATTTTCGCGTTGCCCTTCTTGCGCCAGTCAAATGCAACGCCCTGGAGTTTTCCATCCTTGCCGAATTCCGCGTCGTCCAAAAGCTCTTCTTTTGATTGCCCCCAGGCCAGTGACGCGAGGGCCTCGAACGCCCCTTCGGGTTCCTCAATGCGGAACTTCAAGCTGTGGAACACGAGCGGGTCGCCATCGGTGTTCGCGAGTTGCGGAGGCCTATTCAGCCCGTCTCGAATCGTCAGGTAAGTCAGCCGAATTGCATCCGCATGCCGCACAAGATCATCAGCCATCAAAGCGCGGTTTTGCTTGGCGATCTTCCTCCGCAATTTCTTCCGAAGTGCGATCACCTCTCCCTTCCAACTCGGCGGGATGCAGATCGGGGCCATGCAACCTAACATGGAAATCCCTTGCAAATTCCACACCTGCCCGTAAACGATGTCTCCGGTCTGCAGCGCACGGGATGCGGACCGTTCGATGACTTCGGTCTCCGTGCCAATCAGGATGTCTCGCAGCCCAATACGCTGGCCGGTCTCGCTCCATAGGACTTCATGGAAGCTGACCGGTTGAGTGGTCGCCTGTTCAAGAAACAGGCGGTCCATGCCTGAAAACGTGGCAGCTTTTTCCAGCTCATACCATCGCGTGACGATGCCTTTCCTTCCGCTCGCTCCCTTTGCGGTTCGGGGTCTTTGCGGGTCCCAATGGAATAGAAAGTACGGCATGAAAATCTGGCGTTCATCAGAGTCTGCATCAAATGGCACCGGAAGGTCGGTTAGGCAGAAATCTTGCCAGGCTTCCGCAATTTGCTCGCCGAACTTACGCGCAGCAAATCTCATTATGTCCCGGGTGAGTTCGTCGGAAGCACTCCGTTGTTGCGCCCAAAGACTGCGGGAGGCGGACTGCTGCACCAAGCAGCAGCGCTTGTACTTCTTGCCGCTGCCACAGGGACAAGGATCATTTCTGCCAATCTTCTCGCTCGCCTGAAAGGTCATAGCGTCGTCACATTACCGCGTGGAATTACCGAAAGCAAGTTGCACGAAGCGCATCGATGGAGCGGGCGTTCATACTCGGTGGACTTTTCTGTGAAAGGAGATCCACCGTGTTCGAACAATTCGTTAAGCGCCCGTTTCATCTAGCTCTGTATCGCAGCGGCCCGTACGCCGAAGAGAGAAGCCGGTTCCTCGCGCATCTAGTGCAAGAGGGTCGAAGCCGAAACCGTCTGAAAGTCATCAACTGGTTGTTGCTGGAGGTCGCCAGATACGTCGACCTGAGCGGGCAGCGGCTCTATACGAACAACGTGCTGACAGCTACGGCAGAACGCTGGCAGAAATCCCGCGAGTCAAAAGTAAAGAGCCTGCGTCGAGCCAGAATCGTGATCCTGGACTTCATGTTCGTCGCATCGATCTGGCTGCGCTTCTTGGGCCGGTTCGAAGACGGAACGGAGGAACTGCCTTATGCGGAATTCCTTGGAGAGTTCTTTGCCTTTCTGAGGGACGAGAGAGGCTTCGCAGAGGCGACGATCCTCGGCCACAGGCGCACCCTGAAAACCTTCCTCTCCTGGCTAGTGCGAGAGAGTATTCCGTTGTCTGCGGTGTCACCGCAAGTCATCTCCAAATACTTTTCCAGAGAAGTCGTGCGCCGATGGAAACGAGTCAGTGTCGCGCACCACGTACAGTGCTTGCGTTCCTTCTTCCGGTACGCCAGACAGCGAGGCTGGTGCGCCAGAGGAATCGCCGAGTCCATCGATGCGCCCCGGCTCTATACTCACGAAAATCTGCCGCAAGGGCCTTCCTGGCAGGAAGTGCAAAAGCTTCTCGCTAGCGTGGCAGGCCCCTCACCGCTTCAAATCAGGAGCCGTTGCGCGATCCTGCTCTTTGCAGTCTATGGCCTTCGAGTTGGGGAAGTCTGCCGCTTGCGGCTCGACGACATCGACTGGTCCGCTGAGAAAATCACCCTCCGCCGATTCAAGCAGCGGAAAGTTCAAACGTATCCGCTAACGACCGAGGTTGGAAACGCGCTGCTGCGGTATCTCAAGGAAGTCCGCCCGCGATCAGCTTACCGGGAAATGTTTCTGACTCTGCGGCAGCCGTATCGGCCTGTCTCGGTGGGCGCGTTCTCAAGCATGACGCAGAAGCAACAGAAGAAACTCGGACTCCACCAGCCTAGGCACTTCGGCCCGCATGCGCTGCGACACGCGTGCGCCACACGCCTGTTGGAGCAAGGCCTCACCCTGAAAGAAGTAGGAGATCACCTGGGGCACGTGTCGGTGGCTGCCACTCGCATCTACGCCAAGGTCGATCTGCTAGGTCTCCGGGAAGTTGCCGCCTTCGATGTGAAGCCGCTGGCGGACTGCGTCACGGAGTGTGAACGAGTCGCAGCGCCCTTCTACAAAGTGGGAGAAATCGCCGCGCTAAGAGAGGTGGCAAGAGTGGGCTTGGGAGGTGTCGCATGAAAATCGCTGATGCAATCCGGGAATACGTCGTTTACAAGCAATCGTTGGGCATGAGTTACAACGGTCGAGCATCCAAGCTGAATGCTTTCACCCGGTTCGCTGGTCCCGTTGATCTCGACCAAGTCACGCAAGAGATGGTCCGAAAGTTTCTGGATGCCGATCGTCCAGTCAGCACGGAGTGGTTCAACAAGTTCTCGGCCCTCAATACGTTCTTCCGCTTCGCTATGGCGCGAGGCTACGCGATCCACAATCCGCTTCCGCGCACTCAACCGAAGAGTCCCAGGCAGTTTCGTCCGTACATCTACTCCGTCGAAGAAGTGAAGAAAATGATCCGAGTCGTGGACTGCCGCCATCGTGGCTGCTGGCATCTGGAGCCGCGCACCGTCAGAACGCTCTTGCTGTTGATTTACGGGACTGGCCTTCGCATCAGCGAAGCGATCCGGCTGCAACACTGCGATGTGGACTTCCGGGAAAGGATCCTCACGATCCGGGAAACGAAGTTTTACAAGTCAAGACTCGTTCCGGTGAGTGCCGACCTGGCAGCCGTTCTCAGCGACTACTTTCAAAAACAATGGCAGGGTAAACGATGGCCGCCGGAATCTCCGGTTCTGGCGACGCATGACGGAAGGCCCGTCACCCGCCAGACCGCTGAGCTGGCCTTCAAGCGAATCCGATACGAAGCTGGAGTGAAGCGTACCGACAACTTCCACTTTCAGCCCCGTCTTCACGACTTCCGGCACACGTTCGCTGTCAGACGGCTGGTTACGTGGTATCGGGAAGGCAAGAACGTCCAGCGCCTCCTCCCGCACTTGGCGACCTATCTCGGCCATGTCAGCATCCGCGAGACGGCGCGCTATCTCACCATGACGAAGGAACTGTTGGGTGAAGCGAGTCAGCGGTTCGAACTTTACGCCAATCCAGGAGGCCAGCCATGAAGAACGACTCTCTGCTCGGCCCTTGGATCAAGCGGTTCCTGCTCGAACATCTGATTGCAGAACGGAACCTCGCTCGCAACACTCAGCAAAGCTATCGCGACACGTTGCGACTGCTACTTCCGCATCTCGCCACCCATTCCAAGAAGCACGTCGATGCCCTGGAAATCGAAGACATGTCCACTGACGTTGTGCGCATCTTCCTCAAGGACGTCGAGGAAAGGCGTGGCTGTAGCGTTGTCACTCGAAACCAGCGCCTTTCTGCCATACATGCTCTCGCACGTTTTATCGGCGAGCGCAGTCCCGAACACTTGCCTTGGTGCGGTGAAATGAGGAGCGTTCCATTCAAACGCACCGGCAAGAATCCGCTCACCTATCTCGAAAAATCGGAGATGGATGCTCTGCTCGTGGCCCCGAATCAGCACACTCCACAGGGGCGAAAGGATCGCGCACTCCTTCTGTTCCTCTACAACTCCGGCGCAAGGGCAAGTGAAGCGGCGTCGGTGAAAGTCTCCGACCTTGAAGGGGATGAACAACGAGGCGGCGTAGTAAAGCTTCATGGGAAGGGAGGAAAAATGAGGTTCTGCCCTCTTTGGCCTCGGACCATGGCGGCCCTCACGCCGTTGATCGCGGATCGCCACGCAGACGCCCGCGTCTTCCTAAACCGCTATGGTTCTCCCGTGACGCGCTTCGGAATCCACACGCTGGTCGAGCGACACGCAAGAAAAGTTGCCGAGAGACTCCCGTCTCTTGGCAAAAAGCGCGTTAGTCCGCACACGATTCGGCACACAACGGCAACTCATCTCCTTCGTGCCGGCGTTGACATCAACACAATCCGCGCTTGGCTCGGCCACGTCTCCATCGATACGACCAATATTTACGCTGAAGTCGATCTGGAGATGAAAGCCAGGGCGTTGGCCGCGTGTGACACAGGCAATCCCGCCCACCCGAGAAAGATGTGGCGCAACAACCCAAGTGTGATGGAGTTCCTGTCTCGTCTCTGATCCAGATTATGTGGCGCTTGTCCAAGTGAATCCCCGCGTTTTCGGCGGGTACCGACGCCGAGCGCCACATAAATTTCATCACCACATAAGTGTGCTTATGTTGTCGACCACATAAGCACACGAAATGATGCACCGTGACGAGCGTCGCAGCAGTACTTCGAAACGGGGCCGCGAGACTGAGGCAGAGGCCGTGGCATTTGTCGTCTGCCATGCCATCGGCCTAGCGACAGTCTCGGCGGCTCAAGATTATGTGGTGGTTGCATTTATGTTGAGTTGGCGGCGGAATACGCAATTTTGTTGGATTTCCGAGTTCCGAGGACAACATAAGTAAACGGGCAACCAGAACGGTTGCCGTCTAGCATCCGGGTGCGGCCAAGGGAGGTCCGCGCCAATGCTAGAAACCCTTCATCAGGTTCCCTTCTTCCTGAATCGCCATCGCGAAGCACCTTTGTTGAAAGAACGCGACGTGTTCCTCAGTCACCTCCAGCAGCAAGGGACAAGTCGGGGCGCGCTGCTGTCTCTATCCAATGAGTTGTTGCACGTCATTCGTCTCTTACGCCTGGACAAAGTGAGGGATGTCTCTTTGGCTGAGATTCGACGCGCGGCAGACCGCTTTGTACGTGAGGAGCAGTCGAATCCCAGAGCGCGCTCGTACCGTCACACCGGCAGCTTCTTTATCTATGCGGCGAAGAAATGGCTCCGCTTCCACGGCCGCCTCAGGTTGCCGAGTCCCCCACAGGTTCCGTTCGCTGAACAACTCGATCAGTTCGCGCGATATATGCGTGAGGAGCAGGGACTTTCGCCGTACTCGGTTAACTCGCATTGCTCGAAGACATCGATGTTCCTGCGTTGGATCGGGGGGCGGCGTCGGTCGCTGGGAACGATGACGGTCGAAGATGTCGACGACTTCCTGGCCAGCATAGGCAAGAACGGATGGAATCGAAAATCGGTGTCGGTTGCCGCACAGGCGCTGCGGGCCTTTTTCCGCTACGCCGGAATACGTGGCTGGTGTGCCGCGGACCTGGCGAAGGGGATTCAAGCTCCCAAAATCTATCGATATGAAGGTCTGCCAGAAGGCCCGAGCTGGGAAGAGGTGCGGAAACTGTTGCGCTCCCTGAAGGGATCAAATCCGGCGGCCTTGCGGGCACGCGCCATCCTCATGCTCTTCGCGTTCTATGGGCTCAGAAGCGGTGAGGTATCGAGGCTCTTGCTGAGCGATTTTAACTGGCGCGAAGAGGTGTTCGTTGTAAATCACTCGAAGAGAGGCGGCGCTCAGCGCTATCCGTTGCTGCGTAACGTCGGCAACGCCATCTTGGGATATCTGAGGAAGGGGCGTCCGCGATGCGACTGCCGGCACCTATTTGTGACGCTCGACCCACCGTATCGCCCAGTGGGACCAGCAACGCTGTGGACTCTCACCAACCGGCGAATGAAGGCACTCGGCATACAGTGCCGCCGAAAATGCCCTCATGCACTGCGGCACGCGCGAGCGACTCGTCTTTTACAGCAAGGAGCTTCGTTCAAGGAGATCGGCGACCTGCTCGGGCATCGAAGTTTGGAGTCGGTCGGGATTTATGCGAAGGTTGATATCGGCGCGCTGCGTACCGTCGCAGCCCTCGATCTCGGAGGGCTGCTATGAAACTTCTGCAGGCGGTCGAACTCTACGTTCAACGCAAGCGCGATGCTGGCGTCCGCTTCAACGATCCAGCGAAACAGCTACGTTCGTTTCTGCGGCACTGCGGTAACATCGACCTCCGCCGCATCACTGTAGCGCAGGTCACAACCTTCCTCGCAGGGTCGGGAGTGAGAGCCAGTACCTGGTCTGGCAAGCGCGGCACGCTGAAGCTCTTCTTCGAATACTGGATGCTGCGTGGATACCTGAAGAGTTGCCCAGTCCCGCCACGTGCTTCCAAGGTCCCACAAAACTTCGTGCCTTATATTTATCCCCGGTCCGAACTGCGACGGCTACTGGACAATGTGCCCCGATGCCAACGAGTCTCGGCTTGCTTGATGTCGGCGGCCACGTTTCGCACCCTGCTGCTGTTTCTTTACGGAACGGGGATGCGAGTCAGCGAAGCGCTGCGGCTCCGGCTGATAGATGTAGACCTGCCGCGCGCTGTGGTCACGATACGTGGTACGAAGTTTTATAAATCCCGCCTCGTGCCGCTCGGGCTAGACGTGCAGAAGGCCATTGAGCAGTACCTTCGGCTGCCTGGTCGACGCAACCAGCACTATCAACCGCTGTTCCAGACGAAGACCTGGAAACCCATCAGCCTCCAGGTTGTCGATAAAAGCTTCCATCGCTTGCGCCGGCTTGCTGGCATCAAGCGAGACGAGAAATCGGCCTACCAGCCACGCGTTCACGACCTCCGGCATACGTTCGCGGTTCACCGCCTGACCGAATGGTATCGACAGGATGCCGATGTGCAGCGCCTGCTTCCCACTCTCTGCACATACCTCGGACACGTTGAACTGAGTTCGACCCAGCGATATCTGACGATGACCCCGGAACTTCTGGAACAGGCGAATCGTCGCTTCGAACGGTACGTGTCGGGAGGCGCCGATGAAAGATAAACGCATCCTCGCACCGTGGATCAAACGGTTCCTGCTGGAATATCTTCCCTCAGATCGCAACTTCGCCCGTAACACGCAGCACAGCTATCGCGACGCCCTGCGGTTGCTCGTCACATTCGCGGGCACGACTTTGCACAAAAGGCCAGACGAGCTGCTCGTCGAGGATATCAGCGCCGATCTTGTAAGAAGGTTCATGCGGCACGTCGAGGAAGTGCGGGGGTGCTCCATCTCGACGCGGAACCAGCGCATGGCCGCCGTCCGCACGCTGGCGACGTTCATCGCTGAGCAGAGCCCGGAACACTTGCTCTGGTGTGCGCAGGTTCACTCTGTGCCGTTCAAAAAGCGGGGACACAAGCCCGTCGGGTACCTCGAAAAGAGCGAACTCGACGCGCTGCTGGCCGCGCCGGACCTGACCAGCCGGCTCGGAGCACGGGACCACACGCTGCTGTTGTTCATGTACAACTCGGGCGCACGCGCGGACGAAGTAGCTCACCTGACAGTCGGCGATCTGCGACTGCAAGGGCCACACGAGAAGTCACAATCGTTCGTTAAGCTACATGGTAAGGGGAATAAGATCCGCCTATGCCCGTTATGGGCCACCACGGTCACCGCACTGAAACCGCTCATCGAAGGGCGAGAGGATGCCGAGCGCGTTTTTCAGAGCCGTACCGGCCAGCCGATGACAAGGTTCGGAGTCCACGACATCGTTACCCGCTATGCTCGCGTGGCCAGAATCCGCTGTTCAGGGCTGCGAGAAAAGCGCGTGAGTCCGCACACCGTCCGGCATACCACGGCCACGCACTTGTTGCGGGCCGGAGTCGATATCAACACGATCCGTGCGTGGCTGGGACACGTCTCGGTCGACACAACCAACATCTATGCGGAAAGCGACCTGGAAATGAAAGCGAAGGCACTGGCAATGTGCGAGGAGCCATCCGGTCGGAACGGAAAACGCTGGCGGGATAATCCCGATCTGCTGGCGTTCCTGGCCCATCTCTAGCCACGGCAGCCCTCAACTTATGTGACGTTCGGCACTCGTCGGACCCGCTGTTTATCTGATGAGAAAAACTGAACGTCACATAACCACGGGGACCACATAATCCTGCTTATGTCGAGCACAACATAATCAAGACTACATTCAACTTTACGAGGGTGACGCCAAGCTTCTGACGGAGAGCTTGGAACACATCCAGCAAACGGCTACTCGAATTCTCGACGCAATCGGGGCGGAAAGAGTCTCAGCGCCGATTGCTTGACGCAGGTTCATCCAGGTATGTTCAGTGGAATTTCACTATACGGGGTGAAAATGGTCAGCTGAGACCACGTCCGAAAACGTCAGCGTGAGCTTTGATCTGATCTTGAATCGGATTGTCATACCGAATGACAATCACCCGGTAACCCATGTCCTCAAGGTTTCGTCGCTCCCGTGAGTCCTTCTCTTTGCGCGCTGGCTCGTCGTGGTGCGAGCCGTCCACGAATACAGCAATGCCTTTGAGACCATCGCGATCATAAAAGAAATCCGCTTCGGCATAGACTTGAGGCTCCGGTCGCAATTGAGCTTTATCCGGGAGCCTATGCCTGGCCTTGTATAGTTCATCCAAGAACTTGGCTTCGAGACTCGAAGCGGGATCTTTGCGTTCGAGAAGCCAGCGGTACTGTTCCTCGTAATTTCGCCCGTGAGCGAGACGGGTCGATGTAGCTTCTTGAAGGCTCATCAAGAAGTCCCGAATCAAAAACCGATTCAGTAATCTGTGGTCCATTTGGTTCGAATAGCTCAGCAGGCATCGATAGCACGCCCGACTACACTTGCCATCAGTGACAAGATCAGCTCCAGAAGCAGGATCGAAGTGGCAAATGTGCAGAGCTTCCCGCGCTACCTGGGCTATCGTCTGCGGTTCTTCGAGCAGCCTCGACCACACTCCACTGCCACCTTCACTCGCTTCCCAGAACAAGATTCGTTCCTGATCTTCCGCACCAATGCGCGCAACCGAAATTTCCTGTTCTTCGACTTGAAAGAAGATTTGGCATCCTCGTTGAAGTGAATAGCTAAGGCTGGCTAGGAACGATTCGCGTTCCTCCTTCGCTATTTGAGTCGGAATGTCGGGAGAAATAAGCAACAGATTTCGTGTATCCCAAACAAACGGTGTGATGCCGGAAATCAGACGATTCGGATCGATGTCTCCTGCTCGATCATCATCACCGGGCCGTCTAACCCAAAAACCAGTCTTACTATCCATACTGAAACCGCGTTGGTCTGATCTGCGCCACTTCCGATTCACTCGCCATAGGTTTGCTTGTGGCCCGTGCGTAAGGCGTAGTAGTTCTGTTGACTCAGGCGACTGCACCGACCCCTTGTCGGAGATTTCCTTACCATCGGTACCAGTTGCGAAGCGGTAGTACAGTTCCAACTCATAACCTTCGCGCGTCCGCTCTTCTTCGTCGCAAGTAATTCGATCTACCCGAATTCCTTTCACGGTCGACATTTCAAACAAGAGAGGAAGGAACTCGCTGTTTTCCATGTTGAGGGTGCTCTTGCAGTGATTGCACAAATCAGCGGCGGCTTGGTCTCCCTCGTGGAAGTATCCGCATACCTTGCAGAACTTGGCTCGCTTAAGCCTCGCCTGCACTCCGCCGGTTGGCAAAACGCACCTTGCCATTCGGTATTTCCTGCCTTCGTGATAAAGGATGTTTCGTGGTCCAAACTCCCGCAATCCCAGGAAACGCGGACGATCCACCACATGAGTGTTGTCGTTTGTCGGCAACATCGCACGCAGGGGAAGACGCGGGAAGTTGTAACCAGGCAGGAAGCCTTCCGCCGCCAGATAGCGATAGGGATAAAAGTCAGATTCCGTCGAATTCTGGGACCGATTCTCTAGAAGTTCGATCTCCCTCTTCGCTTCCAACTCTTCGCGTTCGGCGTTCTTCTTTTTGTCGCGATCTGCACGGGGATCGTCAACCGTCTTCCGAGCTTCGTTTCGTTGCAGCACCGCTGCGCGATAAAGCTCTCTCCAGCGATCAAAAGCGCTATTGAATGCCAGCGGCGCATTGCTCAGAACCGAATCCAACCAAGCTGGCGTGTTCCAGAAGGCGTTTTGAACTTCTGTTCCACAAGCTTGCAAGATACTCAGGCACTCATTCTTTAGCTCGGTACGCTTTTCCTCGGATAGTTCCATCTGGTGTTGAATGTCAGGTTGTAAAGGAAAGTCCCGGTGCGCATCGTCAATCACAAGTGCTTCCACAATGCTGCTCGCAAGCTTGAACCCTGATATGGCAAGCCACACTGAATGCAGATGCGCTTTCACAAGGTTTTCGTTTGCGAGTTCAAGCCGTGGGGGAGCGACAGCACCGGCTACCATAAGGGCCGGTTCGCGGAAGAAATATTGGTCGTGCGAACTGCCTTCACTGCAAAACGCAGCAACAAGAGCTTGCTGCCCGCCACGCCCCGCTCGACCGCTTCTTTGAGCGTAGTTCGCGGGAGTCGGCGGGATATTTCGCAGGTGGACAACACTCAGTTCGCGAATATCAATGCCAAGCTCCATCGTGGGTGAACAGAACAGCGCGGATAGCTTTCCTTTGCGGAAATCCTCTTCTCGCTGTTCACGATCTTTCGCGTCCACCTGCCCCGTGTGGGCCTGGCCTTCGACTCCAGCCAATAGCCGAGCTGTTTCTTGATAAAGCCGCGAGAAAAACTTGTTTGCCAGCCGCTCGACTTCTTCGAATTCATCCGAGGAACTGCGACGGCTGCGGATGGGGTCTGGCTCCGGTGGTTTTCCGTCGCCAAGCTGCCATTGAAATCCACTGGCCAAAAGCTGCACGGCTGGCGCTTGCGCGTGCGTCTTAGTTGCTCGCAAGAAACTGCCGTACAGCACGCCGCACAATGCCTTGATGAATGTCTCCCAATCGTCGGTAGGGATGTCAGCCGTCGCGCCCCATGTATCGGCCTTACGTAAATAGCGAGCGAGCTTTGATCTGATGTCGAGACTCCGCTCCCGTTCTCCTTGCCGCCTGCCGGAACCCGGTAGCGCAAAAAGCTTGCTCGGAGGAATGTAGTCATCACTGTCAAAAGCCCACGGCTCGCGCAAACTCTGCGTCACCCGTTGTCGCAGTTCCCATTCCTCTTGCGGGTCGAGAACCCCGGCGTCAATCGCCATCTCCTTTCGGAGATGATCGAGAAAAACGCGAATCGCCTGCTCACGGTTCTCCGGTTTTGCCGCCTGCAAGACGGGATGAACTTTCCAGACTTCCTCATTGCGGCAAATGTCCGCCAGGCCCGGATATTCAAGCTTTAGCAGTCCGCACTGCTCCAGGTTCGGTTGAACGATTCGCCAACCTCGACGCAAGTCCTCATACAAGCGATATTCAAGCAGTCGCTGCATCGCTTTTTCGTTGCGGCTTTTTCCAGGATCGTATTCCGAAGGCTGGCTAGCGTAGGCATCTTGCTTTAGCTCCAGCGATTTAAAAACCGCTTGCGTCACCTGCGCATGGTCGAGCGAGCCCCGTTCAACTAATGCCCGGTAAAGGGCCGAGCGCACCAGCGCCACCTGTATGAAGTCATTGAAATGTCCCGCCTGTAAGGACGCATCTTGGCGGTTGTCGGTAAAGCTCAACAGTTTCCGCGCTTCTTCGGGTACCGAAGCATCGCCCCGAAGTTGAATGACCGTCGATCCGCCAATGAGCGTGGTCGCCGTGCTTCGGCCTGTGTGACTGAGCCGAGTCAGCTTGCGAAAATCATTCTTTTCGCGGCGCTCGTAGGCCACTCCGCAACGAAGACAGAAAAGAAATGGGCTAGGCTGGAACCAAACCGCAATGCCTCCAGCGCTGTTGTCGTTCTTTGCCTGCCCGGCAGGTTGCACGAAGAGCTTTTGGGGTACATGCTCTTTGTATTCGCGCTTGATTCGTTCCGTCTTTCCCGTCTCCCACCAGTGATCCGGTAAATCATCAATCCGTTCCTCGCTCCAGAGTTTTCCCTCGTCCAAAGCTGCATAGCCGGGCTGGATTTTATCGTCTTCCTCCTCGGCATAAAACACTGGCGGTCGTGGCGTGATCTCCTCATCGACGCCCGCTTGCCAACTGACCATGTAATATTCCTGACCGCAATCGCGGCAGAAGACGAGCGGGTAGAGCAGGCGCTCGCCTTTCTCACCAGCGGCGTAGTATTGCCCTTCCAACGAAAGCTGGCGATTCTCTGCGGAATCAAGCGTGGCGTAGACCGTCCCACCGGCTGCGAGAAACTGGTGGAGGCGGAACGCGAACAATGCTTCGCCGTCTTCATTCTTCAAAGAATTGCCTCGGTCCAGCACGGCCCGGAGTTCGCGGCGACAATTCTCCTCAGTCAGCCCACTTTCATTCGTCAGCTTTTCCACGCCTTCTTTGAATTTTATGGGCGTCCGCCGCACGAGCCTTCCGTCCTGCATCTCGACGCCAAATGTCTTTTCAACCCACGCGGCCAGCGGGTGATGGCGAAAACCTGCGGAGTCTTCAGGCACTCCTGTTTCCACTGCCTTTTGCAACGCACTCGTTCCGGCAGGCACATCTGCTTGAATCGCGGGCCGCAGCGTTTCATCCACAACGTTTTCAGGCTTAACCTCTGAGCCAAATAGCTTCGTCGCCACTTTTGCTACAGCGCGGCGGCGATCATCGCGTTTTCCCTCTGTCGCCATCGTTGCGCTGGTACCAATGTGAATGAGATGCGGATTGCCTGTTCGTTCCCGCAGGCGGCGAAGCAGCATCGCGACATCGGCTCCCTGCCTACCACGGTAGGTATGGAGTTCATCGAGCACCAGGAATTCAAGGTGTGCCGTCGCTTTCGAGGTCAAATGCCGTTCAGCGGGACGCAGCAGCATGTATTCGAGCATCACGTAGTTCGTGAGCAGAATGTGCGGCGGATCATTCAGAATCTGATCGCGCTTGTCTTGTTTTTCTTGGCCCGTGTATCGCTCAAATCGAACCGATGAACCGCCGGCATTCTTTTCGTAGTCCTGCAAAGCCTTTAGCTGGCTGTTAATCAGCGCATTCATCGGATAGATAATGATCGCTCTCACCTGGTGCTTTTCCGGGTTCGTGCGCAGGATGTGGTCGTAGATCGGGATTAGGTAGGTCAGGCTCTTGCCCGATCCAGTTCCAGTCGTCACTACATACGGTTCGTTCTTGCGGGCTATCTCAATCGCCTCATCCTGATGCTTGTAAAGACGGATTGGCCCGCCGTCGGACCTTCGGAAGAATTTGGCTGTGCCCGGCAGAATTACTCCCGTCGCCGCCAGATCGTCCA
>Ga0307373_10006080_pt1 | contig 19391 bp, 18 predicted proteins | sample OX2MG_FD_202534 | JGI IMG/M metagenome (GOLD analysis project Ga0307373, IMG submission 202534) | Soil microbial communities from Risofladan, Vaasa, Finland - OX-2 | ecosystem: Environmental > Terrestrial > Soil > Coastal area > Acid sulfate soil | place: Finland: Risofladan, Vaasa | collected...
GAAGATGTCTGGCAGCCGCTTCTACGTGCTGAAGGGAGCGCTGGCACGCCTTCAGCGCTCCCTGATCCAGTTCTTCCTCGACGAACACACTCGCGATGGATTCGTGGAGTGCTACCTGCCGGACATGCTCTCGGAAGCATCGCTATTCGCGGCTGGCCAGCTCCCGAAGTTTCGAGACAACCTCTACCACGACTCGGAAGAGGACTACTTCTTTATCCCCACAGCGGAGGTCGCGTTCGTGAACCTCTACCGCGATGAGATCTTGCCGGCCGGCTCACTCCCTCAACGCTTCGTCGCACACACTCCATGCTTCCGGCGCGAAAAGATGAGCGCGGGACGCGATGTGCGGGGCATCAAGCGTGTGCACCAGTTCGAAAAGGTCGAAATGTTTGTCTATTGCGAACCAGGCGAAGGCAAGGCTGAGTTGCAGAAACTCGTCGCGCGGGCCCGCTCGTTGCCGGAAAAACTCGGCATCCCGTACAGAGTCCTCGAGCTGTGCACGGGAGACATCGGGTTCAATGCATCCCAGACCTTCGACATTGAAATGTGGGCGCCGGGCCAGGACGAGTGGCTCGAAGTAAGCTCCGCCTCGAACTGCCTCGACTTCCAGGCGCGACGGGCGAACATTCGCTATCGCCCAAGTGCAGACGCGGCGGCCCGGCATCCCCACATGCTGAACGCTTCCGGCCTCGCGCTCCCCCGCGCAGTGATTTCGGTGATGGAGAACTACCAGCGCGCCGACGGCTCGATCGAGGTGCCGGAGGTATTGCGCAAATACATGGGGGTGGATGTCATCTCCCCCGCGGGCGCTGCGTAACACTGCCGGAGCTGGCGCGTTTTTACGGGTGACCGATGGGCGCCGTCGACTATCCGCTGGCCGAGATTGTGAGGGACGTAGCAGTGATTCGCGACTTTGTGCTCGCAGTCACATTTAGCGACGGGCGCACCCGTGAAGTCGGCCTCTCAGCCGGTCTCCAGGGCCGATCTTCGAGCCGCTGGGGGACGCGGCTTACTTCCGAATGGCGAGGTTCGACGCCGACACCGAGACTGTCGTCTGGCCGAACGGCGCGGACCTCGCCCCCGAATTTCTCCGGCATGGCCCCTGCGGCGCTTAGCCTTTGCCGTTGATGCTGGCGTTGACGGCCACGGCGGCCTGGCTCGGCCGCTCCAGGATCTCGTCGACGAGCCCGTAGTCCTTCGCCTGGTGCGGGTCGAGCCAGAAGTCGCGGTCCGTATCGTGCTCGATTTTCTCCATCGGCTGATCGGTCGTCTTCTGGATGATGCCGCGCAGCACGCGTTGCAGGCGGATCGTTTCGCGCGCCTGGATCTCGATGTCGCGCGCCTGTCCCTGGGCTCCGCCGAGCACCTGGTGCAGGTGGATGGTGGAGTTTGGCAGGGCGAATCGCTTGCCCTTCGTCCCGGAAGTGAGAAGCACCGTACCCATGCTCGCGGCAAGGCCGATGCAGACCGTCGAAACGTTTGGGCGGATCAGGTTCATCGTGTCGTAGATGGCCAGCCCGGCGGTGACGCTCCCGCCGGGGCAGTTGATGTACATCATGATGTCTTTGTCGTCGTCTTCGCGCGCGAGGTAGAGCAGCTGGGCGATGATGACGTTGGCCACCATCGCGTCGATCGGTGTCCCGAGAAATACGATGCGCTCTTTGAGCAGGAGGGAGTAGATGTCGTAGGCCCGTTCGCGCCGGCCGTCCGATTCGATGACGAACGGCATAATGTCCTGGATGCGGTCCATGGTCACAGTGGTCGGACCTCCGTCCTTTGGCTTGTCTGAGTCGATTCCGTGAGTCCAGTGTGCAAGGTGCGGGGCTCCTGATGCAAAGTACCATCGCCTTGGGAACATAAGGGGCACGACACCGGCGCTTGGCGCCTTGCCGCTTCCTCAGCCATCATGGATCTTATGCAGTCTCGCCGCGCCGACGTGCGCAACCTCGCCATTATCGCCCATGTCGACCACGGGAAGACGACGCTCGTCGATGCCCTCCTGAAACAATCCCACGTTTTTCGCGAAAATGAGACAGTAGGGACGCTGATTCTCGACTCAAACCCGTTGGAACGTGAAAAGGGCATCACGATCATGGCGAAAAACGCCGCGATCGAATACGCCGGCATCCGCATCAACATCATCGACACTCCCGGCCACGCCGACTTCGGCGGCGAAGTCGAACGTGTCTTGAACATGGCGGATGGCTGCCTGCTCCTCGTCGATGCCGTCGAAGGGCCGATGCCGCAGACGAAGTTCGTCCTCCGCAAGGCCCTCGAACTCGGCCTCCATGCGATCGTGGTCGTCAACAAGATCGACCGTCCCAATTCCCGTATCGATGCGGTCATCCGCGAGACGTCTGACCTCTTCCTGGACCTGGCCACGAAAGAGCATCAACTCGACTTCCCGGTCATCTACTCGAACGCGCGCGACGGCTACGCCTCCACCGACCCGGCGGTCACGAGCGGGGACATGAAACCGCTCTTCGACGCAATCATCGAACATACGCCGCCCCCGCTGTGTGACAACGATGCACCCTTCCGCATGCTCGCCACCACGCTGGCCTACGACAACTTCCGCGGGCGGACCGCCATCGGCCGCATCGTCGATGGCGACATCCACCCGGGCGACAGTGTGATCCGCTTCACCCACGAAGGTCTCACTTCCACACACCGCATTGTCCAGGTATTTGGCTTCCAGGGACTGAGCCGCGTGGAACTCGCCGAAGCCCGCGCCGGCGACATTGTCGCCCTCACAGGCATCTCTGACATCCTGATTGGCGAGACCATCGCGAGCCCCGACGTCACCACACCGCTGCCGGTGATCGCGATCGAAGAGCCAGCGATGAAGATGACCTTCCGCGTCAACGATTCGCCGTTTGCCGGTCGCGAGGGCCAGTTCGTGACAAGCCGGCAGCTTCGCGAGCGGCTCTTTCGCGAGGTCGAAACCAACGTCGCCCTGCGCGTGGAGGATGGTGACTCGGCCGACCAGTTCGTGGTGAGCGGCCGCGGTGAGCTCCACCTCGCGATCCTCGTTGAGACGATGCGGCGTGAGGGATATGAGTTCGCGGTTAACCGGCCGGAGGTCATCCTCCATCATGGCCCCCACGGCATCGAAGAGCCGTTTGAAAAGCTCTATGTGGAAGCGCCCGAATCGGCCACGGGCTTCCTCATTGAGACGCTCTCTGGCCGGAAGGCCCAGATGACTGGTATGCACACCGACCACAATGGCAGCGTTCGCATCGACTTCGACGTCCCCACGCGTGGCCTTATCGGCTTCCGCGACTCGTTCATCAGCGGTACCGGCGGCGAAGGCATGATGACGACGGAATACCTTGGGTATCGCGCGTTTGCCGGTGAGATCCAGCGCCATCGCAACGGCGCACTCGTCGCTTCCGAGATGGGCACGGCCGTCGCATTTGGCATCGCCAATGCCCAGGAACGGGGCATGCTCTTCATCGAGCCCGGCATCGAAGTCTACGGGGGCATGGTCGTTGGGCTGCACAGCCGCGACAACGACCTCGACGTTAACGTCTGCAAGACCAAGCAGCTCACGAACATCCGCAGCTCGACCAGCGACATCGCCGTGAAGCTCACCCCCCCGTCTCCGCCCAGCCTCGAGCGCGCCCTTTCGCTCATCGAGAACGACGAGATGGTGGAAGTGACACCGAAGAGCCTTCGCATCCGCAAGACCGAACTCAACCCGACACTGCGGGCGCGGGAGACAAAACGCGCCAAGTTTGCGGCGGCAGGGCTGCGTTAACCGCGCTCCCGGCCGTCTGAAACGGTAGACTTCCGCCATGCACATCGACGACCTTGATACCCCCTGCCTGTTGCTTGACCTCGACGTGGTCGAGTCGAACATCGCGCGCATGGCCGCCTACCTCGAAGGCAAGCCGGTGCGGCTCCGGCCCCACTTCAAGACGCCGAAGACGCCCGAGGTGGCCCGCCGCCAGCTCGCCGCCGGAGCCATCGGCATCACCGTTGCCAAGCTGGGCGAGGCAGAGGTGCTGGTGGACGCCGGGCTGGGCCCCATCCTCATGGCCAACCAGGTTGTTGGCCGCGTGAAAATCGACCACCTCATGGCGCTGCTCGGGCGCGGCGCGGACATCACCGTCGCTGTGGAATCCGAATTCAACCTGCAGGAGCTCGCGGACGGTGCAAAGCGTTCGAACCAGCGTCCGGCGGCGATCATCGAGGTGGATTCGGGGATGCACCGCTGCGGCACGGTTGAGCCTGCGGAGACGGTCTCGCTGGCACGGCGGATGGGAGAACTGGGCATCGAATACCGGGGCGTCATGGGATACGAAGGGCACGCCGTCCTGCTCCCGGAACGATCTGAGCGGGAAGAGAAGGCGGCTGCGGCCCTCGGCATTGTGATGAGACACGTCGAAGCGCTCTCCGAAGCGGGCCTGCCGCCGGCCATCGTCTCTGTTGCCGGTACGGGGACGTTCGACATCTCCAGCGCCGTGGAAGGGGTTACCGAGATCCAGGCGGGCTCCTACGTCTTCATGGACGGCCGCTATCAGACTGTCATGCCGGGCAAGTTTGAGTGCGCGCTCACGATGCTCACCACCGTCATCTCTGTCCACGAAGGCTACGCCGTCTGCGACGCCGGGATGAAGTCGCTCACCAATGAGTTCGGTCCGCCGTTTGCGAAGGACGGTACGTTCAAGGCGGCGCGGCTTTCAGAGGAACACGCTCACCTGACCGGTGACGGCGTACAGGCCTTGCACGCCGGAGCCCGGGTTGAACTGATCCCCAGCCACGGCGACACGACCCTCAACCTGCACGACAACTACCATGTCACGCGCGCCGGAGTCCTCATCGACACGTGGCCCATCCTGGGCGCCCGGAAGTATCATTAGCTGCTGCCGTGCAACCGGCGGAGGCGTTCCCGCCGAGTCGCCCGCGCGCAGCGTCCCGGTGCCGATCAGAGGAGGAGGGCTGAACGATGCGTGAGTGCCCCTGGTGCCACCACATGAACCTCAACGTCTACGCCTATTGCCAGCAGTGTGGTCGCGGCTGGGCTGGGCCGGACCAAAAACCGGAGGGCAAGAAGCGGCGGCTGTGGCCATTTGGAGGCTCGAAGGCGGCGTAAGAGCGCGGCGCCTGCGGCTATCCGCCCCGCGGCGGCACACTCTTCGGCGCAACCCCATCCGGCACGCCGAGCACCCGTGCTGCCAGTGCTCGCGCCGCCTCCAGGCGCTGTTGAACTGACAATCCGGCCACTTCGACATCGACGGAGACGATGCCGTCGCCGTGTTCCACAACCAGGATCCGGTCCTGCACCCAGACTGCCGCACCGCCGGGGCCGGGTAACTGCTGGACGCTACCGCCCTTGCTCCGGGACATCGCCGCAACGAGCATATTTGAAGCGATCCCCGGCAAGGTCATGCTCCCAACGACCACGCGATTATTCGCCGCATCGGCGAACGCCTGGATCATCGACCCCGCTGGGAATTGCATGTCAGTTCCGGCTACCGTGCCGGGGTCCACAGGTTCCAGACTGACGCCCGTGATCTGGCGCACGAAAGCCGCATCGATGGGCCCGGTCCCGATCGGAGCCTGCCCAGCACTTAAGGTCGCGGCTTCGGCGGCTATCGCGGCCGGAGCCGCGGAGAGCACCGTGCACTGCTTCACGTGGTGGAGGTGCGGTGAGACAATCGCGCGGACGGACATCCCGCGGGCGAGGACAGGGCCGCCGACGAGGGGCATCCAGGCGCGGATCTCTTCCGCTTTGCCGTCGTCGATCGCGGCGCGGCCTTCGTGCACCTTCACGACTGTCCCTTCGATTGTCACGGCCTTGCCGAGATCCCGACCCCCTGCGATCAAACGGATGACGCCGTTCAGGAAGCGGACCGCCAGGTAGAGACCGAGGAGAGACACGGCCGCAAGGATGCCAGCAAAGAAATACAGTTCGTCTCGCCGCTGGCTCGCAGGCAGGCCATTCGAAACGCCCTGCAGGGCGATCCGTGTGATGACCGGCAAGATGATAAACGCGAGGCTGCCCCACCAGAGTGCGCGCACGAGGCCGCCAAGGAACACGTGGAGGGGAGCCTCGCCGTAGCCAAAGCGATGGGGGTATTCAATCCGCAACTGGCGCCACGTGCCAGTCGACCGACTCCATGCGCTGCCGGGGCCTTCGGCTTCGAACGGGAGCTGGTGCACCGCGTCGTGGGCGACGCCAAGTCCAGCGCCATAGGCGAGCAGCCGGTCCCACAGGATCACCGCGGCCGCCGGTGCGTCTTCGAACGCGTGGGCGTTGCGCATGTAGTTGCGTACCCCGAGCCAGTGGGCGGCGGCCGCCTGCCCCTGCGGCGTATCCCGGATGGCCCGCAGGCTGCCCATCCATGCCATCACGGCGAACCACACGAACCCTGCTGTGAGCAGCGCGTCCCAGCGGTTCGCGCGGTGACTCGAGGAGGTCGAGGTTGAGGTGCTGCCGATGACGTGGGCCAAAGCGAAGGCGAGCCCTATCAGTCCAAGCGCGAGGAGCAGCGTCCCGCCAAGGACAAGCCAGTCATCCGCTGCCCATCGGTTGCGCGCGAGGCCGCGATCACGGCTTTCTTTCACGACTGCCTTCTCGAACCGGCTCCACCAGCGTTGTGCTTCCTCCGGTTCATCGAACGCGAGCGCCTCGACCGGCGCCGAACCACCGGTCGCGCGGGCACGAACATGGTCGACCACCTGCTGTTCGTAGGGAGTGACCACCTCGCCAGGCTCCGGCGGCCGCTTTAGCCGCACAACGAAGTGGTCGCTCCCGAGCTGGTCGATTTCCAACATCTTCCGTGCCGCAAGATCGAGCATTGTTGCGGCCATGGCCGGCCGGCTAACCTTCCACCGATTGACGAGCAGGTTCGCCACGGCGGGCGTCTCGGGCCCAGGCTCACTGGTCTCTGGGCCGGCAGCGGGCAACTTCGGAAAAGTCGCAACAAAGCGGATCGCAAACAGGATGGCCCACAATGCGAGCACGAGTGCGCCCGCTGCGAGGACGACCACCGGAAAGCCGTGGAACCCCGAGAGGGTGAAGGTCGTGCTGCTCGTCGTAGCGAAGACCACTTCCACTCGCTCCTGCGGGCCATGACGGCCCATAATGGGGCGCAGTCTACGCGAAAGCCGCGCGCTGCGTCAGCGTGCCGCGCGCGGACATTCACGCCTGAGGCAAGAAAGCCATGACACCAACGCACGCGGCGGCCCTTCAGGTCGCGGCCGAGTCTTTCTCGATGCTCATCGCCGCGCTGGACGGGTTGCCGGACGAGGCTGCCGCCTGGATGCCAGCACCGGCCACCAATTCTCTTGCGGTGCTCGCGACGCACTCCGTCACATCGGCACGATACTGGTTGGGCGCTGGCGCCGGAAAGACAGAGTCCATGCGGAGCTATCAACAGAACGAGCGCAGCGCCTCGTTCAGCGTGCACGGCGACCGCATCGCGGACCTCGTTGCACTGGTGCGCCGATTCCAGCCGGAGCTCAAGGCGATCCTTAGCGAGGGCACGGCCACGAGCCTCGAGGCAAGGGTCTCCTTCGACACCGACACACCAGCGCGGTCGGGCGTCGGGTGTCTCTTTCATGGCCTCGCGCACCTTCGCGAACACATCGGCCAGGCCCAGTTGATGCGTGACCTCTGGCTTGCCGCACACCCGGTTCCCGATGCACCTCGATAGACCGCACGATCCGCACACATCGACGGCAGCGGGGTGTAAGATTGCCTGCACGGAGAGCGCCATCGAGACGCTCCCGCGGAGGTGCCCGCATGCGACGGCCAAATAGCGAATTCCCTCTAAACGGCATCAATCACCTCGCCCTTGTCTGCCGGGACATGAAGGCGACGGTCGACTTCTACTCCGGCGTCCTCGGGATGCCGCTGATCAAGACGATCGACCTGCCGAACGGCATGGGCCAGCACTTCTTCTTCGACATCGGCAACGGCGATTCACTCGCGTTTTTCTGGTTCCCAAATGCGCCCGAGCGCGTGCCCGGGGTCTCGTCGGCGGCCCATTGGCCTGGCGATGGCGAAATCGTCACTGCCCACGGGTCGATGAACCACGTGGCCTTCGACGTCGCCCCGGAGGACTTCGACGCGTGCGTCCAGCGGCTCCATGACAAGGGCATTCGGACGTCTCACGTCTTCAACCACGATGACAGTCCTGCCCAGGTCGCGCGCGAAGTGCACCCCGGCGTCTTCGTCCGTTCGGTCTATTTCATGGACCCCGATGGGATCCTGCTTGAGTTCGCCGCCTGGACCCGCGTTTTCGATGAGTCCGACGTCCGCCACGCTCCGGCAACAGCCAGGGACGCGCGGGAGCTCGAACCGGCCGCACCTTAACGGCCACCGAGCGGCGCACCCGAGGCCGAGGCGACGCTGGGGGCACCGCGGAACTTGAGCGTCGCTGTGGTCTGACCGCAGCCGCGTCTGGCCGCTCTCGTCGTTACCGCGGCTTGCTCCGATAGCGCCCAAGGGTCAATGTTGACGCGTGAGGAACCTGCTCGTAGGCACCGTCGCAGCACTCGTGGCGCTGGCGCTGGTGGTGGTGGCGTTCGCCCACGCGGCACCGAAGACGGTTACCCCTGGTGATGGAGCAGTGCTCTCTACGCGGCCCCGGTCGGTTGTCATCGAGACCGTGGAGGACATGGCGCGGGTCGGGCAGGCGAACGACATCCAGGTGTTCGACTCCGCCGGGAAACAGGTCACCACGCAGCCGGCGGTGATTGCCGACAACGACCGCTCGAACATCTCCGTCCCGCTCCCATCAGACCTGCCGGTGGGCACGTATACCGTTAAATGGAAGACGCTGAGCGCCACCGACGGTGACGCCGCCAGCGGGACCTTCACGTTCACCTATGATCCGTCCAGGCCGCCAACGCAGGGGAAAGTCAACGTGCTAGACATTGCCGGAGCATCGCCATCGACGACCGGCGCCGCGCGCACGCCAGCCACTGCGGCAGCCACGAACGTCGCCACCGGTGTCCCCGCGACCGTGAGCGCGACCGCCGCCGGGGCTGCCATCAATTCATTCTCCAGCGGTAGCCCGGGCGGCACGCCATGGGTGCTTGTCGTCGCGGTCGGCGTCGGGATGCTGGCCCTCGGCTCCGGCGGCACCTTCCTGTTCGTCAAGAAGGGGCCATGAAGCGGCTCCTGGCGCTCTTGCTCTTGATCGCCGCTGTGTCGGTGCTCATCCTCCCGACGACCGTCCTTGGCCACGCATCGCTCGTCTCATCCGATCCGGGCGACAACGCCTTCCTCGAAAAAGCACCACCGCAACTCACTCTGGTCTTCGCCGAGTCGGTCGACCCCAATTCCACGACGGTCCACCTCGTTGCCGGCGACGGTACGGAACTTGCACTCGGGCCGCTTCAATTTTCGCAGGGCGGCCTAACCGTCACAGCATCGCTGCCCGTGCTCGGGCCGGGCATCTACAACGTTCTCTGGCAGAACGTTTCAAGGACCGATGGCCACGCCATCGCCGGCTCATTTCCCTTCACCATCCTCAACCCCGACGGCAGCCTGCCCAGCGCGGTCAATCATGTCCAGGGCATCGGCACAAACACCGACCCGTCCCCTTTGGCCGACAGCGTTGCGGTCCGCGCCCTTTCGCTCTTCGGACTGGCGATCGCGGCCGGAGGGGCGCTCCTCGTCCTGCTCTGGGGCGAAGCCGGCGCTTCTATCCGCCGCGGGCTCGAAAGGGTTGTCTATTTCGGGGCCGCACTGGTCGGCGTCGCGACCCTACTCAACCTCCAGACGATCCGCTCGGTCTACACGAACGAGTCCCTCTTCCACGTTGTTACGCAGACGACGAACGGCGGCTATTGGCTGACGCGCATGGGGGCGGTCTGCCTGCTTGCCGTCGTGGCGACCTTCCTCCCGGAAGCGCCGAAGCGCACGGCTACCGCCTTGCTCTTGATCCTCGGGGTCTATGTCTGGGGCTACACCTCCACCAGTCATGCCGCCGCTAGCGGTGGGAACGCGTGGGCTCGCGGAGTGGACATGGTGCACGGTGTGGCGGCGCTCCTGTGGATTGGCGCCGTCATCGGCGTGGCAGTCAGTGCGCGTCTCCTGCAACGGAAGGGCGACTATGCCCGCCTGATGCCGCGCTTTTCCTTGCTCGCTTCTGTGCTGGTGTTCGCGCTCCTCGCCAGTGGCCTGTTCAGCGCCCTCATCGAAATTGACCACCCGGACAAGTTGATCACCACAAAGTACGGGATCACGTTGCTGGTCAAGCTTGCCCTAATAGTGCCGCTGCTGGTGGCCGCGGCCTACAACGCGCGTATCGGCCGCCGCCGCCTCGTCGCCCTCGCGCCGGGGGAACCGCGACGCTTCATCGCGACAGCGTCACTCGAGATCGTCCTGGGCATCGCCGTCTTCGGCGCCGCGGCCGTGATGACGCAAAGCACGGTAGCCAAGTCAATCGTCGAGCCCGTTGCATCGAAGCCATTCGACCAAACTGCTGTCGCGAACGACCTGCTCGTGGTGCTTAAGATCGACCCCAACCGTACCGGCCTCAACACCTATCGCGTGACGCTCACCGACAAACAGGGCGGACTCGTGGGCGCGCAGCGGGTGCGCCTGCTGTTTTCGTACCTGGACAATCAGAACGTCGGGCCGTCTTCGCTCATCCTCGGCGATTCAGGGCCGGGCACATTCCAGGGCCGCGGACCATTCTTCACGCTGGAAGGGCAGTGGCGCGTGCAGGTTGAGGTGCGTCGTGCGGGCGTTGACGATGCCTCCGCCTTCTTCGACGTGCGGCCCGGCGGCACACAGGTTGGCACGCTGCGTCGTGGAGGAGCGTGGTCCAATCCCACGCCTTCGCTTGGGTGGAACGAGCTGGGTGGGCTCGGCCTGCTGGTCCTCGGCTTTGCATTCGCGCTCTGGCGGCAGGAGATCGGGCGCCTTGGCAGGGCTTTTGGCTGGGCTGCGAACGGCGCCACGATGGCAGGATTTGCATTCGGGATCCTCCTCTTGTTCGGGGTGCATTCGCACCTGGCGCCCGGCGCTATCCCGGCCAACCCAGTCTTCCCGGATCAAAACTCGATCTCCACAGGGCGTGCGCTGTATGAGCAGAACTGCGTTTCCTGTCACGGTTTGAAGGGCGTGCCGCCTTCGGGCCTTCACCTCAACCCCTATCCACTCGACCTCACGGTCCACGTCCCCGCCCACCCCAATGGCGTGCTCTACAACTTCATCGCGCATGGGGTACCAGGGTCATCGATGCCCGCCTGGGGCGACAACCGCACGCTCACCCCCGAACAGATCTGGCACGTGGTCAACTTCCTGCGCACGCTCGGTGCTGTGAACCAGTAGCGGCCCCGCTTCAGTTCGGCAGTGTGCCGGTCAACGACGCGCGCTGGGAGATCTCTATCCAGTTGCCGTCCGGGTCGCGGATAAAGCTGATGCGCGCCGTGCTGCCGAGGGTGGTTGGCGCGCGGCCCTCCGTCGCGCCCAGCTCAAGTGCCCGCGCGTGCTCGGCGTCGCAATCCCAAACCTGCACCGTGAGGTAGCGATAGCCATTCGCTCGCATCTCGCCGGCGCGCCCTCTCCCCGCCTCCTCGGCGAACGTGAGGAGTGTGTCCCCCCAGCGATATCGGTTCGGGCCCGCGGGTTCGAGAGCGAGGACCCGCCCGTAGAAGTCATTGAAAGCGCTCTCATCGCGCACCAGCAGGCGCATGCCGATGGCCTTGACTCCGTCATAGCCATTCGGTACCAGGGTCACGCGATTGCCGTCGGGGTCTGTCAACGATTGCGGCGATTTGAGCCCAGCGCGCGCGATGATCAATTCTTGATAGCCGGACGGTGGCTCGTCGAGGAGAGGATCGCGTGCCTCGTTTAGCTTGAAGACGCTGCCGTTCATCTCGTGGCGCTGTTGGCGCACACCACCCCCTACGGCCAGCGTCGTTTCGAACGGCAGGCCGGCGTCCTCCTGCCAGAAGCGCAGCATCGAGGCACCGTTGTTGGTGAAGATGCCCACATCGATGTGATCTTTGGCAAGTCTCATTGCAAACTCCTGCGCTTGAGCGGCGCCCGGCGCTCTCGGGGTAGAATCGATGCACTCGCCGGCTCAGACCCGGCTCGATTCTACGCTGGAAGGTACCTCCCCATGGTCACCATCATTGGCAACGTCCGCCCCGAGGACGACTACACCCACCCGCTCGGCCCGGAAGAAAACTTCAATGAGTCGGTCTACTTCAATTTCTTCGACCGCGAGCGGAAGATGGGAGGTTTCCTCCGCATCGGCAACCGGGCGAACGAAGGGCATGCCGAGATGACCGTCATCGTCTATCAGCCCGATGGGTCGGCCCTGTTTAACTACAAGCGGCCCCAGATTTCGACGAATGATGGCTGGGACGCCGGCGGCCTGAAGGTGGATGTCCTCGAACCCGGTGAGAAGATCCGTACGACGTATGAGGGCTCGGTCGTCTCACTCGCGGATCCGCGTGAAATGCGTGAGCCCGGTGACGCGTTCAAGAACAACCCTCACAAGAAGGTCAGGCTCGACCTGCTCCACGAAGGCGTCGGCCCGATCTACGGCCACGTCGCCGACCCTAACGACAAGAACGCCCAAAACGACTTCGCCCGCGCCCACTATGAACAGCACATGCGCGTGAGCGGCACCATCCAGGTGGAAGACGGCCCGACGCTTGAGATTCGCGGGCATGGGCTGCGCGACCACTCGTGGGGGCCCCGCTACTGGCAGTCGACACCGTCCTACCGCTGGCTCACCGGCAACTTCGGCGATGACCTCGGCATGGTCATTTCCGTCGTCGGCGACCGGCAGGGAGGCGTGTTCTACAAGGGCAATGAGATCTTTCAGGTCAAGTCCGTGGACCTGCAGACACGGTACGAAGGTAACACCAACTATCACGAGAGCTTCACTGCGCGAGTCACACTCTCGAATGGCGATCAGCACACCGTCGAAGGCGTCGTGAAGGGATTCATCCCGCTGCGGAATCGCCGGGCGGGGATGTTCACCCACATTGGCGAGGGCATGACGGAATACACACTCGACGGCGGCGCGCGCGTGGGGTATGGCCTCAGTGAGTACCTCGACCAGGCGGAGTAGCCCTCTGGATTTCGGGACACGCGCGGGAACATCGCACGGCTGTGGGATAGGTCGAGCCCGCCTTTGCAAGCTTGCCTCAGTGGCTCACCTGGATGGCGCAGGCCGGTTGGTCCTTGACGACGTGGATTCCCGGGGCCGTGGTGGGCGTGGTCTGCATGGGCGGGGGCAGCTTGCTCCGGACCCGTTCCAGCAGCGACCAACAGTTGGCAGCCGATGCCCCGGTGGTGCCCGAGGGAGAATCACCAGGGCCGAACGTCCCTGCAGCGAACGTCACGCCTGCGCCCACCGCCAGCACTGCCGCCAGGGCTGCCGCCAGAATGATCCTTCGTGTCTGCAGCATGCACTTCATTGATGAAGGAATTCGTAGTAGCTGTAGCCAATAACCGGAATACAATTCGAGCAGGAGTGCTCTCCGATTACCTCATAATAAAGCCCGGCGGTGTACGAATAATACCCGAATGCCGTGTCGTAGTTGCGAGATAACACGGCTGTCAAGCCGTCTGCGCTTACGCCACGATACCTGCCTCCCGCTGGGCGCGCCCATATTCGGCGAGGGCGACAACGAGCGGGTCGTGTGCGCCCAGGTCCATCGGGCCAAAATGCCGGGTAAGCGCCTCATAGACGTGGGTGCTGGCCAGTGAGATAGCTGCTTCGTCGCCCTCGCGGCAATGCTGCGCGTATTCAGCGATCGCGACCACGACCGGCTGGTGGGCGCCGAGGTCGAGTGGTCCAAAGTGGTGCGTGAACGCCTCGTAGAGGTGCTGACCGGCCTGCTCAGCTGTGATCCTGGTTGGCGCGGTGGGGGACGGCATGTGGTTACTCCTGACGGGAATTAATCTAATCGTAACATATCAGAAACATTGCCGTAACAGGGATTTTTAGCCCTCCGTTTCCGGCACGTCCGCCAACGCGTAGCATCACAGCGACAGCGTTCAGGAGTTCGGGTGATGCCCCAGGTCGTGGTCGAGCCGTTCGGATCCCGCGACATTGGCGCCGCTGCACGCCTGCTCGCGGCGCGCCACCGCCGCGATCGCGAGCGCTTGCCGATGCTCGCTGATGCCCTGACTGGTGAGCCGGCCTGTGTTGCCACGGTCGAACACTCCTTCCGGAACCAGCGCGCAGGTGGAGTCGTTGCCCGCCTTAGCGGCGCGCTGGTGGGTTTCCTGTTTGGCGAAAAGATGACCCTTTCGCCCGCCGAGCTGGGTTCGATGTGGGTCCCGCCTCACTCCATCTCCATCGGCGTGGACGCTCACGCTGTCGCAGGTGACGTGGACGCCACCGTGGTCTGTCGGGCGATGTACGCGGCACTGGCGGCTGACTGGGTCAAGGGAGGCTTCTTTCAACACCAGGTCCACGTCGTCCCCGGCGACGCGGAAGTCCAGGAAGCGTGGGTTTCGCTCGGGTTCGGTCGCGGGACCACCGCCGCCGTGCGAGATACCGGTCCCGTGTCGGCGGTGCGCCCCGCGGCTGTCGAAATCCACCAGGCATCGCCGGAGGACCTCGCGGTCGTCACGGCACTGAGTGATGCGCTGTTTCGCTTCCACAGCGCGTCTCCGATCTTCTGGCCGTTCCTCGCCGAACCGCATCCGGCGGCGGTCGAACATACCCGCTCGCTTCTGAGCGACCCCGCGAACGCCCACTTCATCGCCTACGATCGTGGCGAGGCGATTGGCATGCAGACGTTCAACCGCCCCGGCTTCACGCCACCAATCGTCGAGCCGGAAGGCAACATCTATCTGTTTGAAGGCGTCGTCGATGGACGTGCGCGAAGCGGCGGCGTGGGGACCGCCTTGCTCGCCCACTCGATGGACTGGGCGCGGCGCGAGGGATATGTGCGGTGCACCCTGCATTTCGCCAGTGCGAACCCGAGCGGTGCGCCGTTCTGGCTCGGCCACGGCTTTGTGCCCGTCGAACACCAGATGGCGCGGCACGTGGACGAGCGTGTCCTCTGGGCGAACGGCTGGTAGCGCCCGCCACCGCTCAGAGTTGGTCAGGCGTCGCCTTCGTCGGCCTCCGCGTTTTCGCTTTCATCGCCCTCGACCACGTCGAAGCTCACCTCGCCGTCGGCGAGCAGCTCCTTGAACCACTCCCCTGCCTGCTTCGCGGCGTCCTCCGGGCTTTCGGCTTCGACCACGACAAAGTCCATCACAAACACGCTGTAAACCTGCACGGAGTGCCCCTTTCGTCCCCGCAGCACGCTGTGCACGCCCGGGCAAGAAGAGGGTGGTGTGCCGCGGAGCTACATGGAAGCGAATGCAGGGATGACTTCCGCCGTCCAGGCCTGCAGCGCGTCCCAATCGAGTGGCGGGCGGAGGGCGATATTGACTCGCGCGGCGCCCGCCTCGCGGTAGCGTCCAACGAGGTCGATTGCCTCAGCGGGCAACCCGAGCACGACGCCGCGTGTGCGCATCGCCTCTGCGGCGGGGCCCCAGGTTTCGCGGTATTGCGTCTCGGCGCTGGCAAGCGCCCGTGGAGTCGCGGCCATGTGGAAGCTCAAGTTCACATTCCGCTCAATTGTGGCCGGGTCCCGGTTCTCTTTCTCGCACCACCGGCCGAGCACCGCTGAGAGGCGCTTGAACTCGTCGGGGGACGTGTAGGGAGTGTTCCAGCCGTCGGCATGGCGCGCCGCGATCCGCAGCGTGCGCTTCTCCCCGTTGCCTCCGACCCAGATGCGCGGCCGCTGCTGCACGGGTCGCGGGTTGCAGGCAGCGTTTTCCAGGTGGAAGTAGGTGCCGTCGAAGGTGCTCCGGCCCGTTGTGGTGAGCTGGCGCACCACCTGGATGCCTTCTTCGAGGATGTCCATGCGCTGGCCGATGGGGAGGAACGGGATGCCGTAGGCGCGGTATTCATCGTGATGCCAGCCCGCCCCGAGCCCGATTTCCAGGCGCCCGCCGCTCAGGTGGTCGATGGTGACCAGCGCGTTCGTGAGCACTGCAGGATGCCGGTAGTTCATGCCGAGCACAAGCACGCCGATGCGCACGTTTTGTGTCTCGCAGGCCATCGCCGCCATGCAGGTTGTGGCTTCGAAGCAATCGCCGTTGCCATCGACGTATGGAGATTCATAGAAATGATCCCAGACGTCGACCCAATCGAAGCCTGCCGTGTCTGCCCAGCGCCAGGCGCGCCGGAGTTCCTCCATCGAGATGTTCTGTTGGCCGATGTGCAGTCCGAAGTTCATGGTGGTGCGAATCCTAAAGCAACGGCGGAGAACTGTGACGCATCAACGTGGGGCCACGGCGAGGAGGCGGGTCGTTACGCCACTACGCGCTTCTCGAACCCGCGCAACCCGAGATACGTGAACGACACCAGTGCTACAAGGATGCCCGCGTACACGGCAATCCAGTTCATATGGCCGTACTGTGGTGTGAGCGACCCACGTAACCCCTCCGAGACATAGACCAGCGGGTTGATGAGGACTGCCACTTTGAGCCATGGGATAGTGTGAAGGTTGTCCCACGGGTAGTACACGCAGCCCAGGAAGGTCACGGGGATGACGATAACGGAGAAGATGAGGGGGACCTGCCGGGGGCTGAAGGCCGTGCCGATGGCCAATCCCAGGGAACCACTTACGAAACAAGCGAGCAGCAGGATGATAATGAGGTTGATCCAGTCGAAGGTGATGTCGGGCCGTTTCGCCGGGATGAGGTACACGAACGGGAACACCACGAGGGCGGCGAGTACAGCCTGCAACGCACCGACGGTGATCTTTTCGAGGGCGACGCCCCACACGGGCAGCGGAGCCAGCACGCGGTCTTCTATCTCCTTGGTGTAGCCAAACTCCTGGACGAGCGGGAGCGCAACGGCCTGGATGCCCTGGAAGATGATGGCCGTGCCGATGAGCCCGGGGAGGAGGACATCGGCGAACCGCTGAGGGCCCTGACCAATCTTTGGCAAGACATAACCGAACACAAACACCAGCAGGAACGGCTGCATCGCGGTGCGCAGGATGAAGGCGAACGCGGTTTTTCGCAGCACCATCACATCCCGGACCATCAGGGCGAGGAAGGTGCGCGCCATCATCCCCGTGTATTGCCCGCGTCCGAATTGCTGGATCTCGGCTGGCGGTGCTAACTCGAGGGCAGTCATTCGCGGAGTTCCCTCCCGGTCAATTGGATGAAGACGTTTTCCAGCGTCGGCGGCTTGACGCTCAAGTCGCGAATCTGGGCCCCGGCACTGGTGGCGGCGGCGACAATGTTCGCGACGATCCCGGAGTCCTCGCCCGTGAAAATGCGCAACATCCCGTCCGTTTGTTCAACTGAGCGGACGCCGGCTGAGGCCCTGACGGCTGCTATGGTTGGGGCGACGTCTCCTTCGACGCGCAGCTCTATGATCGTTTCCGCATCGATGCTGCGTTTGAGGTTCTCCGCGGTGTCGTTCGCCAGGATCTTGCCGTGGTCCATGATGGCGATACGGTCGCAGAGCTGCTCGGCCTCTTCCATGTAGTGTGTTGTCAGGAGGATTGTGTGGCCGCGCTGGTTGAGCTCGCGGATGATGTCCCAGAGCGCCAGCCGGGTCTGCGGGTCGATCCCGGATGTGGGCTCATCGAGGAAGAGCACGAGGGGGTCGTGCACGAGTGCCCGCGCGATCATCAGGCGCTGGGCCATCCCCCCACTCAGCTGGTCGACTTCGGACTGTGCGCGATCCTTGAGCAGGAAAAGGTCGAGGAGTTCCGCGGTGCGCTGGTGCGCCGCGTGAGCGGACATCCCGAAATAGAGCCCGTGGTAGTAGAGGTTCTCGGAAACGCTCAGAGAGCGGTCGAGGGTGTTCTGCTGCGTGACAACGCCGATGTAGCGCTTGGCCATCGCCGGGTGCCTCGCGATATCGATGCTCCCCAGGTAGGCGGCGCCCCCGCTGGGCTTGACACGTGTCGTGAGCATGCCGATGGTTGTCGTCTTGCCCGCCCCGTTGGGCCCGAGGAGCCCGAAAATCTCCCCGCGGCGCACTTCGAGGTCAAGGTGGTCGACGGCAAGGACGCCGCGCCCGTCGCCATACTGCTTGGTCAGCCCGGCCGTGCGAATGATCGCTCCGCCGGCGGCATCGGGGATAGCTCCGCCGGCTGTCACGGGCATCGAGAGGGGTTTCGCGTTGTGCATTTGAAGGGCAAGCATACCGCCTCGCGGTGCGCGATGGCTTCGCCCTTCCGGAAGTGCTCACCGTCGCCTAACCCGCACGTCAGCGCCGCGCCGGCGCGGTCGTTTCGGCCCGCCGGTTCGTTGGAGCACGGCGCCTCCCCATTCCAGCCGCCACACGGACGAAGTCCCCGCCGCGACTGCCCACTATGTTGCCGCGAACGCCCTGCAGCGAATGGCGCGGGCGAGGTCGTCATTCGCTTCGCGCAGCATGCGCGCGAGCACCGGGAGATCGGCCTCGGCAGTGGAGAGCAACGCTTCGGAGCGGGTGAGGATTGCTCCCTCGACGCGGTAGCCGGGGAAGAGCGCGCCGAAGAAGTCACTCGCATATTCACGATCCTTTTCCCGAAAGACGTCGGGAAGCGCATCGAAGTAGGCCTCCACGTAGGGCGAGAGCAGGTCGCGCTGGCGGGCCCAGTTGAACCCGCCCATCGCTGCGACGGTCAGGTAGAGGGAACCATATCCTTCGCCGCGGAAGCGGTCCCAGGCATCGGCTTTCACGGTCGCTGAAGGGACCGACGTTTGCGCGCGGAGCTGAGCGCGTTGACCGCGGTCCGACGGATCCCGGACCGTCTCTGCCGCGACCCGAGCCTCGGCACCGTCGACCCCGTGGCCCACAAATTTGATGGCGATGTTCCAGCGCATGTCCTGATCGAACGTCAAGCCTGGGACGCTCTCGACGCCGTCCGCCAGCCGCGCTGCGAGCTCAATATCCGCCGCCACAACGGCGCAGTTAATGAGCGCGCGGGCCCAGATTATCTGGGCATCACCAGCCGCGGCACCCTGGAGCGCGTTCCAGCTCGCCTGGAAGGAGCGGCGGTACTCTGACTCTTTCCGATCCTCGGGCACATAGCGGGCCAGGGCGGCGGCCGCTGTTCCCAGCACCGAATCGACCAGGGCAACTTCCGGTTCGAGCGCGATCTTTTCGCGCACCAACGTGAGGTAGTCGGTCGATTTCAGGCGTTGGTCACGGACCATATCCCACAAGGACGACCAGAGCAGCTGCCGCAAGAGCGGCTCATCGATACGCTCCATGTTCTGCTTGAGGAACTCGACAGACTCGGTGTCGAGGGCAACCTTGGCATAGGCGAGGTCGTTGTAGTTGGGGAAAACGAGCGAGGGGCGTGCCAGCCCGCGCGCCTGCGCCACGTCCACCTCGGCAGCGGCGATGCTGGCCGGGAGGACGTGGGTTACGAGCATCCCACCG
>Ga0307373_10006082_pt1 | contig 19378 bp, 18 predicted proteins | sample OX2MG_FD_202534 | JGI IMG/M metagenome (GOLD analysis project Ga0307373, IMG submission 202534) | Soil microbial communities from Risofladan, Vaasa, Finland - OX-2 | ecosystem: Environmental > Terrestrial > Soil > Coastal area > Acid sulfate soil | place: Finland: Risofladan, Vaasa | collected...
CCGATAGCTATCAGTCTTTTTATAGGGTCTATTTATTTTAGTTATTTAAATCTAAAATCCAATTTAAAATCAAAGAGCCATGGGATTTTAGGATTGATACCTTCGTGTTGAAGTATCTGCGGTAAATTTTCAAAATGCTGTTTGAGGTTTAATTTCTCATGATCACGGTAATAGGTTACAATAATAGTGTCGCCTTCTACTCTTATATCCCCTTCCATGTTTGTCAATACTTGCTCTGCGGTATGTTCGGCAGTCCAGTTTTTATAATTGCCCGGCAGTTTGTTTTTGAGTTGATGGGTGGCCGCTTGTGCTATTAATGCCATGGTTTGTTTCCCGTATTTTATATTGAGGTTAAAGGTAGAAGCCCTGTTCCAGCCCATATCGCCATTGAAGTTAAAGAACTCTTCTATTGTCCAGCGTTCAGGGAATATGATAGTAAGCAAGTCAACAGGGTTTTTGATGGATGTAGTTAAAAATGGTTTGTAATGATATTTGCCCTTCTGTTCCCCCTGCCGCTGAACGATTAATTTTAGTTGATTGAGGCTCCCGCCAAAATTGAAGACAGTACTTGCCTGTGCGTATCCTGCCCAAAGCGGTGTGTATTCCAATTGATCAAAGCGGCTGGTTATCTTTTTAAATTCGGGTGCCGGCATCAGGATATCAAAGGTGGGGTGGTGATAAAAATAGTCGGTTACTTCCCTGGAAAAATATTCTTTGTCTGCCACGAAAAGCGCTTCTTTAAGGCCTCCCTGTTCAAGCAATTTTATTAGTTGCAGGCTGGCAGCGTTACAGTTTTTTCCACTTGAGCCGAGCGTGAAACCAAGAGGCTGGCCGGTGAACGCATCAACGGCAAAAAAGGTTTGCATCATTTTATGGGCAGCCTCATCAGGCCTTTTCTTTTTATAGGGCATGATACGCCCGGTAGCTGATTTTATCCGGTGTGGGTCAAGGGCTATAACCTGCTCATCGCCATAATGATTCTCTAATCTCCGCAACTGCATCAGTGTTGTTTGCAGTTGTTCATAAGCCTCAACAGGATGGGCATCCAGCAATTCATGTATGGTTTCATCGGCGGCAAGAAAGGATAATCCGTTAACCAGCGAAAACCCCTGGTTGCATAATGTGCCTCTTTGTCTGAGCCTGTTCACACAAAGCGCTGACTCATTAACCATTTGCAAGGCGATCCGCGTATTTAAGTCACCATTGGTGGTTTTGGAAAAACAACCTGCAAGTAAATCCCATGCGCCTAAGCGCAGGTATTCCGGCACCAGCAACCACAAGCCTAAATGAGTACCCGAGAGTTTATCAGAAAGTATCTGCCTGACATACCGCTCATTACTTTGCATCGTTACGGATGCTTTTCGTTGTTCCCGCCTGGTTTGCTGAATAACTACCTGCTTGCTGTCTCTATTTGGATTTAACTCATAGAGTTTTTTTTTGAAGGCCGTATTCCTGAATGGTTCGTTCCACACTTCGAAGGCTGATGGAATGATGGGTTTGTTTTAGTTTCTGGGTAATTACAGCCGCCGAGTCATCCGGATCCAAAAACCGGTAACGAATGATCTGCTGTATTATTTTTTCACTCCTTCGGGAGTTGTGCCTGGGGCCTCTTTTTTTATCAACAAGGCCGCTGCTGCCCGCTTCCTGAAAATTTTTCAACAACTGATAATACCTCTGTTCGGTATATCCATACTTTTTAATACTGTGTTTTACCCCAAGGCCATAGACACCTTCAATTAACATAAGGAATTTTTGTGTAACGCTGTCGCCGGCATTTACGTTCAGTAAATGCAAATCCAAATCCGGCAATGATGATTTGTTTGGCATAACTAAAATAATTTATGGCAGTAAAGTTATGGCAAAAAATTATTAAGTTTCAAAATCATCAATAAATACAATATTTACATGCAACTGTACAATTCTATAGGTAAAATGTACCGCCATATTTCAGTTTAGTATTTTTGTTGCCAAAGGCACTAAAACATAAATTCTAATTTGAAAAGAATAAATTAAACTGTGCCTATAAAAAGGCTGATAGCTATCGGATTTGAAATGCACCCGCATGCATTCACCCATTGACCATTCACTATTTTATCTTTTGTCTTCTTTGCATCAATTCGCGCCAGGTAGTTAAAATAAATCCGTTATCGTGAAGGAATTTTTTAAACCCCGGGTCTAACATGGCCAGCATATCTGCTTTACGGATATTGCCGCTATCGGTAATTTTCGAAAATATTGGAGAAGGATTGGTGCAATGCATGATCACCATTGTTACACCGGGTTTTAATTGCAATAAAGTTTTTTCATAAAGGGCTACTCTCCATTTACGTAAATGTGCATCATCCGTGGGCATACCAACCGGAACTTTCCAATCATAGCTGTAGTTATGCAAATCGTCCAGCACAGGCAATCCTGCATTCCATATTAATTTACCTTCCTGCTGCATTTGTTGGATAAATTCATTCGGTAATTTCATTTCATCCTGGATGGCGACATCCTTACCACCGGGAAACATTACAGGAATTTGTTTCTCTATTCCGAGGCGGATATATTTTTCCATGAAAGCAGGAGATGCAAATAAAGTTCCCATGTGTGAATCCAGGTGAGTTGGATGAAAGCCCATTCTTTCCGCCCGCGATAACTGAGCACGAATTTCTTTATCCACTTCATCAGCCGATGCATGCTTTACTACGTTGGGTACATCAGCCCACATACTTCCTGTTGAATCTGTCAAACCCGGCACTACAGCAGCTCCAGCCAACGGGCCCCACCGGTAATCTTTCCACTCTGATGTAAGTGTGAGATGTAAACCTGCATCAATGCCGGGATGCGCTTCGATGTATCTTACCATTTGAGGGACCCACGGACAAGGCATCATTACGCTGGTAGAATTAGCTACTCCATGGTTAAACACTTCTTCAATTCCCATATCGGAACTGTAAGACATGCCGGCATCATCCATGTGCAGAATGAGTACCCGCGCATTTTTAGGAAACCCCAATCTTTCGGCATACGTGCTGTCCTGCGCCTTGACAGTAACAAATAAAGCCAGGAATAAAAAACAAAAGGAAATCTTTTTCATAAAATATATTTATCCGAAAAGTAAGAAATCTTAATAAGATAATAATAATTTGTTTTGTAAAAAATTTGATCCTTCATAAATAAAATAATTTTGACATCAGGTATAACTGTTATGAATAAACGTATAATAATTGAAAGGTTTTTGCCGGGAAGATTACAAATAATTCTAAAAAAAACCGATAACTTACAGTAAAAAAAATAAATAAAATTTACCAATTGAAATCTAAAACTTCCATAAGAATCACTTCCTTACTTCAATTATATGAACTGCTCCCCGAAAATGAACGCCTCATAACAGATGTATTAAGGCAAATAATTAGTGAAACTTTACCGGCAACATGTAAAGAGAAAATATCGTATAATGTTCCATTTTTTTATGGTAATAAAGGTATTTGTATCGTATGGCCTTCAACTATACCGCGTGGAGGAATAAAGAAAGGTGTTTTATTGGGATTCTGGCACGGCAATAAATTGATTGATACTGATAATTACCTTACTCGTGGAACCAATAAGCAAATCTTTTATAAAATATTTTATTCGTTAGATGATATTAATGAATTAGCCATCGTAAAATTATTAAAAGAAGCTGTGGAATTAGACAAGCGTTGAGCGTATTGAATTAAAAAAATAAAACCCTTCTTTTAGAAAGGGTTTTATTTTACCAAATATACAAATGGAAATTATTGTTGCTTAGGTTCCAGTAAATTAAAAAATTGATCTAATTGAGGAAGGATAATAATGGTAGTTCTGCGGTTCAAAGCTCGGTTCGCAGCAGTACTGTTATCCACTAAAGGATGGTACTGACCACGTCCGGCAGCTACTATTTTTGCAGGATCGAGTCCATATTTATTCTGCAAAATGCGCACTACAGAGGTAGCTCTTTTTACACTCAGATCCCAGTTGTCGAGCAATACACCCTGGTGGTATGGAACATTATCCGTATTTCCTTCTACCATAAATGTAATATCAGGTTGATTCTTTAATACTTGTGCTACTTCGCCCAACACAGCTCTTGCCTGTTTGGTGACTTCATATTTTCCACTTCTGAACAGAAGTTTATCTGATATATTAATATATACCACACCTTTTACCACCTTAATATCTATATCATTGTTACTAACATCGCCTATAGCGCCTTTAAGATTCATTACCAAATTCATATTAAGAGAATCTTTGCGTGCCATGGCTTGCTGTAAGGTTCGTATGTAAGCATCTTTAGCGCCTAAATTATCCAAAGATTTCTTTATGCTTTCTGCCTGTGATGAAGAAATCACAGATAAATCCTGTAGTTGCTGAAGGGCTGCTGTATTATTTTTCTTTAAAAATGCAATCTGCGCTTCCTGGTCTGCGAGTTGTTTATTCAAGGCATCATTTTGAGATTGGAGCGAAGCATTTTGTTGTGACACTTGATCTTTGGCTGTATTACAACCGTCAAGATCGGTTTTATACTTTGCCTGCAACTGAGCGTAGTCGGCTTTTGCAGCTTTGAACTTTTTGGTGCTCACGCACGAAATAAACATAAGAGGCAAAGCAAAAAACAATAAGAGAAATTTTTTCATGAATTATAAGGTTTTAAGAGTTAAAGAAATTTTCAATCAAAGGTAAGGATGAATAGAATTAAAAAATATGTCATTTTGTTAAGTTTCCTTTTAAATAGAAAAGTTTACATAAAAATGATATATCTTTTATGTTAGTGCTCAGTCTTAATTGATATCAAAATTGGATCTGACATCGGAATCATTGACCAGATTGCCTTTTAGAAAGAAAGATTATTTTATAAATAAAACAACCTTAAATAAAAATTTATGGGCTATTTAACCTCTTCTGGGGCAGGCTTACCTACAACCCTCTAAAAAATACTCTTCAAAAGTTAAATTGATCGCATCCTGGTTTTTATTAAAATGAAGTAATGTACTTTTAAGAAATAATTTTCATATGAAACGGTTATTTTACTTTATTACGCTTTCGATACCTGTTTTTGCTTTATGGTGTTGTAAATCTTCTACTACAAAAGAAAAAGCAATTTCCCTTCATTCAAATGCCATTAATTCTGTTACTGGTAATATAGCGGTTCTCGAGTTATTTACTTCTCAGGGATGTTCAAGTTGTCCGCCTGCTGATGAACTTCTCGGTACTTATACTTCAAAAACAAATGTAATCCCGCTTTCTTTTCATGTAGATTACTGGAACCGTGGTGGATGGAGAGACCCTTTTAGTTCTAATGAATATAGCCGAAGACAATACATGTATGCATCTACGTTAAAATCTGGAATATATACTCCGCAATTAATTATCAATGGCCAGACTGAAATGATAGGAAGTGAAGCCGGTAAAATTGCTTCCACGCTTCATAAAATTTTTTTAGAACAACCGGATGCAACGCTTATTATAAAAAATGCAGAACCTCAAAATGGAAAAATAAATATCAAATATGATATGGCGGGTAACACACAAAATTCTCTTTTGAATATAGCTGTGATTGAAAAGAAAACTGTTACCCCTGTAAAAGCCGGAGAAAATAACGGCGCCACACTTACTGATTATAATGTAGTTAGAAATTTTAAAACCATTGATTCTATTGGTAAAGGTGAAAATATGGCTTCCATAGACATTCCCACTTCAGTTGATGTAAAAAATATGGCTGTTGTTTTATTTCTTCAACAAAAAGGGAATCATAAAATTACTGCCGCAGCCAAAACTGACCTTTGACATTCAGAAAGAATGTAACCCGGTTAGCTGCACTACTTTCAGCCATTTAGCTGCAGGCCTTTTTGAATTGAATAGAATTGGTGACGACACTTCCGTAAATAAAAAACCCGGAAGTTAACCGGGTCTTTTTTTATAAGATTCAATTTATAAAATCAGTTTACAAACTTGGCGTCTGCCCCATCATATAAATCCTGGTATTTTTTTAAGTTAGCATTATCACCCAGGCTCTGGTAAATATTTTCCAACAAATTCACTGCTGATTTGTATTTTGATTTTTCCGATGATTTATAACCAACTTGCAGATCATTCATAGCAGCTTCTGCATAAGGTATTGCTTGTTGCAAATCAGTTTTTCCCTGGTCATTCAAATCCTTTTTTTGCTTTTGCTGATCCGGTGTAAGTTTAGCACCCCTTATTTTTTGCGCATTCTGCAGCACAATAATTCCATTGTTATAATAATATTGAGAATATAATAAATTAACACTTGAATTGTGAGGGTCAATAGAATGTGCCTTTTCTAATTGATCTTTTAAAGTAGTTAATAAAGCATCTTCATTACTAATAACGGTACTGGGATCACTATTAAAAACATAGCTGAAAATTTCAGTAGCGTAATTTAAGTGATAAACCAGGCTGTCAGGGTGTTTAGCGGTTAATTCATCATATTTTTTAAATAATGCCGGCTTGTCATCTTTCTCCCTGTAATAATCCATTTCTACAAAATCGAAATAATCATCATTTGGATACAATTCTTTACCGATAGTCGCATATTTTATCATATTTACAGAATCTCCTTTTTGTTTAAAATCTAAAGTAAGCCACTGATAAGGCAATTCATAAGCGGGTTCCGCTGTGTCCTTGGCATTATGCAAACCTTTGATGTGTGCATCAGCAATTTCTTCGAAATATTTACGGGCTACATCGTTCCTTTTGGCATTCAATGCGGCCTTTGCGATATTAAGAACTAAAGTAGTATCCACGTCCCCAATTCTTGCCCATTTATTTTTTGCTAAATATTTTCCTACCTCATCTGCCTTTATAAATAAATTCATTGCTTTGGCAAAACCGGCGGTATCACCTTTAGGAGCGGCATCATTAAAGGCTTTGGCGCCTTCTGCAAAGAAGCCGGAATAAACACCAAATATAGGTTGGTAGTTATCTTTTATTACCATCAGAGTCAATTTAGGATCTGTAGTATCCAGCATGGCTTTCTTAAAGTCAGTAAAAGCTTCTCCATAAGGATCTCCGGTAATACCTCCTTTATCTGCTTCCTGGTTTGCCATTAATACTAAAACCTTACTGTTAAGATATAGTGCTTCAGCATTGTTAGGATCTTTTGCAAGAATCCCATCTATTTGCGTTTTTGCCTCATCATACTTTTTATCATTTATTAATGAAGTGGCTTTTTTAATATCTTGCCCAAATGTTAGGATGACAAGAAATGTAAACAGGATTGGTAAAACTATTCTTTTCATGTGTTTAATGTTTATTGTTTTTGTTTATTGAATTTCAGAATCTTTTTCGGGTTCATTTGAAATTTCATCATCAGTCCCTTGCCCACCATTCTCGTTTTCAGAACTTCCGCCAACAATTATATTAGTTTCCTCGCTATTTTCCTCAACTTCATCATGATCATCCAATTTAGTTATTGCAGCAATTTCATCTCCTTCATCAAGTTTGATCAATTTTACACCTTGTGTTGCCCTTCCCGCTTCACGGATAAATGAAATCGAAGTGCGAATGGTTACTCCTGATTTGCAGGAAATCATCAAATCCTGTTTTTCATTCACATTTAATAACCCTATTAGTTTACCGGTTTTATCCGTAACATTTATAGTTTTTACACCTTTTCCTCCTCTATTAGTTATCCTGTATTCTTCTACTGCGGTTCTTTTTCCAAATCCTTTAGCGCTTACTACCAATATGCTCACTTCCGGATCATTAATATTTACACAAACCATACCAATTACCTCATCATTAGTGGCATCAACTGAAATTCCCGAAACTCCTATGGCGCCTCTTCCTGTTGGTCTTACTTTTCCTTCAGGGAACCTGATAGCACGGCCACTTTTAACAGCCATCATGATTTGCTGATTCCCATCGGTAAGGCATGCATCTAAAAGTTGATCGCCTTCGTTTATGGTTATAGCATTAATTCCATTTTGTCGTGGCCTTGAAAAATCGGCAACTTTAGTCTTTTTAATAATTCCTTTTCGGGTACAAAGTACGATATTATGGTTGTTTATATATTCTTCGTCCTGAAGATTTTTTATGGTAATAATTGTTCGTACCGTATCATCAGTTGGAATTTGAATTAAATTTTGAATGGCACGCCCCTTGCTCTGTTTATCACCATCTGTAATTTCATAAACTTTTAACCAGAAACATCTGCCTTTTTCTGTAAAAAATAATAAAGTGTGATGTGTAGAGGCTACAAACAATTGCTCAATATAATCTTCTTCACGGGTGCTGCTTCCCCTTGCTCCGCGGCCACCACGTCGTTGCTGACGATATTCTGTGGCAGAGGTTCTTTTGATATAACCTAAATGTGAAATGGTAACCACCACATCTTCTTCTTCAATAAGGTCTTCCATACTTATTTCATCAGCGAGATAAGTAATTTCCGATTTACGCGCATCACCATATTTTTCTTTGATCTCCCTTAGCTCATCCTTAATGATCCCGAACCTGATACTTTCATCGCCGAGTATTTCTTTAAGCCGGGCAATGAGTTTCATTACTTCCGCGTGCTCTTCCCTGATCTTTTCTCTTTCCATTCCGGTAAGGCGTTGCAATCTCAATTCCAATACAGCTTTGGCCTGTATTTCACTCATTGCAAAATTGGATATTAAACCTTCCCTGGCAACATCGGGTGTAGAGGAAGCTCTTATCAGTTTTATTACCTCGTCCAAATGATCGAGGGCAATCAAAAACCCTTCTAAAATATGCGCTCTTTCTTCTGCCTTCTTTAATTCAAAATGGGTTCGTCTTATAACTACTTCGTGACGAAAATCTACAAACTCGCGGATAAGATCTTTTATATTTAATACTTTGGGTCTCCCCTTAACCAAAGCCACATTATTAATTCCAAATGAAGTTTGCAGTTCGGAATGTTTATACAATTGATTGATCACTACCTGCGAAATAGCATCTTTCCTGAGGTCAACAACAATCCTTGTTCCTTCTTTATTGTTACTTTCATTATTTACATCAGAAACTCCCTCAATTATTTTATCATTAATAAGATGGCCTATTTTTTCAGTTAGTGCATCCCTGTTTACCTGGTAAGGAACCTCGGTAATAATAATTTTTTCTTTACCCCCTTTGGTAGTTTCAATATTCACTTTCCCACGAAGCACTACCCTTCCTCTTCCGGTATGCATAGCTTGTTTTACGCCATCATAGCCATAAATAATTCCTCCTGTCGGGAAATCTGGTGCTTTTACTATTTTAATGATTTCATCAATGGTAATTTCCCTGTTTTCTATAAAAGCAATACATCCGTCAATTACTTCTGTGAGATTGTGAGGAAGCATATTGGTAGCCATGCCTACGGCGATTCCGCTGGATCCGTTTAAGAGTAATTGAGGAATTCGAGTAGGCAATACCGTTGGCTCATTCATAGTGTCATCATAATTTAACTGCCAGTCAATGGTTTCCTTTTCAATATCCTCCAGCATGGTTTCGGCAATTCTTTCTAACCTTACCTCTGTATAACGCATAGCGGCGGGTTCATCTCCATCCTGGCTACCAAAGTTTCCCTGGCCATCCACTAAAGTATATCTCATACTCCAGTCCTGCGCCATTCTGACTATGGTACCATAAATAGAGGAATCACCATGAGGATGGTATTTTCCCATAACATCACCGACGATACGGGCCGATTTTCTATAGGGTTTATTGTAAGTATTTCCCATTTCATACATGCCATATAAAATACGGCGATGTACCGGTTTCAAACCATCCCGGGCATCTGGTAATGCCCGTCCTACTATCACGCTCATTGAATAATCAATGTAAGCAGATTTCATTTGTTCTTCGATATTTACAGGAATAACTCTTCCCCTGGGGGCGCCATTTTCCGGTAATTCTTCTCCTATTGTTTCCATAATTTTTTACTATTTGCAAATATACTTTTATAAGAGCGTTTTTCCTTAAAAAATGAAATTAATTACCAGATTTTTTTCACCATTTTTTGATAAAAATGTGGATATGTGTTTGATAACGGATGACTGTACCCTAATTATTAAAATGAAATGAAAACAGGAATTGAAAATGAAGATAAAATTGTCATAAAAGTTTAATATTTATCCTCTTTCAAAAAGTGAAATTTAATTCTTGAAATATTTATTGATCCCCTGTCGTTTTATTCAAATCAAAATCCAATCACCATTAAAAAAAAAGTATGAAAAAAGTCGTTTTAATTCTCTCATTGTTTATGATGTCAGCAACATTATCATTCGCACAACGCGGTCCCGCAATGCATGTAGATCTCGATGTAATTATTGGAAACAGAGCGCCCCTTCCAAGAGAAATGAAACTCATGAAAGCAGAAGAAGCAAGCCATCCAAACATTACCAAATCAATGCACGAAGTTGGAAATGCAATGAAACATTTACAGGATGCTCCTGATGATTTTGGGGGTCATAAAGCACAGGCCGAGGCAGACCTGAAACAGGCATGGGTATCTTTGAGAAAAGCTTTATATTATCGTCTTTATCAGTGAACAAAAAAGTAAGAATTCATTTCGAATTAAATAACAAGCAGTTTAATGCCTTCCAGTTTGGAAGGCATTTTTTTTACTCACCTGCCAAAATGTGTGGAATTCTTTGCCATAATTGTTTTATTTCAAATTTTAAATCAGGCTTCCCTCATCCACGTATTCCAATAATTTTTTACCTTACATTTTCAAACATTTTAAAAACATAGTTGAATGAAGTTCGCTATGGTTAAAGATTTCGGAATGAAATTTGACATCGGTTAATTACAGACAAACAAAAGTTTTCACCATAAATTTGTGTTTTAATAAAAATAAAATTAAGTTATGTTTCCAAAAGTAAACCCGACAAAAACAGTTTCCTGGAAAAAATTGCAGGATCATTTCAAAGAAATGAAACACGTGCATATTAAAGAATTATTCCGGGATCATTCAGACAGATTCAAAAAATTTTCGTTAGCGATGCCAGAGATCATCTGTGATTTCTCTAAAAATATAATCAATGAAAAAACAAAGCAATTATTGCTTGAACTTGCCAATGAATGCGAATTGCAGGAAGCCATAAAAGCCATGTTTACCGGGGAAGTAATCAATGGCACTGAAGGCCGCTCAGTATTACATACTGCACTAAGAAATTTTTCAGGCAAACCGGTTTATTCGGAGGGAAAAGATGTGATGCCCGAAGTAAAAAAAGAGCTGGAACATATCAAAAATTTTTGCAGCAAAATTCATAAAGGCGAATGGAAAGGTTACACAGGTAAAAAGATAAAATACATTGTGAATATCGGAATTGGGGGCAGCGATCTTGGGCCGGTAATGGTAACCGAAGCATTAAAACCTTATTGGAAAAAAGATATTCAACCTTATTTTGTAAGCAACATTGATGGTACCGACCTGGCAGAAGTTTTAAAAAAGATCACACCCGATGAAACTCTTTTTTTAATTGCTTCCAAAACTTTCACTACGCAGGAAACCATGACCAATGCGCACTCTGCCAGAGATTGGTTTTTGAAAAGCGCTAATGATAAAAAGGCCGTTGCTAAACATTTTGTAGCATTAAGCACCAATGAAAAAGGTGTGGAAGATTTTGGGATAGATAAAACCAACATGTTTGTTTTTTGGGATTGGGTCGGTGGGCGATATAGTCTTTGGAGCGCCATTGGATTATCCATCGCTTTGAGTATTGGGTATGAAAATTTTGAAGAATTACTAAAAGGGGGCTATGAAACTGACAAGCATTTTGAAGAAAAATCTTTTGAAAAAAATATACCTGTTATGATGGGATTAATAAGCCTCTGGTACATCAATTTCTTTGGCGCACAATCTGAAGCCATACTGCCTTACGATCAATATATGCACCGTTTTCCCGCTTACTTTCAACAGGGAAATATGGAAAGTAATGGAAAACATGTTGACCGTAACGGAAAGAAAGTAACTTATGCTACAGGCCCTGTAATTTGGGGCGAACCCGGAACCAACGGCCAGCATGCGTTTTACCAGTTGCTTCACCAGGGTACTCCTTTAATTCCATGCGATTTCATCGCTCCTGCTATTAGTCACAATCCAATGGGAGAGCATCATAAAATATTATTGTCTAATTTCTTTGCGCAAACCGAGGCGTTGATGAATGGTAAAACCAGGCAGCAATTACAGGCAGAAAATGTTCCTGAAAAATTAATCCCTTTCAAAGAGTTTGAAGGAAATAAACCAACTAATTCGTTTCTTATCACCAAAATAACTCCATTTACCCTGGGAGAAATGATTGCATTATATGAACACAAAATATTTGTACAGGGAGTTATCTGGAATATTTATAGTTTCGATCAATGGGGGGTGGAGCTGGGCAAAGTGCTTGCAAAAAAAATATTAACTGAGTTGGAAAATAATGAAAAAATTAGTTCTCATGATACCTCCACAAATGGGTTGATAAATGCATACAAGAAGATAGCGAACGGTTGATCTCAATAACATGAGTGGATTGCAAGGAATAAATGAGGAATTCGTAAAATTATTTTAAATTTGGGTGTAATATTATCATCCTCTTCAAAACTAAAATTCATACGTTATGAAGCAGTTATTAATTCTTAGTATTGCTATTCTTGTATTTGTTACCGTAAAAGCTCAGCAAAATTCCTTTAAAATAAAAAAAACAAAAATGCCCGATGGCTTTATAGGTGCTGGAGGCAACGGTGTTAAAGGGAGTGAAGTTTATGCATTCAATGATCCCAATTCTAAATTTTTGTTTGAAAACGGTGAAGGAAAAGTATATGAATCATTGCTTGATAACATGCGCTTCCTGGCCCCGGAGTTTCATTCAAACATGCCTCACTCGATTTCCAACTTTAAATCAAATATGCCCGTTAAAAAAATGGGAGTAATAGGTTTGCATAACGGTACAGTGATTACATTACCTGAATTTCCACCCAGGCAGTAGTATATCCGCTTTCAGTTCATGTCGCCTCTGCATTTACAGCATAATGTTCCGTACAGTAATCGGGCTTTTGTATCTATGGCTACATCACCCACATTATACCGCCTATATACAATTTCTGTTCGTAGACGCAAACTTTTGCCACTGCCTTCATTCAGATTCCACTTCACAGTGGACTCCCTTGCCTTTAGCTAATACTCCTTACTGTAAAGCGTATTCGGGACTTACACCCTATAGCTGATATACATGCCTGTCGCACCAAAAAAAATCCTCTCAATAATTGAGAGGATTCATTTTATTTTTCTAAACTAATTTACCATTTATCTACTTCTTCGTGCTGGGTAGGGTTGAAAGGTTCATCCGGTGTTTTTGTTTCCTGTGATACATCAGGAGTAGTGCTATTGGTAACCGGTGCAGGTTTATCATCAGATTTTACGAAATTAGATGAGGTAGAAGATTCATCCTCTTTTACGTCAGATGAAAACTCTGTTTCTTTTTTCTCTTCATTAGAGTACCCTTTATAATTTTCCGAATTTTCATGATTAAAAGCATCGAAGTCAAAATCCGGCATCAGCTCTGTTTTTACGTAATCTATCGCCTCGGTCATTCCTTTCAGAAACTTATTAAAATCCTCTTTATACAAAAAGATTTTATGTCTGTCATATCCATCTTCATTAAATTTCTTCCGGCTTTCTGTAATGGTTAAATAATAATCGTTACCACGTGTTTCTCTTACATCGAAGAAATAAGTTCTGCGTTTACCTGCCCTTATACGCTGGCTGTAAACACTTTCCATCTTTTTGTCATTATTTTCGTACGCCACTTTTTTATTTATTTTATTTATTTATGAAAACATTTTAAGAGAGGCAAAGATAAAATTGTTTTTGAATTGACAAAATATTTGGGTGCATTTCAAAATGTCGCTTTGTTTTTTTATTTGCCTCACCCCTTTTTATTCTCCTCTCCCGTTGGTGAGAGGGGGAAGTGGTGCGACATTTTGAAATGCATCCAAATAAATACGGGTAGTTAAGATTCATTCAACCACTTTTTTATCTTCTTCCTGCTGCCGGCGATACATTTGGGCATATATTCCATTCATTTCAAGTAAAGAATGATGAGTTCCCTTTTCGGCAATAGCTCCATCTTTTAGTACAATGATTTTGTCAAAATTGAATAAAGAAAAAATCCGGTGCGTAATAATGATAGCGGTTTTTTCATGAAGATATTCATACAAATTAGAAATAATTGCATTTTCTGTTTTGGCATCTACCGCGCTAAGGCAATCGTCAAAGACGGTTATTCCATGATCTTTGATCAATGCACGGGCAATTGAGATCCTTTGTTTCTGTCCCCCACTTAAAGTAACACCACGCTCCCCTATCATGGTTTGATATTTTCCGGGAAATAAATCAATTTCTCCTTCCACAGCCGCATTTGCCGCGGCCATTTTTACTTTTCTTTTCTCCGGATTTTGCATCGCAAAACCAATATTATTCTCCACAGAATCACTGAATAAAAATACATCCTGTGGCACATAACTTATCTGCGACCTTACTGATTTCAGATCAATATCTTTAATATCAATGCCATCATAAAGAATGGTACCGTTTTCAAGATCATACATCCTGAGCATCAGTTGGGCTATGGTTGATTTCCCTGACCCGGTTTTCCCGATTATTGCCACTTTTTCGCCCTTATGTATTTTAAGAGAAAATTTTTTAATGGCATGAATACCGGTATGAGGATACACGAAATCCACATTCTTAAATTCGATATTCCCTTTCAGAATTACTTCTTTTGCATGAGGTTCATTGGCTACCGAAGGCACTGTATGCAGAAATTCGTTTATGCGTCGCTGTGACGTCGCCGCCCTCTGGATCATACTGGCTGTCCATCCGATAGCACTAACCGGAAAAGTAAGTAATAAAACATACATGATGAATTCGCCAATTACACCAATGCTAATACTGCCATTAATCACATAAATGCCTCCGATCATAATGGTAAGCAAGGTGCTTAATCCTATCAACAGACCCATAGACGGAAAATAAATAGCTTCGGTTTTTGCAAGAGAAATAGAATACGTTCTGTAATCCTCACTGTTTTTGTCAAAAAATCCCAACATGGCTTTCTCCTGCACAAAAGATTTGATGACCCTCACACCTGAATAAGACTCCTGGGCATTAGTGGTAAGATCAGACAAAAGAGATTGTATTTTATCTGCCTTACGATTGATAATTGTATTTACATAATAGATGGTAAAAGCCAGTATGGGCAGCGGTGCCAACACATATAAAGTGAGTTCTTTATTTTCATTAAGCATATAAGTAACCGAAAAACCAATAGTGGCGGCAAGGTTGATCAGGTACATAACTGCAGGACCTACATAGCTGCGTACCCTGCTTACATCTTCTGAAATGCGATTCATCAAATCGCCGGTATTGTGCGTTTTATAAAATTGGGAATCTAATTTTTGATAGTGTTTAAATATTTCATTTTTTTGCTCATACTCAATATGGCGACTCATTACAATAATGGTTTGTCGCATCAAAAACATAAACAACCCACTGATAAGAGCCAGAACTAAAAGGGTTATACCCGAAAACAGGATTTTTGATTTATAGGAAGCTTTATCCGCATTAAGTTTATGAATAAATATATTTACAAGCGGATCGTAATGTGCAGTAGCTTTTTTGCTGACAGCTTGTCTATTGTGGGTTAAACTTATTTCTACCGTGTTTAAAACATATTTCGTTACCTGCGGCGCTAAAATCCTGAAATAATTGGACAAAACAATAAATACGATTCCCAGCAAAAACAACCGTTTGTATTTCCAGAAATATTTATTTAAAGACTTTAGATGTTTCATTGAGTTAATGTACTAATTGAGCAAATATCGTAAAAATTTAGCGGTCAGCACCGGAGGTCGGTATCGTCGTTTAAACAGAAAGATTTCCGAGAAAAGATAACTTTAAATTTTTATAATATCTAAAATGATACCCACGGATGCTAAGAATTAGCAGCCTTCAATCAAATGAATTATAAATTTTATCTCCTAAATATTTTTCAAAAATTTCAATGGATTTGGTATCTGTCAATACTTTCAGATGATTGAAATGATGCAGGTCGGTACCCACAAAATCAGCAAGATTATTTTCAAGAATATATTTTGCAGCTTTGGTTACATTTTTTCCATAATAACCGGTGAGGGAAAGAAGGTTTACCTGGAGCAAAAAACCCAGTTCTTTAAGCCGGAAATACGCTTCATAATTTCGGTGATAATACGGATACCGTTCGGGATGTGCCATCAAAGGCAAAAGGTTATTAATATTGATCTCGAAAGAAATTTCTTCCAGCTTTGAAGGTGGTGTAGAATAGGAAAGTTCAGTAAGAATATAATTTTTTGCCAGGTTCATCAAGGGCTCTTTTTTTCGAAGGAGTTCCATGAAATGATCATCCAGCATATATTCGGCTCCGGCACTAATCTCTACCTGCATACCACTTTGTCCTACTGCACTTTTTAATCTGTCCAGAGCATAATTAATGGTCTGAGGATTATTATGATACATATCGCTAATGACATGAGGTGTGCAGATGAACTTTGTGAGACCTGCATCAGACAAGGATTGTAACAATTCAAGGGAAGTTTCCATATCGGGTGAACCATCATCCAGGCCTGGCAAAATATGAGAATGTATATCCTGGGCCAGCCATGAGAATCCCGGGAAAGCAGGCTCGTTTTTTCTGGATTGAAAAATACTCATTCTACAAATCTATGTAATTATCTATCGGCAGGGAAATAGGTAAGTGGCAATTTGAGAAAATCCTCTTCCTTATTTTCAATCGCAAATTGTTTGGCGTAAGAACTATAATATTGAGGAAGTTTTATAATGGGTTTCAGAATCGAAACTATAAAAGGTAATGGAATTTTATTTCTTTTCATGGCTAAAAAATCGCGTCGGTTAGCCCGAAACCTGCTTTTTAAATTTCCATTGCTGATATCGCCATTTCTCATTTTTACCAACATCGAATCAATTTATTGAGAACCTACTTTGTGCAAATAAAGGTATACCACCTTAAAAATTGTTTCAAAATAAACTATTTGTTTAGATGTGGTTTTGTGATAACCTAAAACTTCTAATCTTGAAATTATGGAAATTATAGTGTCGGATCTTTTGAATAAATCTCTCAGATGTTTGTATTTTTCATCTGCCGCATAAATCAGAATATTACTATCTACTAAAATCATTTTGATCTTTGATTAACAATCCGGTCTTTCCTGGTTTGTTTCTGCCAGGAAGATGGATCTCCAAAATTGGAAACATCTGCACCGGCATCAATTATCCTGAACAGGTCTTCCCGTTTATTCCTTTTCAGCGTTTCGGTTTTTTGGAAATTACATGTTTCCTGATTCTTAGCTTTTCAGCTATAGCAATTAATTAATAAGTTTACATCCTTTTTGTTATCAGTCTCAAATGTCACTTGTTCCATTTATTCTTCTCTTTTTTTGTGTTTACCAAATTTACATTTTTTTTAGATAGGAATTTTTTGCTGCTCAATCTCATTTAATGGATTAGAAGTTAATCAGTGTCCGTCATTGCGAGGAACGAAGCAATCTCATTTAATGAATTAGAAGCCAGGCTGTGTTCGTCATTGTGAGGAACGAAGCAGTCTCATCCTTAGTAAAAAGATTGCCACGAAAACATTCATGATCCAATTAAACAATAAACATTAATTACCGTTTTCTCGCAATGACGTTCCAGCAGGTGCGAAACAATCTCGTTTAATGAATTGAAAGTCTCTCTATGTTCGTCATTGCGAGGAACGAAGCAATCTTCCTTCTTACGATGAGATTGCCACGAAAACATTGAAACCATTTATAGAAGCGGCACAGAAAGAAAAAGTACATTTGTTTTTTTGTGATGCAGCACATTTTGTATTACAACCATTTCTTTGTTCTATGTGGTGTGCCTTTCGTGTCTTTATAAAAGCTTCTGCCGGCAGAAACCGTATTAATGTATTGGGCGCTGTAAATGCCATTACAAAAGAAGTAATTACCATGTCCAATACCACTTATATTACCTCGACCACCCTTATTGGTTTTCTAAAATTATTGAAAGAAAAATATGCTGATAAACCTATTGCAATTGTGCTTGATAATGCCCGGTATCAGCATTGCTTTTTAGTAACAACTTTTGCAAAATCATTAGGCATTCATTTGCTTTTCCTGCCGCCGTATTCTCCTAATCTTAATATCATAGAACGGTTATGGAAATTTACAAAAAAAGAAATTTTATACGGGAAATACTATGAAAAACCTAAATTATTTCATCAGGCAATTCAAAATTTCTTTGACCAGATTAATCAGAAATTTAAATCAGAATTATCAACATTACTTACACTAAAATTCCAATTCTTGATGATAAAGATTCACTAATTTACAGCTTGTGAAGTATAATTGGTTTTGCATGTACATGTTTAATTCAAGCCAGCCGGCTTCGTTTTTGGGAGAAAGACCTGATAATGGGGAAATGGCAGGTTGTTCTTTTAAAATATTCCATATTTCTTTTTCTGAAGCATCTAATTGCCTGGCTATCTGGTTTGGCGTGACAGATAGGGCAATCTTTTAAGTCCCTTCGTATTACTTTTTTTGGCTAATTGCAATAAAGTGTTGGGGGAAAGTTGCAACAGTCGCGCAATCTTTATTCTTTCAAATGAAGGGTACTCTCCAAATAATTCATCACTACCAATTCCGGAGAGCACGGCTTTTAATCCCTGATCGCGGGCATATTTAATTTACACCATCACAACTGGGCGTATCCATCGCATGTAAAATACCGGGAAAAGATTTCTGAAATTCTGATTCGGTAAGCAAATGCTGGTGCGAATGGCATTTTAATTTGTGGATTATAGAATCCTGGTATCGTTATTCCGAATATAGAATTTCATTAAAATACAGCGAAAGGGTTTGTAAATTTCCCTTGTGATATAAGGAGGCAAGCATGGTAATGATGCCTGAATCTATGCCTCCGCTTAAAAATACGCCAATAGGTGCGTCTGCCAATAAGTGCCTCCCTACTGCATCTGTCAGTTTTTTTTCAATTTTATTCCTGGCTGTTTGGGCGTTGGAAAGTGTGTGACTGTAACTGTAATGCGTAAACGATTGCAGGCTTTCCTCCCCGGTATCCAGGTTTATTTTTAAGAAAAAACCTTTTGGCAACGGTTTCACTTCTTTAAGAGTGGTTACCGGTTCGGGCAAAAAACCATAAGCCAATTGGAAGACAGGCCAGTTGGGGTTTTCCGTTTTATTTTCGTAACTATTCAGCCCACTAAAGTTATCAACAAATTTCATTTCTTTGCATATTGACACAACAAGCCGAAATATTATTACTCAGGGAAGAAAATTTATTTCTTCGTACAGAGATGGAACGGATAAACAA
>Ga0307373_10006083_pt1 | contig 19377 bp, 16 predicted proteins | sample OX2MG_FD_202534 | JGI IMG/M metagenome (GOLD analysis project Ga0307373, IMG submission 202534) | Soil microbial communities from Risofladan, Vaasa, Finland - OX-2 | ecosystem: Environmental > Terrestrial > Soil > Coastal area > Acid sulfate soil | place: Finland: Risofladan, Vaasa | collected...
ACCATGCCGTCTTGCGGCAGGCCCACCAGCCCCGGCGAAAAAGCGGACCCAAGTAGGGGTGCCGCGGGGCCTTGCCCAGCTCCGGCACGGTCGCCGCCGGATCGTTCATCCAATGGTCGGTGGTGAAAATCGGATAGACGTCCAACCAGTCGGGAAACAGGTCGGCGCGGCAATCGACGTGCGTGGCCAACACGGGGCGCAGGCCCGCGCGGCGCGCCGCTTCGGCGATCGAGATCTCGAAGTAATGCCCGCACAAGTCCTTAAGGCCGTTGTGCAGGATGATGAACTTGCGTTTCAAGGCTCGCCTCAAGGGCGGCGATGTACGCGGCATCGCCGCGAACGACGGGTGGGTGCGGCAAAGGGGGGGATCTTAGGCGGTCGGGCGGAAGGCGGCAAGGCCAGTTGTAGGAAATGCTATGCTATGGGCTATGATCTGGTGTTGGATGTGTTGGATGAAGTTTTGAGCAAGGCGGCGCTGGGTCGCGTGACGGTGGGTGGGAGCAACGATCGGTCTGGGAGGCCCACGATGCGGACGCTGCGGAGCGGCGATGGTGCATAGCCTGGGGCCGCCTGGGGCTGTCGCCCTCGTTGTTCTACACATCTTCCAAGAGGCCACGGGCTTGCCCCGTGGAGTTTCACGCTCGTATCTACACACGCAGGCTCCCCGGATTACCTGCCTTTCCCCGTGTCGCCCCGCAGGCCGCCTTCGGCGGCCTGCGGGGCGACACGGACGGTGGGGATGCGGCCGCATTCGATCTAGAAACCAACGTGAAACTCCAGGGGGCAAGCCCCTGGCATCTTACGAAGAGACCGGGATTTCCCAACGCCCCCATTTCACCACCCGCAATCAAAAGATGTGTAGAACAACGAGGGCTGTCGCCCCAGGCTCGACCACCTCGCCGCTACGCGGCGGAATGCGATCATGCCGCTCAAGTGCCTTGATCGGATCGTTGTGAATTGTACTATAACCACCCCCTACCCCCCTACCAACCAAATATCAACCCCCAACACGGCGTAAAATCGGCGCGCATTTTTTGCCGTTTAGCAACTCCATGTTAGCAAGAAATCAAACGCCGACAGCGGCGGACGTGCGTAATTCCCGGAGATTTTGATGGAACACCCGGGCGGGGGACGAGCGGTTGTTGCTGGAAAGGTGTCGAATCGAACGATTTTGAAGCGTTTTTGGCGATTTTTGAGTGAAAACGAGCGGTGGTTTGGCCTTCGGGACGGACAGTCTCCACGCGTCTGTGGGTGCTTCCGCACACTCGGATTGCCGTCCTTGACACTCCCATGGTTATACCTCGCGCGCCCCGGAATGTGACATCCGGTAGCCCGACGCCGAAACGGACCAGTAAGCCCCGGTCACTATCTAGCCGGGGCATCGCTTACGCTCTGCCGCCAGCCACCCCTTGCTCGTGGCGGAATGCGAGTTTTCGATTCATTCCACCGTCACACTTTTCGCCAGGTTCCGTGGTTTGTCGACATCAGTTCACGCAGGGCGCCCAGCGTGTCGGCCGTTTCACCGCTTTGGGTGATGGCGAATACCAGCGTGTGGTTGTCCAACGGTGGATTGCGATAGCGTAGCTCGCTGGCGTATTCCACTTCGACCGGAATCCTGGCTCAGTTCGCCCCGGCCCGAGACGCGCAGGCGAAACTCGCCGGCCGGCAGGGCCACGGGATCCTCGGTCGGCACGCCCACGCGCGGCACGACCAGTTGGCCTTCGCGATCTGAGATATCGGCTACCAGCGCCGGCGCCTCTGTATTGAGGCTCACGTAGCCCAATTGCCACTCGTGCCAGGCCGCCCGGCCGAAGAGCGCGACCACGACGAGCAAGCCGGTCAGCAGCGCCGCGCCGGTGGCCAGCGCCACGCTCCGCCTTTGCCGCCCGACCCACCGCCAGGCGCGCTCGGGCGGGCTGGGCCGACGCGCTTCGATCGGCCGGCCGTCGAGCCAAGCCTGCAAGTCGTGGGCCAGGGCCTCAGCCGTCGCGTAACGCCGCGGCGCCTCTTTCGCCAGGCACTTGAGCACGATCGTTTCCAGGTCGCGGCCGATGCCGGGGTTCAACAACCGCGGCCGCGCCGGCTCGTCGTCGAGTACCTGCGCGAGCGTCTCGATGGGCGAGGCCGCCCGGAACGGCGGCCGACCGACCAGCAACTCGTAGAGCACGGCGCCCCCTCCTATCAGGATAAGCGTGGCGGGAGTCGACAATATACGCGATCCGTGACGACAATTTCCTCATTTTGCCGAAGACCGTTTGGCCCGAGGACATGCAACGCGGCTGCAAGTGTTGCCGCGCATCAACCTCGCCGTCCACGACCGTTGAATCGCGGCATCAGCGGGGCCTTGGATCGTCCGGCGTTCCTGTAGGGTGGGACGGGTGGGACCAACTCGCGCAGCGAGCGCAGGCCCACCATTGCCAGACGATGGTGGGCCGAGGGTAGGCGGTGCGACTCGCGCGTCCGCGGATCACACCTTCCCACGCGTCGCACGGCACCAACTTCGCGTCACGGTAACTTCGCCTTGGGGTCTCCCCAGGCACCACCAACAGGAGACGAGGGGCAGCGCAAGCGATCGAAATCCAACTCAAGCGTGGCAGCCTCGTTTTGTTTGCCTTGAGCACGGAAATCCGCGGCCCGTTGCGCAAAGAGAACCTTAACACGCTCATATACCTCTGCGGCGGTCAGCCCATGGGAAAAGGCCCGATCGATTTCGAAATCGCATTCGAAAAACACATCCTGGTCAGCGGTGGTGAAAACAAAGTCATCGTCGTAACCGAAGTAGGCAACGCAACCGTTCCTCACGAAGTCCGGCCCCAAATCCCGAGCTGTCTCGCAAGACAGGAAATGCACGATTTTGCCTCTTGGTTCGGCCGCGCAGTAATTGCCGACTTGAAAGATCGGGTCGTAGTAATGGCCGGTATAGGTCGTGTAGGAGCCGTGGCCCACGCCGGTGACGTAGGCCACGCCCGGTTGCTGGGCCTTTGGCGCGGCGTAAATGCGTCTGGCCATTGGGCCTTGGCACTTTTCGATCGCATAACCCTTGCTCGCGATGTGCGGATAGACGTACTTGTCCCGATACCGATAGGCTGCCAACGTGGCGGGTTCCCAGTTGGAATCGATACCCAGCACGATTACCGGCACAGTAAGAGTTCGTTCCTTTCGGGTCGTGCCTTTTGCCACGGCGATTAACTCCGTCTCTTGCTGGCTTCGTCGATCAGATGGGTGATGACGCGAGTCTCGATTTCAATGAGCGTCCGACCCAACTTCGACTTGCTCCGGACTTCGTCTACGGCGCGCTCCTTGCTAACGACGCCGACGCCGATGGTGGCGATCTCATAGGTCGGCAGCATTTCGATCCGTTTCGCCGCCACCTCCGCCCGTTGATCATCGCTCAACAACGAGAAGGAAAGTGTCTTGCCACCGTTTTGCACGTAATCGCGGAGAGAAATCGGTTTGCCTTCCGTGTCAAAACTCACGGGCATGTCCCATTGTTCCTTCTTGATAACGGAGCGAAGCTCTGCAGGAGTTTTTGCTGACTTTGCCGTCATTGACAGATCCTTTTGTAACCAGTGGTTCAGCATTCGTGAATCTAGCCGGCAGCAGAGACCCGGTCAAGTTCATGGATGGCGACGATGTTCGGGTGCTGCAGCTGGGCCGCCGCGCGGGCCTCGGCATGGAACCGCTCGACGTCGGACGGGCCGGCCAACTGCCCGGCCAGGATCATCTTCACGGCCACCGTGCGGTCGAGGCTCGAATGCCGGGCCTTGAAAACGACGCCCATGCCGCCGCGCGCGATCTCCTCCAGCAACTCGTAATCGCCGAAATAACGAATGGTGCCGGCCCGCGCGGCTTCTGGTTCGACGCTTCCGTCGGCGCCCAGCGTGCGCTGCGCGGCCACTTGGACCTGTGCCGCGTCGACGAGCCGACACAGGGGTGCGGCCAGACGATCGAACCCGGCGCGGTTGGCCAGGAACCCGGCGGCATCCGCCGCGAACTCCGGGTGGCGCGCCAGAAATTCCTGGGTGTCGGGATCTCCGCCTCGCTCGCCGGCTTCCAGATAATCGACGAGCACCGCTTGCAGGCGCTGCTCTCGCGAGGAGGATACCAGCACTCTGTAGGGAACGCCCTGCGTGGCGTTCCGGGAAGCTGGTGCGACGTCGTCTCGCTAGACACGGATTATTCATGGTCCAGGGGAAGCGAGCTCCAAGCCGCGTAGCAGCCGCTCCAGTGCGGCGGGGTCGACGGGCTTGACCATATGGTGATTGAACCCCGCTTCGTCCGAGCGGCGGCGATCTTCGTCGCGGCCATAGCCCGTCACCGCAATCAGACGGGCCTGGGCCATCAAGGGGTTTTGCCGTATCCGGCCGGCCACCCCGTAACCATCCAGCCCTGGAAGTCCAATATCGCAGAGTACCACGTCGGGCCGCCACTGTTCCGCCGTGCTGACGCCCTCCGGCCCGGAATAGGCGACGGTCACCTCATGGCCATGCAGTTGTAACAGCATGCGAAGGCTGTCAGCCGAGTCACGGTTATCCTCGACGACCAGGATCCGCAAGTGCTTGCCGGTGCGCCGGACGCGTTTGGGCATGTTCGAGAGCGCCTTGGGTTCCGGCTCCACGGGAAGCCGGAGTGTGAACTGGGCGCCGCGGCCAGGCCCCGCGCTGGTCGCCTGAACTTCCCCGCCGTGGAGTTCGGCCAATCCCTTGACGAGGGCCAACCCAAGCCCAAGCCCGCCCTGACTTCGATCCAGACTTCGATCGGCCTGCGCGAACGTCTCGAACAGGTGCGGAAGCATCGCGGGCTCAATGCCGACGCCCGTGTCCCGCACGGCCACCGCGGCCTTCCCGCCGGCGGTGTCCAAGCTGAGCCGGACGCTGACCTCACCGCCGGCCCCTGTGAATTTGCAGGCGTTCCGCAGCAGGTTGCCAAGCACCTGCGTCAGGCGGATCGGGTCGCCGGTCATCCAAACGGGGAGCGGACGCGAGTCGACCATGAGGCCGACCCCAGCCCGTTGGAAAATCCCCCGGTGGTCTTCGACGACGGTGCGCACCAGCATCGCCAGGTCGAGCCGTTCGGTTCGCAGTTGAATCTTGCCGCGCATGATTCTCGACACGTCGACCAGGTCGTCGACGATCCGGGCCAGGTGGCGCAACTGCCGGTCCATCATCTCCAAAGCTTGCCGGATGGCCGGGTCGGCCACCTCACACAAGCCCATGACGTGCAGCGCGTTACGGAGCGGGGCCAGCGGGTTTCGCAGCTCGTGGGCGAGCATCGCAAGGAACGCGTCTTTACGGCGGTCGGCCTCCGTCAGTTGCTCGGTGCGCTCGCGCACGCGCCGTTCTAGTTCGTCGTTGGCCGCACGCAGCTTCCGGTTCACTTCCTGGATCTCCCGCGATCGCGGGAAAATCTCGGACTCCATATCGGGGAAGACCTCGAAGACGCCGCGGCCCAGGATGTCTTCACGCTTCGTCATCGTCGCCGTGAGGTAGGCGTCGCTCGCCGCCGCGATCTTGAAATCGGAGGTCAACACCAGGTACAAGCCCGGCGCCGACTCGAACAAGATGCGGAAATCCAAGACGTTTTGGGGCTCGATCACGCGTGTCGTGGCCTCGATGACGTGGAAGCGAACGTGGTTCCAGAACGGGCCGTCGCCGAATCCATTCTCGGCGCCGGGGAGCCATTATTGAAAAGGGCGCGGCGGATTGCAATACTCCCGATGGCCGAATGGCCGGGAAACCTGGAAACTGCTATTGCCCGAATGGTTCGATCCTGGGTAAAACGTCCATCCGACTGGCGCAATGCGCCGGCAGGATGCCAAAGGTCGAGCGTTTGGACGTGTTCTCCGCAGGGAAGTTGGGAACCGGCTAGGATCGAAATCTCGCCCTCGAAGCCGAGGGACGAATCGAAGATTCTTGCGTTTTACGGTTTTGAAAGAAGGCGCGGCCCAGCCCGCGCCGCTGACCCTGCAAAGGAAAGGACACCTGCCCATGCTCGTACTATCACGCCGCGCGCACCAGAAAATCGTGTTTCCCACGATGCAAACCACCATCGAGGTCATCGAGGTGCGAGGCCAGACGGCCCGCCTCGGAATCACCGCCCCTCCCGACATTCAGATCCTGCGAGAAGAAATCGCTCCGGCCGCCAACAGTCCGTCGCCGTCCGACCGTCCGGTGGCCGTCCCGGCGACCGAGCAGACCGTTCGCGAGTTACGGCACCTGACGCGCAACCAGCTCCACACATGGTCGATCGGCCTCGCCCTGCTGCGCGGCCAATGGGACCAGGGAATGTGGGACGACCTGGAAATCACGATGGACCGGCTCGCAAGCGAGCTGGACGCGACGCGCGAGCGCTACGAAGCGGTCGAATCCAAGCAAACCGTGGAGGCGACGGCCAAGCCCCGCAAAGCCCTGCTGGTGGAAGACAACCAAAACGAGCGCGAGTTGCTGGCCGGCTTCCTTCGGATGTCGGGCTTCGACGTCGCCACGGCCGGCGACGGCGCCGATGCGCTCGATTACCTGTCGGCGGAAGCCACCCCCGACGTCGTGCTCTTGGACATGATGATGCCGCGCTGCGACGGACCGAGCACCGTCCATCGCATCCGTTCGGACCCCCGCTGGGAAGGGATGAAAATCTTCGCCGTCAGCGGCATGCCGCGCCACGACGTGCAACTCGGCACGGGCGCGGCGGGTGTGGACGGCTGGTTCTCGAAGCCGGTCGATCCACGGACTTTGGTCCGGGAACTGAGCCGGGAACTTTCCGGCGCTCCTGCGCGCCCCCGCGCGCCCACGGCGGCCACCCGCTGAGTTCGCTTCAAGGCTAGGATCGCCGTGTCGGGTTCTGTAGGGAACGCCCTCCGTGGCGTTCCAGGAAGCTGGCGCGACGCCGTCTCGCTAGCCCGGATTATTCATGGTCCAGGGGAAACGAGCGCAGACTGCCGTTACACTAACCCGCAGCGCAAGCTCGCCGGGTCCGCGGAGCGGCCCACGAAACGGAAGGGATCATTTTCCCGGAAAAAGCACGCTCGTTGCGCAGCAACGGGCGTGCAAAAAACAAAACGACAGCGAAGCGAAAAAAAACGACTTCCGAATACCCCATGACGTCTGAGCGAGCCGCGAAAGCGGCATCCAATTGCCGCGCCACCCTTCGCCTTACCCCACGCCGTTTTGGATCGCTTGGGAGGGGTTTCGGAATCGTTTTTTTTCGCGCAGCGTAGCGGCTCGCCGGACATCGTGGCGCCGCGTGTTCGCGCTCTGCAATACTTCGCGCGGCCAGGAATCAGATGTTTTGGGCTTGGTTCAAATGCGCGTAACAAGATCTGTGTGCGCGGCGGAAGCGGATCGCCTCCCACAAACGCAGCCGACGGGCGCGACGGACAAGGCGACCAGGGCGTGATCGAATATGAATCCAACGGTGGTAAAACGGCCTGGGCTGCGGCTTGCCAGCCGCGAAGCGGCGACAGAGAGTAGCCTGGGGCGTAAGCCCTCGTTGTTCTACACAAGTCGCGAGTGTTCGGCCGCCCCCTCGCCGGCTTGTCCGGCAGGAGCGGACCGTTTGGATGGCTAAGGCCGGCTACGGCGCGGATCAACGCGACTTTGAATCCCCCTAAAACCGGAGATCCAAAAAACGTGGGGCGCGGCGAAGGATGGCGCGAGGATACGCCGCCGCTTACGCGGCTTGCTCAGACGTCGTGGGGATGTCGAAGATCGCGTTTCTCCGCGCCTTCGCCCCCATCCCGTACACGGGTCCAACACTCGGCCTTGCTTGCGCTGCGGGTTAGTGTGGGGACCATGAATAATCCGGGCGAGACACGGAACGCCACGGAGGGCGTTCCCTACAGAATCCGGCTTGCCCGACCGTCATAATTGATAGGGCTTGCCGAAAACGGCCCTCCATCGCCTGCAAACCGCTCCGCCGTCGTGCTTTACGCCGACTTTTCGCTTGCGGAACCCGCGCCCCTAGGTTCTATTATAAGAAGCAAGCCTATCGGTTGCCTGGGAGGATCAGCGATGCGAAAGCCAACTCGTTTGATGGATGCCGGTGACGTGAAGGCCCGTAACCGCCGGCCGCGAAAACGCGCGGCGAAAAAGCCGGCCGAGCCTTTGCGCCTTGAATCGCTCGAGGACCGCGTGCCATTGAGCGCCGATCCGATCGTCACCGTCAATACCGACTTCGGCGCCTTCAAAATCGAGTTGTTTCAGAGCGTGGCGCCGCAGACCGTCGCCAATTTCCTGAGCTACGTCAACTCCGGCGCGTATAACGACTCGATTTTCCACCGCACCGTGCCTGGTTTCGTGCTCCAGGGCGGCGGCTTCACCTCGCCCACGGCCACCTTCACCAACACGTCGCAATTCAGCACGATCACGACGCACGGAAACGTGCCCAACGAATTCCACCTGAGCAATACCATCGGCACGATCGCCATGGCCAAACTGGGCAGCAACCCCAACAGCGCCACCGACCAATGGTTCGTCAACCTGGGCAACAATTCGTCGAACCTGGACAACCAGAACGGGGGATTCACGGTTTTCGGCCAGGTGCTCGGCAACGGCATGCAGATCGTGAACGAGATCGCCGCGTTTCCGACGCCGTCCAGTCTGTCCAGCGACCCCACGTTCAACCAACTTCCCGTCGGCCCCAACAACCAACTCGGGCTCATGACCTCGCTGGTCGAGGACGGCGTCAAGGGCACCGTCTTCAGCGCGCCCGCCGGCGACACCAACGTGAACGATCGCCACCCGCTGGCCGGAGTCACGGTCTTTATCGACGCCAACAACAGCGGCGTCCTCAGTAACAGCGACGTCTCCGCCACGACCGACGCGAACGGGCAATACTTTCTCAACGCGGAGACGGGCACCTACCATGTGCGCGTGCAACCGCCCGCCGGTTTTCAGGCCACGACGCCGGCCGGTGGCGCCAGCGACGTCACCCTCTCGACCGGCTCGCCCCAGGCGGTTCAGGATTTCGGCTTTCAGGCCGTCGCGCCGACGGGTGTCACCCTGCTGACCGTAACGGGCACGGTGAACACGACCGGCTTCACGAACCAGAACAACTCGGCCGGCCACACGCTCACGTTCCAGGTCGGCGGCGCGGCCAACGGGGCTCTGGTCAAGGTCTTTGACGGCCAAACGCTGATCGGCCAGGCGACCGCCAACTCGAGCACCGTCAACGTCACGACCGACGGCACGACGCTGTTGGCCGACGGCCCGCACTCGATCACGGCGTCGCAAGTGGTCGCCGGAGTCGCCACGGCGGCTTCTCCGGCGCTAGGCATCACGGTCGACACGGTGCCGCCGGCCTTCGATTCAAAGGCCCCCTCCGGCCAGATCGAGGCCGGAACCTCGTTCTCGTACACCGCCCACGCCGGCGACGCTGGTTCGAGCGTGGCGTACAGCCTGGTGACCGCGCCGGGCGGCATGTCCATCAACGGGCAGACGGGGCTCGTCTCGTGGCTGCCCAATGCCTCGCAGGCCGGTAGCCAGGCGGTCGATGTACGGGCCACCGACCTGGCCGGCAACACTGCGGACCAGACGTTTACGATCCTGGTTCACGACACGCCGCCGGTCCTGGCACCGATCGCGAGCGTCACGATCGACGAGACCCAGACATTGCAGTTCACCGTGCAGGCCACCGACATCAACCTGCCGGCGGATACGCTGTTTTTCACGCTGGGGGGCGGATCGCCCGCGGGCGCGGCGATCGATCGGGCAACCGGTGCGCTGGTCTGGTCGCCGGGCGATACGGTGCCGTCGGGTACATACCCGTTCAAAGTCATCGTCACCGACGCGGCCGGCAAGAGCGACTCGCAGAGTTTCAACGTCACCGTCACCGAGCCGAACGAAGCGCCGACCCTGGCCCCGATCGCGACGCAGACGGCGGCGCCGGGCCAGACGTTGAGCTTCCATGTGCAGGCCGGCGGCGACGGCGACGAACCGCCCAGCCAGTTCACTTATAGTCTCGACCCCGGCGCGCCCGCCGGAGCGACCATCGACGCCAACGGCCATTTCACCTGGACGGTGCCTAATAACACTCCGCAAACTTCGATCTTTCACATCACGGTGCGCGTCACGGGCGGGGGCGCGTCGTCCTTGAGCGCGATCGATGCCTTCGAGGTCGTCTTGGGTAATCCGGCGGACTTGCTGTTCACGAGCAAACCTCTTGGGAACTCCTTGTCGGGGGGGCCAGGTTCGGTGGTCGGTCCGGCCTTGCAGGCCCTCTTTCTCGCGGGCCACCGGAACCCGACCGTGCAGAATGTGTTGTTGCCGTACGATTACTTCCAGGAGGCCCCGACGCCCAACGGCTTGTCGGGTATCTTTACCGAAACGGGGCTGCCACACGCCTACGAGGACGAGGAGCTCCTCGCGGGAAGGAAGATCACCGCCAACAAGCCGACCGGCGACGCGCCGAACAATGATCAGCCGGGCAATTCGCAGCCAGGTGATGCGCCGCCGGGCGATGCGCAGCCGAACGGCCCCTCGGACAAGCCGGCCGACGGCGACCGGCCGCACCAAGACGACCAAGGCGCCTGGTGGGGTCCGGAAGGCGAGTTGCAACCGCGTGTCGAACGCCTGAGCCCGCCGGACGACGACGAGGTGCTGGCGATGAACGCGATCGCCGAACACATCCTGGGGCTGTGCGCCCCGGATCGCGCGGCGATCGACGAGGCCTTGGCCGACGACGACACGATCGATGCCTACGATGCCATGATCGACGACGCGGGACGCAAGCCGGCGCCTGCCGGGGTGCCATCCGCCGCCGCGGTGAGCGTGCTCTTGCCCTTCACCGCCCAAGCCGTCCCTCGCCGCCGGCCGGCGCGCCCCATCCATTGGCAACGGCGATTGGAACGCCTGCAACGCTGTTAGCCCGAATCATTTGGCCGCGTCGAGCGCCTTCTGCAAGCGGCTCTTCGCTTGCACGCCGACGAACCGTTCGACCACCTGGCCGCCCTTGAACACCATCAAGGTCGGAATGCTGCTGACGCCGAGATTCGAGGCCGACTGGGGGCTATCGTCGATGTTCAACTTGCCGACTTTCACCGCACCGACGTATTCCGACGCCAACTCCTCGATCAAAGGCGCGATCATGCGGCAGGGGCCGCACCAAGGCGCCCAGAAATCGACCAAGACCGGTTGGGACGAATCCACCACCTCGGCCTGGAAATTAGCATCCGTCAACTCGACGACATGAGCACCCATCGCAGGCTCCTCCTCAATTCCAATGAGATTTCCTTGTTCCGCTCCGCGGCCCCGTGACGACGCAGCACCGTCGAGAATGACAGATTCACGGCCACCGCTTTCTCGAGGCGAAATGTTTCATTGTCGGCCGCGTGAAGTATATAGCGCCACGCCCCGATATGTCAACGACGGGCGCCGCGCGCCCCACCTTGGCGCTTTCCCGGTTCGTTTCCGCCGTCGAGGCGCCCGTGCCGGACATTCTTCTTCGTCGGCTTGGCAATGCAGTAAATTCGGGCCGCCGTGCGGATCAGCAGTTTCCCGCTCGCGATCGCCGGCGTGGCCATGCACATGTCGTCGTCGGCCAGAGCGTTGGCGTGCAGGATCTTGAATTTGCTCCCCGCCTCGACCACACTCGCCACGCCATCCTCGCTTAGGCAGAACAGTTTACCGTCGTAGGCCCACGGCGACGACGTGAACGCCTCGCCCTGGGGAAAGCGTCGCTTCGAGTAGACCTGCTCGCCGGACGCCGCGTCGTAGCAGGCCAGGAAACCGTGGTCCAACAGCACGTAAACGCGCCGGCGGTAGACGATCGGGGAGGGATTGTACGGCCCGGCCTGCTTCTGGCACCAGGCAACGTACTCGCCGGCGGTTTGATCGTCGGCCAGGCTGATATCGCCCGATGCGCCCGGTCGGATGGCGAACAGCGGCTTGCGCAGATCGAGCGCGTAGCCCGAACTCACGTACAGCAGATCGCCCGCGGTCACCGGCGTCGGGATCGCGATGGTCGACATGCCCCCGAATTCGTAAAGCAGCTTGCCGTCGAGATTGTACGCCCGCACCTTGCCGGTGCCGGGCGTGATGATTTCAGTCCGTAGCGAGTTTCGCCAGATGAACGGTGTCGCCCAGTTGCTTCGTTCGTCGCGCGCCACGCGCCAGACCAGGTTGCCCGTGGCAGCGTCGAGCGCTTCCAGGTACGATTCCTCCTCGTTGTCGTTGACGACGTACAGCCGGCCGTCGGCCAGCGCGGGCGATGCCGCCGCGCCCCAACCAAAACGCGTCGCACGGGCCTCGCACCTCCGCTCCCAGGCCGGTTGTCCGTCGAGCGTGAAGCAGAACAGGCCCAGGTTGCCGAAATAGCAATAGACGCGCTGGCCGTCGGTCACGGGCGTTTCGGAGGCATAGCTGTTCTTGATGTGCATCGGGCCGGCCGGCGTGCCCTTATGGACCTGGCGTTCCCAGCGCACCTCGCCGCCAGCCAGGTCGAGGCAGATGACTTTCCATTGGTGAAGGGTCTGGGGCGGAACGAACCGTTCTCCGCCGAAGTAAAGTCCTTTTTTCGGCGATTCGCTCTCGCCTTGGTTGACGACCGTGGTCAAAAACACGCGGTCTTGCCAAACAATCGGCGACGACCACCCGCGGCCGGGAACGTCGCGCTTCCAAAGCACGTTTCGCGTCGCGCTCCAGGTATCGGGCAGATCCTCGCCCTCGGCGACGCCCGATCCGGCGGGTCCGCGCCATTGGGGCCAGTTGTCGGCAGCCGCGGCGCCGCTCACATCGACGAGAAAGAAGCCGACGAGGAACCCGTTGGCGAGCAGGATCGAGGCGAAGCGTTTCATGGAGGCGTCTTCACTTTCCAGGCTGGTTGGGTTGGTGGGCGGTGCCCATCGCACGGCCCCCGGAATTTCGGCAAGCTTTGGACAGCAGCCGCGATTTAGTGTAAAGTCGATTCCGGCTTATACTTCACGCGGCCGACCATGAGACATTCTGTCGCGAGAACGTGGTGGCTGGTGGCAGAGCGTAAGCGATGCTCCGGCTCGATAACGACCGGGGCATCGCTTAGGCTCTGCTCCAGCCACCGTGAATGTCTCATTCTCGATCGCATGAAGTAGTATAGTTCAACCGCCCCAGCCTCTTAGAGGAAATCAACATGACGCGCCCGATGACTCACACCCTGTGGAAGACGGTATGGTTCGTGATGATCTTGGCTCTGGGCCACGGCAACGTCGCCTGGGCATCGCCGTTCTGCCTGGTCCCGTTGCCGCCCGATCCGGCCCTGCAACGCCTCGCGCCGGAAGAGTGCTTATTTTACTACGCCTGGAATGGCGCGGCCACTCCCGACGCAAAGAGCCAGAACCAAACCGAGCAACTGCTGGCCGACGTTCGCGACGGCACCTCAAACACACTCATGATCGTCGAGGCGGCGGCTGATCGGGCCGTCGACTGGACCAAGCCCGACGACCTCGCGGTCGACGTCAAGAATCCGTTGGCCGGACTGACGGGGCTCCGTCCCAACGTGTTCCTGGCGGCCTTCGCCGACGGCAGCGTGCATGCGATTTCGGAAAAAGTGTCCCCGGACGTGCTCAAGGCATTGTTCACACGCGCCGCTGGCGAGCCGATCGCGCCCGGCGCATTTTGAGTGTCGCCACGCCGAGGTGAACGGCAACTCCAGGCGCCCGAGCAAGGGAGGAATCCATTGATGGCATCCGTGAGTTCAAAACCGCCGATCGCGCTCGATTATGAGGCAGCCGCGCAAGCCTATTTGCGCGGCCTGCCTCTGGAGCACTTCATGGAAGCAACGACGCAAGCCACCCAGCGGGAGATCACGTTGGAAAGCCTGGCGTTGCTCAAGGCGCGCCGACCCGACGTGCGGGTCTTCAATGAGTTACTGGTGCAGTACCCCGTGCCGCGCCAACGGAGACTGGGCCAGGTGGTGCCCGACAATATGGTTGTCCTGTGCGACGAGCCGACCAAGGCAAGCACCAGCTTCAACGTGTCGCTGGAACCGGCCCGGCCGTTCTGGGTGCTGGAGTACGTCTCGCGGAGCAATCCGCGCAAGGATTACGTCGACAACCTCGAAAAGTACGAGCGACAGCTCAAAGTGCCCTACTACCTGAGATTCGATGCGGAGCGTCAGGATCTGACTCTCTATCATCACACGGGCAAGAAGTACGTCACGCTGAAGCGGAACGCGCGGGACCGCTACCCCATCCCGGAGTTGGAACTGGAAGTGGGCCTGCGCGATGGCTGGGTGCGCTTCTGGCACCGCGGCGAGTTGCTGCCGCTGCCCGCGGATCTGCAGCGCGACTTGGAACAGGCCAGGCGGCATGCCGCGGAGGCCGGTCGCCGCGCCGAGAGCGAGGCGCGGCATGCCGCGGAGGCCGGTCGCCGCGCCGAGAGCGAGGCGCGCCGCGCCGACGACGAGGCGCGCCGCGCCGACGACGAGGCGCGCCGCGCCGACGAACTTCAGCGGCGCCTTGAGCAAAGCCAGCGCGAACTGGCCCAACTCCAGGCCCAATCGCTCCCACCGCGGCCGCGCCGCAACCAAGGCCCGCCGCCGGGCGAGCCGGGCCGATGAGATCCGCCGTCACACTAACCCGCGGCGCAAGCAAGGTCGGTGGCGCCTTCGAGAATCAACTGACGAGCATTACCGTGCAAGCGGACGCTCAGGGCATGGCCGAGGCGAAGTTCCTGGCCACGGCCGGCACGATCGCCAACATCCACATTCTGGCCGCTTCGCCGCTGGCGTCGGGCCAGGCCCGTTTTATCGTGAACGTCGCCCCGCCCGAAGGCGCCGCCGCCTCGGCCGGCAACGCCGTCAGCGGAACAAGGCGATAGGAGACATCAGAAGGCGAGCGGGGGGCGTTAGCCCCCTGTTTGTAACGCGTCGCGGAAAGAAAGTAGGGTGGGCACCGCCCACCAGAACCGTCGCATCGCGGAAAGTATTAGGCACACTCCGCGTGTGGCCGTCTTGTTCGAGCCTGCCGCGATGCCGGGCATGTACTCCCCGTACACCGTCGAACTCTTCGACCCCAGGGACATCGGCATGATCAACCTGGGCGGCTATGCCAGCAACCCCACGATCTGGCATCGCTTTTGACGTTTGTCAACGCCGAGATTTCAGCGCCACCGTCGCCACGCCCGCGGCCACGGCCAATAGCGGGCTCGATAGGCGACGCCGGCTTCGCGGTGCTGGTCGCGCCCGGTGAGATAGACCACTCCGCCCAGCAGGCCGGATGTCATGTTCACCAGCGTCCAGAGTAAGCCCAGCGCGGCGGCCTCGGTTTGCGGCACGGCATAGGAGGCCAGCATCCAGGCCATTCCCCCTTCGCGCACGCCAATGCCGTTAAGGCTGATGGGCAGCACGGTGGCCAAAGCCACCAGCGGCACGGCGGCGGCGTAGGCGCCCATCGGCAGATCGAGCGCCAACGCCCGACCCAAGAGCATCACCGCGGCAATGTTCAGCGATTGCACGACGAGGCCCCAGGTGACCGCTTTCCAGAACAGGGAGGGGTGCCGTCCCAAGGGCATGAGCTTGAAAAGTAAATCGCCGACCAGCGGCCAGCGCCGCCGGGCGAGCCAATCGAGCGCGGCCAGCCCCGCGTAGATCGCCGCAAGCGCGCCAAGGTACAGCGCGGCGCCGAAGAACAGGCAAGCACCCGGCGTGAGCTGAAACGACCGTTGGGCCAGGGCCGATAGCCCAATCACCAGGAGGGCCGTCAGCCCGGCCAGCCGGTCGGCCAGCACCGTGCAGCCGGCGAGCAACCGCGCGTCGGCCGTGCCGGCCAGCCGCCAGGCCTTCCAAACATCGCCGCCGATCGAGGTGGGCAGACAGAGGCTGAAGAATGATCCCTCGAAGTACCAACGCAAGCACTGTCGGTACGTGGCCGATAGTCCGACGGGCCGCGTCAACCGGCTCCATCGCCAGGCGCTGGCCCATTGCGAGGCCACATAGACGACAAGTGCCGCCAGCCACCAGCCGCCATCCAGCGTGCAGGCCAACTCGCGGACTTGAGACCATTCGATGCGACCGAACAGGTAAGCCAACAGGCCCATGCTCACCGCCAGCCTCGCGGCAATGCGCAGCGGAGTCGCGCGCCGGGGAGGCGATGGAGGGTTTGGATTCGTCATTTTTCTTCAACGACCCGCTCATAGGCCAGGATCGCCGCATTGGGTTCTGTAGGTAGGGAACGCCCTTCGTGGCGTTCCGTGAAGCGGGTGCGACGTTTTCCGGCAGGGCACGGAACGCCACGGAGGGCGTTCCCCGCAGAGGCGGTGCCGTCGTCGCATCCCGATCTTGAAGCGCGTCGTCATTTTCTTTCCAGTCCCGGTGTTCCGCTTCGCGCTGTCCGCGAGACGCGCCCCAACAACACCACGTCGCCGGACCGCAAAAAGCACCGTTGGCGGGCAACGACCTCGACGTCGCGCGGAAGGACGTCGCGCAGACGGTCGAGCTGGTCGGCGCGGGTAATCAAATACGGATCGGCCGACGTTTTGAAGAACTTCCGCACGCCTTCGGCGTCAAAACAGCCTTGCACCCGCTGCCGAGCGTAGAAGACCTGTACCGCGCCGAAGCCGAACAGCGCCGTGACGAAGACGACCGCCATGACCGCCACCGTCAAGGCGGCCCGTTGCGGCCGCCGCGCAGCCAGACAAATCGCCGCGAGGCCGCCGGCCAGCGGCGCGACGCCGATCAAACCCAACGCGGACTCGCCCGGAAAAAAACGCGCCGCCGCCAAGGGCAAACCGACCAGAAGCCCAACCCCTGCCACGGCGATCGTTCCGAGCGCCGGCCAAAGCAACCAGCGCCGCACCGTCGCGGGCTCGCGCAGCCACTGTTCGACGAACGCCGCCACGATCAGGGCGAGCGCCGGGTAGGCGGGCAGAACGTAGCTGGGCAGCTTCGTGCGCGAGAACGAGAAGAAGCCAATGTACAGCCCGGCCCAGCAGGCGACAAACACATAGGCCGCCCAGGCCGGATCGCGGCGCGCTCGCCGCGCAAGGTGCGACAGCCCCAACGGCAAGAACACCGACCAGGGAAAGAAACCCAGCGCCACGGCCGGAATGTAATAAACGATTGGAACTTGGTGCCCTTCCATCGGCTTGAGAAACCGGCCGATATTGTGAGTGCCAAGGTAACCGGCCAGCCAATCGCCGTCGCTACGCAGGCCTACCGCGAGATACCACGGCAATGCGATCGCGGCGACCACGGCCAGCGCCGTCCAAGGCCGCATCTGCCAGGCGACCTCGCAACACGCGCGCGGCGAGAGCGCGCGAACGGATCGTTTCCACCAGCGAATCCTCGATCCACGAACCGTGACCGCCCATTGCTTCGCGCAAAGCAGGTACAGCCCGATCACCGCGATAGGCGGCACGACCGCCGCCGGTCCCTTGGCCAACACGCCCACGCCCATCGCGGCATAGACCGTCGCCCAGCCGATCCACGATTTCGGGACGAAGTCGGCCAGTGTGTCGGCGCCGGCCATCGTGCGCCGCGCGCCCCAGGTGGCACTGACGAAGGCGAGCATGGCCAGCGTCGTCGAACAGATCAGCGTCGAGTCGGGCGTGGCCGCGCGGCCCGCGATCACGAACAGCACGCTCGTCGACATCGCCAGCGCGGCCCACAATCCCACGCGAGGCTGAAATAGCAACCGGCCCAAATGGTACGTGGCCAAGGTCGTCACGACGGCCAACACCGCGGAGGGGAAGCGGGCGGCGAACTCGTGTACACCAAACGTCTGGTACGCCGCCATCATCAGCCAGTACAGCAGCACCGGCTTGTCGTAACGCAGTTCGTCGTTGAACGTCGGTACGACCCAATCGCCGCCGGCGAACATTTCCCGGGCACACTCGGCGTTCTTCGGCTCGTCGTCGTCCCAGAGGCGCGGGACGCCCAGGTTCGTGAAAAAAACCAGGAGCGCCGCCACGGTGATCCAAAGCAGATGTCGTAGGTTCGTGCGTTGCATGTCGATGTGCTCGGGGTTGTCGCCAAACGACCCGCTTGGGGACAAGCGTCAGGTGCGAGAGTCTAGGTAGCGTTGATGAGCGTGGCAACGGCAATTTCGCACTGGAGAAAAACCCAATTGGGCGAAAGTCGGCGGCCCGGTATAGTGGGTGCCGCGGCAACGGCATCTGTAGGGAACGCCCTCCGTGGCGTTCCGTGTGGCAGGTGCGACGTCTTTTTGGTGAAACTCGGAACGCCCCTACAGAATCGGGGTGGTGGCTGGTGGCAGAGCGTAAGCGATGCCCCGGCTAGATAGCGACCGGGGCATCGCTTACGCTCTGCCCCAGCCACCGTGAATGTCTCATTGTCGGCCGCATGAAGTAGATACTTGCCCCCACGAGCCGATTGACGAGAGCGGGTGCGACATGGAGCATGGAGAAACCGGGCAAGATAGCCAGCTTCCGGACGGTTTCACCGATCGCGCCAGGGCGACCTGGGATTCGGCCGTTTGGAATGCGGCCGGAGCGAAATCCTGGCGCCGTCTCATTTTGCCGACATGGGCCTTCGCCCTGGCTGGCCTCGCCGCGTTGTCGATCGACGTTCCGCTCTCCCGGCGGGCGGTCGCGATCAACGACCCCAGGACCATTCGCGAATTGCTGGAAATGTCGGAGACATTCGGCCACGGTATCGGCGTAGGCATGCTCGCGCTGGCCGTTTTCATGCTCGACCCCACTCGGCGTTGGGCGATCCCGCGCCTGTTGACGGTAACCTATGGCGCGGGGCTGGCGGCCAACATCGGCAAGTTGCTCATCGCTCGCACGCGGCCGTCGGGCTTTGACCTCACGTCGGGCAATGTTTGGCAGACGTTCGAGGGTTGGTTGCCCTTTGGCGAGGGCGGCAGCCTGCGCCAAAGCTTCCCCTCGGCGCACACGGCCACCGCCGTGGCCTTTGCCCTGCTCCTCTCATGCCTCTATCCTCACGCGCGTCGGCTGTTCGTGGCCCTGGCGGTGTTGGTCGCCTTGCAGCGGCTTCAATGCGGGGCGCACTATCTCAGCGACATTTGCGGTGGCGCCGCTGTCGGCTGGTTGATCACCCTCGGCTCCTTCCGCCTCACGCCCTTCACGCGCCTCATGGACCGGCTCGAAGCACGTTGGAGTGGAAATCCGCCGCAGAGCAAGGCGAGCGGGGGGCGTTAGCCCCCTGTTTGTCCGCGAGGAGGCGATAGGCATTAGGCGTTAGGTGGGCGAGCGGGGGGCGTTAGCCCCCTGTTTGTCCGCGAGGAGGCGATAGGCGTTAGGCGTTAGGTGGGCGAGCGGGGGGCGTTAGCCCCCTGTTTGTCCGCGAGGAGGCGATAGGCATTAGGCGTTAGGTGGGCGAGCGGGGGGCGTTAGCCCCCTGTTTGTCCGCGAGGAGGCGATAGGCATTAGGCGTTAGGTGGGCGAGCGGGGGGCGTTAGCCCCCTGTTTGTCCGCGAGGAGGCGATAG
>Ga0307373_10006085_pt1 | contig 19372 bp, 15 predicted proteins | sample OX2MG_FD_202534 | JGI IMG/M metagenome (GOLD analysis project Ga0307373, IMG submission 202534) | Soil microbial communities from Risofladan, Vaasa, Finland - OX-2 | ecosystem: Environmental > Terrestrial > Soil > Coastal area > Acid sulfate soil | place: Finland: Risofladan, Vaasa | collected...
GCCGGTCGCCGACTACACCGCCGACGAGATGATGACGGTGACCGCGGCGCGGACGCTGCGCGACGCAATGACCTGCTTCGTCGGGATCGGCCTGCCCAGCGCGGCGGCCAACCTCGCCCGTGCCACCCATGCGCCGAGCCTCGTGCTGATCTACGAATCGGGCACCATCGGGGCCAAGCCCGGCTCGCTGCCGCTGTCCATCGGGGACGGGATCCTGGCGCAGACGGCGGACGCGGTGGTCAGCGTGCCGGAGATCTTCAATTACTGGATCCAGCCGGGCCGCATCGACCTCGGCTTCCTCGGCGCCGCGCAGGTCGACAAGTTCGGCAACATCAACACCACCGCCATCGGCGACTACGCCCGGCCCAAGGTCAGGCTGCCGGGGGCGGGCGGCGCCCCGGAGATCGCGGCGTCCTGCCGGGAGGTGACGATCGTGCTGCGGCAGACCCTGCGGGCCTTCGTCGAGCGGGTCGACTTCATTACCTCGGTCGGGCTCGGCGACGGGCCGGGGGCCCGGCAGCGGCTTGGCCTCACCGGCGCCGGCCCGCGGAAGATCATCACCGACCTGGGGGTGCTGGAGCCAGATCCCCAGACCGGGGAGTTCGTGCTGACCGGGGTATACCCCGGGGTATCCGTTGCTGATGTCAAGAGCAGAACGGGCTGGGAACTGCTCGTCGCGCCGAGCCTGGCCCGGATACCGGCGCCCGACGCCGCCGAGCTCAGCGCGCTGCGCGGGCTGATGTCCGCCCCGCCCAGTGAAGGAGCAAGCCGATGAGTACCGCCGATCATGCCATCACGGGCAGCCCGGCAACGCCGGGCCCGCTGCGGCTGCCGTCCTACGAGCGGCCCGCGGGCGTGCATCCGCCGCTGAACTCCCCGGAGTACAGGTCGACGCTGCTGCGCGCGCCCAAGCGCCCGGCGATCCGGCTGCCGCAGGGCCTGACGGAGGTGACCGGGCCGCTGCTGGGCGCCGAGCGGGTGACGGCGGCGGACGCCGACCTGACCAGCCGGCACGCCGGCGAGCCGCTCGGCGAGCGGATCATCCTCACCGGGCGGGTGCTGGATTCCGGCGGGCGGCCCGTCCCGGACACGCTGGTGGAGATCTGGCAGGCCAACGCGTCGGGCCGCTATGCCCACCGGGTGGATGACCACCCCGCGCCGCTGGATCCGAACTTTGACGGGGCCGGGGCCTGCATGACCGACTCGCAGGGCCGTTACCGGTTCGTGACGATCAAGCCGGGCGCCTATCCCTGGCGCAATCACCTGAACGCCTGGCGTCCGCAGCACATCCACTTCTCGCTCTTCGGCCGGGCGTTTACCCAGCGCCTGGTCACGCAGATGTACTTCCCGGGCGATCCGCTGTTCGCCCAGGACCCGATTTTCAACTCGATCCCGGATCCGCGGGCGCGGGAGCGGCTGATCTGCCGGCTCGACATGGGCGTGACCCAGCCGGACTGGGCGCTGGGCTACCAATGGGACATCGTGCTGCGCGGCCGGGAAGCCACCGCGTTCGAGCGAGCGGAGGAGCAGCGGTGACCCTCGGCATTACCCCCTCGCAGACGGTCGGGCCGTTCCTGGCGATCGGCCTGCCGTGGCCCGACGGCCCGGAGGTCGTCGGCCCGGCCACCGACGGCGCGATCACGATCAGCGGCCGGGTGCTGGACGGCGCGGGCGAGTCGGTGCCCGACGCGCTCGTGGAGACCTGGCAGGCGGCACCGGACGGCAGTTTCGCGCACCCGGACGATCCGCGCGGCGGGGGAGACCCGGGCTTCCGCGGCTTCGGCCGCTGCGCCACCGACCCCGCGGGCCGCTACCGCATCGTGACGCTGCGGCCAGGGACGCTGCCCACCCCGGACGGGGACACCGAGGCGCCGCACCTGGACGTGACCGTGCTCGCGCGCGGGCTGCTCGACCGCGTCGTGACCAGGATCTACTTCGCGGACGAGGAATCGGCCAACGCCGCCGACCCGGTGCTGGCCTCGGTGGAGCCGGGCCGCCGGCGCACGCTCATCGCTACCCCTGAGCCGGGTGGCGAGCCGGGCCGGTTCCGGTTCGACATCCGGCTGCAGGACCCGCGGGAGACAGTGTTCTTTGATGTCTGAGTCCGGGCCGGCCAGGCGGGAGGCCGTGCCGCTGGCGGCATCCCTGGAGGGCCCCGCTGACGCGCCGGTGCTCGTCCTCGGCAACTCGCTGGGCACCAGCCGGGCCTGCTGGCAGCCGCAGGTCGCGGCGTTGTCCCGGCATTTCCGGCTGCTGCGCTATGAGCTTCGCGGGCACGGCACGGCGGCCGGCGGCCTGTCGCCGGCCCCGCCAGGCCCGTACTCGGTCGCGGAACTAGCGGGCGACGTGCTGGCCCTGCTCGACGCTCATGATGTCGAACGGACCCTGTACTGCGGCGTCTCGCTCGGCGGCATGGTCGGCATGTGGCTGGCCGCCCACGCGCCCGAGCGGATCATCGGGCTCGGCCTGAGCTGCACCTCGGCGTACCTGCCGCCCGCCGCCGGCTGGACCGACCGCGCGGCGCGGGTGCGGGCGCAGGGCACTGACTCGATCGCCGAGCAGGTCGTCGGCCGCTGGTTCACCCCGGCGTTCCGCGCCGCGCAGCCGGAGGTCCCGGCGGCGTTCGCCGTCGGCCTCGCGGCCATCGGGGACGAGGGCTATGCGGGCTGCTGCGAGGCGATCGCCGCCATGGACCTGCGGCCGGTGCTCGGCTCGATCACGGCGCCCACCATGGTCATCGCGGGTGTGCAGGACGCGGCGACGCCGCCCTGGCACGGCGGCGTCATCGCGTCGTCAATCGCGGGATCCCGGCTTCGGGTCGTGCGGGGCGGGGCGCACCTGACGAACGTCTCGGCGGCCGGCGAGGTGACCGCGCTGCTGCTGCCGCACCTGCTGGCCGCGACCGGGCTGGCCTAGCTGGGGAGCATTGGAAGGCATCGCCCTGGCTGGCTGGCTGGTCAGCCGCGCCGACCTGGGCCAGGCGGGAGAGTCGCCGCGGGCTCGGCCGGGCTGACCAGCTCGGCTGGCCCCAGCGGCAGCGGCGACGGCGGCTTGACTTCCTCCAGTCGCAGGTAGGTGATGAGCCGCTGGGCGCCGCGGCTGGCCAGCCGGGTCAGCACGCGCTGCAACTCGCTGACGTCCCGGGCGACGATGGTGAGCAGGTAGTCCATCTCGCCGGCGATGTTGTCCGCGGTGATGATCTGCGGCAGGGCGCGAAGCTGATCCTCGAAGGCCCGGACGGAACGCGGATCATGCCGGGCCGTGTTGGCCGCCACGTACACGCTCAGCGGGAACCCGGCCGCGGCCGGGTCGAGTCGCGCGCAGATGACGCGGATGACGCCGGACTCCTTCAGCCGCCGGACGCGGTGCAGCGTGGCGGCTGGCGACAGGCCGACAAACCGGGCGAGCTCGACGTTCGTGCGGTCGGCGTCAGCCTGTAGCTCGGTTAGCAGCTTGATATCAATTTCATCAAGTGAAGTAGCCATCTTACGATACATTATTTAGCTAGAAGCCTCGTATGGCAAATTCTCGCTATCCGGTTCGCATGATGGACGCATGACTTTCGATCGCCGTGCTGTCCTGGCCCTGGCCACCGCGGGAGTGCTGTGGGGCTCCACCGTGCCGGCTACCAAGCTGGCGGTGCAGTGGCTGCCGCCGGGCTGGCTCACCGTCGTGCGGTTCGGCCTGGCGGCAGCCATCCTGCTGGTGGTCCGCCGCTCACGGCTGCGCGCCGCGTGGAGCCCGGCCGTCCTGGTCTGGGGCGCCGTGGGCTACGGGGGGACAATTCTCATCCAGAACGAAGGCGTCATGCGGACCAGCGTGTCTCATGCGGCGCTTCTCGTCGGGGCCACGCCGGTGCTGGTCGCGATCATCGCGGCGCTGCGGTTCCGCGGCATCGCGCGGCCCGCGGTCTGGGCTGGCTACGCCGTGTCGCTGGCCGGGGTCTGCCTGGTGGCCGGCGCCGCCGGAGGCGGCGCGACGATGACCGGAGACGGGCTGGTCCTGGTGTCGCTGCTGCTCTCGGCGGCCTTTACTGTCGCGCAGACCCGGCTGCTGGCCGGCCGTGACCCGCTGGCCGTGACGGCGCTGCAGTTCCTGGCCGCCACGGTGGCCGTGCTGCCCGTGGCGGCCCTGACCGAGGGACTGCCGCCCGTCGCCGGCGCGGCGCGGGGCCTGCCGATCACCGTGGCCCTAGCGCTGGGCGGCACGCTGCTGCCGTTCGCACTCTTCGCCTTCGGCCAGTCCCGCGTCCCCGCGGCGACGGCCGCGCCCTTCCTCAACCTGGAGCCGCTGGTGGGCGCGGCGGTCGGCGTCGTGGTCTTCGGTGATCCGTTCGGCCTGCCGCAGATCGCGGGCGCGGCGGCGATCGTGGCGGGCATCGCCGTCAGCAGCGTGCCGCTGACCGGCCGCCCCGTTCGCCGCCTGCTCTGGCGCGCCCGGCCGGCCACTGCCTGGTCAGGGCACGAGGAGCACCCGCCGAGCCGGCTCCGGTCTTCCAGCAGCGCGTGCGCCCGGGCCGCCTCCGCAAGTGGGAAGGTGCCCTGCACGGCAGCGCGCAGGCGGCCCTCGGCGGCGTGCCCGGCGACTTCGGTCATCGCCTGCCGGACCTGGTCGGGGCGGGCCGCGCGGCAGGTCAGGAGGCGGAAGCCCGTGACGGAGCGCAGCTCGTACAGGCTGCTCACCGGCAGGGCGGTCAGCTCGCTGCTGGCGGCGCCGTAGACCACCAGGCGGCCGAACGGGGCCAGCAGCTCCATGCCCGTGGCGCTGGCCGGCCCGCCCACGCAGGCGAGAATGACGTCGACCCCGCCTGGAGCGATCGCGGCCTCCTGGATCGTCTTGTCGTAGGTGTGCGAGGGCCGGACGATCGTGGCCGGGAACCCCTCGTCGCGGTAGGCGCGGACCAGCAGGTCCTCGGAGGCGATCTTGTCGCGGGAGTAGCGCCAGAACGGGTTGCGCAGCGGCGTCGACTCCAGGACCGGCAGCCGGGCCGGCGGGGTCTGGTACGCCGACGCGGAGCTGATGAACACGTACTGGCCGGTCCGGTCGCGCAGCAGGTCGAGGTCGGCCTGGACCTGATCGGGCGTGAACGCGACCCAGTCCACGACGGCGTCGAAGTCCCGGTCGCCGAGCGCCTGCGCGGCCGAGGCCGGATCGCGGATGTCGCCGCGCAGGACCGTGGCCTGCTCAGGCAGCGGCCGCCGCAGGGTAGTGCCGCGGTTCAGGACGTACAGGTCGATACCGCGCTCGACGGCCAGCTGCGAGCAGGCCGAGCTGATAACGCCGCTACCACCGATAAACAGAACTTTCAGGCCACTCACGCCGCTAACGCTAGGGGCCGTCCCGGCTAGCGCCAAGCCAGGTCCCGGCCCGCCTGGTCAGCCGGGCCCAGGCCAGGCGCCCCGGCCATCGATAACGTTCCGCTGGCCGGGGCACTGGCGCGCTGTGATCAGCAGCCGTCGTAGGGCGCCCACGGCGACGTGCCGTACTGGGCGTACAGCCGCTGGAACGCCACGTTCTGCTGCGCGACCGAGGCCTGCCCGGCGGTGCCCGAGTAGCCCAGGCTGGCCCAGGTGCTCGGCAGGATGCCGTACAGGCCGGCGGGGTCGGTCGGGGTGTTCGACGACTCGCGCCAGGCCACGCACCGCTGGAAGGACGCTGGCGCCGAACTGGCGGTGCTGGCCGGCACGGCGGACGGGCTGGACGCGGCGGGCGCCGTCGTCGTCGCTGGCGTCGTCGTCGTCGTCGCTGGTGCCGCCGCGCTGGTGCCCGCGTGCCCGTCCGGCACGTTCACCAGTTCGCCCACGGTGATGAGGTTGGGGTCGGCAATCTGGGGGTTCGCCGACTCCACTCGCGAGAGCAGTACCCCGGCCTGCGCGGCGATGCCGCTGAGCGTGTCACCTGCCTGGACAGTGTGCGTGCTGGCTAGTGCCGGGCCGGCCGCGAGTCCCGCAATCGCCACGCCCGCGCCCACTGAGGTAATTATTCTGGTTCGTACCCTCATACATCTCCTTGTCTGGATTCTTAGCCACAGCGCTCCAACGTACGTAGCGTCACCGGACGATGCAAATCGACGTCGCTGGGCTGTGACCAGGCAACTTGCGCTTCACGCGGTCTCGGGCGGGCGGCCGGCGACGACGCGAATGGCGTGGCTGCAGCGGCACGAACGGCCAGGAATGGCCAGGAATGGCTGACGCGGGCCCCGCACAAGCTGCTCCAGCAGCATCCCGCACAGCAGCGCGCATCGTTCCGTTGCCGGATCAATGCCGGACGCATATCGGGATCGACTTTGCTTAACTCAGTGAGCCTTTCCGCGCAAGGCGGTGGTCACCCTGAGTGATCATGAGTAGGGCGCAAAGCGCTCACCCCGCCCGGAAGGTTCCGCGGCCGCCGTGCGCCGAGCCGGTGAAGCCTGCCTAGCCTGCTGCGGACAAGGCCGCCTCGGCCTTGCGGAGAGCCTGAGCGCTCGGGATCCGCCGCGGATCGCCCAGCTTCTCGCGCAGGGCAAGGGAATACCCCAGCTGCCGCACCGCCTCTTGCGGGCGGACGTCCTCGCATGACGACACAGGTACCGCAGCGGGCAGGCCGGTTGAGAACAAAGGTTTGCCACCTGTGCTGGCTTGTTACGACCAGAGCGTGGCGACCGGCGCGGCGAGGACGCGGTCGCTGACGGGGAAGACGTGCGGACCGGTGTGCAAGATTATTCCGGCGGCGAAGGCGTCGCCGGTCTCGTCGCGGAGCCAGGCCAGGTGGCGGGCATCGGAAGCCGAGACGGTGGCGGCTGCCTTGATCTCGATCCCGATCAGCTGCCCGCCCGCGGTCTCGATGAGCAGGTCTACCTCCCTGCGGCCCTGCTCCTCGCGTAGATGATAGAGGCGCGGGTCGTTGCTGCTCGCGGCGAGTTCGGCGCGCAACTGCGCGGCAACGAAGGTGTCGAGAAGGCGGCCCAGCATGTCGGGGCCGTACAGGATCGCATCCCTGCCGAGCCCGAGGACGGCCGCGACGAGCGCCGGGTCGACCAGGTAGCGCTTGGGGGCCTTGATGAGCCTCTTGATCCGGTTGGAGAACCAGGCAGGGACCAGGTCGAGGACGAACATCCTTTGGAAGAGTGCCTGGTAGGCCTGCGCGGTCCTGGCGTTGATCCCGGCAGCGGACCATAGCGTTGACTCGGCCACGATGCCGGCGGTATTGACCGCCAGGACTGACAGGTAGCGGCGCAGCAGTTCCGGGTCCCGGCGGGGTGCCACCGCGGGCACGTCGCGGGTGATCATCTGCTCGACGTAGCCGGCGAACCACCGCCGCCGCGCGGTCACCGGTATCCGCAACGACGGCTCGGGGAAGCTTCCGGCGAGCATCAGGTCCAGGTAGTCGCGGACGCTGAGCGCGTCGTCCGGCGCCGTGACCGCATCCAGGCCGCCGTCGATGACCCGGTCGATGAACGGTGCCATGCTGGCGCGCCCCAGGACCTCGCGGACCGACATCCCGTACATAGGAACTTGCAGCAGGCGGCCGGTACCCGGCCAGACCCTGTTCTCCAGTTCGGCGCGGACAGAACCAGTCAGGATGTAGCGGCCCGGGGCAGGATCCTCATCGACCGAGCGCTTGACGGCGCCAAGCAGTTCCGGTACCTCCTGCCATTCGTCCAGGATGACCGGCGGGCGCAGTCCTGCGAGCATCGCATCGGGCGAGGCTGCCACCGACTGGCGGACCTCCGGCCGATCCAGGCGCAAGACCGTGCCGCCGCGCCGGACCGCCGTGGTGGTCTTCCCCGCTGCCCGCGGTCCAACCAGAGAGATCGCCGGAAATGAGCCGAGTAGCTCATCCAGTAGCCCATCAACGATCCTGGGCACGTACAGGTCGCTCATCTTCATGAGGGTACCTGTTTACCGCATAGCTGAGTACCTGTTTTCCGCAGTGATGAGTACTTGTTTCCCGCAACTTGGCCACGTTGACATAGTCCGACGAGCCGACATGTTCACCGCGGACGGCAGGCCGTCTGACGACGACCGCGTGAGAACGGACCAACGCTGGGCGACGAGCCGCGCAGGCGCCGAACCTGCACGGCGCGCTGCCGGCGGCCAGGTCGCCGGCTACAGCCACGTGATCATCGACGGCACCCTGATCCCTGATCGAGACCGGCCGAAGTGATCAAACCCTTGCACGGAAAGGCTCAGTAGATAAAACTCCGTCATTATAACGACGCTTTAGTATGACCGAGGTCATGGTTGCGCGTGAATACCGGATGGCCTGTTTCCGGCCGGGCCCGGTCGGGCTCTAGCCGTCGGAGCGGTGGCGGACCAGGGTGAAGGTCTCGAACTCCGTGTAGGTCGGCGTGGGCGCGCCGGCCCGCCCGCTGGCCGGGTTGACGGGGTCGGCGCCGACCGCGTGGAAGTACCGGACCGTGATGCTGGTCATGCCGCCGCGCACCTCGCCCGGATGCACGTCGAACACCGCGATCCCGTAGCCGGTGGACGGGTCTCGCATCGCCGACCAGGTGGCATCCTCCAGCGCGTCGGCGCCGGCCCGGGCGAACACGCCCGGCGTGGCGGTCGGGGCGGGCCGGTTCGCCCGGGTGAACACCTTCGCCTGCCGCAGTCCGTCGGCCGCGTCCACCCCGTACTCGTCCAGCGGAGCGCTGGTGCCGCCGCAGCCGAGGATCAGGTGCACGGTGCCCTCGCTGCTGTCGAACACGCTGGTGTCGGCCGTCGTGACCGGGTGCGGCCGCAGGGTCTGCACGGGCTCACCGGTCGCGGCGTCGCGTCCCGCCATGGCGTCGAAGCCGCGAACCGGGAAGGACCGCTCGTAGTCGTGGTCGTGCCCGCACAGGACGAGGTCGACCTGGTACCGGTCGAACAGCGGCAGCCAGGCCTGCCTGATCCCGAGGTCGGAGCCGTTGCCCGTGGCCGACGAGGAGGCCGCGTCCTGGTGCATCTGCACGACGATCCAGTCGATGGAGTGATCGGCCCGGGCCGCGGCGAGCGTCCGCTCCAGCCAGGCCGTCTGCGCGCCGCCCGAGTAGCCCCTGATGTAGAACGAGGTCCCCGGCGGGATGGCGTCGTGGCCCGCGCCGGCGGCGGGCGTCAGCGGATCGGGCCCCGCCACGAACGGGCCGGCGTCCTGGTAAACGACATCGTCGGCGTCGAGCGAGACGAACAGGACCGAGCTGACCCGGAACGCGTACCAGCGGCCGCGAAAGCCGGGCACGCCGTTGTCGGGCAGCGTGTAACGGGTCAGGTAGGAACCCAGGCCCTGCGGGCCGTTGCCGAACTCGATCTCGTGATTGCCCGGGCATGGCATCCAGGCCCGGTGCGCGGCGGACGCCTGGCAGTTGTTGCCGAAGTCCCGCCAGACCTCCGGCTGGTGAGCGGGATTGAGATCGGCGTAGCACAGGTCCCCGTTGAGCAGGTGGAACAGCGGCTGGAACGACTCGACCGCGGCCACGGCGTAGGCGCTCTGGCCGTAGGAGAGCACCCACTGCGGGCTGGGCGTGGCCAGGTCGCCGAAGCTGGTGAACCGGAACGGGGCCCGGCCGCGCGGGGCCGTGCGGAAGGTAGCCGAGAACGGCTCGGCCGCGCCGTCGTTGTCGGCCCGGATGGCGTAGGAGTACACCGTGCCCGGCGCCAGCCCGGTCAGTTGCGCGTGGTAGGTCCAGACGACCTCGCCGCTGATGCCGTCGGTGTAGCTGCGCCGGACGGCCGACGCCACTCTCGAGCCGCCGCCCGGTCCCGACAGCAGGACACGCGGCCGGACGGCGGGCTCGGGCGACGCCCAGGACACCGCGATGCTGGTCGCCGGGTCGCGCCCCCAGGTCAGGTGAATCTGCTCGGGCGTGGCCCCGGCGCTGGCGCGCTGCTGCCGCGGTCGCTGCAGGGTTAGCGGGATAGGGGTGGCGGCCAGCAGGCCGGCTCCGCCGGCGCCGGCGAGCACCTGGCGGCGGGACAGCGACGAGTCGCCGGTGTCGAGGATGTCCACCGCAGTGCTCGCCTCGGAGCGCGCCGCCTGCGGGGCGACGGTATCCGCCGCGTCGGGAGAATCCGTGCTCTGCTCGTCCTGGTCGCTGGACATGGGCCCAGCCTGCCGGCGGGCCGTGAACTGCCGGTGACAGCCCGGTGACCGATGGCGCCAATGCCGGTGAAGACCCTGGTCCGGCGGCGGTCTAGTGCACGATGTCCCAGGCGGCGGCCTCGATGGCGGCCTCGGTGAGCAGCACGGCGGACGCGGCGTCGCCGAGCGGGATGAAGCTGTCCGCGCTGGCCACGCGCCGGACCCGGCCGGTGAAGCCCGCGTCGGCCAGGGCGGCGATCACTCCCTCGGCCACCCCGCCGGTGCGCCGGGTCTCGTCGGCGACCAGCACGCGGCCGGTCGCCGACGCCTCGCGGAGCAGGTCGCCGACGGGCAGCGGCGCGAGCCAGCGCAGGTCGAGCACCCGGCAGCCGATGCCGTCGGCCGCCAGCCGCGCGGCGGCCCGCAGGCTCATCCGCAGGCCATTGCCGAACGTCACGATCGTGAGGTCGGACCCGTCGCCGTAGAGCCGGGCCGCGCCGAGCGGGATGTGGCCGGCGGCCCACGACGCCGGCGGATCGTAGGGGGCCAGCCAGCCCCCATCGCCGGCCGCGTGCAGGTCGCGCTCGTGGTAGAGGGCGATGGGCTCGAGGAAGACGCTCAGCGTGCCGTCGACGTCGGCGGCCGCCAGGCAGGTCCGCAGCATCGCCGCCGCGTCGTCCGGCCGGGCGGGGCAGGCGATCACCAGGCCCGGGATGTCGCGCAGCGCCGCCACCGAGTTGTCGTTGTGGAAGTGACCGCCGAACCCTTGCTGGTAGGCCAGGCCGGCGATCCGCACGACCATCGGATTGCGGTACTGCCCACGGGAGAAAAACGACAGCGTGGCGCCCTCACCCCGGATCTGGTCGGCGGCGTTGTGCAGGTAGGCCAGGTACTGGATCTCGGGTACCGGCAGCAGCCCGGCCAGTCCCGCGCCGAGTGCGACACCGAGAATCGACTGCTCGTCCAGGACCGAGTCGAAGACCCGGCCGGCCCCGAAGGCGCGCAGCAGGCCCCTGGTCACCCCGTAAACGCCGCCCTTGCGGGCGACATCCTCGCCGAAGAGGATCATGCCGGGCCGCGCGGCTAGCTCGTCGGCCAGGGTCGCCTTGATCGCCTGCGCGAGGGTCAGCGGTCCCTGGGCCTCGGGCAGCCGCCCGGCGAACGCCCGGTGCCGGCGCCAGTCGCCGGCCGTCCGGCCGCCGACCGCCAGCGCGGCGGCGACCGCGTGCGGGCGGCGCGGCGCGATGGGGGCCATGACCTCGGCGGTGCTGGCCAGCCGGGGGGCCCTGGCGGCCTGCGCGGCCAGGGCCAGCACCCGGGCCCGGCACTGCTCATACCGGTCCAGGATCTCCGCGGGGCTCAGTACGCCGGCGGCGACCAGCATCGCGGCCGTCCCGATGAGCGGGTCCCGCCGGGCGTCGGCGGCGATGTCGGCGGCGCTGCGGTAAGCCGACTCCACGTCGGAGCCGGCGTGCCCGCCCAGGCGCACCGTGCGCAGGTGCAGGAACGCTGGCGCGCGCCGCTCGCGCACCCACGACGCGGCGGCCAGGGCGGTGTCGTGCACCGCCGCGACGTCGTAGCCGTCGGCGTGGAAGTACGGGATGGCGCCCCGGCCGGAATGGGCGGCGGTGATCCAGCCGGGCGGTGTCCGCACGCTGAGGCCGATCCCGTTGTCCTCGCAGACCAGCAGCAGCGGCATCGGCAGCCCCTGGTACGCGCAGTAGGCGGCGGTGTTGAAGGCACCTGCCGCCGTGGAGTGGTTCGCCGACGCGTCGCCGAAGCTGCACACCACGATCGCGTCGTCCGGCCACGGCGGACTCGGCGAGGGCGGACCCGGCGAGGGCGGACCCGGCGAGGGCGGACCCGGCGGTGCGGCCCCGTCGGGATCGAGCCGGCCCAGCTTGGCGGCCCGGTCCAGCGAGAAGGCCAGGCCGACCGCCCTGGGCAGGTGCGAGGCGATCGTCGAGGTCTGCGGGATCACGTTCAGGTCCCGGTGCCCGAACACCTTGTGCCGCCCGCCCGCGATCGGCTCGGCCGCCGCGGCGACCAGGCCGAGCAGGATGTCGGTGACGCCGTCCCGCGGCGGATCGGCCTGAGCCGCCCGCACCAGGTAAAAGGCGCCCGAGCGATAGTGCAGCAGCGCCGGGTCGGTGAGCCGGAGCGCCGCGGCGACGCCCGCGTTCGACTCATGCCCCGACGAGCCGATGGTGTAAAAGCCGGCGCCGCTGGCGCGCAGCAGCCGGGCGGCCAGGTCCAGGTGCCTGCTGGCCAGCTGAGCGTCGAATAGCTCCAGGCAGCGCTCGCGGCTGAGCCGCGGCAGCGCGTTGTCCGGCCCGACGACGCTGACCTGGTCCCGTGCTGGCTGGTCCCGTGCTGGCTGGGCGTCTGGGCCGGAGCCGGCCGTCATCGCCCTGACCGCGGCGGCGAATCGCAGTTCGACCGGGTCGCGGGGGTCGCGGGGGTCGCGGGCTGCCGCTCCGGCGGTGGTCGCTGCTGAGTCCGGGCTCATAGTCAGACCGTAAGCTGCCGGGCGCGATCGCGCACGGGAGTGTCCGGCGGGGCGTGCTGGGGCCGGCGGAGCGTGCCGTTACGGGTCGGTGGTGTGATGAGTTGGTCAGGTCCCGCGACCATCCGGAGGTCTCATGCTGCCCTGGTTCGCCGATCTAGCCGGACGGCTGGACGAGCACGTCATCACCAGCGAGCTGCTGCGCGACAACCCGCTCGGCGACCCGGCCGACCGGCCGCTTTGGGTCTACGTTCCGCCCGGCTACGACGGCGCCGGCGACCGCCGGTACCCGTCCGTCTACGTGATCCAGGGCTACACCGGGCACCTGACGATGTGGCGCAACCGGTCGCCGTTCCGGCAGCCGTTCATCGAGACGGCCGACGCGATGTTCAGCCGCGGCGACGCGCCGCCGGCCATCGTGGTCTACGTCGACGCCTGGACCGCCTACGGCGGCAGCCAGTTCGTCGACTCGCCCGGCACCGGCCGGTATCACTCCTACCTCTGCGAGGAGGTCGTGCCGTGGGTGGACGCGCGATACCGGACCCAGGCCGACGCCGCGCACCGGGCGATCGCCGGGAAGTCCAGCGGCGGGTTCGGCGCCATGATCACCCCGATGCTGCGTCCCGACCTGTTCGGCGCGCTGGCCACCCACGCGGGGGACACCCTGTACGAGCACGGCTACCTGCGGGACTTCGGCGAGGCCGTCCGGCTGCTGCGCGGCTACGACGGCGACATCTGGCTGTGGTGGGATGACTTCCGCTCCCGGGTCGCGTTCACCAAGCCGGCCGATCAGGTGCTGCTGGGCCTGCTCGGCGTGGCGGCGTGCTTCTCGGCGGGCGAGGACGGCTCGATCGAACTGCCGTTCGATCCGCGGACGGGGGCGCTGCGGCCGGCGGTCTGGGAGCGCTGGCTGGACTGGGACCCGGTCCGGATGGCCGCTCGTTACGCGACCGCGCTGCGCTCGCTGCGGGCCATCTGGATCGACGCGGGCACGGCCGATGAGTTCTACCTGGACCTGGGCGCGACGGCGTTCCGGGCGGCGCTGGCGGACGTCGGCGTGGCCGACGACGTGGTCCACTTCGAGCTGTTCGAGGCGACCCATGTGGCGATCGAGTATCGCTACCCGCTTTCGCTGGCCTGGCTCTGCCAGCGGATGGCCCGGTGAGATGGGCCGGTGAGATGGGCCCGGTGAGATGGGCCCGGTGAATCTCCCGTGAACGATCGCGGCCCGGCATACGTGCTGGAGGAGGCGGAGGGCTGACGACATCACCTGACCGAATGGAGAGAGTGATATGCGTAACCGATGGTGGGCAGCGTCCGGCGCTGTCGCGGCCGTGGCACTGCTGGCCGCCTGCGGGAGCAGCGGCACGAGCAGCGGCACGAGCGGATCGACCAGCTCGGCTCCGGCGGCGAGCTCGAGCAGCGCGCCGGCCGTCCAGGCGAGCACGTCCGCGGCTGGCATCACGACGGCCAAGACGAGCAAGGGGACGGTGCTGACCACGGCCCAGGGATTCACGATCTACTGGTTCGCGATCGACACCCCGACCAAGTCGAACTGCAACGGGTCGTGCGCGAGCTTCTGGCCGCCGCTGACCGGGACGCCGTCGGCGGCCGCCAGTTCGGGCCTGAGCGGCAAGTTCGGGACGATCAAGCGTGCCGACGGCACGATGCAGGCGACCTACGATGGTCACCCGCTGTACCTGTTCGCGGGTGACAAGCAGGCCGGGCAGTTGAACGGCAACGGCATCAATACCAGCGGCGGCCTGTGGTGGGCGACCACCCCGACGGGCGCGAAGCTGACCTCGACCTCGCCCGCGCCGTCGCCGTCCTCCTCCTCGTCTAAGTCGGGCTACGGCTACTGACGCTCAGGCGGCCTCCCGCTGACCTGAGCCGGCTGGCTCGGTCACCCAGAGCGGCGCCAGTCAGGGCCTTACCAGCCTCAGGCCCTGGCTGGCGCTCTATGGTGATGAACGTGTGCGAATGGCGCGTGACCGATGCGAAGATTCAGCCATGACACTGGTCATGCAGGATTCGATTTATCCCGCTAACCTGACCGCCGCGGCCGATGCCTACCTCGGTTACGTTGATGGCAATTGGCCTACCTACCACGCGGTCGTCGCCCGGTTCCCGGGCAAGCCCGTGCTCTCGATGGCGGTCCTCGCCGACGCCGAGGCGGTGGGCTGCGACCAGGAGCCCGGCGACCTGAGCGCTAGCCAGGTGCCGGCCTGGATCAAGCGGCAGCAGGCCCGCGGCGTCGAGCGGCCGGTCGTCTACGCGTCCGCGTCGAACCTCCCGGCGGTCCTGCGGGCCCTGGCCGCCGCGGGCATTGGCCGGGCGGCGGTCCGGCTGCTGTCCGCGCACTATGGGGCGGGCAAGCATATCTGCGGGCCGGCCACCTGCGCCTTTCCCGGCGTACCGGCTTGTGACGGGACACAATGGACTGACAGTGCTGCGGGCGCCGGCGGTGCGCTCATTGACGAGAGCGTCTTGAACGATGACTTTTTCAGCGGAGGCAATATGGCCATCAGCAGCGCGGACATCGCGGCGATCGCGAAGGCCGTCTGGAAGATCGACGGGGTCGTCCCCGGTCCGGACGCGAACAAGTCGAACCCGTTCTGGGAGCCGCAGCGCAGCCTGGCTGACCTCGGTGTCCAGGTGCGCGTGATCGAGCAGGGCGTCGCAGCCTTGGCGGTTAAGGCCGGAGCGGACCCCAGCACCGTGATCGCAGGTGTCCTGCCAGCCCTCAACCCCGCCCAGCTGGCGGACGTCATCGCGACGAGCCTGGGGCCGGAGGCAGGCCAGCGGGTCATCGCCGCGCTACAGGAACGGCTGGCCCCGCCTGCCAGCTGACCGAGCCGTTCCCGATCCGGCTGAGCGACCGGGCCGCGCTCGCCGGGCGGCTCGTCCGCGCGGAGCTACGGCCGGGTCGCAACGCACGGATCGGCGTGCTCCTCGCCACGGGTAACGAGGTGCCATCCGCGGAAGGCGGCTTCCCGGTCCGCGCCGTCCGGGCCCGGTGCGAGCCTGCCGTCCGCATTCGCGGGCGAGGCACCGCCGGGCGCGCCCGGCGGTGCTCCCCAGAGCCCCATCGCGTCAAGGTAGGCCTGCCGGTGCGGGCAGAGGCGGGCGGGAGGGGCGGCGGGAGGGGCAATCGACGCCAGGTCGGCGACGATGTAGCGGGCCATCGCCTCCGGCAGCGCCGCCGCCGGGTCGGCCCGCAGCTGGCGTCCGACGTCACTCAGCAGCGCCGCGAGAGCCTGGCCGGCGGACAGCAGCCGCGCTGGATCCAGGTCCGCGACCGTGGCCTCCAGTCCGGCGGGCAGCTCGCCGGGCGCGAAGTCCAGGATGCTCGTGAGGCCGTACTGCGGGGTGCGGACGTCCAGGGCGGCGGCCCAGAGCCGGCACAACTGCTCCCTGGCCTCATTCAGCCGGGCCAGGGCCTCCCAGGGGGACCCGCGACGCAGGTACTTGCCCAGGTCGGCAAGGGCGCACCAGCCCAGGAAGGCCCACTCGCGAACCTGCTCCGGCATGATCGCGGGGCGCGGCTCGCCGGCGATCACGATCTGGTCGTCCGGGTCATAGAGCACGACCACGTCAGGGATGGCGCCGGCGTCCATTGATGTCGGGAAGACCACCAGGTCGACCTGGCAGCGGTTGGCGAACTGAGCGAAGACTCGCTCGTGGGTCATCGTCACGCCGGGGATCTGGTGCTGGAAGCTGTCGACAAGGTCGCCCAGGTGGTCCACGCCGCGGCGGACGTCCGCGGCTATCGCCGGGAATCCCGCCTCCCGGACCCCCACGGCCACATCGAGATCGGACAGCCCGTCACCGGCGCCGCGCCCGACTGAGCAGCCGACCACCAGCCACCTGACGCCCTCGTTGGCTTCGCACAGGCTCAGCAGCCGGCTGAGGATCGCCCGCTGCCCGTCGAGCTCGTCGGGCAGCTGGGCGATCCAGGTCCGTCCGTCGTGATTCATGGAGCCATGATGCCGGGTCCGGATGGCGGGACCACGATGCGCTGGCGCCTCGGAAGTGCGGGATGCAAGCAGTTGCTTGGGGTGGGAGCAGTTGAGTGCTGAGGAAGGCGCACTCGCCGCTCGCGGTCGAACTCCGGTGGAGTCGGGCGCGACAGGAGGCCGGGGTACCCGGCTGCTAGCGGCGATGCGGCGGCGAGTGACGGCGGAACATCTGGTCGTGGCGGTGCTGGGGCTGCTCGTTCTCGCGGTCCATGACGTGGGGTACCTGCTGAGCCAGTCCTACTGGACCGACGAGGCATGGGTCGCGATCTCCGCCCGCTTCCCGCTCTCGCTGCTTCCCGCGCTGACTAACAGCACCCCGATCGGCTGGTCGTTGCTGGTACGCGTGCTCACCCCGGCGGGGGACCAGGCTGCCCGGCTCCTGCCGCTCGCGTTCGCCGGCGCTGCCGTGGTCGCGGCCTACTGGTTCGCGCGGCAACTCGGCTGGCGCTGGCAGGCCGCCTCGATCGGCGCCGGCCTGCTGGCCGGGGTCGGCGTGCTGCTGGATCAGCCGATCCTCACGCACAACGACCTGAAGCAGTACACCGCGGACGCCTGCATCGCGTTGCTGGCCTTGGCGGTGACCTCGCGGCTCGAGCGTCAATGGTCGCGGCGCGGGCTGGCCGCCCTGTCGGTGACGATCTGGGGTGGCATGCTCCTCAGCCATACCGTCGCCTTCGTGGGCGCGGCGGCATTCGGGGCGGTGTGCCTAGTCGCGCTCGCGCAGCGCGCCTGGCGCCGGCTCGGTGAAGCGGTCATCGCCGGCGCGGGCACGGCCGTGCTCATGGCGGGCGTGTACAAGCGATTCGATGCCCGGGCGGTCTCCTCCAAGCTGACCTACTCGCCCCACTTCCGTTACTACTACCTCCCGATCACCAGGGGTCCGGAGGCGGCGATCAAGTTCGTGACCTCGCATTTCACCGCCTTGGACGTCGCCTTCGCGCTGGGGCCGGCCTGGCTGGCGGTCCCCCTGTACGTGGCCGGCCTGGTGACCATATTCCGGCTCGGTCGGCCCGCGACCGCGATCACGCTCACCGTTCTGTGGCCGGAGATGCTCGCCGTCTCAGCGCTGCACAGGTATCCGTTCCTGGACCGCCGGACCTCGACGTTCCTGTTCGCCATCACCATCGTGGTCGCGGCGATCGGGGTGGCCGGGGTGTGCTCGCTGTTGCGGCCCTGGCTCAAGGGCGCCCTCGCCGCCGGGCTCGCGGCCGTGCCCCTGGCCGTGTTCGTCGTCGCCGCGTGGCCGTCCATGCGCAGCCACACGCTCCCGGTCGAGGATGTCCGTGACCAGGCCCGTTACGTCGCGACGCACGGCGCGCCCACCGACGTGATCTTGGTGAACCTGAGCAGCAACTTTGGCTTCGCCTATTACTGGCCGGTCGGACACCCGGCTCGCCGCGCGGACGACGCCGTGGTGCAGGGCTACGAGGCCTATTTCCCCAGCCAGCCCAGGATCGTCGTGGCCCGCGGCAGGGACGCCGCCGGCGTCGACTCGGCGCTGTCCCAGGCCGTATCGCAGGCGCGGGCCCAGGCCGGGGCATGCACCCGGATCTGGCTCGTCCGCACCCACGTGTCCGTGCCCGAATCGGCGGCGTGGCGCGCAGCGCTGCGCCAGCACGGCCTGTCCGAGCGGCCGGTCGGTGACCACGGCCTGAGCGTCGTGCTGGCCGCCGGATCGCCGTGCCAGTGAGGCCGCAGGGTGTCGCTGACACGGTGATCCGGGGCGGCCAGCCGGGCTCAGTGCCGGCTTTCGGTGCTGTGCCGGGGTGGTGACGGTGGTACTCCCGGTTCCCGGGTTCGGCGGCGCTGAGGTGCCGGGTGAGGGCGGGCGGGGGGAGGGGTTGTTCTGGTTGCGTGAGCTGGATCTGGCGGGGATGCTGGCGGCGGTCGGGGGGGGGCAGGCGGGGGATCCTGCTGATCAGGATGGGTCGCTGGCGGGGGAGCGGGGGCTGGCGGGGTCGGGGCGGGGGGTGGCGCGGGTGATCGCGGGAAATTCCGCGCCTTTCCCGGATGCCTTTTCCTCCCCCGGGCGCGCTGCGCGCACGGCGCTCCCTGCCCGGCGCGGCCTGGTCACGACAGGCGCCGCCTCGCCGTCCCGGCCCCTGGTCGCGCGCTACTCGCGGCTGGGCGGTTGCGGTCCGGCCTCGCCCGCGCGGGGGCCTCGGCGCCGCCCTCGCCCGCGTCGGCCCTCGCCCGCGCCACGTCCTCCCTGGCCAGCCTTACCCAGGCCTCGCGCGGCGGCCCTCGCCTGGCACCGGCCGGGACACGCACCTCGCCAGGCGTGCACCCTGGAGGACGAGTGCCTTTGAACAGGCACGCAAGCGAGCCGCCGGGCACGTCAGAAGCCACGGTTTAGCACGCCTGATTAACGCCGGTATGCAGGTGGCTTCCGGAACCGCTGTTACGGTGATCGGCCAAGCGGGAGCCGAGTAGTCCTCGGCGAGAAGAGGCCCGCGTGGCCAGCTGAGTCCGGTTCGGTTCGTGCGGCTAGCTGGGCTGCGCTGCCCGGTGCCGTGCCCAGCGTCCGGCGGCGGCGGCGACGTCGTGCTTCCAGGGCTGCGGGTCATGGGCGGCGATCTCGTGCCACATCGCGCGGGCGGCGTCCGCGAAGGCCGTGATTGCCTCGCGGCGCGCGGCGTGGTAGGCGGGCAACTGCTGGCACCAGTGCTCGGCGGCGGCGGGGTGGTGCCCGGCGGTGATCAGCTGCAGGCCGACGCAGGCGGTGTCGACCCAGGGTGCGGCGAGGGTGGGCCAGGCCCAGTCGATCAGCTTGGCGCTGGGGCCGATCATGATGTTGTGCCGGTGC
>Ga0307373_10006089_pt1 | contig 19366 bp, 18 predicted proteins | sample OX2MG_FD_202534 | JGI IMG/M metagenome (GOLD analysis project Ga0307373, IMG submission 202534) | Soil microbial communities from Risofladan, Vaasa, Finland - OX-2 | ecosystem: Environmental > Terrestrial > Soil > Coastal area > Acid sulfate soil | place: Finland: Risofladan, Vaasa | collected...
GGGGCACGAACGACAAGCCGCCCTGGGGATCGGCGACGTTCTACATCGGCTACGGCGACCTCGCGCCGTGGTTCAGCGGCTACATCGACGAGGCCGCCTACTACGACTACGCGCTTGAACCTGGACGGATCCAAGCGCACTACGAAGCCGACCCGCCGCCGCCACTGCTGGTCCCGCTCAGCTGGCTGACGAGCTCCTCGTCGACTCCAGCGGGCACGGCAGGCGCTTCGACTCCTGCGACTACCGCGGTCAAGCACGGGAAGCCGGCGCCCGCTCACGCGCACAAGCACAAACCGAAGGCCAAGGCGCCGGCGAAGGGCTGTAAGCGCGGGCACTCGAAGAAGTCCAAGCGCTGCGCGAAGAAGGCGAACAAGAAGAACAAGAAGAACAAGAAGAAGAACCGCAAGCGCCACCCGAACACGCATGGCTCGCGTGGCCGCAGCGCGCGCCGTTCGGCTCGTTAGCTAGCGCACTCGGCCGGAAGTTCGCACACGCTCACAGCAGCCCGTCCCACCTGGGGCGGGCTGCTGGCCGTGTAGGCTTGCGCAGGAGTAAGTAAAAGGCCGTAGGACGGCACGGTGGTCGTATCGCGCTCTGCAGGCGCCGTGGCGACGCTCAACTTTCGCCACCGGGAGTGCCGATACCCCAAATGGGATGAGCAACGATCTTCTTCATGGCGCCTCCGGACCGGGGAGCGCCCTCTCGCGGACCTCCGAGCAGAGCGCACCCGGATCGAAGAACGGCGCAGCCAGAAGCCGCCTGGGAGCGCAGGTCGTCGGCCGCGTCGCCGAGCGGCTGGACGAGGTGCTCGAGGCGATCCTGCGCAAGCTCAAGGTCGCGATCCCCAGCTACGCGACGCTCGACGACCCCGCACAGCACGTCGAGGAGCGGGCGCGTGTGACCGCCCTGGTGCTGTTGAGCCTGCGTGCCACGCTCGGCCAGCCCTACGACGAGACGCTGATCGACGCGGTGCGCCGCACCGCACGTCGTCGTGCCGTGCGTGGCTTTCCGCTCGGGGCGATGCTGCGCTCCAGGGACATCAAGGTCAGGATCGTCTGGGACTTCATCGCAGAGGAGCTCGCCCGTCTGGCGCAGAGCGATCCGAACGGCGCATACGGCCTCACGATCGAGCTGTCGAGCAGGCTGCTCGACTCCTCCGCGCAGCTGCGTCAGGAGGAGATCGCCGCCTACCTGGACACCGAGCGCGAGCATACGAACACCGGCGAGCAGACCCGGCGCAAGTTCTTTGACGATCTGCTGGCCGGCACGAGCGAGGACCCAGAGGATCTGCACAAGCGTGCTGGACGGCTCGGATACCGGCTCGGCGAGAATCACGCGGTCGCGGTGCTGACCGTCGATGGTCCGGGTGTCGAGAGCTCGCCGGTCAACAACGAGGTTCAGAACGTTCTGCGCCGCCTCAACGACGCTGTCTCATTTGCGATCGTGGGCGCCGGCATGCCGCTTGTGCAGATGCGCAACGACTCGGTGTTGGCCGTATTTCCCGCTCTGCGGGAGGACGGCGAACGCGCGATCAGCCAGACGATCGAGTCTGCTATCGGACCGGTGCAGGTTCCGCCGGGATGTCATCTACTCGTCGGTCTGGGACGGATCGAACCGGAGCTGAGGGGCATAGCCCTCAGCTACCGCCAGGCGTTGCGCACGCTCGAGGGAGCGCACGCGACGGGCATGCACAGCGGTGTCGTCTCCTACGCGGACATGCTTCCTAGCCTGCTTCTGCTGGAGGATCCGACGCTCGCCAAGGACAGCTGGCGCACCACTGTGGAGCCGCTGTTCGTCTATGACGCCGAGAACGGCGCTCAGTTGGTGGCGACGCTGTCGGTCTATCTGGAAGAGCGCGGCGTGCTCGCGACAGCGGCCAAGCGCCTGTTCGTCCACCGTCATACGCTCGCGCCGCGGCTCGAGCAGATCGAGCAGCTGACCGGGCGCTCCTTGCAGAACCGCAACGACCTGTTCATGCTCGATCTCGGCCTGCGAGCCCGGATGTTCGCGCAGGAGAAGGCGATCAACGATGAGAGCTAGCGCCAAACCGACGACGACCGGCACGCGTCATCGCGGGCGCCCGGTCTCCACCCGCCTAACATCGTGGTGAGCGGAAAGATGAGCGCGACCCCCACACAGCCATCCGCGCAAGCGGTCATCGCGCTGCGCAGCCGCGTGGCGAGCGCGACGCTGGCGCGCCTCGAGGACCTGCTCGGACCCCTGATGGAGCAGACGTGCAGCGAGGTGCCCGACTACGCTCATATGGATCCGCAGCGGCTGACCGCGGATGTGCGGCCGTTGTTCCGCGCGATGGCGCTGCTGCTGATCCGCGCCGCCGGCGGAGAGCAACGGCCTGACGGCGCGACGCTCACGCTGCTGCGCGAACGTGCCCAGACGCAGGCGGCCGAAGGCTTCCCGTTGCATGCGTTGCTGGGTGGCTGGAGCGTCTGCATGCGCGTGAGTTGGCGCGGCTTGATCGAAGATCTCGTGACGCGAGCCCAGGACCCGGCGGTTGGCGCGCAGGCTGCCGGTGAGATGAGCGTCTCGGTCATGCGCTTGCGCGAGACGCTGACCGGTGAGGTCGCCGACGCGTTCCTCAGACGCGAACGCGAGCTCGCGGACACCGCCGAGTCCATGCGCCACGATGTGATCGAGCAGTTGATCGGCACCGAGACACACAATCCCGACACGCTGCTCAAGCGGGTGGGACGCATGGGCTACCAGTTGGGAGAGAGTCACGCGGTGGCGGTGTTCACAGTCGACGGGCTGGAGCTGCTTGCGCCGGGAGTCAGCGATCGCGCCGAGCAGATCCTGCACGAGATACCGGACGCTGTGCGCTCGCTGGTGCTGACCTGTGCTGAGCCACTGGTGCAGATACGTCGCCGACGTCTGGGCGATGTGCTCGAGAGCAGCGTCGTGGCGATCCTGCCGTTCGAAGGCGAGGTCTCGGAGACGCATCTGAAGGCCGCGATCGAGAGCGCGGTCGGACCGTTGGATCTGCCGAGTGGATGTCAGATGCTGGTAGGTCTCGGACGGGCCGAGCAGGCCATCGAGGGGATCGCCGTCAGCTACCAGCAGGCTCACCGTGCGCTTGAAGCCGCCCGCGCCACCCGTGTGCACTCCGGCGTGGTCTCCTACAGCGAGGCGCTCCCGACGCTCATCCTGCTGCGCGATCCGACGCTCGCTCAGGACAGTTGGCTCGCGACCGTGCAGCCGCTCTTTCAGCACGACAAACACAACGGCACGCAGCTGGTGGCGATCCTCTCCTCATATCTGGAGGAGCGTGGAGTGCTCACGGCCACTGCCCGGCGGCTGTTCATCCACCGTCACAAGCTGACCGCTCATCTGGAGCAGATCGAAGAGCTCACGGGACGCTCGCTGCGTGACCGTGACGATGTGCTGATGCTCGAGCTTGGGTTGCGCGCACGCCTGTTCGCCGATGAGGCATCGCCGCGCCCTCAGCGCGAGCCCGCGCTCGAGCAGCTCGCCGAGTCACTCATCGTGGACGAGGGCGGGTCACTATGATGCAGTGATGATGCGCACCACAATTACGCTGCCAGACGATCTGGCTCGCGACGTCAAGCGCGAGGCGCAACGACGGCGCGTGTCGATCTCAAAGGTCACGCGCGAGGCGCTGCGCGAGCACATCGACGGCGCCGCCGCAACCCCTCCGGCGTTCATCGCAATAGGCTCAAGCGGCCAACACGACACCGCCCGCCGCGCCGAGGAGATCCTCGCCCACGAGTGGGGCGATGCTCGCGGTCTTTGACACCGGACCACTCTACGCGGCGCTCGACCGCGACGACGACGATCACGAAGCCTGCGCCGATCTGCTGAGACGTCGCGACCTGCGCCCGGTCATCCCGGCGCTCGTCGTGGCGGAGGTCAGCTATCTCGCGGCCACCCGCCTCGGCGCCGAGGTCGAGGCCAAGTTCATCTCAGGGCTGTCGGACCTCGACGTGGACTCGCCACCGCCCCAGGAGTACAAGCGCATCGCCGCGCTCATCCTGCGTTACGCGAACTTCCCGCTCGGCGCCACCGATGCATCCGTCGTGGCGCTGGCGGAGAGGCTCCATACGCCATACGTGGTCACACTCGACCGCCGCCACTTCCAGGCGATCAAGCCGAGCCACTGCGAGGCCCTGCAGCTGCTGCCCGAGTGAGCCCGCCGGACTCGACGCTCTCGCACCCTCAGCGCTCTTTGTGCCGCCGTCGCATCTGCAGGAGGACCAGGATCAGCACAAAGGCCGCGCCGGCCAGTAGCGGGGCCTGGATGAAGGCGAACATGAGGCCGAGCATCACCGCGATGGCGGCGACTGCGCCTGCGGCCGCCAGCACGATCCGCTGCGTGGCGCGCATCTCTACGTGCTCTTCGCCGCGGGCTGTCTTGCGCTCATTGGGCATCCTTGGGTTGCCCAATGAGACGTCCTGTGGCTCGGTATCGCTCTCATGTGATCTGACCCGGGTTCAGCGGAGTTGTGTTTCTGGAATCTTCCGGCGTTCAGCGAGGAGGAAGCAATGTCCAGCAGGTATCCAGCGGCCGCGCTGCTCGCAAGCCCCTGAGTGCACGTCAGGGCGACTTGGCGATCTTCTGACCTACAGGGATCAGCGGGTGGCAGAGAGGATACGGCGGATGATCGTCCTGTCGACGATCTCCGCCATCTCGGCGGCGCTGGGCGCCTCGCCGAACAGGAAACTCAACGTGTCGAACCCCGTGCCGGGCGCGATGTGCCGCTCGGGGCTGCGCAGCAGCCCGATCCGTCTCGGGACGTTCAGTTGCTCGACGGCCTCACGGTTGCGGGCGCTGACCGAGCGGTTGCCGTTGAGCTTGGCGTCGATGAGCTCGAACAGGTCGGCGTGTGTCCCGGGCTTGGTCAGCTCGCCGAGCTTGTCCAGCCGGCCGCCGAGAAACGCCACGTCGTGATAGTGCTTGGCCAGGCCATTGATCCACCACGCGCAGAGCTTCTCGGCGAGCATCTCGTTCGGGGCCATGATCGGAATCCTCATGTCCGGGTCCGGGAGAACCCCGAACGGATAGCCGAGCTTCATCGTCTCCCAGACGGCCTGGCGCTCGAGGCCGCGCCAGGTGACGCTGAGGGTGAACGTCGCGTTGCCGGCGTTCAGTGTGCTGAAGCGCGGCTCGTAGTCGATCGGCTGTGCCGTAAGAAGATCCTTGCCGTCCTTCCACTGCTCCGGCGCGGCCGGCTGCACGAGCAGATCGTCGTCGTCAGTCTCGATCGCGCGCGCCAGTGCCTGCCGGTCGGGCTCGTGGAGGCTCGAGGTGTCCGTGTCGAGGATCGTGAACCGGGGGCTTGCCAGGCAACGCATCGCCATCCCCCCGCACAGCACCGCGTTCTCGCCGTCCAGCCAGCCCTCCTTGACGAGCTTGACGATCGTGGCGATGCGTGTGATGTCGCGCAGCACCATCTCCACCGTCACGCCGCGGCGACCGCGGACGAACTCGATGATCTGCTCGTCGATGTCCTCGGGGACTCCGAGATACTCACCTGCCATAGCTCAACCAGCCCTCTAGGCGCTCGCGGCTCGGGGTCAGGGCGACGCGATACTCGGGGTCGACGTCCTTGGAGCGCAGCCGGGCTTCGCCCAGGCTGAGCAACCGGGAGCGCGGGGTCGCAGCAGGGAAGCGCTCGACGGCCAGATCGCCGCGACCCGCCACCTTCAGCAGCGCGCCGACGCGGCGTGACGCGGGCGGCCCCAGGCGCGCCGCATAGTCGGCGAGCACGTCGACGCGCAGCTCTTCATGGGCGAGGGCGCGTCCCCATGCCGTCATCGTCAGCTCGACCGAGCCCGCCATACGGCCTCGCAGCAGGCAGTCGATCAGCGTGCGCTCGCGGTCCGATCGCACGTAGCGCTCCGAGCGCGACAGACGTATCGTTTCCAGCCCAAAGTCCATAAGCTCGGCCCGCATGCGCGTCACTCGGACTTCTGTGTCGCCGATTGTGTTGATGCTTCTCTGGACGCGCCCGTTCTCAAAGCCGATCGCCACTGTGATCGAGGGTGCGTCGATGTCGGTGAGGCCGTGCAGCGCAAGCGCCGACCAGAAGCCGACGTAGTAGGGGCCGAGCGGCGCGAGGTCGGCGTGGAGGAGGTTCAACCGCGGCAGACGCGCGAGCGTTGGGTCGCCCAGCGCCGCGATTGCGTAGCGGCCTCCACCGAGACGTACGAGCGCACCGCGCCTGGCCATCCGTGAGAGCAGCAGTCGAGGATCAGAGGCGTAATCGCTCAACCACTCGCGATCCTCGCGGAGGCGCAGAACACTGCGGCGCTTCTGTTGAGCGCGCTTGATGACGGCGGTGTCGCGCTTGGTAAGCGACTGAGGCATGGCTACATACTACTGCAAGATGTAGCGAGGATCGCTACAAAATGCAAAACTATGTTTGCGGTGCGCGTCACAACGCCTTGCTGCAGGATGTAGCGAATTTTGCTACATCCCGAAGTGCCACATTGCATCGCGTCGTCAGCTCACCGGGCAAGCGCGCCGGTCAGTCCTCCGTCGGATCGTCGTTCGCCGCGGTCGGGACGCTCTCGTCGGCGGCGAGCGCGGATCCCGCAGGACCGGCCTCGCGCCGATCCTCGCCGAGCAGCCGCTCGTACTCCTTCTCGTCGTCTGCCTCGGCGCGCGCCGAGGCGCGTCCGAGCGCGATCGCGAACATCACCGCAAAGGCGATCACTATCACCACGGCGGCGACGATCGGTATCCATATGGCGATGGCGCTCACGTAATCGCCCTTCTCCCAGGGTCCCTTCCTCGAGAATGTGTCTCAGGTCCGGCCAACCGATGCTCTGTGGCCGATTCGCGTGCCCGCACGCGCGCCGTCCGGGCACAGGGCGCCGCCACCGCCCCGACCCGCGGCCGAGCGTCTACCGCGCGTCGGGCGAGGAAGCGGACGGGCCGCGAGTGCCCGGGCCGACCCGCAGCCGCTTCGCCCGCTCCCGCGCGCGACGAACTTGGCACTTGCGCGCCGCGTACGGACCCTCGTGCAAGGACGTCGCGCTCGCTGGCGCTCAGGGTCGCCACTCTGGGGAAGAGCACCGTGGTTACGGCCAGCGGAATGACCAGCATGACGCGGGCCGCCCAGCAGGCCGATCGCCACGCCGGCGCCCAGCTTCACCGCAGCGAACCAGAACTGAGCAACTCGCCGAGTCGCTCATCGCGGAGGATGGCTGGTCGCTGTGAGGCGGTGGTTATTCGCACCCGAGATCAACGCTCTTTTACTGGACGGCAACGGGCTGACGCGCAGCAGCACCATGCTGCCGGCTGAGAGCACGGGCTTCAGGAACGGCACACGTCCCGCCGACGCGCCGCGATAGCGGTCGAGGATCAGATCGTGAATGGGTCCCTGCTTGAGCGGGACGAGCATCCAACCGACCCTGCCGCGCGGATGTTCGAGGACCTCGCGCCAGACGCTGTCGCCCTTATCGATGCGGTCGAAGTACAGCTCGGGGTGGCCGCCCAGAAGCAGTGGCAGGAAGGTCTGCGAGTCATCCACCAGCACTTCGCGTCGCTCATGCACGTGCGCGGTGATGTAGTCGGCCATAGTGCGAGCATCGGCGAGATCGACCACGTCGCGGGGTTCGCCCGTCTCGATCGCGCGCACGAAGTCGTGCTCGGCGAACACGTACGGGTAGGTCTTCATCGTCTGCCAGCTCAACGGTATGCAGGCCAGCAGACTCACCACTGCACCCAGCACGACCGCGGTTCGCCAGCGTCCTCGCGACAGCCAGAACAGCCATCCGATCGCGATGAGCGTCAGCGGCATCGAGCGCGTATTGAACCGCAACTGCAGGAGCGAAAGGTCTGAGCCCTTCACGAACAGGGCTGTCATCAAAGGGTTGAGCAGGATCAGCGCTACGAGCATCAGGCCGATGCCGCTGCGCCTGATGACCGATATGGCGGTGAGTGGCAGGAGCACCAGCAGTTGTGGCAGGAACAATCGCCCATAAAGTTCGACGATCATGCGCGCAAGCGTGATGAGGTTCACGTTGGCGCCGCCCGCGCCGCCTTCGGACACCGACCTACCCTTCTCCAGTACGAACCGTTCGACGAGCTCGTGGTGCAGGAAGAAGAGAGGGTCGCCGACGATCATGTAGCTGAGCAGCAGCCATACTCCCAGCCCGTAGACGATCGGTGCGGCGAACAGCAGCAGCGAGCTCTCGGTTTCGGCCGCAGGCGCTCTGCGCCACGTCAGCGCGAGGATCGCAACAGCCATCACCACGATGTACGGTGCGAGCTCGTAGCGTGAGAGGACGCCGAGCGCCATCGCCATGCCGCTGAGGGCCAGGAACGGAACCTGTCGCCCGGCGTGCCAGCGCAGAAGGAAATAGAGCCCCAGCACGAGCCAGAAGAAGGTCCACATCTCCGACATGCCGTTCGTCGCGTAGTGCACGAACATCGGGTTGGCGGCAAACGCGGCCACCAGCGGATAGCGCGCACGACGGGGTAGACCCAGCAGTAGGAGCAGACGGCAAAGCGCCGCGAGCGTTCCGGCTGCGGCCAGCGCGGAGGTGAGTGGCAGCGCCACGAGCGAGGTGGCCAGCGGGGTTATCGCCGCGAACGGGAGGAACACCAGCGTCATCAGCGGTGGCCACACGAACCCGATCGCCGAGAGCTTGCCCGGCGCTCCGTGCCACACGAAGAACGCGTGCGCCAGACGGAACGCGCTGTCGTAGGCGACGACCTTCATGTCCACGGTCAGCCACGTGCCAAGCGCGGCGAACGCCACGAACGTGACGCCGAATATGACAGAAGTCTCGGTCATCGCCGGGCGGCTGGCGGTCACCGCTCTTCTGTCCGCCGTCGGTGCGGCGGGTGGCGGCAGGGCGATCGCCATAGGCGCGAGCCGCGGCTGCGGTGCCCTGCGCATTACCCAGATACGAGAGTCTTGGGGGCGTCGAGCCCGTGGCAGGTCTTCTCCCAGTAGTGGGGCCGACGAATCAACTGCATCAAGCCCTTCCAGGCGCCGATCGACATCAATCCCCAGTACAGCGGCGAGATCAGCGTGTGCTTGACGAGGTCGTGATGACCGCGGCCGGCAATACCGGCGGCGGCGGCGAATGCCAGCGTGAAGTTGCCAAGATACAATGCGACTGCTGCTGCGTAATAGAGCACCCCCGGGAACAGTGACTTGATGACGCCGTACTCCGCCAGCGTCCACGCTGTCGTCAGACCCCAGTAGAGCGGGTTGAGCAGGAACACCCCAGGCGTTCCCCCGACCAGTAGCTGAAACGATAAAAAGCGCCGCGGCCCCAGCTCTCGCAACAAGACGAGGGGGTGGCGCATATGCACCAGCCACGTCTGGATGTAGCCCTTGACCCAGCGCGAGCGCTGGCGAATCCAGTTTCCAAGCTCCGAGTTGGCCTCCTCGAACGTGGTCGAGTCGATGATCGCGGTGCGGTAGCCCGCACGGCTCAGGCGGACGCCGAGGTCCGCGTCCTCGGCGACGTTGTAAGGATCCCACGCCCCAAGCTCGACAAGCCTCGTGGTAAGGAAGTGATTGGAGGTCCCGCCAAGCGGGATCGGCGCGCCGGCCGCGTCCAAGCCCGGCAGCAGCAGATCGAACCACATCGAGTACTCACAGGTGAACCAGCGGGTGAGGAGGTTCTGTTCGCGGTTGTAGTAGTTGAGCTTGCACTGGATGCAGGCGACTTCCGGGCCGGCGTTGGCGAAGGCGACGACGATCTTCTTCAGCTGGTCCGGCTCGGGACGGTCCTCGGCGTCGTAGATGACCACGTACTCGCCGCGCGCCTGCGCCAGTCCGTAGTTGCACGCCTTCGGCTTGGTCTTGGGCTGACTGTCCGGGACCACGACAAGCCTGAAATGCAGCGGCGGGTCCAGCTCCCTGAAGGCCGCGATCGTCTGCTCGTCGTCCTGCTCGACGAGGATCTTCACGTCGAGCTTGGTCGTCGGATAGTCAAGTGCGGCGATCGCGCTGACAAGCCGCGGCAGCACCTCAGCCTCGTGATAGAGCGGCACGAGCACCGTGTATGTGGGCAGCGTCCGCTCGTCCAGCCTGGCGATCTCGGCAGCGGAAACCGGGAACTCGAAGTCGTGAGCGATCGCGTTGTAGATCAGGCGGAAGCGGTATACCGAGAACGCGGCGTAGAGGAACACCGAGCCGACGTTGAGCAGCACGATCGTTGCGATCGGTTTGATCGCAACAGCGGTGGCGACGATCACCAGCAGGGCGGTGAAGACGCGCTTCTGGCCGCGCGAGAGGACATGGTCGGCGGACTGCACAGGCATGCGACGCATCAGCTGGCTAGCCGCGAGCTCCACGTGATCGGAGGCCGTGATCGCCTGGATCGCCCGGTCTATCTCGGTGTCGGTGGCGAGCACGGGCCGCACCGGCAATGTCAGGTGCTCGGCCAGCGAGGCGAGCGTGCCGTCGTCGAGGGGGTCCACCATCGCCAGCACCAGCCGGCCCGCCTCGACCGCGATCGGGACGACGTGATGGCGGATCATCAGCTGCCGCGGGACCAGCGCCAGTACGTCCGGGTCAAGCCGGGCGGAGTCGATCCTCACCGCGGGCAGCCTCAGCTGCTCGGCCAGCGTGACGACCAGCTGGTCCTCGTCGATGGCGCCGCTGTGCAGCAGTATCGCGCCAAGCGGGTCGCCCGTCTGCTCCTGCGTGCGCAGAGCCTGCGCGAGCGCCTGCCGGTCGAGCGCACCGGTGTGCAGCAGCATGTCGCCCAGCCGCATGCGTCCGGGGCGACGTGCCGCGTCGCGCAGCGCCACCTCTGCGGCGAGCGCCGTGGCGAACGACCGACTGAGAGCCTGCTCGACGTCGCCGCTGGAAGCCGCAACAGTCAGCGGTTCACCGCCAGCCATCAAGGCGGCCGCTCGCACCGTGGCGGTGTCCGACGGGTTGGCGGTCGCGATCACCACGACTCGGTTGTGGATGGCCAGGGCGATCACCTCGAAGTGACGGCAGAAGCCCTCGTCGAGCAGTTGCGCAGCCTGCGGGTCCACCGGGTCCGTGCCGTCGTGGCGCAGCTGCAAGGAGACGAACGGGACGCCGGCGAGCGCTGCCCGTGCCCGGCCGCCCTCGGGCGCGCCGCCTGCGGGCGCCCTGGTTGCGCCAGCCGTGTCGAAGGTGGGCTCGTCCGGGTAGAGCCGCGTCTGTCCTTCGGCGATGCTCGCCGTGCTCATCGCCACCGCGCGGACCCTCATTCCGCTCAGCGTGCGCAGCACCCGCAGAGTGCGCATGTCGGTCGTGTCAGCGATGCCGATCAGCAGCACACCTTCCTCGACGGCGATCGGCAGCACGCCGTAGGCGCGCGCCACGACCCCATCGAGCAGGCCCGCGGCGGCCTGCTCGTCTGGCCGTGAGATGGCGCTCTGCACGGGAGCGCCACCGGGAGACTGTCCGGTCAGCACCGGGACGCATCCGACTCGTCGCCAGCCGGAGACTCCTCGACGAGATCGAGGCCTGTTGGGCCATCCTCCATCGCCGGCTCGTCCTGTCCCGCCACAGGCTTTTCGGGCTGGGATCCAAGCGTGCTCTGTTCAAGCAGAGCGCGGTCGTCCTCGTCGTCGCTCTGCCGTGGCGCATGCGCTGCGGCGCGGTCCTCGTCAACACCGTCTGGGAGGTGCGGCGGCTCTTCCTGCTCGGCGCGGGCGAGGGTCTCTGAGAAGCGCGAGAGCGTCTCGCGCGTGCTGGCGAGCAACCCCTCGCGCAGTCGCAGCAGCTCTACGATCCGCGCGCGGGCGACATCGGCGTCCTGGCGGGAGTGCAAAACGACCCGCTCGGCCCGCGCCTCTGCCTCGGCGAGCATCCTCTCGATGCGCTCAGCGGTCGACCGCTGAGCCTGGAGCATCTCCTGCTCGGCGGTGAGCATCTCCTGCTCGAGCTCCTCGCAACGCTCTCTGGCCTGGCTGATCAGCTCGTCGGCGTCTCCGCGCGCAGCCGCCGCGCGATCGCGAGCTTCGGTCTCCAGCTCGACTTCGCGCACTTGCAGCTGGCGCTCGCGCTGCTGGAGATCGATCGTGCGGTTCTCGATCTCCGCTTCGCGTGCGGCGAGCGCCGCATTGGCCGTATCGAAGATCTGCTGCAGACGCTGGCGCTCGCGTTCGAGCGTCGCGCGCAGATCGTCTCGTGGTTGGGCGTTCAAGGCCGGCGACCTTCCGGGTGTTGGAATGGGATCTCGCTGGTGGAAATGTCGGGCGTCATATCGCCCGATGGCTTGAGATCCTCTGTCGTGGCACCGCTTGGCGGACCCTGGGTCGTGGCCGGTGTTGCAGGCTCCATCCTTGAAACCTCCTGCACAGCACATCCTTGCAGCCGTATGTCTACCACACCCGTCAACGCTTGCTGGTCTGGCGATGGGCGATGCCTTGTTGCATGCAAGCGATGTTGCACCGCTGTTTCGTTGAGCGAGATCCTCGACACGTCAAGCCTGGAGGCTCCAGTGCCGATTCATACGATCGGTGAGCGACTCGGTGAGTGACCTCCCAGACCCCGTCACCACGCTCTCCGGACGCGCGGGCGAAGTTCCCGAACGTCTGATCGGCGATGTTGTCGTCGACTTCGGCTTCGCCGCACGCGAGGCCGTCGAGGAGGCCGTCGGACTGGCACGCGCCCAGGGCAAGCCCACCGGCCAGACACTCGTGGAGCAGGGCGCATTGCGCCACGACCAGCTCGCCCGCGCGGTCGCCGAGCGCTATGGGATCGATTACGTCGACCTCGCGCTGTACGACGTGGACATGGGCGCGGTCGGCCTGCTCGACATGGACGCGATCCGCGGCTATCAGGCCGTGCCGGTCAGCATCCTCGATGACGGTGCGCTGCTGATCGTGACAGCTGATCCGATGAACGCCTTGATGTTGGATGACATCTCGATGATCACCGGCCGGCACGTCAAGCCGGCCTGTGCCTCAGCGGATGAGATCCGCATCCTGATCATGCGCCTGGACAACGCCGTACCAGGTGCCGATGATCCGTCGCAGGCGACCGACCGCGGCACGCCCGAGACGCGGCTTGAGCTCTCCGCCCAGGAGCAGGCCGGCGAGCAGGGCGAGCTTGCGGTGATCCGAGCGATGCTCGCGCACGCGCTGCGGCGAGGCTCGAGCGGGATCCACATAAGCCTCCAAAGCGAAGGAACCGACGATACGCAGATCATGCTGCGCATCGACGGCGAGCTCTCCCCGGGCGCCACGCTGGAGTACGAGGCCGCACAGAGCGCCCTCGCACGGCTGAAGAACCTGGCCGGGATCGGCGGCTCGGCGTCCCACGGACCCCGCGAGGGTCACTTCACGCTCAGCGTCGATGAGCGCCAACTGCACGTGAGAGTGCTCACGCTGCCGCTGATCGATGGCGAAGACGCCTTCCTGCGCATCACCGACCGCTCCAAAGCGCCCAGGAGCATCGACGAGCTCGGCATGCTGCGCACCGAGCAGGACCGTTTCGCTTACGCGATCTCACGGCCCAGCGGCATGGTGATCTTCGCCGGTCCGACACACAGTGGGACCACGACGACCCTGTACGCCGCGCTCGCCGCGATCAACGATGGCTCTCGCAGCATCATCACGATCGAGGATCACGTCGAGCTCGAGCTCCCCGGCGCCAGACAGATGCAACTCCCCACAGATGAGGACGTGACGTTCGCAAGCGGACTGCGCTCTGTCATGCACGCCGATCCGGACGTGATCATGATCAGTCAGATCGGTGAGCTCCAGAGCGCTCACGCCGCGGTCCAGGCGGCCATCGCCGGGCGCATGACGCTGTGCGCGATGCACGCCCCCGATGCTCCCAGCGCTCTGACCAGACTGGTCGAGATGGGTATCGAGCCGCACCTGGTCTGTGCAGCAGTCGACTGCGTCATCGCCCAGCGCCTCGTGCGCATGCTTTGCCCGCACTGCAAGCGTCCAAGCCGGGCCCCCGCATCGCTGCTGACCGAATATGGGCTGCACGGTTCGGAGGCGCTTGACGCGGTCGGCTGCCCGCACTGCTCCGGCAGCGGCTATCGCGGACGGATCGGCGTGTTTGAGGTCATGCCGGTCACCGAGGAGATCCGTAGGCTCGTGCTCGACCGTGCGCCGGCTGAGGCTCTTGCCGGCGCCGCGATGCCCCATGGCATGCGCCGTCTGGGCGAGGACGCGATCGCCAAGGTACGTGCCGGACTGACCTCGATCTCCGAGATGGAGCGGATGCTCGCCACCCTCTCCTAAGCGAGATGGGGGAGGCTCACGCTGTGATGCGCCCCTTGAGGGACTCCGCGCCGCGCCCATTCGTTGAGGATCGCGACGAGCGACATTTCGCCGCACGATACGGGCGCTCAGGTGGGCGCCGGGATCTACCGGTAGCCGCCGGGCCCGGACAATCCTCCAGGACAGTAGCCTGGGATTCGCTATGGCGGATCGCAGGGACCTCGAGTTCAGCTATTCGCTGATCGACCGCATCTTTCGGCTGAGCCTCGGCGAGCTGGCGGATTTCAGCGGCGCCAAGTACGACGGCGACTTCTCGCTGTCGCTGGCGGAGGCGCAGCGGCGAAAGCACGAGTACGTCGCCGAGCGCATCGGGATCGGTCCCGGCCGGCGGGTGCTCGACCTCGGCTGTGGCTGGGGGCCACTGCTCAACTTCGTCCGCGGGCGCGGCGGCGAGGGGGTGGGGGTGACGCTCTCCCGCGCGCAGGTGGAGTCCTGCCGCCGCCACGGCCTCGACGTCCACTTGATGGACGTTCGCGAGCTCGGCCGCGACACGTTCGGGGACTTCGACGCCGTCGCCAGCCTCGGCGCCTTCGAGCACTTCTGCTCACCCGAGGACCACCGCGCCGGGCGTCAGGACGACGTCTATCGCGACGTATTCGCGCGGGCGGCGAGCGTCCTTCCCGACGGTGGCCGCCTGTACGTGCAGACGATGGTGTTCGGGCGCAACATGATCCCGATCGACGAGGTCTCGATCGACGCCCCGCCAGAATCGGATGCCTGGTACCTCGCGCTGATGACGCACCAGTTCCCCGGCTCCTTCCTCCCGTTCGGATCTGAACAGGTGATCGGCACGGCCGAGCCGTACTTCCGCCTCGTCGAGAGCTCGAGCGGTCGCCTCGACTACATCGAGACGATCAGGCAGTGGCGCGCGCGCTTCGCGAATCGCGGCGTCCGCAAGACGCTGACGAAGGCGCGGCTCGTCCCCCGCTATCTCACCAGCCGCCCCTTCCGGCTGGCGTTCGCATCGGGCGTGAGCGCCAACAGCGTCTGCTTCGAGCGCGAGCTGCTCGACCACTTCCGGCTCGTGTTCGAGAAGGGCTAGCGGCGAGACGCTGCCCAGCCGCGAGCGGACGTGGCTCAGGCCTTCGTCGTCTCCTCGCGCCAGACACGAGCCTGGCGGAATGTGACCAGCCGGCCGCGCCGCTCGTCCCAGAGCTTCAGTTTCACGCAGCCCATCGCGTCCCTGAACGAGAGTGTGGGGACCTGCTGGAAGGCCGGGTACGCGTCGTGCGCCCGCTGCAGGTTGTAGTTGGGGATGCGGGTCGAGAGGTGGTGGACGTGGTGCAGGCCGATGTTGCCCGTGAAGAACTGCAGCAGCTTCGGCAGCCTCAGGTAGGAGCTGCCCTTGAGCGCCGCGTCGTCGTAGCTCCAGGAATCCGAGCTCTGCCAGTAGGCGTCCTCGAACTGGTGCTGGACGTAGAACAGCCAGACGCCGATCGACCCCGCCAGCAGCGCAGACGGCATCTCGACCAGCACGAAGCTCTCCCAACCGAACAGCCAGCACAGCAGCCCGATCACAGCGGCGAGCGCGAGGTTTGTGCGCCAGACGCTGCGGCGGATCCGCGGTCGCTCGCTGCGCGAAACGAACCGTGGCCCGAGGATCATCGCCCAGATCGGCCCGAGCCCGAACATCACGATCGGGTTGCGGAACATCCGGTAGCCGAGCCGGCGGTGCCACTGCAGCGCCTCGTACTCGGCGACCGTCAAGGTCCTGACGTCCCCGCCGCCTCGCCGGTCGAGGTCGCCCGAGGAGGCGTGATGCACGGCGTGCTGGTGACGCCAGCGCTGAAAGGGGGTGAAGACGAGCAGCCCGCAGGTGGCGCCGAGCCACTCGTTCGCCTTGCTCCATGGCAAAAAGCTGCCGTGGGCGCAGTCGTGGAAGAGGATGTAGGTGCGCACCAAAAAGCCGGCGGCAAGCACCGAGACGGCGAGCACCAGCCAGTAGGAGACCTCCAGCAGGAAGTACATCCCCACCAGCAGCCCGAGATACGGGATCAGCGACGTGGCGATGTCAAGCAGGCTGCGGCCGATGTGAGGCCGGGCGTAGGGAGCGAGCACGGCGCGCCACGAGGGCGCCTTCCACGAACCCGCTGTGCGCGCGGGAGAGAGGGTCAAGGCCTCAGTATCGCTCATCTTGTGCTGGTCCTCACATCGGCAGAGTCTCGCGTCGGCTTGAGCGCCAGCTCTCGTCTGAGCTCGCTCGCACCCGATCGCCCGCTACCCTGCGGAGCCGTGATCACAACCAACCAGTTCAAGAACGGCAACCACATCGATGTCGAGGGTACCGTCTTTAAGATCCTCGAGTTCCAGCACGTCAAGCCCGGGAAGGGCGGGGCGTTCGTGCGCACCAAGCTGCGGAGGGCCTCGGATGGGGCGGTGATCGATCGGACGTTCAGGGCGGGGGAGAAGTTCAGGCCGGTGAGGACGGAGGCGCGCAAGATGCAGTTCCTGTATGGGGACGGGACGGATGCGCACTTCATGGACACGGAGTCCTTCGAGCAGATCGCGATCCCCGAGGCGAGCGTCGCCGAGACACTGCGCTGGATCACGCCGTCGAGCGAGGTGGACGTGCTGTTCATCGACGATGAGCCCTCGGACATCCAGCTGCCGAGCGCCGTGGACCTGAAGGTCACGCAGACCGAGCCGGGCCTGCGCGGCGACACCGCGTCGGGTGGCGGCAACAAGCCCGCGACGCTCGAGACCGGCGCTGTAATCGGAGTGCCGCTGTTCATCGAGATCGGCGAGAAGGTCCGCGTGGACACGCGCTCGGGCGACTACATGTCGCGCGCCTAGAGACGATCATGCGCCGCTCGGAGCAGCGAAGGGCGGCGGTGATCGCGCTCTACCAGCACGATCTGACGGGCCGTCCGCTGGGCGAGACGCTCGAGAGGGATGCGTCGCTGTTCACGAGGGCACTCGCCCATGCGGCGGCCGATCGTGCGGAGGAGCTCGACGAGGTGATCGGCCGCCATTCGCAAGGGTGGTCGGTCGACCGGATCCAGCCGCTCGAGCGGAACATCATGAGGGTTGCGCTGATCGAGATGCTCCATCCGGATGCCGCGCCGGCGGACGAGCCGATACCGCCGGAGGGAGCGATCGAGGAGGCGGTTGAGAGCGCGAAGACCTTCTGCGGCTCGGATGCGCCCGCGTTCGTCAACGGTGTTCTTGGCGCGGTACTGCGCGAGGTGCGCCACAATGCTTCGCAGACGTGAGCAGCCTGGAGCAGATAGACGACCTGATCGAGCAGCTCGAGCGAGCCGCGGAGCAGTTGCGCTCCGGTGAGCTGTCCACCGACGCCGCGGCTGCGATGGTCGAGGAGTGCGCGGCGCTCGCGACACGAGCGAGCACGGAGCTGGAGCGCCAGGCGCGAGCCGAGGTGTCCCCGCCCGCTCCCGGGCAGGACTCGCTGTTGTAGATGGTCGCTCGCGTCGTGGCAGCGCGTGTCGTGAGGGTCCCCTGAGGGCGGCGCAGCGCTCGTGAACGCTCCCTATCCCGAACACCTGCGCGAGGAGGTCGAGCGCTACCTGCAGGGCCTGCGCTTCTCCCAGGAGGCGTTGACGGCGGGCCTGGAGGAGGCGATGCGCTATTCGCTGCTCGCTCCGGGCAAGCGGATCCGGCCGGTGCTGGCGCTGGCCACGGCTCACGCGGTGGGCCTGGAGCGCAGCGAGGCGATGCCACTGGCGGGCGCGATCGAGATGATCCACACCTACTCGCTCATCCACGACGACCTGCCCGCGATGGATGACGACGACCTGCGCCGCGGGCAGCCGACCTGTCACGTCGCATTTGGGCAGGATGTCGCGATTCTCGCGGGCGATGGGCTGTACGCCGAGGCCTTCCGCCACCTGCTGGCCGAGCAGCGCTCGGCCCCCGAGCGAGTGCTTGCCGCCGCGGCGGAGCTGGCGACCGCGACGGGCGTGAACGGGATGGTGGGGGGCCAGTACGTCGATGTTCGCGCCCGGGCGCCCGAGGGCCCCGCGGGGTTGAGGCGCCTTCATGAGCTCAAGACCGGACGGTTGATCGCCGCGTCGGTCGTGTGCGTGCTGTGCTTGGCGGAGCTGCGCGGACCTGCGACAATGGCATTTCAACGTTTCGCATCCGAGCTCGGTGTGCTGTTTCAGATCGTCGACGACATACTGGACGTCACCGGCACAGACGAAGCGCTGGGCAAGCCGCGAGGTAGCGATGAGAGGCACGGCAAGCGCACATATGTGAGCGAGTTCGGAATAGATCGAGCCAGGGACTTGGCAGCCGACTCGCACCGCACGGCCCACCAAGCCCTTGGCGAGGCGATGGCTGACCTCCCGGGCGACACAGGTAGAGCGGCCGAGCTCGAGCAGATAACCGACTTCATCTACACCCGTACATCGTGAGAATCCTCGACCGCATAGACGGACCCCAAGACCTCAAGCCCCTCACAGAGGAGCAGTTGGAGCAGCTCGCGCAGGAGGTGCGTGAGCACATCATCGACACCGTGGGGGAGATAGGCGGCCATTTCGGCGCCAACCTCGGCACCTGCGAGCTGGCGGTCGCGCTTCACTCGCTGCTCGAGTCTCCACGCGACAAGATTCTGTGGGACGTCGGCCACCAGGCCTACCCGCACAAGATCCTGACCGGCCGTCGCGATCGGCTGTGCACCATCCGCCAGTACGACGGGCTCGCCCCGTTCTGCTCGATCGCCGAGTCCGAGCACGACATCATGGGCGCGGGTCATGCGTCCACCTCGGTCGGCTATGCGGTCGGGATCAAGGAGGGCATGCGCCATCTGGGAGACGAGGCGGCCGATGGGAAGGTCGTGGCCGTGATCGGCGACGGCGCGATGACCGGTGGGGTGGCGTTCGAGGCGATCGGCCAGGCCGGTGGGCTTGGGACGCCGATCGTCGTCGTGCTGAACGACAACGGCATGTCGATCGCCCCGAACGTGGGCGCGCTGTCGCGCTACTTCAACCGCGTGAGGCTGAACCCGAAGCTCTGGCACGCGCGCTCGGGCGTCGAGGGCGGCCTGACGAAGCTGCCGGGGGGCATCGGCTCGAAGTTCGAACGCCTCGGCCCGCAGCTGAAGGAGTCGATCAAGGCGTTCTGGGCGCCCGGGCTGTGGTGGGAGGAGCTCGACTGGGCCTATATGGGTGTGATCGACGG
>Ga0307373_10006090_pt1 | contig 19365 bp, 21 predicted proteins | sample OX2MG_FD_202534 | JGI IMG/M metagenome (GOLD analysis project Ga0307373, IMG submission 202534) | Soil microbial communities from Risofladan, Vaasa, Finland - OX-2 | ecosystem: Environmental > Terrestrial > Soil > Coastal area > Acid sulfate soil | place: Finland: Risofladan, Vaasa | collected...
CTAACTCGACCAGGGGTCGAGTACGGCGACTCCTGTATCCGCGACCGCTGCGGTGTCGCGGGTGACAAGTGTGAGGCCGTGCTCGATCGCGGTGGCGGCGAGTAGGCCATCGACGACGGGAAGCGGCCGAATGGCGTTCAACCGGCCCCAGCGTTCCGCAACGGCGGCGGAGACGGTGATGAGGCGCTCAGCGAAGTCAGCTTTGAGTTGGGCGAGCCACGTCTCGATCACGTCCGCCTGATGGTCATCGTGGCGGCGACGAAGCAGCTCGATGCTGCGACGGACCTCTCCCAGCGAGAGAACGCTCACGAAGAGCGCCTCCGCCGCGGCGGCGTTGAGCCACGCTGCGACGTTGACGTCAGGCGCCGGCTTGCGAGGCTCGGACACGACGTTCGTATCGAGGAGGTAGCTCAGAACTCGATCTCGGGCGGAAGCTCTTTCGAGCGCTCGATCTCGAGCTCGAAGCGCGGCCCTTCGAACAGGAACTTCTTGAAGTCGCCACCGTGCCACGACGTGAGTCGCCTGTACTCATCGACGTCGAGGAGGACGGCGACCTCCTTGCCGTTTCGTGTGACGAGCTGCGGCTCACCCGAGTGGGCGCGCTCGACGAGTCGGCTGAACTGCTGCTTTGCGTCTTGGAGTTGCCAGCGCTGCATGGCCATGTCCTTTCTGTCCAGACTGGACAGATTATAGCATCGCCGGCATGCGGCTACCGTGGTCGCATGGCCCGTAGGGAAGATCTCCGCAACGTCGCGATCGTGGCGCACGTCGACCACGGGAAGACGACCCTCGTCGACGCCCTGCTCTGGCAGGCGGGCTCCTTCCGCGCGAACGAGGACGTGGCCGAGCGGGTCATGGACTCGATGGATCTCGAGCGCGAGAAGGGCATCACGATCCTCGCCAAGAACACCGCCGTCCACGTCGGCGACGTCAAGCTGAACATCGTCGACACGCCCGGCCACGCCGACTTCGGCGGCGAGGTCGAACGCGGGCTGACGATGGTCGACGGCATCCTCCTCCTCGTCGACGCGAGCGAAGGCCCGCTGCCGCAGACGCGGTTCGTCCTGCGCAAGGCGCTCGAGGCGCAGCTGCCGGTCGTGCTCGTCGTGAACAAGGTCGACCGGCCGGACGCACGCGCGAAGGAGGTGGTGGACGAGGTATACGAGCTCTTCCTCGACCTGGACGCGGACGAGTCGCAGATCGAGTTCCCGATCGTGTTCGCGAACGCGAAGGCCGGCCGCGCCGGCTTCGAGCCGGACGAGCTCGCGCCCGACCTCGGGCCGCTCGTGCAGACGATCCTCGCGACCGTGCCGGCACCGTCGTACGACCCCGATCATCCGCTGCAGGCGCTCGTCACGAACCTCGACGCGTCGCCGTACGTCGGCCGGCTCGCACTGCTGCGCATCCACCACGGCACGCTGCGCAAGGGCGCGCAGATCGCCTGGTGCCGCCACGACGGGACGATCGAGAACGCGCGCGTGACCGAGCTGTACGTGAGCGAGGCGCTCGACCGCGTGCCTGTCGACGAGGCGGGGCCGGGGGAGATCGTCGCGCTCGCCGGGCTGCCGCAGGTGACGATCGGCGAGACGATCGCCGACCCGGACGACCCGCGCCCATTGCCGGTGACGACGGTGGACGAGCCGTCGCTCTCGATCACGATCGGCATCAACACCTCGCCCCTCGCCGGCAAGGAAGGCGACCGGCTGACCGCGAGCCAGGTGAAGGCGCGGCTCGACCAGGAGCTCGTCGGCAACGTGTCGCTGCGCGTGCTCGCGACCGCGCGCCCGGACGCGTGGGAGGTGCAGGGCCGCGGCGAGCTGCAGCTCGCTGTGCTCGTCGAGCTGATGCGGCGCGAGGGTTTCGAGCTCACCGTCGGCAAGCCCGAGGTGTTGACGCGCGAGATCGACGGCAAGCGGCACGAGCCGGTTGAGCGCGTCGCCATCGACGTGCCCGAGGACTACATCGGCGTCGTCACGCAGCTCCTCGCGCTGCGCAAGGGGCGCATGCAGAAGCTCGTCAACCACGGCACCGGCTGGGCGCGCATGGACTACCTCGTTCCTGCGCGCGGGCTCATCGGCTTTCGCACCGAGTTCCTCACCGAGACGCGCGGCACCGGGATCCTCCACCACGTCTTCGACGGCTGGGAGCCGTGGCAGGGCGAGATGCGCACGCGGCCGACCGGCGCGCTCGTCGCCGACCGGCGCGGCCCGACGACAGCGTTCGCGATCCTCAACTTGCAGGAGCGCGGCTCGCTCTTCGTCGAGCCCGGCGTCGAGGTCTACGAGGGGATGATCGTCGGCGAGAACGCGCGCGCGGACGACCTCGACGTGAACGCGACGAAGGAGAAGAAGCTCACGAACATGCGCGCGGCGAGCTCCGACGAGACCGTGCGCCTCATTCCTGCACGGCCGCTCTCTCTCGAGCAGGCGCTGGAGCTGATCCGCGAGGATGAGTGCGTCGAAGTGACGCCGAAGTCGATCCGGCTGCGCAAGGTCGAGCTGTCGGGAACGAAACGCGCTTCCGCCGCGTCGCGGCGGAAGCGCGAGCTCGTCAGCTGAACTACGGCTTGGTGCTCGTCTCGCCCTTGTCGTGGGCGACGCGCAGGTGGAGCACGGTGAATGTCGCGTTTTGCCAGTTGAAGCTCGGGTCCTTGAAGAACCCGGTGGAGGAGAACACGATCGCGACCTTGTCGCCGACGCTCAGGTTCGGCAGCGTCGCGCTTCCGATCTGGAAGGTCACGTCGTTGCCCTTCAGCACCCCGTCGTACGGTCCGGTCCGCGAGACCTGAACGCGGAGTCGGCTCGTCGAGACCGCGTCGAGCGTCCCCGCAGCGAAGTGGCAGTTGCAGCGGACGTTGATGCGCTGCGCGGTGAGCGACGACGCGTCGGTGCCCGTTGCGACCACCCCGACGAGATCGCCGGGATCGATGCTCGTCTTGCCCTTGCCGTAGTGGATCTGCGTGGCCGAGTCGATTGCGACACTGACCGTCGTGCCGTCGAGCTGTGCGTCGTGCTTGCCCGTCCAGAGGACGTTCACGCTGACGGAGCTCGAACTCGCCGAACCGACGGAGCCGGCGAACCAGTGGGCGTGCTGCGGAGCCGGTCCGGTCGCGGCGACTGCTGTGAGCGGGAGCGCGGCGACGGCGAGCAGCGCCGCGATCCCGACGGTGAACGATTTGCATGTCATGCCGAGATCGTCCCCTGGTCACGTTCGGTGACGGTCAGGCGAAGATCAGGCGAACGTCAAATGCCTGTAAGACGTTCGCGCGGCTCGGCTCGGGCGTGCTGCGCCACCGCGACCCAACCGTAGAGCGCGGAGCTATACCTGAGTCGTGGAGCTCGGGATCTACACGTTCGGCGAGCTGACCGACGACGCGCAGACGCCGGCCGAGCGGGTGCGCGACCTGCTCGAGGAGATCGAGCTCGCCGACCAGGTCGGCCTCGACGTCTTCGGCGTCGGCGAGCACCACCGTCCCGACTTCATCGTCTCCGCGCCGGCGGTCGTGCTCGCGGCGGCGGCTGTCCGCACGAAGAACATCCGGCTGACGAGCGCGGTGAGCGTCCTCAGCTCGGACGATCCGATCCGCGTCTTCCAGCAGTTCGCGACGGTCGACCTGCTCTCGAACGGGCGGGCCGAGATCATGGCCGGTCGCGGATCGTTCATCGAGTCGTTCCCGCTCTTCGGCTACGACCTGAAGGAGTACGACGAGCTCTTCAGCGAGAAGCTCGCGCGTCTGCTCGACATCCGCACGCATCCGGCCGAGCTCGGCGTCTACCCGGTGCCGCAGCAGCCGATCCTGCCCGTGTGGGTCGCGGTCGGCGGAACGCCCGAGTCGGCGCAGCGCGCCGGCGCGCTCGGCCTGCCGATGGCGCTCGCGATCATCGGCGGCATGCCGGAGCGCTTCGCGCCGTTCGCGGAGATCCACCGGCAGGCTGCGCTCGAGGCCGGGTTCGATCCGCCGCCGCCGCTCTCGATCAACTCGCACGGACTCGTCGCCGACACGTCACAGGCGGCGGCCGACGAGGCCTACCCGGCCCTCAAGATGATGATGGACCGCATCGGCCGCGAGCGCGGCTGGGGGCCGCTCGAGCGGCCGACGTTCGACGCCTCCCGCACCTTGCGCGGCGCGAGCTTCGTCGGCAGCCCGCAGGAGGTGATCGAGAAGATCCTCTTCCAGCACGAGATCTTCAAGCACCGCCGGTTCCTCGTGCAGTTCAGCGTCGGGACGCTGCCCCACACGAGCATCATGCGCTCGATCGAGCTCTTCGGGACCGAGGTGGCGCCCGTGATCCGGCGGGAACTGGCCGGGATCAAAGAACCCTTACGAATCCCCTAAACCAGTAGGCCCGTTTTACCGAAGAAGGGACAGTGATGTCTGCGGTCGATACCTACATCGAGACCGAATCCGAGCGCGTCGAGCGCTGGCGGACGGAAGAGCTGCTCCGCGTCGGCTTCGACGTCGAGTCGGCCACGCTGATCGCGGCCGAGCCCGGCGTCGATCTGCACGCCGCGGTCGCGATGATCGAGCAGGGCTGCCCGCCCGAGCTCGCCGTTCGCATCCTCCTCTAGCCTCCGCTCCAGGCAGAATGGGCGCCGGTGAGCGGCGTCCTCCTGTCCATCCCGTCGCCGCCGACGGGGGTCTACCACGTCGGCCCGCTGACGATCCACATGTACGGGCTCATGCTGCTGCTCGCGATCGCGGCGGCGATCTGGCTCACCGGCCGTCGCTGGGTGCGCTGGGGCGGCGACTGGGATCTCGTCTACCGCGTCGCCATCTGGGGCGTGATCTTCGGGATCATCGGCGCGCGCATCTACCACTTGATCACGAGCTGGAACCAGGACTCGGCCATCCAGGCCCACTGGTACGGGCCGTTCGCCGTGTGGTCGGGCGGGCTCGGCATCTGGGGCGCGATCCCGTTCGGGGCCGCCGCCGGCGCGTGGGTCGTGCGCCGCTCCGGTAACTCGGTCCGGCTGTACATGGACGCGGTCGCCCCGGGGCTGCTCCTGGCGCAGGGGATCGGGCGCTGGGGCAACTACTGGAACCAGGAGCTGTACGGCGGGCACACGACGCTGCCGTGGGCGCTCGAGATCCACGGGAAAGGGGCGGCGCACCTCTATCACCCGACGTTTTTGTACGAGTTCATCTGGGATCTGCTCGCGGTGGGGGCGCTGCTCTGGATCGACCGGCGCTTCACGCTCCGGCGGCCGGCGCTGTTCTCGTTGTACGTGGCCTTTTACACGGCGTTCCGCACGTACGAGGAGACGCTTCGCATCGACCCGTCCAACCATTTCCTCGGCCAGCGGATCAACTTCTGGGTGTCGCTCCTCGTGTTCGTCTGCTCGGTCGCGTTCTTCGTGTGGTGGCAGTTCCTGCGCACGCCGTCAGGGGAGAAGCCGGAGGTCAAGAAGGCCCGGCCGATCCCGAAGGGGCCGACCATGGCCGTCCCGCGGGGCCGCGTCCGGCAACGCGGATAGGCTCCTCCCGGATGATCGTCCGGGAGCTGGAACTCGACCTCGACGCCTTCGAAGGGCCTTTCGACCTCCTGCTGACGCTCGTCCTCAAGGACGAGCTCGACCTGGTCGAGCTGGACGTCGCGGCGATCGTTTTGGCGTTCCTGGAGCGGCTCTTCGAGCGCGACGAGCTCGACCTGGACGCGTGTGGCGAGTTCCTCGTCCTCATCTCCGCGCTGCTCGAGCTGAAGGCGCGCGGGCTGTTCCCCGAGGAGGCGGCCGAGCTGGCCGAGCTCGAGCCGGAGCAGGCCGCCGAGGAGCTCGCGCGGCGCCTCGCGGAGTACCGGCGCATGAAGGAGGCGGCCGGCTGGCTGCGCGAGCGGCTCGAGGTCGAAGGGGACCGGTATTTCCGGACGGGCCCGGCGCCGTTGGCGCCGAAGGTGGAGCCGACGCTCGCGCCGCAGGATCCGGCGCGGCTGGCGGCGGCTCTGCGCTTGATGGCCGTTCCGCCGCCCGAGGTGTCGCTCGCGCACATGGCGCTGCGGTTCCCGCCGGTGGTGCAGTTCCTCGAGCGGTTCCGGCTGGTGCTGAAGCGGCGCTCGCGGTTCGACTTCGACCAGGAGGTGAGGGAGCTGTCGCGGATCGAGCAGGCGGTTGCCTTCCTGGCGTTGCTCGAGCTGCGCCGCGGGGGAGAGATTTCGATCGAGCAGGCGGCCCCGTTCGCCCCGATCAGGATTTCCCGTTCCGACGTAGAAAGAGAGGATTCATGGACGCTCCGCTCCGCCTGATCGCCAGCAACCCGCTCGACCAGCTCGCAAAGACGGTCGAGGCGCTGCTCGTCGTCGCCTCCGCGCCGCTGACGGCGCAGGAGCTCGCCGAGGCGGCGGCTGACGATCCGGAGCGCGTCGAGGCGGCGCTCGGGCTCGTGGGCGAGCGCTACCGCGAGGGACGCAGCGGCATCGTGCTGGAGCACGTCGCCGGCGGCTGGGCGTTCCGCGCGTCGCGCGAGGCGGCAGAGGCGTGTGCGCGGCTGATCGAGAAGCCGGCGCAGCGGAACCTGTCCCAGGCTGCTTTGGAGACGTTGGCGATCGTCGCGTATCTCGGGCCGTGCACGCGGCCGGACGTGACGCGGATCCGCGGCGTCGCGGCGGACTCCGCGGTAGCAAGTCTCTTGGAGCGCGGGCTGATCGCGGAAGCCGGGCGTGACGAGGAAGCGGGCGGCGCGATCCGGTATCGCACGACCCCGTTGTTCGAGCGAGTGTTCGGCCTCGAGAGCCTCTCGGAGCTCCCGCGCCTCGACGACCTCGGCGCAGGCGTGGACGAGATCCGCGACCGGCTCCACGCGGTCGCCGAGAAGCGCACCGCGTAACGCACACAAGACACGTCCGGGGCCAGGCCCCGTGACGAAAGTGTTACGGCTCGGCGACGTACCGGCGCAACGCCGCCCGTGCGTGCTCGAGCGGATCGTTGAAGCAGCGAAGAACCGGCCGTGGATCGACGAACGACGCCGACTTCGCGAGCCCGATCGTGCCTGCGTAGCTGCTCCACGGCCAGTCCTCCGGCTTCTCGCACAGGAATGCTTCGACCGGATTGCGCGCGACGTACTTGAAGACGCCGAGCAGATCGTCTTCATCCACCAGCCGGCGAGCGCCGTAGCGCCTCCCCTGGACGTGGCCTTTCATGGCGTGCCGGAAATTGAAGTGCGACGCGTACCGGAAATTGAGCGAGTGCATCCCCTTCGGGAGGGCGCCTGCCGGGACGTCCAGGACAAGGTGGTAGTGCGTTCCCATAACGCAGTACTCGAGGCATGTCCAACCCACACGGACGGTTGCGAGCGCGAGCTCACGGAGAAAGACGATGCGGTCCTCGTCGTCGCGGAAGAACGCGTCGGCCGCCCATACGCAGTGCGCGTAGACGTGGAAGACACCGGGTTCGAGGTCGCGTGGAGACCGAGCCATCAGGCGAAGATGCCCGCCGGCGCCCCCGACCGCAATTGTCCTTTCCGCAGATGGCACACACTCGTAACGGGGCCTGGCCCCGGACGTGGGGCTACGGGACGAGTCGGCGGAGGCCGCGGGCTACGAGGACGAAGAGCGCGGTGAATGCGAGGGCGACGCCCCAGAAGTCGAACGCGACGTGGCCGACAATCGCAGCGCGTACGAGGACACCGGCGGAGACGCCGGCGAGCCATGTCGCTCCGAGGCGCCACCACGTGCCGCGCCGATACAGACGCAGCATGAACGCGGCCGCGAACCAGCCGCCGACAATGCACAACAGATCGCGGATGAACGCGCCCACCGACGCGCCATGCGTCAGCACACCGACGACGACGAACACGAGCAGCGCGGCAGCGTCCCACGCTGCGACCTTCCTCACAGCTTGCGGATGATCTCTTCGGCCTCGTCGCGCGTGAACGCGCGCAACGTCTCCGTGTCCTCGCCGCCGCCCGCGCCGAGCTTCGTCACGATCTCGAGCGCGGTCTCGTCGTCGGGCGCCTCGAAGACCTCGACGACGTCGTAGCGGCCGAGCGTCACCCACACGCCGACGAGCGTCCCGCCGGACTCCTCGATGAGCCGTTCGCCGTCCTCCACCCGGTCCCGCCACGCCGGCAGACCGGCGCGGCCCGCCGTCGTCCAGCGCATGAGCGAGATGTAGTGCGGCACGAGGCTGCGTATCTTCTCAGTCCGTGCGTCTCAACGCGTACCTCGCCCGTGCAGGAATCGCCTCGCGCCGCGGCGCCGACGAGCTGATCAAGGCCGGCCGCGTGACCGTCAACGGCGAGCCGGGACAACTGAACACCTTCGTCCAGTCGCGCGACCGCGTCGCCGTGGACGGAGAGCCGGTCTCCCTGCAGAAGCTCACCTACCTTCTCCTGCACAAGCCCGGCGGCGTCGTCACGACCGCACGCGACCCGCAGGGGCGCCCGACCGTCGTCGATCTCGTCCCGTCCCAGCCGCGCGTCGTTCCCGTCGGCCGTCTCGACGCCTACACGACCGGCGCGCTCCTCCTCACGAACGACGGCCAGCTCGCGCACCGCCTCGCACACCCGCGCTACGGCGTCGAGAAGGTCTACGACGCAACCGTCGACGGCAAACCGGACGACCTCGCCCTCCAAGCGCTTCGCGACGGGATCGAGCTGGACGACGGCCCGACCGCCCCCGCGCGGGTCCGCCGCCTCGGCCCGAACCGCATCGAGCTCGCGATCCACGAAGGACGCAACCACCAGGTGAGGCGCATGCTCGAGGCCGTGGGCCACCCGGTGACGCGCCTCCGTAGGACGGCGTACGCGGGATTGACCCTGGAAGGGCTCGAGCCCGGCCAGTGGCGCGAGCTCGAGCCCTCCGAGGTCGATTCGTTACGAGCCGGCTAGCGCGGCGGCCCGGCGCAGGAGCTCCTTCACCTGCGCAAGACCGCTCGTCACCTGGCCGTTGCTCGGTGCATGTCCGGCAGCTGCGTCGGAGAGCACCTTCTTGATCTTGGCCGCCGCCGTATCGCGGTCGTTCGCCAGGGTCTGGAGTGTGGACTGCTCCGTCGCATAGGCGCTGTCGTCAGAGCTCGATCCTGAAGCGAGCGCCTTCGTGTCGGCGATGAGCGTGTCCGTTCCGAACTGCCCGACGCTCGACTGGATCTGGTCGTACCCGGCCGCGAGATCAGCGGTCGCGGCGAGTGCCGGAGGCACCGTCGCGAGCGCCTGCGTGATCACATGGCCATCGGACTGGTAGTCGTCGCTCAGACCCGCGAGGTAGAGCATCGTCGGCCGGATGTCGGTCTCTTCGACCCACGTTCCGACCTGGCTCGCCTGCGGGACCGTGTGCGTCGACTCGGGATCGCTCGGCTGGTTCCCTTGCGCCGGGCTTGGCCCGTCGACGCCCCTCACGGCCACGCCCTTGCCCGCGATCCCGACCCAGGTGACGTCGATGTTCGGGCTGTAGTAGCCGTGGTCGTAGGCGAACCCGTTGTTGATGCTGACGTTCGGGCCCGTCGTCGAGAAGAAGTAGTCCGGCTTCGGGAAGAGCGTGTACGTCGGCGTCCGTAACGGATCCGTCGTCTGCATATGCAGCACGCGCTGCTCGAGCGCGCCCGCCTGGTAGTCGACGATCTTCTCGTTCGCCACACCCGAATAGACATCGAGCGGATTCGTCATCGCCGCCGTGTCGCGTTCGAGCTGGCGCACCGTCGGGTCGTTCGCGGCCGGCTGGCCGTGCACGTAGATCGACGCGCCCTGCGGCTCGATGTCGAACGGCGTTCCGGCGCTCGCCGTCGTCGAGAGCAGGCCCTTGATGTTCGCCTGCAGCTCGCCGATCTGACCCGCCGCGTAGGTGCACGGGATCATGACGCCGTTACAGCCCGCCGGAGTCGGCTGCGTTGCGCGGCCGACGTTGGCGCCTGCGAACTGGTCGTTCTCCTCCGCGCTGATCACGAACAGGGTGTTGGCCGGCGTGATGCCGTCCGACTGGAGGCGCTGGAAGAACGTGTTGAACGCGGCGTCGTAATGCTGCGCGTTCGACACGTAGCACGAGTCGCCGGGGCCGACCGGCTTGCCGGTGCTCGCGGCGGTGGCGGACGTGCAGCCCGTCCTCGTGTCCGCCTTCTTCTCGTGCAGGTCGGAGATGTAGCCGTACGTGACCGGGATGCCGGCCTCCTGCATGTCCGCCATCACGGCGAGGGTCTGCGTTGCGGTCGGGCTGAACCCGGGGAAGCCGGGCCCGCCGCCGAACGGCTCGGACAGCGTCTGGCCGTTCTCGTCCACGAGGTTCCCGTTCGCGTCGGTGACCTGGTAGCCGTGGCTGTTGACGTGGTTCGGGCCGCCGCCGATCGCCGGCGCGATGTACTTCGCGCCGAAGAGCGCCTGGTAGCCGGTGTAGCCGCCCGGCTCGCTCGGAAGCGAGTCGGCCACCGCCCGCGACGACGACGCGCACGTCGTGTCGCCCTGCGCGCAGTGGATCGCCTCACCGACGTACTGGGCGACCTCCGCGTCCTTGAACGAGTTCGGGTCGGAGGCGGTCTGCGTCGCCTCCGCCGAGCCCGCGCCGAACACGGTCGGGACGTCGACGGCGGCGTTCTCCAGCACCATGTTCGCCGTCGAGAAATCACCGACCGAGCAGCCGGCGCGCGTGAACGGCACCCACGGTGCCGGCGTGACGCCGCCGCCTGCATACGCCATGGACGGAGTCGTGTCGACCGTATTCGCGACCGGTGGGTTGGTCTTGGTGTCGATGATCGGCGACGTCCAGTACGTGAACGACGTCGCCGGATCGGTCGACCCGTCCGGGTTGTAGGTCTTGTACGAGTTCGTGAGCGGCTGCCCGTGCCGGTCGCCGTACAGGCCCGTGTAGATCGAGAGGCTGTCGTCGGCCGTGTGCGCGATCAGCGGCGTGTGCGAGTTCGAGAACACCGTGCCGTACTGCTTCAGGAAGTTGAGCAGGTGCGGCATCTGCTCGAGATCGGACGGCACGTTCGGGTTGTCGCGCGAGAAATGGACGTTGTCGAAGACGATGTTGATCACGTGCTGCACGCCGTTGCCGAGCTGACACGACGCTGCAGCGGTGCTCGCTGCGGCGGGGCCGCTGCTCAGTTGCAGGCCGGCGAGCGATGCCAGCGCAGCAGCCGCGACGAGCGCGACGAGTGCCGTTTTCCTTCTCATATGTGTTTCCCCCCTGCGGTTGACGGCTTGTACGTGACGCCGCAGAGCCTCTCGTCCGCAACCCCGGTCATGGGCTGAGAGGCGGTGACCTGGAGGTTACGAAATCGCTACAGCCCGCGCGGCCGGGCCGCGCCGAAGAACCGGCCCGCCTCCGGTTTCGCGAAGCCCATGCGCTCGTACATCTGCTCGAGCGTCGGCTCGCTCGCGCGGCGGGCCTTGTCAGCGCCCACCGCGAGAAGATGCTGGAGTGCACGCTCGTCCGCGCGCAGCTGCTTGAAGCGCTCCTGGATGGGCGTCAAGAGCTCGACCACCGACTCGCCGACCGCCTCTTTCAGGTCGCCGTAGCCGGCGTTCCCGAACCGCTCTGCGAGCGCGTCGATCGGCTCGCCGGTGGCGACGCTCATGATCTCCAGCAGGTTCGACACGCCGGGCTTCTCCGCCGGGTCGTAGCGAACCTCGCGGCCCGAGTCGGTCACCGCCGACTTGAACTTCTTCCGGATCGCGTCCGGCGGGTCGTTCATGTAGATCGCGCCCTGCTCGCTCGAGAGCGTCGTCGACATCTTGCTCGTCGGATCCTGGAGATCCATGATCCGGCCGCCGACCGACGGGAACTGGCCGTCCGGCACGCGGAACGTCTCGCCGTAGCGGAAGTTGAAGCGCTCGGCGATGTCGCGTGCGAGCTCGAGATGCTGGCGCTGGTCGTCCCCGATCGGGACGAGATCGGTCTGGTACAGGAGGATGTCGCCCGCCATCAGCACCGGGTACGTGAACAGGCCGGCGGAGACGAACTCGTGCCGGTCGGACTTCTCCTTGAACTGCGTCATGCGGCCCAACTGGCCGTAGCTCGCGACAGCCGACAGCAGCCACGCCGCCTCGGCATGCGCGGTCACGTGGCTCTGGCAGAAGACCGTCGAGCGCTCCGCGTCGAGACCGCTGGCGAAGAGGATGGCCGCCAGGTCGAGCGTCGAGCTGCGCAGGTCGGCCGGGTCGTACTCGACGGTGATCGAATGCAGGTCGACGATGCAGAAGAACGCGTCGCCCGCCTCCTGCGTCTGAACGTACTGGCGGAAGCCGCCGCTGTAGTTGCCCAGGGTCTTTCGACCAGTGGGCTGGATACCGGAGAAGACGCGGGGCTTGTCGGCCATGGAGGGTGATTCTGCCTAAGCTGTGAACATGGCCGTGACCGGTGCACCCGAGCTCCTGATCGTCATGGGAGCGAATGCGTCTCCCGAGCAGGTGGACGACGTCGTCGCCCGCCTCGAAGAGGCCGGCTGCGGCGCCGTCGTCACTCCGGGCCGCGAGGCGACCGTGATCGGCGCCATCGGGGAGCGCGAGCTGCTCGCCGCGCTGCCGCTCGAGGGCTACGCCGGCGTCGAGCAGGTGCTGCCGATCCTCAAACCGTACAAGCTCGTCTCGCGCGAGCTCTCGCCCGATCCGACGGTGATCGAGGCCCGCGGCCGGCGCATCGGCGACGGCTACTTCGGCTTCATCGCCGGCCCGTGCAGCGTCGAGAGCCGCGAGCAGACCCTCGAGACCGCGCGTGCCGTCGCCGCCGCCGGCGTGTCGATGCTGCGCGGCGGCGCGTTCAAGCCGCGCACCTCGCCGTACGCATTCCAGGGCCTGGGCGAGGAGGCGCTCGAGATCCTCATGGAGGCACGCGAGGAGACCGGCCTGCCGATCGTCACCGAGCTGATGGATCCGCGCCACGTCGAGCAGGTCGTCGACGCGACCGACGTCATCCAGATCGGCGCGCGCAACATGGCGAACTTCTCGCTCCTCGCCGAGGTCGGGCGCGCGCGCAAGCCGGTGCTCCTGAAGCGCGGCCTCTCCGCGACGGTCGAGGACCTCCTGATGGCGGCGGAGTACATCGTCAAGGAGGGGAACTCCGAGGTGATCCTGTGCGAGCGCGGGATCAAGACCTTCGAGACGTCGACGCGCTTCACGCTCGACATCAGCGCCGTCCCCGTCCTGAAGATGGAGACGCACCTGCCGGTGATCGTCGACCCGTCGCATCCGGCCGGTCGCCGCGACCTCGTGCTGCCGCTCGCGCGCGCCGCCGTCGCCGCCGGCGCCGACGGGATCATCGTCGAGACCCACCCGCGCCCCGAAGAGGCCCTCTCCGACGGGCCGCAGCAGATTCCGACCGCCGACTTCCCCGATTTCGCGGCAGAGATCCGCGCGCTCGTGTCCCTCATGGGACGCACGATCGGGTAGCGGTGCGCATCGAGCCGGCAACGGCCGTCGTCGGCCACGTCGCCGTGCCCGGCGACAAGTCCATCTCCCACCGCGCGGTGCTGCTCGGCGCGGTCGGGGAGGGCGACACGCACGTGCGCGGCTTCGGCCGTGCCGGCGACACGCAGGCATCGATCGACGCGGTGCGCGCGCTCGGCATCGAGGTCGAGGATCTCGCCGACGACGAGCTGATCGTGCACGGCGGCGAGCTGCGCTCCGGCTCGGTCGACTGCGCGAACGCGGGCACGCTCATGCGACTCCTGATGGGGATGCTCTCCGGCCGCGACGGGATCTACGTGCTGACGGGCGACGAGTCGCTGTCGTCGCGGCCGATGGAGCGCGTCGCCGATCCGCTGCGCCGCATGGGCGCACGCATCGACACGAACGAAGGGCACGCGCCGGTGGAGATCGAGGGCTCGTCCCTGCTCGCAATCGACTACGAGCTCCCGGTCGCGAGCGCGCAGGTGAAGTCCGCGATCCTCCTCGCCGGGCTGAGCGCCGGGGGCACGACGACCGTGGTCGAGCCCGTGCCGACGCGCGACCACACCGAGCTGATGCTCGAGGCTGGCGGGGCGCAGATCACACGCCGGCCGACGTCGGCAACCGTGCAAGCCTCGACGCTGCGACTCGGCGACGTGGACGTCCCCGGCGACTTCTCGTCCGCGGCGCCGCTCCTCGTCGCCGCTGCGCTCGTCCCCGGAAGCGATCTGACCGTCCACGGCGTCGGCCTCAACCCGCGCCGCACGGGGCTGCTCGAGGTGCTGAAGCGCATGGGCGTCCGCGTGTCCATCTTCAACCGGCGCAAGTTTGGACGCGAGCTCGTCGGCGACGTGCAGGTGCAGCACGGCGAGCTCTCGGCCACCGAGATCGGCGCGAACGAGGTCCCGCTGCTCGTGGACGAGCTTCCGCTCGTTGCGCTCCTGGCCGCGTCCGCGCACGGCGAGACGATCGTCCGCGGCGCGGCCGAGCTGCGCGTGAAGGAGAGCGACCGCATCGAGGCCGTCACCGACCTCCTGCGCGCGACCGGCGCGCACGTCAAGTCACGCAAGGACGGCTGGGCGATCACCGGCGTCCCGACGCGTCTTCGCGGTGGCAACGTCGAGGCGCGCGGCGACCACCGCATCGCCATGCTCGGCGCCGTCGTCGGGCTGGCGTCCAGGGAGGGCGTGGACATCGAGGACGCGGAGACGGTCGCTATAAGCTTCCCCGGCTTCTATGAGGTTCTGGACTCTCTGGTGAGACGATGATCGTCGCAATCGACGGGCCGGCAGGCGCAGGCAAGAGCACGGTTGCGCGGGCCCTCGCGGAGCGGCTCGGCTTCCGCTACCTCGATACGGGGGCGATGTACCGCGCGGTGACGTGGCTCGCGATGAAGCGCGGCGTCGATCTCGGCGATGCCAACGCACTCGCCGAGCTCGCGCGCGCCGAGCAAGTGACGTTCGACGGGGACGAGCGCGTCTGGATCGCGGGCACCGACGTGACATCGTCGATCCGCGGCGCGCGCATCGACCGAATGGTTCCCGTCGTCGCGCGGCACCCGCCCGTGCGCGAGGTCATGCGCGAGCGGCAGCGCCAGCTCGGCAAGGACGGCGACGTCGTCATCGAGGGACGCGACATCGGCACCGTCGTCGCGCCGAACGCCGAAGTGAAGATCTATCTCACCGCCGACCGCGCCGAGCGCGCGAAGCGGCGCAGCGCGGAGCGGCCCGGCATCGGCGCCGACGCGCTCGCCACCGACCTGCGCGTGCGCGACGAGAAGGACGCGGAGCGCATGCAGCCTGCCTCGGACGCGCAGGAGATCGACACGACGAACCTCCAGGTCGAGGACGTCGTCGAGCGCATCGAGGCGCTCGTGCGCGCGCGTACCGCGGTTTGAACTCCGTCGAGTTCAACTGGAAGTGGGGGCGCGTCGTCATGGGCGGCCCGACAGCACTCATGACGAGGCTGCACGTGTACGGCAAGGATCGCATGCCGCGCAAGGGCGGCCTCGTCGTCGCGATGAACCACTTCTCGTGGGCCGACATCCCCGCGTACGGCTGGGCGACGCCGCGGCCGCTGTACTACCTCGCGAAGGCGGAAGCACACGACGTGCCGGTCGCGGGCGCGTACTTGCGGCTATTCGGGTCGTTCGCGGTCCGGCGCGGCGAGTCCGACCGGGAGGCGGTGCGGCGCATGCGCGAGATCGTTCGCGGGGGAGAGGCGCTCGGCGTGTTCGCCGAGGGCACGCGGCAGCGCTCCGGCGTGCCCGGCCCCGTGCAGCCGGGCGCGGCGATGGTGGCGCTGAACGAGCACGTGCCGGTCGTCTGCGGCGCGATCCACGGGTCGCAGACCTGGAAGATCGGCAACTTCGCGCCCGTGTCGATCGTGTGGGGGGAGCCGATGCGGTTCGAGGGTCTGCCCAGCGGGTCGAAGGGCTACCGCGAGGCGTCGGAGCAGATCCAGGCCGAGCTGTACCGGCTCTGGTCGTGGCTCGTCGAGCTGCACGCGGCCGGGCGTCCGCGTGACGTCACACTTCCCTAGTGGCGACTGACACCGGCCTCCTCGGCACCGTCGCGATCGTCGGCTTCCCGAACGTGGGCAAGTCGACGCTCGTCAACCGCCTCACGGGCACCCGTGCGGCCGTCGTCCACGAGACGTCGGGCGTCACGCGCGACCGCAAGGAGCTCGTCTGCGAATGGACGGGCCGGCGGTTCCTCCTCGTCGACACCGGCGGTGTCGACATCGCCGACGTGACGCCGATCACCCGGTCGATCGCGCAACAGGCGCGCGAGGCCGTCGCGGAAGCCGACCTCGTCCTGTTCGTCGTCGACGCGAAGCTCGGGATCACTCCCGGCGACGAAGAAGTCGCGCAGATCCTGCGCGAGTCGCACAAGCCGATCCTGCTGCTCGCGAACAAGATCGACGACCCGCGCCAGGATTCGCTCGCGTTCGAGCTGCACAAGCTCGGCCTCGGCGACCCGATCCCGATCTCCGCGCTCCACGGCCACGGTGCGGGCGACCTCCTCGATGAGATCGTGCGCTATCTCGAGTCGCACGACGCCGCTCCGCGCGAGGAGTTCCCGCCGGAGGCGATCCGCGTCGCCATCCTCGGCCGTCCGAATGTGGGCAAGTCGAGCCTCGTCAACGCGCTGCTCGGGCGCGAGCGCGTGATCGTCTCCGAGATCCCGGGGACGACGCGCGACTCGATCGACACCGTCCTGCAGCGCGGCGACCGCACGTTCGTGCTCGTCGACACCGCCGGGCTGCGCCGCAAACGCAAGCACCGCCAGGGCATCGAGTATTACTCGGAGCTGCGCGCGCTCGAGGCGGCGGAGCGTGCGGACGTCGGGCTCGTTCTCATCGACTCGACGCAGGGCGTCGTCGAGCAGGATCTCGCCATCGCAGACGTTTCGCGCAAGGCCGACTGCTCGACGCTCATCGTCCTCTCCAAGTGGGACGAGACGACCGTCCGCATCGAAGACGTGCGCAAGCGGCTTCGCCGCCGGCTGCGCCAGCGTCCGACGTTCATCGCCGTCTCGGCGCAGAGCGGCCGCGGTCTCGAGCGCCTGCTCGACACCGTCGCCGAGCTCTTCGACAAGCACACGTCGCGCATCCCGACGGTGGAGCTGAACAAGGCGCTGGCCGAGCTGAGCGAGGCGCGCCAGCCGCCGTCGCGCGCCGGCAAGCGGCTGAACCTCCTGTACGGCACACAGGTGCACGAACGGCCGCCGCGCCTCCGCATCTACGTGAACGATCCGGGGCTCGTCACGCGCGACTACGGGTTCTGGGTCGAGAACGAGCTGCGCGAGCGCTTCGGCCTCGACGGCGTCCCCGTATCGATCGACTTCGTTCGCCGGTCGTGAGATTCTTAGTCGTCGGAGCGGGATCGTGGGGGACCGCGTTCACGCGGGTGCTGCTCGATCGCGGCCACGACGTCGTGCTCGCGTGCCACACGGAGGAGCAGGCGCGGGCGATCGCGGAGACGGGACGGAATCCGCGCTACCTGCAGAAGGTCGACCTGCGTCCGGCGGAGACGGTCGCGCTCGCGAATGCGCCCGCCGACGTGGACGTCGTCGTCGTCGCGGTCCCGAGCGTCGCGTTCGCCGACGTCGTCGCCGCGCTCCCGGGCGACGCGCCGATCCTCAGCCTGACGAAGGGCCTCGATCCCGCCACCGGCGAGCGGCTCTCGACGCGCGTGCGCGGGCGCGGCGTCGCCGTCCTCTCCGGCCCGAACATGGCGGAGGAGATCGCGGTCGGGCTGCCGACGGCGGCCGTGATCGCGAGCGAGGACGGCTTCCTCGCCGGGCAGCTGCAGCACGCGATCAACTCCACCGTCTTCCGCGCGTACGTGAACCCGGACGTGATCGGCGTCGAGCTGTCCGCGGCGGCGAAGAACGTCATCGCGCTCGCCGCCGGAGCCGTCGACGGGCTCGACCTCGGCGACAACGGCAAGGCGGCGCTGATCACGCGCGGCCTCGTCGAGATGGCGCGCCTCGGCGACGCGTTCGGCGCCCGCAGCGAGACGTTCTCCGGCCTCGCTGGCATGGGCGACCTCATCGTCACGTGCTGGAGCCGCCACGGACGCAACCGGCGCGCAGGCGAGCTGATCGCGCAGGGCGTCGCCCCCGCCGACGCGGTCGCCGAGATCGGGCAGACGGTGGAGGGGATCACGACCGCGCCCGTGCTGCTCGAGCTCTCGCGGCGGGTCGGCGTGGAGCTGCCGATCACGGAGGGCGTCTCGGCCGTGTTGTCCGGTCAGAGTCTCGCGGAGCTGGCGGGCCGCCTGATGGGTCGTCAGCCGACCGAGGAATAATGTCGGCTAGCGTGCCGCCCATGCCAAAGCGCTCCTTCTCCTTCACCTCCGAGTCGGTCACCGAGGGTCACCCGGACAAGATCGCCGACCAGATCTCCGACTCCGTTCTCGACGCCGTCCTCGCGCAGGATCCCAATGCGCGCGTCGCGTGCGAGACGTTCATCACGACGGGCTTCGTCATCGTCGGCGGCGAGATGTCGACGGATTCGTACGTCGACATTCCTCAGATCGTGCGCAAGCGGATCCGTGAGATCGGATACACGCGTGCGAAGTACGGGTTCGACGCAGAGACGTGCGGCGTCATGGTCTCCGTCGACGAGCAGTCGCCCGACATCGCGCAGGGCGTGGAGCAGTCGTACGAGACGCAGCGCGGCGACGACGACCCGCTCGACCGCGTCGGCGCCGGCGACCAGGGGATGATGTTCGGCTACGCGTCGAGCGAGACCGAGGAGCTGATGCCGCTGCCGATCATGCTTGCGCACCGGCTTGCGAAGCGGCTCGCCGCGGTCCGCAAGGCGGAGGAGCTCCTCTATCTGCGTCCGGACGGCAAGACGCAGGTGACGGTGCGCTACGAGGAGGACGAGCATGGGCACCGGCGCCCCGTCGAGATCGAGCGCGTCGTCATCTCGACGCAGCACCGCGAGGGGATCGACATCGAGATGCTGATGAAGCCGGACCTCATTGCGCACGTGCTCGAGCCGATCCTCCCGAAGGAGCTGTACGACCCGAGGCGCCTCGAGGCGAAGGACTTCTTCTATTGCAACCCGACCGGCAAGTTCGTCGTCGGCGGCCCGATGGGCGACGCCGGTTTGACGGGCCGCAAGATCATCGTCGACACCTACGGCGGCGCCGCGCCGCACGGCGGCGGCGCGTTCTCCGGCAAGGACCCGACGAAGGTCGACCGCTCGGCCGCATACGCCGCGCGTTATGTCGCGAAGAACGTCGTCGCCGCAGGCCTCGCCGACCGCTGCCAGATCCAGGTCGCGTACGCGATCGGTGTCGCGCATCCGATGTCGGTGCTCGTGGAGACGTTCGGGACGGAGAAGATTCCTGCGCTGCAGATCGAGGCGCTCGTCCAGGAGCATTTCGACCTGCGCCCGGCGGCGATCCTGCGCGACCTCGACCTGCGCCGGCCGATCTATGCGAAGACGGCGGCGTACGGCCACTTCGGCCGCGACGACGGCGACTTCACGTGGGAGCGCACCGACAAGGCCGACACGCTGCGCGCAGCCGCCGGGCTCGCGGC
>Ga0307373_10006091_pt1 | contig 19361 bp, 17 predicted proteins | sample OX2MG_FD_202534 | JGI IMG/M metagenome (GOLD analysis project Ga0307373, IMG submission 202534) | Soil microbial communities from Risofladan, Vaasa, Finland - OX-2 | ecosystem: Environmental > Terrestrial > Soil > Coastal area > Acid sulfate soil | place: Finland: Risofladan, Vaasa | collected...
CGGGCGTCAGCCTGCTCAACTGCATGCCGGTGTTCATCGTGTCGAACGAGAAATGGGCGGCCGAGTTCGCCGAGCGCAAGATTCCGGTGGTCGGCGACGACGTCAAGTCGCAGCTCGGCTCGACCATCCTGCATCGCACCATCATGAAGCTGTTCGCCGACCGCGGCATCAAGGTTCGCCACACCTACCAGCTCAACACCGGCGGCAACACCGACTTTCTCAACATGCTGGACCGCTCGCGCCTGGGCTCCAAGCGCAAGTCCAAGACCGAAGCGGTGCAGAGCGTGATGCCCGAGCGGATGCCCGACGCCGACGTGCATATCGGACCGTCGGACTACGTCGCCTGGCAGCGCGACAACAAAGTCTGCTTTCTGCGGATCGAGGGCGAGGGCTTCGCCGGGATTCCGATCGAGCTGGAGCTCAGGATGTCGGTGCAGGATTCGCCCAACTCGGGCGGCGTGGTGATCGACGCGATTCGATGCCTGCGGCTGGCGCGCGACCGCAAGATTGGCGGGCCGCTGTATTCGATCGCGGCCTACACGATGAAGCATCCGCCGCGCCAGATAGCCGACGATATCGCGCGCGAACGGGTCGAGAAATTCATCAGCGGCGAGATCGAGCGCTGACGCCGCGCTCGGCTCCGCGCCCGGCGCCGCTCGCCACCGCCGCACATCGCATCGGATCCGATGAGTGGTTCCAGCAACCCGATAGGTCAGCTTTTCAGCCGCGGAGCGCAGGGCTACGACGCCGTGCGGCGTAACCTGGTCCCCTGCTTCGACGGCTTCTACCAAAGCGCCCTTGAGGTAATCTGCGACTGGGCCGGTGCCCGGGCGACACTCGACGCGCTCGATTTGGGCGCGGGCACCGGGCTTTTTTCGGCGATGGTGATGGGCCGGCTGCCGCGGGCGCGGCTGCATCTGATGGACGTGTCCGACGCGATGCTGGCCCGGGCGCGGGAGAGATTCGCCGACGCCGCGCGGGGCTCGAACGTCAGTTTCGAGGTGCGCGATTACACTGAGGGCGGCCTCGGCGGTCCGTGGGACCTAGTGGTCTCGGCGCTTTCGATTCATCACCTGGAGGACGACGCCAAACGCGCGCTGTTTGCGCGGATATTCGTGGCGCTGCGGCCGGGCGGGCTGTTCGTCAACGCCGAACAGGTGCGGGGACCGACGCCGGCCGCCGAGGCGCGCTACCGGCGGTTGTGGGACGCGCAGGTGCTGGCCTCGGGGGTCGACCGGGTCGAGTATGAGCGGGCGGTCGAGCGGATGCGGCACGACCGCTGCGCCACGCTTGACGATCAGCTCGAATGGATGCGCGCGGCGGGCTTCAGCGAGATCGATTGCGCCTTCAAACAGTGGCGCTTCGCGGTCTATTTCGGGACGCGCCCGTGAGGCTCTTTCTCGACCGCCCGCCGAAGCCGTAGAATTGGTCCCACGATGGGCGTGCTGAAGGACAAGACGATCGTGGTCGGCGTATGCGGCGGAATCGCCGCCTACAAGGCCGCCGAACTGGTGCGATTGCTGACCGCGCAACAGGCGCGGGTGCGGGTGATGATGTCGCGCAACGCGGCCGAGTTCATCACCCCGCTGACGCTGCAGACGCTGAGCGCCAATCCGGTCGCGACCGACACCTTCAGCCTGACCGAGGAATCCGAGATCGGCCATATCCGGCTCGCCGACTCGGCCGACGGGATCGTGATCGCGCCGGCCAGCGCCGACGTGATTGCCAAGGCCGCGGTCGGTATCGCCGACGACATCGTTACCACCGTCCTGCTCGCCGCGCGGTGTCCCGTCGCCTTCGCGCCCGCGATGAACGTGCACATGTACGCGCATCCGACGGTGGTCGAAAACCTCGCGCGGCTGAAGTCCCGGGGCGTTACGGTTATCGAGCCCGCCGCGGGCGATCTCGCCTGCGGCTACCAGGGCAAGGGGCGGCTGCCGGACCCCGCGGCGATCGTCGAAGAGGTCGAGCGGATGCTGTCGCCGCACGACCTCGGCGCCGAGCGCATCCTGGTGACGGCCGGGCCGACGCAGGAGATGATCGACCCGGTGCGCTTCGTCTCGAATCGATCGACCGGCAAGATGGGCTTCGCGATCGCGCGCGCGGCGTGGCGGCGCGGCGCGAGCGTGAGACTCGTCGCCGGGCCGTCGCCGCTGGGCACGCCGTACGGCGCCGAGCGGATCGACACGGTGAGCGCGGCCGAGATGCTGAACGCGACCGTGGGCAACTTTGCGTGGAGCACGGCGCTGGTGATGGCGGCGGCGGTGGCGGATTTTCGTCCCGCGCATCAGGCGCCGCACAAGATCAAGAAGAACGTGCGCGGGATGACGCTCGAACTGGAGGGGATCGCGGACGAGATGCCACGCTTGAGCGCGCGCAAGGGCTCGCGCATCGTGATCGGCTTCGCCGCCGAGACCCAGGGACTGGAGGAAAACGCCGCCGACAAGCTGCGGCGCAAGCGCCTCGACCTGATCGTCGCCAACGACGTGTCGCGCGCCGACGCAGGCTTCGCCGTCGATACCAACGTCGTGACGATCATCGGCGACGACGGCCGCGCCGTCGAGCATCCCAAGCTGAGCAAGGACGAGGTGGCCGACGTGATTCTCGACCGGCTGATCGCGTTGCGCACTGCGAAGTCCGGCCGCCGCACGCTGCGCGCCGTCCGCTAACCGCTTCGCCGCGCACGGTCGAAGGCGTCCTCTGTCGCCGGGCGCTCGGCCTCTCCCCGCGCAACCTTTTCCGCCGCCGAGCGTCTTTAACATCTGGAGTCGCAGGATCGGAACATGACCCCTGGTTCCGCTTCAAATGCCGGCTGAGGGGGTCCTTCGTTTCATAGCTCCATCGAAATCGAAAAGAGAGGTATCGGTTCATGGCGGAAGAACCAACTGGCGCGGGAAATCAAAAGGAAGCGGCGCAGGAGCGCCTCGAAGGGCGTCTCAACCGTCTTGAGCAAGAGGTGTTGAAGGAGAATCGATGGTGGCGTGGCGGCCTGATTGCCGCGCTTGTTTTAGTCGCGTTGGCGATCTTCACGGCCGGCCATCACCGCCGGCCAGAGCGGATGTTCATGGCCACGACGGGTGGACCCGGATGGGCAGGCCCCCCAGGGATGCCCGGCTACGGTCCTTATCCTCCACCGCCGCATCCGGGTTTCGGTTGGGACGGACCGTGCGGTCCCTCATCTGAGTATGGTTGGGGTCCGAAGGCGTGGGAAGGCCAGCCCAGGCAGTGGAGCGCACCTGGTCCTCAAGCGCCTCAAGGTCCGCCTGCGCCCAGTCGATAAGCCGTAGGGCGCCTGGCCTCATCGGCAACCGCGCGCGCAGCGATGAAAAAAAGCGCGCGGGCTGGCGAGCGCGGCGTAATCGCCGCACCGCCAGCCCGCGCTGGAGCGTTGTCGCCTCCGAAAGGGAGGACCTGCGGAGCCGGAATCAGAGCTTAGGCCCGATCTCCTTACCGAACACGCGAATCGCTTCTTTGGTTTTTTCGTGCGAGGGACCGCCCGGATGCCGCATGCGCAGAACGAGGTAATCCGGCTGCACTTCCTCCCGCCACATCTGCAGTTGCGCGAGGCAATCCTTGGGCGATCCGACGATTAGCCGGTTGGGCGAGGCGACGTCGAAGGTCCACTCGTCTTCCGACTTTACTTTGTCGACCACTTCGTCCGGCGCGTAGCCGTTGTTGCGAAGGTAGAACTTGTGCGTGTACATCAGCGGGCCGCTCTCGCGCCGCGCCGAATCCATCGAATCCGACACCAGCATGTCGCGCATCAGCACCAGGTAGGGCTTCTTGCCGTGTTTCTTGCACTCGGCGCGGTAGAGGTCGGCGAAGCGCTTGATCACCTTCACGTGCTCGAGCGGTGAGGTTATCCAGGCGTCCGAAATTCGCGCCACGCGTTTGATCCCGACGTCGCTCCACGCGGCCATCCAGATCGGCGGGCGGGGCTTCTGGAACGGCTTGGGCGTGATCATCACGTTGTCGAGGTTGTAGAACTTGCCGTGATGGCTGAAACGCTCCTGCTCCCAGCATTTCTTGAGCACTTCGACGCCTTCCTCGCTGCGTCCGGCGCGCTCCTTGATCGAGAGGCCGAAAGCCCCGAAGTCGCGGTCCTGGTAGCCCACGCCGACGCTCAGGATCATGCGGCCGCCGGTTATCTGGTCGACGATCGCGGCGTCTTCGGCCGCGTGCACGGGATGCCACAGCGGGATGAGGGTGACGCAGGTTCCCACCTTGATTTTCTTGGTGCACACGCCGACCATCCCGGCCATCAGGATGACGTTGGGGATGTAGCAGTCTTCCTGCTGATGGTGTTCGCTGAACAGGCAGCTATCGAAACCGCTCTCTTCGGCAACCTGCGCCTCGACGATCGCCTCGCGCAGCACGGCGCCGATGTTGGCGCCGTTGGGCGGGTCCTGGGTACACGGAAAATAACCGACTTTCATGAAAATTGTCCTCCTGGTCGTTGAGTTACGCTTGATTTGATTAGCTTCGCCAGTCCAAAACAAATGTCAAATCGACAAACGTGAAACGGTTGCGCCGCCGGCAGCGGCACGCCCGGATACCAGCCCTACTTGTTTTCCGAATGGAGCACGCCCTGGCTCCGCAGGCGGGCGATCTCGGCGTCGCCCAGGCCGAGTTGTTCGCGCAAGACCGCGGCTCCGTGCTCGCCCAGTAGCGGCGCCCTGATTGCCAGCGGCTCGGGGAAGGCCGAGAACTTGAGCGGGAAGCCGGGAATCATCACCTCGCCCAGGATCGGGTCGGGCACGGTGCGAATCATGTTGCGCGCCTTGAAGTGCGGATGGTTCACGGTGTCGACGACCGACATCACCGGCGCCGCGGCGACGCGATGGTCTTCGAGAATTTTCAGCACCGCCTCGTTGGAGGGCTGCGCCTGCATCCACGCCTCGACGATCGCGGCCAGCTCGTAGCGGTTTTTAGCGCGGTCGCGCATGGTGGCGAAGCGCGGGTCTTCGATCAGCTCCGGATGAGCCATCGCACGCGCCATCGCCGGCCATTGCCGGTCGAGCACCAGGATCACGATGTAGCCCTCCGGTCCCTTGAACGAGCCGCACGGGCTCACCAGCTCGTGCTGCGAGCCCATCCGCTTGGGCACGTACTCGCCCTTGGTCATGGCCCAGACCTGGATGTTCACTTCGTGCATGTGGTGGAGGGTGTCGACCATCGCGATGTCGATGTACTGCCCGACGCCCGTGCGCTCGCGGTGGAAGAGCGCGTAGCCGATGGCCGAGAAGGCGTGCACGCCGGAGGTCTGGTCGCCGATGCCCATCCCGACGAACATCGGCGGCCCGTTGGGATCGCCCGTCATGTGCATCAGCCCCGAGAAGGCCTGCGCGATGAAGTCGTAGCCGACCTTGTGCGAGAGCGGACCGGTGCGCCCGAAGGCCGAGATCGACGCCATGACCAGGCGCGGGTTGAGCTGGCGGAGCGAGGCGTAATCGAGGCCGCGCTTTTCCATCACGCCCGGGCCGTAGTTTTCGACCACCACGTCGGCCTTTTTCGCCAGCTCGCGCAGGAGTTCGATCGATTCGGGCTGGGTGAAGTCCAGGCAGAGACTCTGCTTGCCGCGGTTCTGCTGGACGAAGTAGGCGCTGCGGCCGTCGCGCACAGCGGGCAGCAGGCGCGCCGGGTCGCCCATGGGCGCCTGCTCGACCTTGACGATGTCGGCGCCCATCTCGGCCATGAAGCGGGTCACTGTGGGGCCCGCGAGATACTGCGTGAAGTCCAGCACGCGAACGCCGGACAACATGTGAGGAATATGCCTGTCGCTGACTTCCATTGTGGGGGTCCCTTGCCGTGATACAACCGGCGTCGCCGTGATAACACCGATAGCGCATGAATCACAAGCCCGCGCATGGCCTCGCGACGGGCGAAGCATTTGAATTACTTTGGGCAAGCGCGCAGAGGCGGAAGCGGTCAGGACGGCTTCGACGGACCTCCGAACGGCACCTGGCGCAGATGCGTATGCAGTTCCTCGACGGTGGTATTGGCCAGTTGGCGCGCCGCGCGCTTGGTCTCGGGGCCCATCCGCGCCAGGCGCTGCAGGGTGCGGCGCGCGCGCTGGGCGTTGCGCAGCGCCCGCTGGCCCATCGGATCGAACCGGCAGGCCGGAGCCTCGTCGCCGTCGCGGAGCACGCCGTCGATCGCCGAGCAGGAGGCGGCACAGAAGATCTCGGCGTCGTGGCGATCGGCCGCCTTGACCCGGCCGATCGCAAGGATCACGCGATTCCACTGGCGAATCCGGCGCAGGCCGCCCTCGAAGATGCGCTTTTGCGCGCGGAAGGGCAGCAGCGGAGAATCAATCTGGCGGCTGAGCTTGGTGTCGAGCGCGCTGAAGTCGATGGCCATCAGCTTCACCAGGGTTTCGCGATGTGCCGCGTCCTGCATCGAATCGAAGCGCGCCTCGCTCAGGATGTGGCTGGCGATGGCGGAGTTGAAACGCCCGATCCAGCGCGTGGGCAGATAGAAATTGTGCGCGAGCACGTCGGCGCCGAGATGGGCCAGGTAGCCCAGCGCGAAGGCCTGCTCCTCGCTGCCGTGCGCGGCGCTGAGCAGCCCGAAGCCGGTCGCCCAGTTGTGCGAATGACGCCGCAGGCGGCTCTGAAAGCGGCGGCCCTGCACGATGTCGGGCGCGAGCGAGCCGTACAGGAAAGCGTCGGGCATCGAGAGTAGGATGGCTTGAAGCGGCTGTTCCAGGGTGCTAACGCTCGCAAGCACTTGCACCCCGAGTGCGATATGAGTGATCGGGCCCCAGGCGAAGGCCGGCGGGGCGCTGAGCGCGATGAAGCCGATTACGAAGGCGATTATACCGGCGATGATCATGACCGCGCCCGCCCTTATGGCCGGGCCGCTGGCTTGATGTTATGAGCCGCGACCCGACTGCGCCAGAGCGGCGCCGCCTGGTGCTCGATTCGGTGCGCGATTACCTCGGGCAGCTCGTCGAGGAAGGGCTGGAGGGCTTGCCCGCGACGGCGGCCGCGCCCGCCGCCACCAAACCGCTTGCGGCGGCGCCCGGTCGGGTGGCGCCCGCGGCAGCGGGCGCCGCGCCCCCGCGATCGGCATCGGCGCCCGCCGAGTTGCTCTCTCGCCATCCGGGCCTCGAGAAGACCGCGACGCTGGAGCAACTGAGCGCCTTCATCGGCGATTGTCAGCGCTGCAAGCTCGCGCCATTGCGCACCCATCTGGTGTTCGGCGTCGGCAACCCGCAGGCCGACCTGATGTTCGTTGGCGAGGCGCCCGGCGCCGACGAGGACGCGCGCGGCGAGCCGTTCGTGGGCCGCGCCGGACAGTTGCTGACCGATATCATCGAGCGCGGGATGGGGCTCAAGCGCGCCGACGTGTACATCTGCAACGTCATCAAGTGCCGTCCGCCCGACAATCGCAATCCCGAGCCCGACGAGGTGGCCACGTGCGAGCCGTTCCTGATGCGCCAGATCGACCTCGTGCGTCCGCGCGCGATCGTCGCGCTCGGCACCTTTGCGGTGCAGGCGCTGCTCAAGGTCAAGACGCCGATAAGCCGGCTGCGCGGCAATTGGCACGAAGTGCGCGGGGTCAAGCTGATGCCGACGTTTCATCCGGCCTACCTGTTGCGTAGTCCGGGCGAGAAGCGGTGGGTATGGCAAGATATACAGGAAGTGATGAAGCTGCTCGGGCTGGAGATACCGTCGCGCGGCGGCGCGCGATGAGATCGTGAAGCGGCGCGGCGCAATTGGCGCGGTGGCGGCGCGGGCGTTTGCGATGCTGTGCGTGCTCGCGCTCGGCGCTCTCGCCGGCGTGGCCGCCGCGCACGACGCCGCCGCGCCGATTGCGAGCGCCGCGACGCCCACCGGCTTGGATGCCATGCCTGCGCCGGTTGCGGCCCTGACCGACAGCGCGGGCGCGCCGTGGGTATGCCTGTTGAAGATCGACGGCTCGATCAACCCGGCCGTGGCCGCGTTTATCGAGGACGGGATCGGCTACGCCAGTGCGCGGCATGCCGGCGCGCTGGTGATCGAGCTCGACACACCCGGCGGCCTGCTCGGCTCCGCGCAGCGGATCGTCAAGGCGCTGCTCAACGCGCCGCTCCCGACCATCGTTTACGTCTCGCCCTCGGGCGCGAGCGCCGCGTCGGCGGGAACCTTCATCACGGAGGCGGCGGCGGTGGCCGCGATGGCGCCCGGGACGACGATCGGCGCGGCCCATCCGGTGGGCGAAGGCGGCAGCGAGATCAAGGGCGTGGTCGGCAAGAAGATCGAGAACTACACCGCCTCGTTCGCCGGCAGTATTGCGCGCGAGCGCGGCCGCAACCAGCAATGGGTGGAGCAGGCGGTGCGCGAAAGCGTCGCGATCAGCGAGGCCGAGGCGCTCAAGCTTCACGTGATCGACCTCGTCGCGCCCGACCTGCGAAACCTTCTCGTGCAGGCGTCGGGGCGCGAGGTCAAGGTCGGCGGCCGCACGGTCAAGCTCGAACTTGCGGGCGCCACGATTCGCCGCCTGCGGATGACGACGGGTCAGTCGCTGCTCAATGTGCTGGCCGACCCGAACATCGTCTACCTGCTGATGCTGGCGGGGATCGTCGGGATCTATTTCGAGTTCAGCCATCCCGGCTTCTACCTGCCGGGCGTGGCCGGCGCGATTTGCCTGTTGCTGGCGCTCGGATCGTTCGAAATTCTGCCGATTAACCTGACCGGCCTCCTGCTCTTGCTGCTGGGGATTGGGATGCTGATGGCCGAGGTCTTCGTCACCAGCTACGGCGTGCTCGGCATCGGAGGAGTGATCGCTTTCGTGATCGGCTCGCTGTTTTTGGTCGACAGCTCGCAAACCAACCTCGAGGTGAACCGCGGAATGATCGCCGGCGCGGCGGTCGCGATGAGCGCGATCATCCTGGGCCTGGGCTGGATCGTTCTGCGCGAGCGGCATCGGCGTTCCACCACCGGTTGCGAGGGCATGGTCGGCGAAGTGGGTGAGGTGCGCGAGGCGATCGCTCCGGGCGCGCGGGGCCGCGTGTTCGTGCACGGCGAGCACTGGCGCGCCGCAAGCGACCAGGCGCTGGCCGTCGGGGCGCGGGTGCGCGTGATCGCGGTGCGCGGACTGGAGATCGACGTGCGCGGAGAGCCGTGACGCGGTCTTTGTGCAAACCTGTGCAAAGCGGCGGACCGCCGCGGCGCCCGCGAGCAGTGAAGCAGTGAAGCGGTGAAAAAGTGAAGCGGTGAAAAAGTGAAAAAAACGCGGGGAGGCCTATGGGACCGGCAATCGGAATAATCATCGTGTTCGGCGTTCTGGTCGTGCTCAGCGGACTCAAGGTGCTCAACGAGTACGAGCGCGCAGTGGTTTTTCGCCTCGGCCGGCTCACGCCGTTTCGCGGGCCGGGGATAATTTTCGTCATCCCCGTACTGGAGCGCGCGGTGCGGATCGATCTGCGTGTCGTGACGCTCGATATCGCGCCCCAGGACGTGATCACCCGCGACAACGTCTCGATAAAAGTGAGCGCGGTGCTCTACTTTCGCGTGCTTGACCCCTCGCGCGCCGTGACCGAGGTTGCCAACTATCTCTTCGCCACCACCCAGCTTGCGCAGACCACGCTGCGTTCGGTTGGCGGACAGACCGAGCTCGACGAGTTGCTGGCCCAGCGCGACAAGCTCAACGCGCGTATCCAGGCAATCGTCGACGCGCAAACCGAGCCGTGGGGCGTCAAGGTCACGCTGGTCGAGCTCAAGAACATCGATCTGCCGCAGGACATGCAGCGCGCGATCGCGGCGCAGGCCGAAGCCGAGCGCGAGCGGCGGGCCAAGGTGATCGCGGCGGAGGGCGAATTCCAGGCCGCGCAACGCCTGGCCGAGGCCGCCGAGATCATGAGCAAGAGCCCGGTGACGCTGCAGCTTCGCTACCTGCAGACGCTCAAGGAGATCGCATCCGAGAACAATTCGACCACGGTCTTTCCGATTCCGATCGATCTGTTCGAGCCCTTCCTGAACCTGCGCCGGGCCATCGGCAAGCCCGAGGATGGCGGCACGAAATCCTGATCGGCTATTTCACTGTTATGGGTAAGCTGATCATGGTTCGCCACGGCGAGAGCGAGGGCAATCGCGAACGCCGCTTCACCACCACGCCCGACGCGCCGCTGACCGACTTGGGACGCGAGCAGGCCGCCCAGGCCGCGCGCCGGATCGCGCGGCTGTTCCATCCGCGCCTGGTGATCACCAGCCCCTACGCGCGGGCGCGCGAGACCGGCGAGATAATCGCCGCCGCGTTGCGTCTGCCGGTCGAGGTCGAGCACGGGCTTTACGAACGCCATTTCGGCTACCTGCGAGGACAGCCCTACGACGCGGTGCGCGACGATCCGGCGTTCGAAACCGAGAAGACGTGGCTGTGGCGGCCCGAGGGCGGCGAGAGTTACGAGGACGTGCGCGTGCGCGTCGCGCCAATCCTGGAGCGGCTGGCCGAGCGCGCCGGCGGCGGGGAACTGGCGGTCGTCAGCCACGGCGGCGTGATGCTGACGTGTTGGGCGCACCTGGTCGGACATTGGGACAACACGCACGTGCCGCCCAATTGTGGAATCGTGCTGCTCGAATACGAAGACGGAAGTTTTCGGCCTCCGCAAATTGTCGAGGACTGAGCGCGAAGACCTCTTCCGCCGCTCGCGGCGACCTCTCGCTGGTCAAAGAGAGGTTCGAGAAGAGGGGCTCTCTTTTCAGGCCGACAGCAGACGGGCCAGCGTCGGCGTCGCCGGGGCCGACGTGATCTCGGGCCAGGTGCCCGCCTGGATCACGCGGCCGTCTTCGATCGCCGCGGCGCGCGTGCAGAGTCTTTCGAGGATGTCGGCGCGATGGTCGACGGCGATCAGAGTGAAACCGAGTTCGCGATGCCATTGCAGGATCGCGTCGACGAGTTCGCCGACGATGGGACGATCGAGCGCGGTGAACGGCTCGTCGAGCAGCACCAGCGGCGGCCGCCGCGCGAGCATCCGCGCCAGGGCGACCCGGCGCGCCTGGCCGCCGGAAATCCGCCGCGCCGATTCGTTCCAGAGCGGGCCGAGCGCGAGGCGCCGCTTGAGTTCCTCGACCCAGTGGCGTGTGCCGTCGCTTGCGCGGTCGCGCAACCCGAAGCAGACATTGTCGGCCACGCTCAGATGCGGAAACAATGAATCGCTCTGTGTCAGGTATGCGAGCGGGCGCAGGTAAAGCGGCAGATGCGGCGGAAAGAAGACCGTGTCGCCGAACTGGATCCGTCCGGCGTCGGGATTTTCGATTCCCGCCAGGCACGAGAGCACCGTGCTCTTGCCCGCGCCCGAAGCCCCGAACAGCGCGAGCCGCTCGCCCTGCTCCAGGCGCAGGCAGAGGTCCACGGCAAGCACGCGCCGCCGTTTGACGATATGCGCATCAAGCGTCGGCATCGGCGCGGCGCCTCTGTGCGAGCAGATGGATCGCCCACGGCAGCGGGAGCGCGGTGAGCAGGAACACGACCAGCAACGGCATCACGGCCGGCATCCCGGCGTCCTGTAGATTGATCCAAATCTGCACCGGCATCCCGCTCGGATAGTAAGCGGTGACGATGACCGCGCCAAACTCTCCCAGTGCGCGGACCCACGCGAGGCTCAAGGCCGCGGCAAAGCCCAGGCGCGCGAGCGGAAAGGTCACACGGCGAAATACCTGCCACGGACGCAACCCGAGCAGCGCCGCGATCCGCTCGAGGTCGACGGGCACGGCGGCCAGCGCCGCGCGGGCGGCCACGATATAGTAGCCGACGCTGACGTAGAACTGGGTCGCGATGAACGCGAGCGGGCTGTTGGAGGTGGGCACGCCCATCCGCAGCAGCCACGCGCCCGGCGCCGTGGTGGGACCGAAGGCGAGCGAGAGCAGAATTCCCAACGCGAGCGGCGGCATCAGCACTGAGACCAGGACCGCGGCCTCCCAGACGATTTTGTCGCGGCCGCGATGGCGCGCGAGATACCATGCGACCGGTGTGCCCAGGATCACGTCGAACAGCAGTGCGATTGCGGTAAGAACCAGCGAGACGCTCACGGCCGCGGCGGTCGAGCCCGGGATACTGCCGTCCCATTGCCAGCGGCCGACCGGCGCGAAAAGGCCGGCCAGCGGATAGAGCAGGGCCAGCGTGAACGCGAGCATGCCCATCCGGGCCCACCATCGAGAACGCATGGGAAACCGCACGAGATTACGGAACCAGGGGCTTGGCGTCGCCGGGTTCGTCGTAGTGGTAGCGCGAGAGGATTTGGCGGGCCTCGGGACCTTGCAGCCACGCCACGAAGCGCTCGGCCAGCTTCGGCCGCGGCGCATCCTTGAGCACGGCGGCATAGAAGACGAGCGGGGAGGGCCGCCGCGTCTTGCCGTTCAGCGTGACGCTCGTTTGTTGGTATTCCTTCTCCATCGAGGCGGAGCCAAGGTTAATCTCCCCGGGCAGCGAAAGAAACGGCAGGCCGAGCGCCGCGGGCTCGGTCTTGTAGGCCGAACTCGCATCGAGTTGTCCGGCTTGCAGCCGCGCCATCACCTGGGGCTCCTGGAAAATCTGTTGCGGATTTATCGGTGCTTCGAGGATCTTCCCGGCCAGGTCCGGCTGATGATAGTAGCGCGCCGCGAGTTGCATCGTGAAAATTGCGTTCAGCCCCTGCGGGTCGGTGTTCGGATCGGTGCGCCCGAAGCGAAAGCCCGGCGTCTCCAGAATTTGCCACCACGGCTTGGCGCCGGGATCGCCCGACTTGCGCAGCGCTCCCGCGTATCGGCTGCTCGGAGCGTAAGCGATTACCATCTCGGTGCGCGCAATCGGTAGCGCGCGCTCGACCTTGCCCGCCTTCAGCACGATACGCATCGGCCCCGGCGTGACGGAGATGAAAACGTCGGGCCGGATGCTTCCCGCGGCGATCAGGTTGGCGAGGCCCGTGGAGCCCTGCCCGCGCCCCCGCATCTCGGCTCCCAGAGCCTTCGCGATCGCCGGCCGGACGCCGCCATCCATCATCGAGCCCATCGATCCCGCGTAGGCCACTTCGAGCGGCGTGGTCGGTTCGGCTCCCCCGGCCCTCGCGATCGCGATGGCCGCCGCCAACCCGCCGGCCAGCGCCACGATTCCCGCCCGCAAGAGCAGTCCGCGATTCCATTTCATCGATCCGCCGCCGCCATGCCCTTAGAAGGGGATGCGTGCGGTGGCAATCACCGCGTTGTTGTATGCGGGTTGATGCGTCACGGCGACCTGGTAGCCCGCGCCGAAGGTCAAACCGACCCGGTCGTGGATTGGAATGCGCCCGATGATTATTCCGGGGGTGAGGAACACCTGGTTTACTCCGGTCTTTTCGCCGTTGGGCCACCAGGTGTAGTTCACCTCGAACTCGGGCCAGAAGTACTTGAACAGGCGATACTGAAAGGCGGTATTGTAAGCGAGCGGCGCCCCGAGTCGCTGCATCCCGCCGTTGGGAACCGCGATTCCGAGCGTGCTCTGAAAATCGAAGTCACCCCAACCCTTTCCGAACGCGACAGTCGGCGTGAAAATCGCATGGCGCGAGCTGTTGCCGTCGCTGCCGGTGGGCGCGCTGAAACCCATGAAGACGGTCAGGATGTAGTTGCCGTTATCCTCGTTGGCCGAGAGCAGCCGATATTTCACGAGAAACGTTTCATCCGCCCAGCCGTCCACATCGGGCTTCGTCGCCCCTTGCCGCGGTGGCTTCGGAAGCGTTCCGTTGTGCGCGATCCATCCCGGCACGCCCAGAATGACCTCGGTATTCTCGAACGGGATCAGCTCCAGACCCTTGTTGGCGCCGAAGTTGTCGAGCGCTTTGCCATGCGGCTGCGCCTCCCAGAGCTGATCGTAGCGGTACTCCTCTTCCAGGCGCGGCGTCACCGTCACCAGCGGCGTAATCCAGTGCGGCTGTTCGCTCTGGATGCGCGTGACGCGCGGAAACCAGTCGTCGAAGTATCGCACCACCACCGCCGACGGCGAGGGATCCGAGACCGGCGCCGCGCTCGCCACCGTCGGCGCATTTGAAGCGGAGGCCGTGCCGGACAAGGGCGGCGCGCTCTGTGCGCGAGCGTGCGCGCTCGGCATCGCAAGGACGGCCAGGGCGGCGGCCGCGAGGGCCACGCGAACCGGGGACCTGCGGGCCGGCGTCGTAAGTGTGGTCGGGCACGTGGATTTGCCCGGGTGGGGGTTGCTCAGGATTTTCATGATGCGGCCCTTTATGCCATGATACAGGCATTATGACAAGTATAATGGCATCGCATGAAGGCCCGGCGGTGCGCCGGGCGCGCGTCGCGCGCGGCCTGACTCAGGACGAGCTGGCGCGCCGCGCCGGTCTTTCGCGCCAGGCCCTGGGCGCGATCGAGTCCGGCGTTTACCAGCCCGGCGTCGGCGTGGCGCTCGCGCTGGCACGCGAGCTCGGCGATAGCGTCGAGGCGCTGTTCGGCGCACCGGCCGAGCCGGCGCATCTGGAGGCCGACTGGATGGGTGCCCCTGATGCGCCTGGCGGCGAGGCGAAGCGCGCGGCCGCGCCGGGGCGCGTCGCGGTCGCGCTGGCGCGCGTCGGCGGACGGTTGATCGCGCTGGCGCAGCCACCGCCGGCGATGCGCCTGGCGGCCGGGGCGGGCGTGCTCGAGCACGCAACCGGCAGGCGCGCGCGGGTGGCGGCGTTTCGCAGCCGCGAGGAGATCGACGCGACGCTGCTGGTTGCGGGATGCGACCCGGCGGTAAGCATTCTCGCCGACTGGATGGGACGCCATCGCCCGGCCACTACGCTCGCGCCGATCACGCGCAGCAGCAGCGCGGCGCTCGCCGCGCTGCTCGAGGGCCGGGTGCACGCGGCCGGGGTGCATCTGTGCGATCGCGGGGGCGGCGAGGACAACCTGGCGGCGGTGCGCGAGACGCTCAAGCGCCGGCCCGCCGTGATGGTGAATTTCGCGCGCTGGGAACTCGGACTGGGCGTGCGGCGCGGCAATCCGTTGGGGCTGCGGAGCATCGCCGACCTGGCGCGGCCGGGCGTGCGGATGGTCAACCGCGAGGCTGGTTCGGGCGCGCGGCTGGTGCTCGACCAGGCGCTGGCGGCGGTGAAGATCCCGCCGCGGCGGATTGCCGGCTACGCGCGGGAGTTGAGCGGCCATCTCGAAGTGGCGGCCGCGATAGCGGCGGGCGAGGCCGCGGCGGGGCTGACGCTGCGGGTGGCGGCGGAGGCCTGGGGCTTGAGTTTTGTTCCAGTGCGCGAAGAGCGCTATGATCTGGTCATCCTGCAAGGCGAGACGGACTCGCCCCCGGTGCGTGCGATGTTAGACGCGCTGAACTCCGGCAGCTTCGCCAGTGAAGTAAGCCAGCTCTGTGCGTACGACACGGCACGGATGGGGCAGGTCGTCGCGCGCCTCAATTCGTAGCAGTGGCGTTCACAACGATGGCGCCAAGCCATCGAACACAAAGGAGTCAGGCGAATGGCAGCAACAACCCCATCCGTAGAGAGGGCGAGCGGCGGCGCGCGGTCCAGCGCCGCGTCGAATTTCCTCAAGGCCTCGCCCAAGAAATTGCTTATCGGCGGCAAATGGGTCGCGGCGAAGTCGGGCAAGACCTTCGAGACGCTCAACCCGGCCACCGAGGAAGTCCTCGCGCTGATCGCCGAGGGCGACAAGGCCGACGTCGACGAAGCCGTCAAGGCGGCGCGCCGGGCGTACGAGGGCAGTTGGTCGAAGATCGGGCCGCATCAGCGCGCGCGCTACCTGTTCAAGATCGCCGACCTGATCGAGCAGCACGCGGATGAGCTGGCCGAACTCGAGACGCTGGATAACGGCAAGGCGAAGACCCAGGCGCTCGCGATCGACATCGCCGGCTCGGCCGAGACCTTTCGCTATTACGGAGGATGGTGCACCAAGCTTTACGGCGAAACCAATCCGTCCGATCCCGCGATGTTCAACTACACGCTGCGCGAGCCGGTCGGCGTGTGCGGCCAGATAATTCCCTGGAATTTTCCGCTGATGATGGCGTCGTGGAAGCTCGGCCCGGCGCTCGCCTGTGGTAACACGGTGATTCTGAAGCCGGCCGAACAGACGCCGGTAACCGCGCTCAGGCTGGGCGAATTGATTCTCGAGGCCGGCTTGCCCGAGGGCGTGGTCAACATCATCACCGGTTTCGGTCCCGGCGCCGGCAGCTCGATCGCCGAGCATCCCGATATCGACAAGGTTGCCTTCACCGGCTCGGCCGAGGTAGGCAAGATCATCCTTCGGGCGTCCACCGGCAACCTCAAGCGGGTGTCGCTGGAGCTCGGCGGAAAGTCGCCCAACATCATTTTCCCCGACGCCGACCTGGAGCAGGCGGTCCCCAATTCGATGATGGGCGTGTTTTTCAACTCGGGACAGGTGTGCTGCGCCGGCACGCGGATTTTCGTTCAGAAAGACGTCTACGAGAAGTTCAACGACCAGCTCACCAAGTTCAGCGCCGGCATGACGATGGGCGACGGGCTCGATCCCAAGACCATGATGGGCCCGCTGGTCTCCAAAGAGCAGTTCGACAAGGTCAAGGGCTACCTTGAACTCGGCAAGAAGGAAGGGGCGAGAGTGACCGTCGGTGGCGAGGCCGCGACCGGCAAGGGCTACTTCGTCAAGCCGACCGTCTTCGCCGACGTGAACAACAGCATGCGGATCGCGCGGGAGGAAATCTTCGGCCCGGTCGCCGCGACCATTCCGTTCAAGGACGAGAACGACGCGGTGCTCCAGGGCAACGATACCGACTACGGGCTGGCCGCCGCGGTCTGGACCAGCGACGTCGGCCGCGCGCACAAGGTCGCCCGCGCGCTGAAGGCCGGCACGGTTTGGGTTAACTGCTACGGGGTGATCGACCCGATCGCGCCGTTCGGCGGTTACAAGGAGTCGGGCTTCGGCCGCGAACTGGGCAAGTACGCGCTTGAGCTTTACACGCAAATCAAGACCGTCTATGTAAAACTATAGAGGGTAATCGGTCGACCAAGGTTGGAAAGGGCGCCCTCCAAAAGGGGGCGCCCTTTCCGATCGCGAGCGGAGCCGGGATATCCAGCGGGCGATGGCGCGAAAAAGAATAGCCACTTTCGGCGGCGGATGCTTTTGGGGCGTCGAGGCCGCGTTCCGCGAACTCGACGGCGTTGCCGCCGCGACCTCCGGTTACATGGGCGGCTGGCTCAAGCATCCGACCTATCGCCAGGTGTGCGCGGACCAGACCGGGCACGCCGAAGTGGTCCAGGTGGAATACGATCCCGCGGTGGTGTCGTACGAACAGCTCCTGGAGCTGTTCTGGGAAATTCACGATCCGACCACGATGAATCGTCAGGGGCCCGATGTCGGTGCCCAGTATCGCTCCGCGATCTTCTACCACGACGCCAAACAGAAGGCGGCGGCCGCGGCGTCACTGAGGCGCCTCGAGGAATCGGGCGAGTTCGGCGGACCAATCGTCACCCAGATTGTCCCGGCCTCGATATTCTACCGCGCTGAGGAATACCATCAGCGTTACTACGAGCGCATGGGGATTGCCCCGCACTGCGGCATCCGGCGTCTCAAGGCGGCCGCCGACTAGCCGCTCGCCGGTTCGGGAGGGCAAGCGCCCGGACACGACTTATTAATGGTTAATGGGACGTCATACCAGCGGCACGCCGAAGCGTGCGCGGCTGCCCGGCCGGCGTCAGGCGTCTAAGGAATCAATAGCAATTTTCCCACCGACTGACGCGATTGGAGGTAGCGAATCGCTTTCGCCGCGTCGGCCAGCGCGAATTTCCCGCCGATGGGCACCGTGAGCTTGTCCTCGCGCGCGAGCCGAAACACGTCGTCCATGCCGCGGCGGTGGATCTCCCGCATTCCATACACCATCGGCACCGCGAACCCGCTTATCTTGAGCGCCTTGCGGAACAGGCTCATCGGACTCACCGGATCGGGTATTCCTCCGGCGCGGCCGTAGAGCACCAGGTGTCCGAAAGGCGCGAGGCACTCGAGCCCCCGCGCCAGCGTGGGTTTGCCGACCGCGTCGAGGATGAGATCGACGCCGCGCCCCCCGGTGAGCCGCATCGCCTCCGCGGCGAAGTCGTGAGTCGCATAGTTGACGACTTCGTCGGCGCCGAACTTCAACGCCAGCGCGATTTTGTCATCGCTCGAGACGGTGCCGATGACCCGCGCTCCCGCGGCTTTCGCGATCTGGACGGCCGCGATTCCGACGCCGCCCGCCGCCGAGTGAACGATCACGGTTTCTCCCGGCGTCGTCCGATGGCAGCTATGGAGCAGGTGCCAGGCGGTCAGCACCGCGATGGGAAAGGCGGCGCCCTGCTCGAAATCCATGAAGTCCGGCAACGGGATCGCGCGCGATTGGCGAATTCGCGTGTACTCGGCATACGCGCCCATCCCGATGTACGCGACCCGCATGCCGGGCGCGAGGTCTTTCACGTCGGGCGCGACGGCGTCGACCACGCCGGCCGCCTCCATGCCGGGGATGTCCGGGAACACCGGCCTGACGATGTATTCGCCGCGCAGAAAAAGCGTGTCGCCGAAATTGACGGCGATCACCTGGTTTTTGACCACGATGGTTCCGGGCTGGAGCTCGGGCTTCGGCGCCTCGCGCAGCTCCATCACTTCGGCGCCGCCGAGCCGGTCGAATTGGATCGCTTTCATTGGATGCGTCTCACTGAGCAACGAGAGGGAATGGATGCGTCATGCATGATCGATGCGTTCGGCATGGATGACGCGGCTATGCGCGGGTGGCCGGCGCGATCACGGAGTCCATGAACTCGACCGATCTGAGCTTGCGATCGACGACCGACCCGATGAAGCGCGCGATTGCGAGCGCGCCGTCAGCGCCCGCCGCCGCCGCCTTCGAGGCGGTCGCCAACGGCAGCTGTCCCAGTTCGGCGAGCGCCGCCGCGCTGGCCGCGCCCAGCCGGATGCCGCCCTCGGGCGTGCTCTCGCGGCATCGCGCGCAAACAATCCCGCCGCGTCCGATGATGAAATAGACCGCCGCCGCCGCGGCCTGGCTCTGCGCGCAGACGCGGCAGCGGTCGAACTGCATGCCGAACCCCGCCCATCGGAACATCCTCAGTTCGTAGGCCTGGCGCAACGCCGCGTTGGCCTCGCCCGCGCCGAGCGCGGCCAGGGCCTCGGCCAACAGATGGTAGGCGCCCGACGCCTCCGCATCCTCGGAGGTCACGGCTTCGGCCAGCTCCAGCATGTAGCTGCCGAGCGCGAGGCGGCCGAGGTCGTCCTCCAGGCAAAACGGCTGCAGGCCCGCCGCTTCGGCGCGCGTGATGAAGACGAGTTGGCCGTGCGGGCGGCGGCGAAAATACAGCATCACGTGCGAGAACGGTTCGAGCCGATGCTCGAAGCGCCGGCGCGAGGCCTTGGCGCCCTTGGCGATACCGCCGAGCTTGCCCGCCTGCTCGGTGA